>Ga0210049_1005309_pt1 | contig 11026 bp, 8 predicted proteins | sample CryGeyCG2014_300_2_FD_183964 | JGI IMG/M metagenome (GOLD analysis project Ga0210049, IMG submission 183964) | Groundwater microbial communities from aquifer - Crystal Geyser CG06_land_8/20/14_3.00 (SPAdes) (version 2) | ecosystem: Environmental > Aquatic > Deep subsurface > Groundwater | place...
ATCGCTTATCTCACTGGCCACAAAGAATTTTACGGCTTAAATTTTTTGGTCAATAAAGACACTCTCATCCCTCGCCCTGAAACTGAACTTATGGTTGAAGAAGTTTTAAAACAAATTAAAAATGATAAAATAAAAAATTTTACTTTAATTGATGTGGGAACAGGTAGTGGCTGTATTCCGATTTGTTTGGTGAAAATTTTTTATTCTGTCATTCCCGCACAAGCGGGAATCCAGGAAGATTTAAGAATAATTGGATTGGATATTTCAAAAAAAGTTTTGCTGATCGCTTGCCGCAATGCCAAATTACATAAAGTTAATAATAAAATTAAGTTTATTAAAAGTAATTTGCTAAAAAATATTTTGTGTATTGTAGGGGCAATTCATGAATTGCCCCTACAAGGAAATAATACACATTTAATTATTACAGCGAACCTCCCTTACCTATCTAAAAAAATTTATCGTCAAAATTATAATAATTTAAAATATGAACCTAAGAGCGCTTTGATAGCGGGAAAAGACGGTTTAAAATATTATTGCCAGTTGTTGAAACAAATCCAATCTCGCATTACTTATTACTCATTACCCATTACTTTATTTCTTGAAATTGATCCATCGCAAAAAAATCAAATGAGATTTTTAATAAAAAAACATTTGCCAATAGCAAAAATTGAATTTAAAAAAGACTTGGCTGGACTTAATCGTTTGATTGTTATAAAATTAAATCAAAAGCATTAACTCAATTTAGAAAGGAGGTGAGAACAATGCTGACACAAAAACCACCGCCCGCGCGTCAAGTTGCCGCTCTTTTGGCTGTACTTTATAAACCATTAGGTAAGAGAAAGAAAATTAAAATGCCGCGAGAGATTAAGTCCTGGCAGGAATTGTTGGCTTTAGAAAAATTGCCACAAAAAATAAAATTAATAACTCGCCATTTTATGTATTGGGGTACGCTTTATCAGTTGGAACAAAGCGGCGACACCATCACTGCCACAATAGGAACCAGTGACCAACCCACCGACATTCTCCAGTTAACACGCAAAGACTTTCACGGAGACAATCATGAAAACGATTAACGCAGTAACCAACATAACGGGTTTTAAAAAAGAAAAACCCTTCTCATGTCCACATCATAATTTTGAGAAGGGTTTTTTATTTAGTATGCAAGTTTGCAAACCAAAAAGCTGCCGGTCATAAACCTTGAAGACGATTGCCTTGATAGTTATCAAGACATTTTGAGAAGAGAGATTTTTGTCTTTAAAGTTTAGATTTGACAGGCAGCTTTCTGGCGCCAAAAGATTTACTTAAATTTTGTCTAAAAATTTAATCATGAGATCCTGACTTTCGTCAGGATGACATCCTATCAAGGATGTCATTTTTTCCACAAAGCTGGGGAATAGCTTTGACGCGCCTAGAGAAATCGCGCCAAGATAACCCATGCTCAATAGATTAGCTGGCATTGGATAAAAAAATATCCGCCAGCCATGCAATTTATCCAAGGATTTAATTCAGTGAGACCAAATTAGTCCTTTTCTAAATTGCGGCTAATCCCCATTTTTGTGAAAAAAGTGTTTCATCACCCAAAAGTTAATGCTTGGATAGAACTCACCAAAGGAGCCTCCCAAACATCAACTTTTGAAAGATAAAAAAATCTTCTTGATTAGAGAAGAGATTTTTGAAAATAAAATAATTATAAAATATTATTTAATTATTTATCTCTTCTCGTGATAAATATAGAAATTTTGAAAGATCGCGGATATTATAATTTTTTCTGAACTGACAAATTTTAATTTCTCAGCTCGGAAAAATTGGCGAGCTTTAATTGATTATATTTGGCCAGAACATATAAAGCTCGCCTTGATGGTGCGTGCAAGGTCGACTCCTTGCTTTGTGGACATGATCGAGCAGACTTATACTAATGTCTGCGTTTCATTAAGCACGAGACGATGTGCTCATGTCCTTGCCTGTAAAATATTGGTGTGAAGGGGGCTATATGCGGTACCCTAGAATTTGCAACTTGGGGGCCTTCGTTTGATCATCGAATTTGCCCACCTTCACACCGTGCTTTGCTGCGCAGCTAGCTTGCTATATCTTTTAGATCCCTCGGCAGAGTTTACCCCAATTTTATATCAGGGCTCGGGATGACAAAAAGGAAAAAGACATAATAAGCTAACTGTCAGCATTTTTAATTTAATTGTAATGTGCTTTTCAGAAATGTTTATTTTCTGAATAAGTCAGTATAGCATTGATTAAAAACTTTGTCAAGGGCTTAATTGTGGATAAGTTCATTTCTTGGCTAAGATTAAGGAAAAGAATTATTATAATGTAAATCATTAACCACCCTGTCTTGATTCGCTTCGCTCATCAATCCGCCCGTTCGATCTGCCACAGGCAGATCGAACTTTAAAAGGAGGGGACAAAAACTATACCTTATACTCCCCAGCATTAACTTTCAAATCCTCAATTGTTTTTTGCAAACCATCTTCAAGTGAAACAATCGGAAACCAGTCAAGCTGTTCTTTGGCTAAAGAAATGTCAGGAATAAGCTGTTTGGCAGAATATGGCAAAGGCGGCTCAAATTTGATTTTAAAATCAGAGCCAGTCAAAGCAATTATCAATTTAGCCACTTCAATTAAACGCACTTCATGAATTGAGCCAATGTTAACAGGGGTGTTAATGTCGCTTTTAATAAGTCTCATAAACGCTTCTAAAGCATCATCAATATAACAATAACTGCCAGAGTCTTCCTCAGTGCCATAAATTACCAGGGGCTTATTATTTAACGCTGACAAAATCAATTCAGGAATCATGCGGCCGTCATCTAATTTCATTTTAGGGCCAAAAGTATTAAAGACACGTGCGATTTTTGTGTTTAAGTTATGAACAAGATGATAATTCATAACCAGGCTTTCGGCAAATCTTTTGCCTTCATTATAGCAAGATCTTGGACCGATTGGATTCACATTCCCATGATTATCTTCTTTGATTGGCTGTTCATCTGTTTCGCCATAAACAGATGATGATGAGAGAAATAAAAATTTAGCTTTATACTGCCTGGCAATTTCCAAAGCATTCAGGGTGGCATGAGAATTAGCTTTCAGAGTTTCTAAAGGAAATTTATTATATTCTCTGGGCGAAGTAGGACAGGCCAGATGATAAATTTCCTGCACGCCCTGCAGTTCAATTTTAAATTTTTTCAGTTCTGGAAATTTGGCAAAATCCAGGGGCTCAGTCATATCATGGCGGATGAATTCAAAATTCGGGTCTTGCAATAAAAGATCAATATTTTTTTCTGAACCAGTAATAAAATTGTCTATGGCAATGACATGATTATTTTTTTCCACTAAAACACTGGCTAAGTGCGAGCCAATAAAGCCGGCGCCGCCAGTGATTAAAACATTGGGCTGGCCAGAAGGAAAGAGGTGGGACATAGAATTTTATAACTAAAAATTCAAAACTAAAACTTAAAACTAATGAGAATAATTTAGTATGATAAAGTTTTAAGTTAAAGAGTTGTAGATTTGAGTTTTGACATTTGAGTTTTGAGTTAATTTGTTATTTTTCTACTGCGACTTTTACTCCGCCGCGAAAATTTTTGTCATAAGCAAAAAATTGGAATTTTAGCGCACCAAGAGAATTAAAAACGCGCACTTGCGGACCGCCAGAAGCACCCGCGCCAGTGACAATTTCTTTTTCACCATCTGCGTCAATATCACCTATAGCCACATAGACTCCGCCGCGGAAATTTCTGTCATAAGCGAGAAAACTGCTTTTTAAAATTCCTTCACTGTTAAAAATTTTAATTTGTGGTTCTAAACCAGCGCCTGTGCTAACTATGATTTCAGCTGAACCGTCGTGATTAAGATCGCCGCCGGCCAAGTGAAAGGACCCGCGGAAATTTTTGTCATAGGCTAAAAATTTATACTTTAAAGTTCCGTTTTGACTAAAAATTCTTATTTCAGGCACTCCCCTTTTTCTAATTACTATTATATCTTCAATATTGTCAGCGTCAATATCAGCCACAGCGATTTCTAATCCAACGCGTTCATTTTTATCAAAAGCAAAAAATTGATTTTTTAATTGGCCGTTGATGTCAAAAATTCTGATATGAGGACCGCCACTTGAACCTGGCGCAGTGATTATTTCTTTAACTCCATCGCCATCAACATCGCCCAAGGTCACCTCTACTCCGCCGCGGAAATTTTCCGCATAAACAGATATTTTTTCATTTAAAGAACCGTTTTCTGAAAAGATTTTTACCCAAGGATAAGTTCCCTGTCCAAGTCCAACAATAATTTCTTTTGCATCAGTGCTATTAAAATTACCGCCTGTGATGCTAAAGGCGCTGCGAAATTTTTCATCATAAGCAAAAAATTGATTTTCTAACTGATTTTTTTTGTAAATCCTTACCAGAGGTCCGGCGCCAGTAGCTGGCAAAGTAATAATTTTTTTAATTTCAGTCGGCTCCTGAATAGTTTCAATAATGGCGTTAGAAATAGTTTTTAAAACATTAAGCCGGCCATGGCCGAATTTATTGATGATGCCCGGATTAAAAGTATCTATGTCATCTGCGTTATTGAGCAATAATTTTTTGATTTGAGTTAATAAAAGTTCTGGCCGCAAAGATTTTATTAAAGCAACCGCGCCAGCAATCTGGGGCGCGGACACAGAAGTGCCTGTCCAGCCGCTCTCATAAAATTTTTTAAATTTTTCATTATTTTCATTATGATAAACAGTGCTGAAAATACTTACGCCGGGTGCAGCAATATCAATGCATTTAGAACCAAAATTAGAAAAACTTGCTTTGGCATTATAGTTATCTATTGAGGCGACTCCGATCACGAAATTTTCTCCGTTTGGCCCGTCTTGGCACACAGGATAACGCGGTGATAAATCCATATCAATGCCGTCTTTGACTTCATTGCCAGCCGCGGCAATTATTAGAATGCCTGCATCATTAGCTTTTTTTATGGCCGCTTCCAGAGTTTGGCTGTTGCCTTCGCCTACAAAGCTTAAATTAATAATATCAGATTTCATGAGCCGCGCATAATCAATGGCTTTGGCCACAGTTAAAGTATCGCCGGCACCTTCGCCATCTAAAACCCGAAGAGACATAATTCTCGCGTGCCAAGCAATACCAGCTATGCCTTGGCCATTGCCGCCTTCAGAAGCGGCCACGCCAGCCACAACAGTGCCATGCTTAATGCCTATATCTGTATAAGGCAGAATTAATTTTGGCCGCGGATCATTATTATTGGCTAAAAAATCCCAGCCATTTATATCATCAGTAAAACCATTTTCATCATCATCAATACCATTGCCCGGAGTTTCTTTTTCATTGGTCCAGATGTTATTTTTTAAATCAGGATGATCAATATCCACGCCAGAATCAATAATCGCGATAATTGATTTTCTAGTGCCAGTGGTAATATTCCAGGCATTAGGCGCCTGAATTTTTTCCAGATAATTTTGCTGGCTGAAATATAAATCATTTGGTATGAGAGTTGCTTGATATAAATAATTTGGTTCCGCATATTCCACTTCTTTTTGTGCCTGATAAAATTTAATCAAGCCATTTAATTCTGTTTCATTCGCAAATTTGAATTTGTAAATTTGTTCGCTGTTTTTTAATTTGACTAATAATTCGCCTGACTGATGCGCGGCCAGATTATCTTGCGGCATCATCTGAGCGAAAATAAAAGGATTATTCCATAATGGAAATAGAAGAAATAAAGAAATTAAGAAACAAAGAAATAATGGAGTAGAGATTTTTTTGTTCATACAACTTTTTAGGGTGTCATTTTAATAACTCTAAAAATTTTTCTGCTTCTGTTTTTAAGCTCGGGTCTAATTCCACGGCTTTTAAAACCGCGGTTCTGGCTTTGGAGATTTGCCCTGCTTCTTTATAAACAGCGGCGAGTTTTGCATAATTAGAAGCAGACGGATCAAGAGTGACCATTTTTTCCATCACTTCAACCAATTTATCTTTTTTATTGGCTAAGAGATAGATATTATACAAACGATTTAAATTTTGCGCTACATTAAAATCAAAACCATTAGTATTAAGCCAGTCATATTCTTCTTCTGCTAATTTGGTGTTATTAGTCAGCACATAAGCGGCAAATAAATTCCAATGCGATTCTTGAGCGTCTGGATTAAGAGTTAAAGCTTTTTTAAAATAGCCAATGCCTTCAGCAAATTTGTTTTGGGTAATTTTTGCCTGGCCCATTTCAAAATAAATTTGGGGCCTGGTTGGCGAAAGAATCAGCGCTTTTTCACTCCACTGAATTATTTCATCATAATTTTTATCATCATACCCCCCTGCCTGATTTAGAAGAGCTGTCAGATAAAGATAATTTTGCACATCATTAGGGTGATCATTAATATTTTTTTTGATTTCGTTAATGGCGGTTTTATAATTATTATAAACATCAAATTGGGTTAAACCGTTTTTAGGACGGTTGGAAACCAACACATTGTCAGCTAATTTTTGCCGCAATTCCATAGTCTGATAAGTGTTTAAATTAATGGCTTTAACAAAAGTCTGCACAGTTTCGTTTTCATTGACATTAACCATTGACATGGCTTTAAGGCCGAGTTTATTGGCAGAAAGAGGTTTAAAATTGAGAATGTATGAGACAAAAGAAACCACTAAAATTATAGCAGTTAAGATAAGAATATTAAAATTTTTTTTAGAATTTGCAGGAGATTTTTTTTCATCAGCGGTTTTACTGGTAAAAGAAATTAAGGCAAAAATTGTGAAAAGAATAATATAGCTGGCTAAGACATCAAAAACAAAAATGTTCTGGATAAAATGGGCAGTTAAAAAAGCGATTAAAATAACAGAAAAATCAAAATCATTTTTTATGTTTTTAAATAAATAATATAAAGCCAGGCCAAAAATTGTCAGATAATTGATAAGCCCGATAAGGCCGGTCGCAACTGCCACATCAAAAATGGTGTTATGGGCGCGATCAAACCATAATTGGGAACCGGCGTCTTTGTAAATAATAGCTGGAAAATATTTGTTAAAGGCAATATTATAATTTTCCCAGCCATAGCCAAAAATAAATCTGTCTTTCCAGCCATTCCAGGAAGTTTGCCAGGCGGCCAAACGCGATTCTGTGGTAATATCAGTTTTAGAAATGCTGACCAAGCGGCGCAGCATATTATTATTTTGAACAAAAGAGCTGTTTTTATTCAGCCAGATGAATAAGCCGGCGATGATTAAAAAGATAAAAAGAGTAAGCGCGGTTATTTTTTTATTTTTTTCAGACGATTTTAAACCGTAAAATAAACTGATTAAAATTAAAACAATGGCTAATGCAATGCCAGCGCCGCGAGTTTGAGTTTGAAATAAAATTAAAATATTTAAAAGAGCGGTTAAAGCAAAAGTCATTTTCCAAGCCCAATGGTCGCGTTTAAAAAATAATAAAACTGAAAGAAAAAATTGGGCCAATGTAAAGGCGCCCAAGAATGCGGCATTGCCAAGCGTGCTTGAAAGCCGGCCTTCGCCAGGATGAATAATGCGGCCGAACAAGAAAAAATTTTCCACATTTGCCCGTTGCAAAATAGCATAAAAATCAACCAAAACGCCGACGCCTATTAAAACTGACAAATAATTGAACCAATCTTTTTTAGATTTAAAAACCCAAGTTAAAAGCAAAAAATAAATAATTAAATGGCTGATGGTGATAAACCCTTCACCTCTTTCAATCGTGCCCCAAAAAGTGCGATAAAAATCAACGCCGGTTATGCCTGTTAAAAGAATCACAAACCCAAAAATTACTATTGACCAAGACAATTTGGTCATCTTTGGTTTGTAGTCATCACTCATGAGCGCCAAAACGGTGTAGAGCACAAGAGCCAATTCTATCATCAGCCGAAAATACATAGTCTTTGTGGTAATAAAAGGAAACAGATATTTGGCCGAGATTAAAATAGGTGTCAGTAAAATCAAATAGAGCAATGTTTTTAAAGCATAAGAAAGATATTTAGCAAGTTTTTGTTGAGACATATCTTGTATTATAATATACATTTTATTTTAACGCAATTTGCCAAGCATCCAATTTTTTTGTATAATAATTTTATGTCTGACATCTTAACTAAAATAAAACGTTTAACTTTAATTTTGGGTGATATTGGTGTGTTGTATTTGTCTTTATATATCACTCTTTTAATTCGTTATCAGGGCATAGACATCAAAGAACGATGGGCACAGCATTTGTTGCCTTTTAGTTTTATTTTTGCCATCTGGCTTTTGGTATTTTACATTTCTGGCATTTATAGTTTGCAGATCGCGAGAACCAACCTGATTTTTTATTCAGTTCTTTTAAAAAGTTTAACTTGGTGCGCGGCATTATCCATGGCTTTCTTTTATGTGATTAAACCGGGCATTGCGCCAAAAACAAATTTATTGATTGAATTTTTGGTGTTGATTGTCTTGTTTGTGGCTTGGCGCCAAATTTTTAATTTATTGGTTAAAATTAAACCCTGGCAGAATAATGTTTTAATTATCGGGTTAAACGAGGAAACCTTAAAATTAGCCCGGGAAATCAATGCCAGTCCGCAGCTGGGTTTAAAAGTAGTCGGCGTTATCAACGAGGGTAAAACCAAATTAGAGCCTAATGGAATTCTGGATGTGGAGATTTTAAATCCGCCCCATTCTTTGCCCGGCCTAATTAAAATTAAAAAAATAAAAACGATTATTACTGCCCTAAACCCGCATCATAATCCAGAATTAGTTAATAAATTGTATGAATGCATTCCTTTAAAAATATATTTTTTTGATTTGCCAACTTTTATTGAAAAATTTACCGGCAAGATTCCGGTAAATTCCATCGGACAAATTTGGTTTTTAGAAAATTTAAAAGAAAGCCAAAAAATAATTTATGAAATTTACAAGCGCGCGATAGATGTTGTTTTGGCTTTAATTATTTTGATTTTGACTGTGCCGTTTTTACCGATTTTATATTTAATAGTCAAATTAAACAGCCATGGTCCATTTTTGTTTATGCAAACAAGAACCGGCCGTTTGGGCAAAAAATTTCTGGCCATTAAAATCAGGACCATGCATAAAAATTCAGAAACCAATGGCCCCCAATGGGCGATTAAAAATGATCCGCGCGTAACCAGAAGCGGCAGATTTATGAGAAAAACCAGAATTGACGAGATTCCGCAACTAATAAATATTTTGCGCGGGGAGATGAGTTTTATTGGTCCCAGGCCAGAGCGGCCGGAATTTATTGAAAAATTGGAACATAAAATTCCGTATTATAATGAACGGCTTTTGGTTAAGCCGGGCCTGACTGGCTGGGCACAGGTTAATTTTCCTTATGGCTCAAGCGAAGCAGATGCGATGGAAAAGTTGCAGTATGATTTGTATTATATTAAAAACCGTTCTGCAATATTGGATACTTCAATTTTTTTGAAAACCATTAAAACTGTTTTAAGCGGCGGCGGGCAGTAGGGACATGCGAATAGCGATGCGAATGAACATGCGAATATCACACGAATAAGGAAAAGAAATTAAGAAATAGAGAAATTATTAAATTATGGAAAATGAATGTGTTGTAGGGAACAAAAATTTTTGTTTGTTGCCTCCATGTCTCCCGACTGGAGGCACAATGCATTAACGCTCCAGTTGGGAGACTGGAGCGAACACCTCTGTGGTTGACAAAATTATTGAATTGTGCTAATCTCACGCTATAACAAGTGTGAGATTTTTAAATTCAAAATAATGGAGGAAAAGGCAATGGAACATGAAGAAAAAATTCCTTTATGGTGGAAAATATGGCTGAAGTTGACCTTGGCCATACTGGGAAGTCTTTTTATTATCTTAAAAACTTTTTGGGTGGCTTTTTTTGGCGCCGGAGCTTTTTTGTTTTTTGGTGCCTTTTCGTTTTTAGGGCAATCGGATAGCCGAGCGAACAACATGGCAGGCGTTTTTTCTTTTATGTTGTTTGTAATTTTTTTAATTGGTTTCATCATCATTTTAACAAACGGAGGTGCGAAGTGAAATGGTTAAAAAGTTTTTTACTGGTGGGTAATGACCAACTGGCGCATATTGCCGTGGCTTTTCTTTTTACTGTGCAATTTGGCTGGCTTGGCGTAGTGCCATCTTTTATTTCCCATTTTCCAATTGATGCCATACCGCATGGGCATATTGATAATGGGGCAAAGGAATCTGTTAAGGGTGGCTTGGCAATGATGCTATTATTTTTTATGTTGCCTGACCCAAATTTAGCTGTTTGTTTTTTAGCTAATTGCATTTTGGCGCTGATTTATGATGTATTTTTAGTCGGCGCTAAAATTACAGACAGAAAAAGAATTGGTTTTGATAACAATTTTTTTCTGTTTTGGGTTAAGATGATAATAAAAATAAATATTTTAACTCATTGGGCTGGTAATACAAAAATATTTAAAAAATATTATAGCAACAAGCCAGAAAAATACAATTCGCTTTTCGTTGCCAATCATTATGTTTTAAGAGTGAGTTGGTTGGATTTGGGGCAATTAACATTGGTAATAATCGTTTTGTTAATTGTATTTAATTAAGAGGAGGTGTAAATTGTTATATCATTTATGCGTTTTGCATTTTTTGCCCACATTTTTGCTGGCTGGCTACTTTTTTTTGCATCAAGGCAGCTGGCTGGGGTTTGTTGGATTTTGTCTAATTATGTTCGCTGGCATGGGAATTGACAGCGATCATTATATCGGCAAAAAAGCTAAGCCGCGACGAAAAGAGATTTTAGTTGGGCTAATGCAAAAGAAATTAACTCTTGGTACTTGTGATCCGACTGGGGTTAATTTTTTCCACACGCTGATTGGATTTTTGTTCATGACGGCAGTTGGACTGCTGATAATGCACGCGCAAGTATTGCTGGGCGGATTATTTTTAGCCGTCTATTTAATCCACACATTGATTGTGGATCCGTTGGATTACGACAATCAAAATGTGCCGACTAATCCCCTGCCAACGGCGATCCATAAATTTTTCTTGAACCGTTCAAAATGGTTCCAGAAAATA
>Ga0210049_1005316_pt1 | contig 11011 bp, 9 predicted proteins | sample CryGeyCG2014_300_2_FD_183964 | JGI IMG/M metagenome (GOLD analysis project Ga0210049, IMG submission 183964) | Groundwater microbial communities from aquifer - Crystal Geyser CG06_land_8/20/14_3.00 (SPAdes) (version 2) | ecosystem: Environmental > Aquatic > Deep subsurface > Groundwater | place...
AAATTGGTATAAATATGAGAACACTCAATACGGCTTTAGTTTTAGATATCCTAGAGAAGCCGGTTGGCCAGCAGTTGCTAATAGGGGAAGTGGTAAAAAAGCATGCGCTAATCCTCTAGTGCCCAGAAATGAATCTGCAAATGGTTTAATAACTTTAGGTTTTGGTAACTTTTTTTCTGTATCAATAATACCGAATCCAAATAACTTAACAGTTAGTCAATATATTACACAGAATAATTTAATAAATGAACAATATTCATCTATAACCATAAATCATTATTCTAATACAATAGACGGAGGCATGATTATTAATAAGAATGCTACTGGAATACAGGCTTTGCCTGGATATAATTTAAATCTGGCTTTTTACAGAGACTCTAATAATATTTATAAGATTAATGCTTTTCAGAATTATGGTTCTGCAGATAATTGCGCTCCTGAGGATGCAACAGCCAATATAAATACATTAGGTGATATATTAGAAACTTTCCATTTTACGCATGTATAATTTTTTGGCATTAGCGGTCCAAAAGTAGTAAAAGACAAAGGGTTTTAGATTCCTGCCTACGCTCATCGAGCCTGAGCTGAGGTCGCATCCCTCAGAGTCGAAGACAGGAATGACAACCATATTTTCATAAAATTGTTTGTTGTTCATTGTTTACTGTTAACTACTTTCTGATACAATGTCTCTATGGCGAAATCATCTTCTGTTTTTATGTGCTCAAATTGTGGGGCTCCTTATGCTCGTTGGCAGGGGAAGTGCAATGAATGTGATTCATGGAATACCCTAGAAGAGCAAAAGGAAATTATTTCCGGCAAAAGAGGTTCGGGAACAGTAAGAGAACCTTTGCTTTTAAAGTCTTTAAATAGAGATAATTTTTTACGTATCAAAACCGGCAGTGAAGAAACGGATAGGGTTTTGGGCGGCGGCATTGTACCGGGATCCTTAATTTTAATTGGCGGCGATCCGGGAATAGGTAAATCAACCTTGGTTTTGCAGACAGCGTCTAATTTAAGTAAAAACAATCGGAAAATTCTTTATGTTTCAGGTGAAGAATCGCCGAGTCAAATTAAAATTCGGTCAGATCGCTTAAAGGCAAATGAAGAAAATATTTATGTTTTAGGCGAAACGGAAATAAACGACATTTTAAAGACAACTTTTGATTTTAAACCCGATGTTTTAATTGTCGATTCTATCCAGACGGTTTATGCTTCGGAATTATCATCGGCGCCCGGCAATGTCTCTCAAATTAGTTATATTACCGGAAAGATTTTGGAATTTTGTAAGAAAACCAATATTGCCTCAATTATTATTGGCCATGTTACTAAAGAAGGGGCAATTGCCGGACCGCGGGTTTTGGAGCATCTTGTTGACGTTGTCCTATATTTAGAAGGGGACAGATATGGCCATTTTAGGGTCCTTAGAGGTGTTAAAAACCGCTTTGGTTCAACAAATGAATCCGGCATTTTTGAAATGGTGGAACTTGGTTTAGTTGAAGTTAAAAATCCGTCACTTGCTTTGCTTTCCGAACGCAGTTTTTCGGCCGGCTCCGTGGTTTTTCCGGCTATGGAAGGGACGCGGCCAATGCTGGTTGAGGTTCAAGCCTTAACTTCTATCACACCTTTTGGCTATCCGGCCAGAAAAACGTCCGGTTTTGACGCCAACCGTTTGCAGCTTTTATCAACCGTTTTAACAAAAAGAAGTCCGATTAATCTTTCCAATCAGGATGTTTATGTAAACATAATTGGCGGCCTTAATTTAAAAGAACCGGCTTTGGATTTGCCCATAATTTTAAGCATTGCGTCGTCATTTAAAAACACTATGATTGATAAAAACACTGTTGCATTGGGAGAAATAGGGTTGTCTGGCGAGATTAGAAGTGTTAATAATATAGATAAGAGATTAAAAGAAGCGGAAAAATTGGGCTTTAAAAAAGCCATTGTCGGGGGAAAACCAAAAATTACCGATTGTAAACTGCAAATTGAGAGTCCGAAAACAATTGCCGAAGCGCTAAAAATTGCGTTTTAGGCTTTAAATATAAAGTTAATCCGTACCTTTGAAATTTATAAAAGAGGAGCCTATGAATTTATTTAATGGACTTATCTTGATTGTTATTTCAATCATTATTGGAGGGGTGACGCTTCTTCTCGTCAAACGGCTTGTCAAATTATCTTCGAAGACAGTTTTTATTGGACTTGCAGGTGTAATAATTGGCCTCATTATTGGTGCCTTACTGTCATTTCCTCTCTCGAGAATTCCCGGTTATTATGGTGATTGGCTGCCAATAATTGTTCTGGTTATTGCCGTTTTTGCATCAGTTTTTTTGATGCTTCACGAAAAAAACGTCATTATCGAATCCCTTTCTTTTATCGGTCATGCTGTAAGTTTGGTCAAGCCGTCTGCTCACTCGGTAACTTCTAACGAAATATTGGTTGATACTTCCGTTTTAATTGATGGCCGGTTTCTAGATATTGTTAAATCCGGTTTTATTTGTGGCAAAGTAGTAGTTCCCAAATTTGTCTTGGAGGAATTACAGTTAATTGCCGATAAAGGAGATAAATTAAAAAGGGAACGGGGTAGAAAAGGCCTGGAAACGCTGGATACGTTAAAAAACAAGTTTAAAATTAAAGTTGAAGTAACTGAAGAAAATGTAGAACATTTAAAAAATGTTGATGCCAAGCTGGTGGATATTGCCAAAAAACGGGGAGCATCAATTATGACCATCGATTATAATTTAAACAAGGTGGCCAAAATCCACGGCGTAAAAGTCTTGAATATTAATGAACTTTCTAATGCCGTGCGTCCAGTATTTATTCCCGGCGATGAAATTAGAATAAAATTAGTGCAGGAGGGAAAAGAAAGAGGGCAAGGAGTCGGATATTTATCCGATGGCACAATGATTGTAGTTGAAGGTGGAGACAAGATGATTGGCAAAGAAATAGATGCTGAAGTAACAAGGATTTTTCAGACAATTGCCGGCAAGATGATTTTTGCTCAGCCGATACAAGTCAATAAGCAAGAAACAAAAAACAATAAACAGAAATGGAATAATAAATAATGTCAAATGACAAAATCCAAATGTCAAATAAAGTCCAAATGACTAAATGCCAAATTTTTAAAATTTAGATTTTGACATTCATTTGGTATTTGACATTTGAGCTTTGACATTAAAGTCTTTAAAATATAGAAGGGGTTAAAATTAGGAGACCTAAATGCTTGATCAAAAAAACATCAAAACTAATGTCCCTCTTGCTCCTTACACTTACATAAAAATTGGCGGGCCGGCTAAGTATTTTTATGTTGCAAATTCGTCCGATGATATTGTTGATGCGGTAAATTATGCCTTAAATGACAATCTAAATTATTTGATTCTGGGTTTGGGGGGAAATATTTTGTTTTCCGATGAAGGTTTTGATGGCTTGGTCATTCCAAATAGGGCGTCTTCGTGGCAAATAAACGAAGAAGAAAAAAATGTAGTCGCACAGTCCGGCGTCATTTTAAAACCTTTTGTTACTGATCTTGCCATAAAAGGTTTCGCTGGTCTAGAATTTTTTGCAAATATTCCGGGATCGGTTGGCGGAGCGGTGGCTGGTAATGCGGGAGCTTATGGTCATTCTATATCTGAAGAAATTAGTTGGGTGAAATTTATAGATCCGGAGGGTGAAATTATTACTGAAAATAAAGATTATTTTGAGTTTGAATATCGGACCAGCCGAATAAAAAAGGGTTATAGGGCAACAATTTTAGAAGTTTGCTTTGATATTTATCCAAAAAGTAGCGAGGAATTACTAAGACAAATAGAAGAAGATGAGGCTTTAAGAAAAGGAAAGCATCCGGAATATCCATCTTGCGGCAGTTTTTTTAAGAATATTTCAAGAGAAATAACAGCTGGAAAATTAATCGAAGATGCGGGACTAAAAGGGTTTAAGGTCGGCAATGCCATGGTTTCCGATAAACATGCTAATTTTATTGTTAACACGGGAAACGCAACAGCAAAAGATGTTAAAGAATTGGCCGATCACATAGCTAATGTGGTGAAAGAAAAAACGGGTTATGATTTGGAGAGAGAAGTAGTTTATGTATAGAAATTCAAAATTCAAAAGGCAAAAGTCAAAATTGATTTCTAGATATTAATATTTAAAGGGTAAAATGATTATAACACCGCATATAGTTACTGGTATGGTAATTGGAAAGGAATTGGGGAATCCTTTTTTGGTGTCGGTTCTTGCCCTAAGTTCTCATTTTGTTTTAGATATTATTCCTCATTGGCAAGAAAATCGATATCCATGGACACTGACTAAAAAAACTTATATAAGGATTTTTCTTGATATCGTTGTTTCTATATTTATTATTTCTATGGTTAAGAGCAAGATTGGCTTAAATCCAAATATTATTCTGGGCATCTTCTTTTCTATCCTTCCCGATCTGAGCGATTTACTTCTTTTAAAGAAAAAACCAATAAAAAATAAACTTTTTAATAAAATTTATGAGTGGCATAAAGACATTCAAAATGAAACACCAAAAATGTATGGTGTGGTTACTCAGTTAGTAGTTGTTGTTTTGAGCTTAATTATTATTTTCTAATGAAATTAGATAAAACTTTTTTTGCCAGAAATACTTTAGATGTTGCCAAGGATTTATTGGGTAAAACTTTGGTTGTTAAAATTGACGGCAAAGTTAAAAGGGGAATTATTGTGGAGACGGAAGGCTATATGGGGCCGGATGATTTGGCTTGTCATGGCCGATTTGGTAAGACTGAGAGGAGTAAGGTTTTATTTTCGGGGCCCGGTACCGTTTATGTCTATTTGATTTATGGTATGTATTACATGTTAAATTTTGTTACTGAAAAGAAAGATTATCCTTCGGCTGTTTTAATAAGAGCAATAGAGCCTTTAAACGAAAAGGGAAGTATAAAAGATTTAAGAAAGTTAGGGAGTGGGCCGGGACGCCTCACCAGGTGGCTCGGGATTACTAAAAGTCATAACGGTTTATCCATAAATGGTGACGAAATATTTGTTGAGGATAATGGCTTAAATGATTTTGAAATTGTTGAAACCACAAGAGTAGGGGTTGAGTATGCAGGATATTTTGCCCAAAAACCCTGGCGGTTTTATATTAGAGATAATGAGTTTGTGAGTAGGAAATAGAGAAATTTCAAATGACAAATATCAAATTACAAATAAATGTCAAAATCCTAATTTTTAAATTTAAACCTTAAGATTTTATTTGACATTTGAAATTTGGATTTTGACATTCACTTTTTAAAGTGGGAATTCGTTGCTCTTCACATTATCCGGCATGCCGATTGCATATGCGGAACTATAGGTGCCGGTATTGTTGAAGCTAATGGTAGCCTCTTTTCCAGACACGTCGATGTGGCCGCTTATGGCTTTTTCTGATCCGCCTGGCTTTATTCCGTAGAAAACCACATAAATAACTTTATCGCTGTTTGTGGTTGCGGTAAGTTGATTTGTAGAGTCTGAATATGCAATGTCAAGTGTTACGTCATAGGCGCTAACCGAAACAGAAACTTTTTCTGAAACAGCAGAATATAATACTTTGTCCCAAATTTTTGCTTGTACTGTGTGTTTTCCTTCGGTGGCTGAAAGGTGGGCAATATAAGTACTGCCTCCAATAGAGCTTGCCGCAAATTCCTTGTCATCAACATAAAGAACCACTTTCGATACGCCACGCGGTGCAGCCACGGTAGCTTTGACGTCAAAATTTTCGGAAACCGGTTTGTTGTTATACATTTCCTCTAGGCTTATTCCCGGCAAATTTGTTCCGTCATGAATATCGCATTTTTCGGTTGGCACAAATGAGGCTCCGGAAGACAGTCCTCTTGACGATGCCCATGCGGCAATAGGGTTATTCCACCTTGAAAATGCGGCATCGGTTGGCGGTATCTCGGCTGTAACCCTAGATATCCTAACTTCCTCAACGGCATCCGGCGGGCAGTTATCCGTAGCTAATTTATGGCTGATTTTATCAATTTTAAAGGAAGACGTTTGACCGCCAGCTTCATTAATTTTATACCAAGAAGGGAATAAATCTTTTACCACAGTAGATCCGGAAACCGGTTTTTTGCCGGTGACGCCGTCCAATTCTAAATATTGAATTCCTTTGGGTTTTTCTTTTGCCCAGCCTTTATTATCGGCAAATTTTTTCATAAAGGCGTTCCAAATAGGGGCCGCAGCCATGGAACCGCTGGCATTATGGCTCATTTCTTTGTTGTCATTATTTCCGACCCATACAACTGTGGTTAAGTCTCTGCTGTAACCGGCTGTCCAAGCGTCTCTATAAGCATTAGTGGTTCCTGTTTTAGCGGCCACTTTTTTTCCGGGAATGTAGAGGTCGTTATATCGACCAAAAGCAAATGCGCGGGCGTTATTATCCGACAAGACGTCATTTAGCATATAAGCAATTTCCGGATTTAGTACTTGTTTGCCTTTTTCGGGCTTAACTTCATCAATCATTTTTCCTTTGGAATCGGTTATTCTTGTAAACCAATTGATGTCGTGTCTTTCGCCCATATTGGCAAACGTGCTGTAAGCGGAGGCAAGTTCGATTGGTTTAACTTCACCGGATCCGAGGGCCATTGTTAGGCCGTAATTTTCTTCCGGTGAAATAACCCTGCCGTTTTCATCTCTTATTGTTGGTCCAATTTGTGACACTCCTAAATCCTTGGCGGTGTCGGTAAATTCTTTCATGCCGCCGACGTATAAAGTTTTTACGGCCGGAATGTTTAAAGATCCGGCCAGACCTTTTCTCATAGTTACGTTACCGCGGGTAAGGTTGTCATAATTTGATGGCCTATAACCACCGCCAAAATCAGTTGATAGATCATATAAAACCGATCCGGGCCCCCAATTTTTCTTCCATGCATTAGCATAAACAAGCGGCTTAATAGATGACCCCGGCTGTCTTAATGAAGTAGTTATATTAACGTAACCGTCATTGCTTTCGTCTCTAAAATCCAAGGAACCCACCATTGCCACAATGTTTCCGTTTGTCGGGTTTAGGGAGACTAATGCGGCATTAGACGCTCCGGCTCCTTTAATTTTTCTTATTAGTCCAAATTGGTCGGTTTTCGGGTCAAGTAAACTCAGTGCGTAATCTTCTTTTTCCGGTTCGATTGTGGTATAAACCCTAAGTCCGCCTTGAGTAGCCATTTGTTCCCCGTACTTTTCAACCAATTTTTCTTTAACATACATGGCGAAATGAGGATATCTAATGTCTCCGTAACCATCAATTCCGGATCTGTTAACTAAAAGTTTCTTAATATCGATATTTTTGGCGGCAAGTGATTCGTCTTTAGTAATTTTTCCTTGTTCCGCCATAAGACCTAAAATTATGTTTTTTCGGTCCAAAAGATCGTTGTAATTCTGTCCATATGGTGAGAAATATGTCGGTGCTTGTGGGAGTGAGGCGAGCATAGAAAACCTGGCCAAATTTTCCGGCGTTTTTTCTTTTAGTTCCACTGCCTTTTTGTCAAAATAATATTTTGTTGCCGCTTCCACGCCGTATGCGTTGGAGCCATACGGAATTTCGTTTAAATACATTTTAAGAATCTCGTCTTTAGTGTATTTTTGTTCAATTTCAATTGCTAAAATAAGCTCCTTAACTTTTCTGGTGTAAGTTTTTTCAGGTGAAAGGATGGCATTTTTAATAAGCTGCTGGGTGATTGTGCTGCCGCCCTGGGCTTTTTTCTTGGTCAGCACATTAATGAAAAATGCCTTAACGGTTCTTTTCACGTTAAATCCGCCGTGGCGGTAAAAGTCCTTATCTTCCACTGCCACCGTTGCGTCTTTTAAATATTGGGGCATGTCGGCAAAGTCAATTAAAGTTCTGTTTTTATCGCCGTGGATTTCCCAAATGGGGTCACCGTTTGAGGCATAAATAATGGTTGACTGGGCAATTAGCCGGTCATTTACTTTATCCGGAGAAGGAAGGTCTTTGGCTACCCAACCAAACATTGCAAGAACTAACGCAAAAAAAGCGCCTGCTATTACCGCATAGGTAACCAAGGCATCTTTAGAAAAGAATATTCTTTTTATATTTTTCCAGGAAAAACGCTTTCTCAACTTGTTGATTTTGCGCTTCCGTTTCTTAGTCATGTAAATTTACTCCTTATAATGGTTGAATTATACCATAATTTAGCTATAATATAAAGACAATAATGATCAAGGCAGGAGCGCTAATTATGGACCAAAAAGAATTACTAACCAGGGGGATTGAGGAAATATACACTAAAACCGAACTGGAAAAATGGTTAAAAGAAGATAAAAAATTAAAGATTTACTACGGCGTTGATCCGTCCGGTTCCATTATTCATCTTGGTCACGCGGTAATTTTAAGAAAATTGCGGGATTTGCAAAAGCTAGGCCACAAAATAATTTTTCTGATCGGCGATTTCACCGGTACAATTGGTGATCCCACAGACAGAACGGCTGTTAGACAGCCATTAACAAGAGAGCAAGTGCTAGAAAACGCCAAAAGTTATAGGGAACAGGCATCAAAATTTATTGATTTTGAAGGCTCAAATAAGGCAGAAATAAAATATAACAGCGAGTGGCTGGATAAGCTAAACTTCAAAGAAATTATAGAACTTTCTGCTAATTTTACCGTTCAGCAATTATTACAGCGAGATATGTTTGAGAAAAGAATAGCCGATAGCAAGCCAATCCATTTGCATGAATTTTTATATCCTTTAATGCAGGGCTATGACGCTGTAGCTTTGGAGGCGGATGTTCAAATTGGCGGCACGGACCAAACCTTTAATATGCTGGCCGGAAGACAACTCTCAAAACAGCTAAAGAATAAAACTAATGTGGTCATCTCTTGTCCGCTTTTAGAGGGTAATGACGGCCGGAAAATGAGTAAAAGTTACAATAATTATATGGGAATCAACGACGAGCCTTTTGATATGTTCGGTAAAGCCATGGCCATAAATGACGATCTTATTATCAAATATTTTATTTTGGCAACAGATGTGCCTGTAGGTCAAATAAAAGAGTATGAGAAGGATTTAGAATTAGGTGTTAATCCTAGAGATATCAAGGCAAAACTTGCTTTTGAAATAGTCAAAGAAATGCATTCCGAAATAGCAGCAGGGAAAGCCGCAGAAGAATTTGACAAGGTATTTAAGGAAAAAGGGAAACCAACTGATATTCCTGAATTTAAAATTGAAGGCAAGCGAAAGTTAGTTGATGTTTTGGTTGAAGCAAAGATTGTGTCGTCTAAAACTGAAGTAAGACGTCTTATTGAACAAGGTGGAGTTAAAGTGGATGACACAGTTATAAAAGACATTGATTATGAAATTGAACCTAATGGTCAGATTGTTCAGATAGGGAAGCGAAGGTTTTTGAAGGTAATATAGTAAGTTCTTTAAAAAGAGGGTGATTAAAATAAAATTGTTAAGATGTACGAAATGTGGTGACATTTTTAATCTCAAGTTTCATGAAAAAAAAATGTTCCTGCGAAGAGACTTCCGGCGCTTATACGGATAAAAGTAATGCATGGTACAAGGGTCCGGCCACCCCATTGGCTTTTCTGAATGATACATTTTTTGAAGCAATAGACAAACAACCGCAAAATGGAGAAGGCAAACGTTTCGAAGCTTTCATTATATCAAAAAAATGCTCGACTTTTAAAAAAGAAAGTAAATAATAGCCGCCTTATCAAAGCACCGAAGGCGGTTTTTAAATGCCCTGAACCAATCCAACTACTGGGGTTGGATCAAAGACCTAGAGAAAGAATAACAAAAGGTATTAGAAATACTATAATTTTAACAACATATCTCTCTGTTCTATATAATCTCAAATTATCCGCGTCTTTAATGAAGGCTATTTTATCGATTATTAAACCAAGAATGAAATAGATAATAAATACAGGGATGACATAACTCCATAAGCTTGCATGTTGTCCTTCCCCACCGTTTAGTATCATAAAAAAAATAAATCCGGGAAAAATACTGATTATTATCGTAAAAATATTTGTAACAATGGATTTATAGATTGTCGATTTTTGCTGTTCATTCATAGCAATATAAATTATGTTCTATCAAATTTACGAAGTCAATGATTTTAATAGTAATGTATAAAATAAGTCGAATATTTGATGAATCATCCTTGATTCCTTCCCAATCTCCAGAGTTGGAATTAATAATAAAAAATCCCTGCCGAAAGGGCAGGGAAATAAGAGGTTTAATGTTTTTCATAATATTGCTTTAGTTTCAAGATTAGGTCGTCGAATTCTTCTAGCCAAGATGAACTTGTCCAACCAAGTTTGAAAACCCATATTTTGCCGTTATGATCTTCTCGCCTATTATAAAAGACCACAGGGCTTTATCAAATTTGTCAGACAGAATTTCATTTAGTTTAGTCTCTTCTTCGGGGGTAAGATCAACGTATCTCGGTTTACTATAATCTGATGTGCATTTATCGCTCAATCATATCACTCCTTCATTGTCGGGATAAGGAAGAACATTGTTCCTGTATTGCTAATCCATTCCTTTGCGCCAAATTTCATCAAATAAGTAGGAATAAAACACGACCTTATCTTCGCCGTTAAGTAACTGGTCTGTTATTTGGATAATGAGAGCTGAAAATTCCATAGATTTAAATGCGGGTGATTCATCTAAGTCATAGAACCCCGACAATAAGGTGTTAGCAAGATCAACGACATAAGGATTATTTTCGGTTGCTCGCTCTCCTTCAAAAATTATTTCGGATGAGTTACAGATTTTTTCTATGCCTTTTATCAGTTTAGTGATTGGATAACATTCTTCAGGAGAAAGGATGAAATGATAATAGCTTTCAAAATGCGAAACAGGTCTCCCATGCCTATCGGTTACGGTACCTTCGTTGTTACACTTAAAGGGCCCATTCTGAAGAGGAACGAATGTTAATTTCTCTCTAGGAACGGACATTTCACAATTGCCATCTCCAAGCTTATCGATGCAAATTGTTTTAAGTTTTATGCCATCTTTTTCAAATCCAAATCCTTTCC
>Ga0210049_1005317_pt1 | contig 11010 bp, 8 predicted proteins | sample CryGeyCG2014_300_2_FD_183964 | JGI IMG/M metagenome (GOLD analysis project Ga0210049, IMG submission 183964) | Groundwater microbial communities from aquifer - Crystal Geyser CG06_land_8/20/14_3.00 (SPAdes) (version 2) | ecosystem: Environmental > Aquatic > Deep subsurface > Groundwater | place...
CCCCAAGACACTACATCTTGGGGGCGCTTGAGTCAAGGAGATACCCCATTATCGCCTATTACGAAGTGAACATGAATCTCAATTACACCAACGTGTGCGAACTGCGCTGCCCGTTGTGCGCTTTTTCGCGCGCGGAGGGCGACGCCGGCGCCTTCACCCTTGGCCTCGACGAGATCGAGGACAAGGTCAGGCAGGCCGATTCCTTCGGCATCGACGAGGTCCATATCGTCGGCGGCCTCAATCCAAAGCTGAAGATCGAGTATTTCGAAGAGATGCTCCGGAGGATCAAGAACGTCAATCCCGATATCTTCATCGTTGCCTTCACCGCGGTGGAGTATGATTATTTCGCCCGCCTCAACGGACTCCCCCTGGAGGACGTCTTTGTACGGATGAAGAACGCCGGCCTCGGCGCCCTGCCGGGAGGGGGGGCGGAGGTCTTTTCGCCCAAGTTGCGGGAGATGATTGCGCCGCGAAAGATCCCGGGTAAACGCTGGCTGGAAGTGATGCGGGTAGCCCACTCGCTGGGCTTGAAGACGAACGCGACCCTGCTGTACAACCACATGGAGACCTCCGGGGATGTTGTCGACCATCTCTCGCAGATCAGAGCCCTCCAGGACGAGACGGGAGGATTCAAGACCTTTGTGCCGCTTCCCTACCACGATGCCCGAACGGAAATTCGCGCCAGGCGAACTCAAACCACAGGCTTCGGCGATGTCCGCCTGTTTGCCGCAAGCCGCATCTTCCTCCACAACGTCCCGCACCTGAAGTCATTATGGATGTACCTCGGGGAGAAGATGGCGCAGCTCCTTTTGCGCTTTGGGGTGGATGACCTCGGCGGGACCTACCATTACGAGAAGGTGGTCCATTCCGCCGGCGCGACGACCGCCGATGCGGGAAGCGAATCGCACCTCAGAAGACTCATCGAACACGCGGGGCTAAGGCCGGTCAGGGCGGCGGCGAACTATGAGATGAGGCGCGGGCAATGAACCTCGGCTATATCGATTACCTTAATTGTTATCCCTTTTATTATCATATGTTCGAGATCGAACCGCTTGCCGGAGTCCGGATCGTCCCCGGCTACCCCAGCGAACTCAACCGGATGATGGAAACGAGGGAGCTCGATATGAGCCCGATTTCCGCCGCTACGTATGCGGATCTTGAGGAGGAGGTCGTGCTCCTTCCTGATTTCTGTCTCAGTTCCGTAGGTTATGTTCACTCCGTCATCCTCTCCAGCAATATCCCGATCGAGGAGCTGCACGGGAAAAGGGTAGGGCTCTCCAGCGCCTCAAAGACCTCCGTCATCCTTCTGAAGATGCTCCTGCGCAGGCATTACACCGTCGAACCGGTTTACGTCCCGACCGACCCCAATCCGTCGCTGAAGGGCCAGGGGCTCGAGGCGGCCATGATCATCGGCAATGAGGCCATGATGCAGGAGCTGGCGCCCTATACGTACGATCTGGGAGATTTGTGGCTCAGAAAGACGGGCTATCCCGTAGTTTTCGCCGTTTTTGCCGTCCGGGAGGCCGCGGTCGGCGCGCATTCCTCCCGGATCGCCCAAGTCGTTGACTCCTACCGCAAATCCCTCGCCTGTCTCGACCTTGAACGGGAGAGGCTCATTCGGAAAGCCCGGGAAAGGTATCCGGCGGTCAGATACGATATCGACGCCTATTATAGCGATTTGAAGTATTCTTTCAGTACCGCCCTGAGGGAGGCGTTCGCCTTTTACCTCCGAAGCGCCGGCGAGACGGGGCTGCTCAGGAATATCGGCGCGGCAAGATTTTTCAACGTATGCGGCGGCCCTGCTTACGCTTCCGAGCGCTGATTTCCCGGTTTTGCAAGGGTTTCAAAGAATGGATATCCTGAACGACAAGATATATGCAGGGCGGCGGATAAGCCCTGAGGAGGCGCTGGACCTTTTCCGCTGGCCTATCATCGAACTGGGGATGGCGGCCGATTTCCGCAGGCGGCTCATAGCGCCGGGCGACAAAGTGGGTTTCATTATCGACCGGATCGTGAATTTCACCAATGTCTGCCAGGCGTCATGCGCCTTCTGCGCCTTTCACGCCCGCGCCGGCCGGATCGAACCGTATGAACTCACCCTGGATGAGATCCTGGCGAAGGTGGAAGAGCTTGTCGCGATCGGAGGGACTCAGGTGATGCTCCAGGGCGGTCTGCATCCCCGGCATACCCTGGAAACCTACCTCGCAATGGTCCGGGCCGTCAAGAACCGCTTTCCGGAGATTACCCTCCATTCCTTCTCGCCGGCGGAACTTATGTACATCGCCCGCCGCTCCGGCGTTACCCTCGACGAGGCGGTGGAGAGCCTCAAGGATGCCGGTCTTGATTCCGTTCCCGGGGCTTCGGATCTCCTGGTCGATCGGATACGCAGCCGCGTGAGCCCGAAAAAGATCACCAGAGACGAATGGTGCGGGGTGATGGACACCCTCTGCCGTCACGGCCTCAAATCGAGCGCCACGATGACTTACGGCATGGGTGAAACTCTTGCGGAGCGGATCGCCCACCTGGAGGTTGTCCGCGCCGTCCAGGACCGTACCGGCATTCTGCGCGCCTTCATCCCTTGGTCCTTTTCCCCCGCACATACGCGCCTGGAGGATGTCCCGCCGGCGACGGGAATGGATTATCTGATGACCGTGGCCATTTCCCGCATTTTTCTGGATAATATGACCCATATCCAGGCGGGATGGCTTACCGAAGGGATGAAGCTGGCGCAGATCGCCCTGACGATGGGCGCCGATGACATGGGCGGGGTGCTCACGGAAGAAGTCGTAGTGAAGGCGACAGGCGTCGAAAACAGGACCAATACGGCGGAAATTATCGACGTCATCAGGGACGCGGGCCGCATCCCGGTCCAGCGGGATTCGGATTACCGGGAGATAAGGACATTTGCATGAGCAGTGAAGATGCGCTTGAGCTTGAGACCGGCTTCTCGCCGTGTCCGAACGACACGTTCATCTTCGACGCCCTGATCCATCGGCGGATCGATACCGCCCCCTTCCGCTTCCGGCCCCGGATCGCGGATGTTGAGGAGCTCAACGAATGGGGATTCACCGGGGCCTATCCCATCACCAAGCTCTCTTTTTACGCCTATCTGCTGCTGAAGGATCGCTATTGCCTCCTCGATTCTGGCGCCGCCCTCGGCTACGGGTGCGGTCCGCTCCTCGTCGCCCGGAAAAGCGGGGGACAGGAAATCGGGGGATATAACCCAATTTCGCCAGAAATTGGTATTGTGTCCCCCGATTTCCGCGATTGGATCAGGGACGCGCGGATCGCCGTTCCCGGCCGTTACACGACCGCCTATCTGCTGCTCCAGCTCTGGCAGGGCGGGTGCGGAAACGCGGAGTTCGTGAGATTCGACGAGATCCTCCCCGGCGTTGCCTCCGGCAGGTATGATGCGGGGCTGGTCATCCATGAAGGGCGGTTTGTCTATCAGAACTACGATTGCCGCAAGCTCGTCGACCTCGGCCAGTGGTGGGAAGCGGAAACAGGACTTCCCCTGCCGCTCGGCTGCATCGCGTTGCGCCGGGACATGTCCCGCCATAAGGAGGCCGTCGAAGCGCTGCTCAGGCAATCCGTCGACCATGCGCGGAGAAACCCGCGGGCGGGAATCGAGTTTATCAAACTCCACGTCCAGGAGCTCGACGAGAGGGTGATCTCCGCTCATATCTCACTGTATGTGAACGAATTCACCCTTTCTCTGGGTGAGACGGGGATGCGGGCCGTCGAGGAGCTGGAAGAGAGGGCGCGATGTCTGGGAATCCTGTAATCGGCCTGGTCATGGCGACGCTGCTGGAGGCGGTCCCGTTCATCAGGGATTTATCGCTGCGGGAATGGGGGGCCGAGCCTTTCAGCCTCTATGGCGACGACCGGATCGCCTTGATCATCTCGGGGATCGGCAAGGCCAATGCCGCCATGGCCTGCGCCTATCTGATCCAGACCCGCCGGCCGGCCCTGGTCTGCAATCTCGGGGCCGCCGGGGCCGCCGACAGGCGGTGCGCACTGGGGGAATGCTATCATATTTCCAAGGTCATAGAGCCGGACCGGCCGGGTCTTAAGTCAGGCCTCCCCCATGAACAGCTCCCCGATGTATTGGACGGTTTCGCCGTCGCCGCCCTCGCCACCCAGGACAGGCCGCTGCGCGATCTAGACGAAAGGGGAAAAGTCGCCATACACGCCCAGCTCGCCGATATGGAGGGGGCGGCGGTGGTGCAGACGTGCCGCCGCTTTCATGTAAAGTGCTTCCTCTTCAAGTTTGTCTCCGATACCCCGGACCATCGCCAGAGCGACGAGATCGTCAAGAACATCGAACTCTACCGGGACGCCCATTCCCGGTTCTTCAAAGATTCCGTCCTGCCGCGCCTGCTTTCTCTCGCCGGATAGAACGGGGGAGCCTATTTCCCTAATTTCCGAGCGAGGCAATTCAGTGGGATTCGGTGATCGCGCCGATCGGCAGGGCAAATCGCTCCCTTGCCTATTTCCTCTTGACACGCGGCAAGCCATTTTGATCTTGACACCTCCTCTGTTTGCCGGTATAAATCCTCAACTAATTAAGTAAAAATGGTATATTGTCTATGAAAATCTTGTCCAAGGCCGTTGTCTATTCCCGCATGATCAAGTTTTCGCACACGATCTTTGCATTGCCGTTTGCCCTGTCATCGATCGTCCTGGTGCAGAGGGCAAAGCCGCTGGACTTTGCGACGGTATTCTGGATCATCATCGCGATGGTGGGGGCCCGGTCGGCCGCCATGGGGTTCAACCGCATCGCCGATGCGGCGATTGACGCCAAAAATCCGCGAACGGCCCTCAGGGAGATTCCCCGGGGCGTCATATCCAAAGGGGAAGCCGGCTTTTTCACCGCCATCGCGAGCCTGGTTTTCATAGCGGCTTCCGCCGTGCTCTCCCCCTTGTGCTTCTGGCTCTCCTTTCCCGTTCTGGCGCTCCTTTTCACCTACTCCTACCTGAAGCGGGTGACCTGGCTTGCCCACCTCGTTCTCGGATTCGCCATCGGGATGGCCCCGATGGCCGTCTGGGTGGCCGTCACCGGCGCCCTCCCCGGAATGATTTCCGTCTTGAGCCTCGCCTTGATGACCTACATCGCCGGCTTCGACATCCTCTATGCCTGCCAGGACATCGAGTTCGACCGGGCCATGGGCCTCCATTCCATACCGGCCTCCTTCGGGGTGGGCAAGGCGATGGGAATATCGACCTTCCTGCACGTCATCAGCGCCCTGTCCTTGCTGAGCCTCTATTGGCTCTTCCCGTTGAGCCCCGTCTATCTCTTCGTTGTCGGGATCATCGCCTTTCTCTTTTTTGTGGAGCACAAACTGGTGAACCCTGATGACCTCTCGAGGATCGACATGGCCTTCTTCCATGTCAACAGCGTCATCTCGGTCCTCGTTCTGGTCGCCATCCTCTCCGGAAGCATGCTGAAAGGCATCCTGTGAATCGGGGGATCATTGTCGGGATATCGGGGGCATCCGGGGCCGGATATGCAATAAGACTGCTCGAACTCCTTCTCGAGAATCCCATGCCCGTCCACCTGATTGTCTCCGAAATGGGGGCGAAGGTCCTGGCTCATGAACTCAGGATTCCCCGCGAGGAGTTGCAGGGATTATTCGACCAAATGCGTTCCGCAAGGGGTGTCAAGGCAGAGATGGTCGTTCACGACCCCAATGACCTGTTTGCCCCGGTGGCCAGCGGATCGTTTCTCACCCGGGCCATGGTGGTCATTCCCTGTTCCATGAAGACGTTAGCCGCCGTTGCCGCCGGTTACACCTCCAACCTCCTGGAGAGGGCGGCGGATGTGACCCTCAAGGAGAGGCGCCCCCTCATCCTTGTCACCAGAGAAACCCCTTTGAACCGCATCCATCTGCAGAACATGCTCAGGGCCCATGAGGCCGGGGCCACGATCATGCCGGCCTCGCCGGGATTCTACCACCATCCGCAAACGATCGAAGATCTCACGACATTCATCGCCGGCAGGGTTCTGGATCACCTCGGCATTGAAAAGCCCGATAGCCCCCGGTGGGAAGGGCATCCTGACGGGGAAAAACGATGAGTTACAAAAATCTCGGTCAATTCATCGCCCGGCTTGAAACAGAAGGTGAGCTTGTCAGGATCGACGCCCGCGTTTCTCCTGTCCTGGAGATTACCGAGATCACGGACCGCATGTCAAAGGCCCCCGGGGGCGGGAAGGCACTTTTTTTCAAAAATGTGGAAGGTTCGGCTTTTCCGGTCATCACCAATGCCTTCGGCAGTCACCGCCGGATAGCTCTCGCCCTCGGGTCCGACCCGGATGCCCTTGCCGGAAGGCTCGCTGAGATCCTCACACAGACCCCGCCCCGGTCGATGCGTGAGAAAATGAGCTTCATCCCCAAGGCCATCGCCTGGACTAATTTTTTCCCCGGGACGCGAAAAATCAAAGCCCCTCCCTGTCAGGAAGTCATCCTCAAAGGGGATGAGATCGATTTAATGAAAATACCCATCCTCCATTGCTGGCCGAAGGATGGGGGCCGCTTCATCACGCTGCCCGTCGTCTTCACAAAGGGGCTCCACGACGGCAGGAGGAATGTGGGGATGTACCGGATGCAGGTCTACGACGAAAAAACCACGGGGATGCACTGGCACATTCACAAGGATGGATGCCATCATTTCCAAGAGTATCGGAAGGCCGGCAGACGCATGGAGGTTGCGGTGGCCATAGGCACGGACCCCGCCGTGACCTATGCGGCGACGGCGCCTCTGCCCAGAGGGGTGGACGAGATGATCCTCGCCGGCTTCATCCGGCAGAAGCCAGTCGTCATGGTCAAGGGCGTCACGGTCGCGATCGAGGTTCCGGCCGAGGCGGAGTTCGTCCTGGAAGGCTATGTCGACCCGGAAGAGACGAGGATCGAGGGGCCGTTCGGGGATCACACGGGGTACTACTCCCTGGAGGGCGAGTATCCGGTCTTCCATTTGACCGCCGTCACCCACCGGCGGAATCCCGTCTACAGCGCCACGGTTGTCGGACGCCCGCCCATGGAGGACTGCTATCTCGCGCTTGTCACGGAACGCCTCTTCCTGCCGATGATCAAGGCCGTCATGCCCGAGATAATGGACTACTGGCTCCCCTGGGAGGGGGTCTTCCACAATATCGTCGTGGTCGCGATTGACAAGGAGTACCCCCAGCACGCCGCCAAGATCATCAGCGGCCTGTGGGGAATGGGGCAGATGAGCTTCGCCAAGGCGATCGCGGTTGTTGACGATCGGTCTCTCCTGTCCGACGGGGAACGGCTGCTTGCGCATATCTTGAATACGATTGATTTCCATTCCGATATCACGGTGACCAGAGGCATCCTCGACGTCCTCGACCACTCCTCGCCGCAGCCCCTCTACGGCTCGAAGATCGCCATCGATGCGACCGCCCGGATCGCCGGCGAACAGCCCCGCCCGAAGACAAATGCTGCAAAGGTCTCGCGGGGCGACGAAGAGCTGCTTCAACATCTCCGGGGCATCGACAGGGGATTCGTCGCGTTGCGCAGAATCTTTCCCGGGTGTAAAAATCCGCTCCTCTTGATTGCGATCGACAAGGAAAACGGGAAAAACTCCCGCTATTACATGGACAGGATCGACTGGGAGGCGCTTTCTCAGGGCGTCTGCGTCCTCTACGACGCCGGCATCGACTTGGCGGACGACTCCCTTTTGCTGTGGAAGGTCTTCAACAATACGGACTCTTCACGGGACGTAACGATCAGTGGGGCGGGGATCATCATCGATGCAACAAAAAAGGGCCCGGCGGACGGCCACATAAGACCGTGGCCGGATGAGATCGAGATGACGGACGAAATCAAGAAACGCGTAAACGGTTTGCTCGACGAGTTCGTTAAAGATGATCCGGATGCTCTCAACATGGCGGCATTCCGGCTTCCACCTCTTCTGCGGCAACCGCATCTTGCCCGACGATGATACGGCCATGGAGAACCTGGCCCGCTACATCATCCGGACGTGATTCTCCTGGGAAAGGATGCACTACCTGGATCCGAAGGGGAAGGTCGTCTATACATCCAAAGACGGCAGGACAAGCAAGAGCTTCCCCGCCCTGGGATGGCTGGCCAACCTGTGCTCCCACATCCCGAACACTTATAAGGCCTCCTCATGTCAAGGGGAAAAATAATCCCCTTAACGGAGAATGAAAGTGATGTGGTTCCGCTTTACTGGTACCGATGGTGCTGTAACACGGTCAGCGATGCCGGCTTGGTTTCAAAGGATCAGGTTTGCAGAATCAGGGGAGAGCAGCAGAACTGGGCGCGGCTTATTCAAAAGATCTATTTCGAAGAATCAGCGAAGCTGATTTGAGGCTTGCAGGATAGGTCTGCCTGAATGCCGCTAACAATGGCCTTCGTGGCGGGTAAATCAACAAAAAAGCAATGCCTTATCAATCAATTCAATCAATCAATTCAATTAGTTTTCGGCAACCATCCTGTTCGTCGGAGCGATTGTCCTGGCGGCCCCCCTGGTGATTGCATGGATCAAGCCGCTCATCGACCGCAAAGATTAAGCGGCTTCGTAAAAAGTCCGGGGGCTGCGCTAAAGCTTCAGCCTGCCCCTGCTCTCGCAGGGGCAGGCTTTTTGCGGCGTGTTCCGGAGATATGTTCCGATCGCTTTTGAGCTTCCGGAATAAGCCCCTCCCCGATTCCTCACTCCTCAGGACTCGCGCACCTTGCCTTAATGTCAGTTGTCCCCTTTCCGGTCGGCGCCATGGACAACCAAGGGGATGAGATTTCCCCGAACGTCAAAAGACATGGGGCGGGGGCCCTCAAGAATCTCAAGATCCGGCCTGCTGGGGATTTCACCCCCATAAATTTCAGAAACCTCCACCTCATCCAATTGAAGCGTGTTTTTTATGCGGACGATACGGCTTTTCCGGGGAGGGATCAGGCCGACGGACCCCAGGGCAACCTGGATACATTCCCGATCCGTTTCAATGTGCATGGGGATTGCCGCCTTTTCGAGACTGATGCCGGTGATGCAGTTCATGTAGGTGGATAAACGGTCGATCTTGTCCACCAGCCTTTTTGTGGTTAGATCCGCGAGGCCGATGCCCGTAGCGTTTCCGCCGGAGAAAGGGGTCAGATCCCTCACAAAAAGCCGTCTAACGTTCACGGGGTGGGGGAAGACGCCGAGGATGTCGCGGTTACGCCCGGTGACATTCGGATCGATGCCCGTGCCACTGATGTCCTTTCCCATCTCATCGATGATCAGCAGGTCTATTTCCGTGAATGGGAGACGGGGCATCATCCTTTTTGCCAAGATCAGGAGTTCTTTCTCTTTCTTCTCCAGCTCATCGGGAAGAACCGCGGCGATTGCCGCCGTCTGATCGTATCCGTTCTCCACGAGCCCCAGGCCGCAAAGAATGGGGACTTTTTTCAGGACCTCCCTGCCCACATCGACGATGATCTTGGGAAAGGTGTATTGGATCGCTGCCTTGTGGTAATATTCGGCGCCCTTTTGCTTGCCCATGCCGATGGCCATCATCTTCATCAGGCCGCTCTCGATCGGGGCCTTGAATTTGGTGTGGGGCTTGATCCGATTGACAACGATGATCCCGTCCGCCTCGAAGGCGTTCTTGTCGATAAACACCGGAACCCCGTCTTGTGTTTTGGAGATCTCCACGGTTTCCATGGAGGAGAGAATCGGCGCGTCCGTGAACGCCTCGGTTACGTGATAATGGGCCAGCATGGCCGTCTGCCCCTCCGCCGTTGCCCCGCCATGGCTCCCCATGGCGGGAAAGATAAACGGCCTGGCGCCGAGCGATTTCAAATAGTCTGCAGCGCTCTTCAGAATCAGCGCGATATTGGCGACGCCGCGGCTGCCGCCGGTCAAGGCGATACGCTGCCCCGGTCGGACCCGCTGCCCCAGGGCGAGTTTTTTCAATTCGGCCTGGACCGCGCCGGGGATATCCGTAACCATTGTCCGGTCAAAGGTCTGCCGCAGGCGAATCATGTCTGGAAAATCCATTGTACGAACCTCCTCAAAAATCAAGGGCTTCCGAACGGATGCCCGTGGATGACCCCGTGAAGGATTGCTTCAAAAGCGCCTCGGTGAAATCCTTCCATCTCTCTTCGGCGGCGATCATATGGATCACTCCGGAAAAAGGCAAGACTTAATTGGGGAGCGAGGGGTATCCCGCACCGCCCATAACTTATCCCTCCTTTGGGAAGTCAATGTTCGGCAACATCGAATGATGAGCCAATGATCCCTTTTTACCCTCCTTGGGCAACAGTTTATTTGAGGCAATTCGCCCCCGGGTTTTGTCGTTGACAAACCCATAGCTCTACTCTATCGTTAGACAGGCATAAGCGGCGTCCGGTCGTTCCGGGCGCGAGGCCGGAGAAAACCCCGCCTCCCCCGATTCCCTCTCCCTGAGGGAGACGGAATTGGGGGACTTTTTACGAAGCCGTCAAACAGAAAGGAGAAAAAAAGATGATCAGCAAGAAGATGTTCGATTCGATGAACGAGCAGATTAAAATGGAACTGGAGTCCTCCTATCTCTATCTCTCCATGGTCGCCTATTTCCATTCCCGAAACTTAGACGGGATGGCCCACTGGATGCGTTGCCAAGTCCATGAGGAGACGATCCACGCGATGAAGTTTTTCGACCATGTCATCAGCCGGGGGGGCGAGGTGGTCCTCCTGGATCTCAAGCAGCTCAAGCTGACATGGAAAAGCCCGTTGGAGGCATGGAAGGGCGCCTATGCCCACGAACAGTTCATCACGGCAAAGATCCACAACCTGATCAGGATCGCCCGCGAGGAAAACGACTACACGGCGGAGCCGATGCTCGCATGGTTTGCCAACGAGCAGATCGAGGAGGAGAGCAACACAGACAAGGCAGCCCGGCAGATCGAAATGGTCGGCGACAGCAAGCAGGGACTCTTCATGCTGGACCGTGAGATGGGGACCCGGATCTTCGTGGCGGGCTCGCCCTTCGATCCTGCGGCCTACAACCTGCTC
>Ga0210049_1005323_pt1 | contig 11003 bp, 10 predicted proteins | sample CryGeyCG2014_300_2_FD_183964 | JGI IMG/M metagenome (GOLD analysis project Ga0210049, IMG submission 183964) | Groundwater microbial communities from aquifer - Crystal Geyser CG06_land_8/20/14_3.00 (SPAdes) (version 2) | ecosystem: Environmental > Aquatic > Deep subsurface > Groundwater | place...
CATGGCAATTATATCAATCCTTTGACCCAAGATAAAGCAGGCAAGAATTATAGGTATGTTGTAAACTATGAAGGCAGCCGCCGGAGTAGTGAAGTGCTGGAGAGAATTAAGTATTCCCGAGCAGAGGGCAGAGAGGATAAAAAAGAGAACCATAGAAAACATTATTCTTCCGCAAAGAACACATAAACTCATCGTCTTTGCATCAAATCCGGGAGCAAGTAGAGGGTAAAGTCGGTGGGCAAAGATAATTCCCAGGACAATTCCCAGGGAGGTCAGAATAATTAAGAGATTAGCTAAAGAGCTTGCTATCTTCCAGGCTTCCTCTTCTTTCTTCTGGGTTAGGTAATTAGTAAAGACAGGGATAAAGGCGGCTGAGAGGGCTCCTCCAGCTAAGAGATAGTATAAGAGGTCAGGAACAGAGAAAGCCATATTATAGGCATCAGTCTTATAATTTGAACCAAAGATATAGGCAAGTCCAAACTCCCGCAGATAACCTAAGATGCGGGATATGGTGTAACCAATGGTAACAATAGTAGCATATTTAGCTATTTTTGAGGAAGTAGCCTTAGGCATACCTTATCCTTTCGATTGAGAGCGACTTTTTCAGAGCTCTCAATTTACTAACTTGACAAAATCAGCCTCTTAGTGTAAAATGGAAACCACAGATTACACAGATTATATGTTCTAAATCTCAAACTCAAATAACTACCAAATCCAAAACAGAGAGCAGATAAAGATTTGGGATTTAATAATTGGGATTTGTTTGGTAGTATTGGTAATTATTGGGATTTTGGATTTTACTTTAATATCTTGTGGTAAATCAAACAATCCAGCATCCAGAATTAGGAGGTGAAAGATGCCCAAGAAAAAGCTATCAGTTCTTAAAAGAGCTCGCCAAGCAGAAAAGAGACATCAGCACAATCTAAGTATTAAGTCAGCTACCAAGACTGCAGTTAGTAAAGTCAGGAAAGCTCTCAGTGAGAATAAACCTGACGATGCCAAGCCTGCTTTATTCAAAGCAGTTAAGGTTTTAGATAAAGCTGCCCAAAAAGGTGTTCTTCACAAGAAGACAGCGGCCAGAAAAAAATCGAGGTTAATGAGACAGTTTAACAAACTTTCTTCATCTTAAATAATGCATCAACCACAGATTAACACAGATAAACACAGATTAAATCCAAAACAAATGGAAATCCAAAATCCCAATGACCAAGCCATCTTTGGTGGAAACTCAAAATCCAAAGAGAGCAGATAAAGATTTGGGATTTGGTAGTTGGGATTTGTTTGGTAGTATTGGTAATTATTGGGATTTGGGATTTTACTTTAATATCCTGTGGTTTATTAACATCTAATTTAGGTTCATAATACCCTCCGGGGGTCAGTTATCTTGCCGAAGACAGCTGAAGCGGCAACCGTAGCTGGTGAAGCTAAATAGATAAAAGCCTTGCTGTTACCCATTCTCCCCTTAAAGTTACGATTGGCTGTAGAGATGACCCTCTCCCCATCGGAAGGAATTCCATCGTGAGTTCCCACACAACAACCACAGCCGGGAGCAACTAAGGTTGCCCCGGCGGTAATTAAAGTCTGAATTACTCCTTCTTTCATTGCTTGAAGAAGTATCTCCCGAGAGGCCGGAGCAACAATCAAGCGAGTATCCTTATTTACCTTCTTCCCCTTTAAGATCTGGGCAGACAATCTTAAGTCTTCCATTCGGCCGTTAGTGCAGGTTCCCAGGAATGCTTGCTCTATAGGAGTGTTCTCTACCTCTTTTATCGGACAGACATTATCTACCGCCTGAGGCTTAGCCACCTGTGGTTCTAATTTAGAGAGGTCATATTCCCCTATCTTACTATAGTCTGCATCTTCATCAGGAAAGACCGGCTCAAAATCACGAGAAGAGTGCCCTTTTACCCAATCTATAGTCTTCTTGTCAGCCTTCATTAAGCCAAATTTTGCTCCCATCTCCACCGCCATATTACAAACAGTAAATCTTCCCTCTATACTTAAATTATCTATAACCTCACCCTCAAACTCAATAGACATATAGTTAGCCCCATCAGCAGTAATCTCACCAACAAGATAAAGGATTAAATCCTTAGCATAAACGCCTTCTGGCAGCTTTCCTCTACATTTAACCTTAAAACTTTCGGGAACCTTAAACCAGAGCTTGCCAGAGAGCATGGCAGCTGCTAGGTCCTGGGAACCCACGCCAGTGGCGGCTACATTTATTGCTCCATAACTACAGGTATGAGAGTCAGCACCAATAACTAAATCACCAGGGACGACATGCCCCTTCTCCGGAATTAACTGATGACAAACACCCGAGCCAATATCGTAAAGTCTTATGCCTTTTTCTTTAGCAAACCTGCGCATCAGGCTATGAAGAGAGGATATTGATTCGGTGGGGCTGGGAGAGTTGTGGTCAATCACCAAAGCTATCTTCTCCGGAGCATAAACTTCTTTTCCTCCCATCTTCTCATAAGATTTAATAGCTAAGGGAGAGGTCCCATCCTGTCCCAGACAAAAGTCTAAGTTAGCAATGACTATGTCTTGGCAATAGGCATCTTTCCCGCTCTGTTTACTTAAAATCTTCTCGGCAATCGTCTTGCCCATACGATTAAATCCTAAACTCTAGTGCTTAGATTGAAAGACTATCATAATTCACACTTCCGCAAGAATCTACATCCCTGCCTTTCAATATAACTTATTAGAAATTTTCTCTTCATCTACCTATACCAATGAGAATGGGTTCTTTAATAACTTTTTCAGCAGGGGAAGTTTTCCTTGTCAATTCTTGATTTGTTTCAATAATAAGGTCTAGTGCTTCTCGTAGATTTTCTTTCACCTCTTTTAATGTTTTCCCTTGAGTATTAACACCTGGAATCTCTTCAACATAACCAATATACCATTTCCCTCTCTTTTCATAAACTGCTGTAAACTCTCTTTTCATTCCTCACCTCCAAGTTGCTTTGCTCCATTGTAAGGCGTAAAGCGTAAGGCGTGAGGCGTAAAGCGTGAGGTGTTAGGTGTTGGGTGTTAGATGTAAGGCGTCAGATGTAAAGTGTAAGGCGTCTTGAGTTCATTGAGTTCAATGTAGGGGCGACATTTATGACGCCCGTATTTATGCGGGTTTGATGAATCAAACCCCTACAATTATTCTCTAATCTTCAATCTTCTAATCTTTAATCTTTAATCCATTCGCTATTTGCAGAATAGCGCTGGTCATGGGGTTACGGTCATAATCTCTCTGGCTACCTCTGGATACTCAGCCACAAAACGCAGTTCATCCTCTACCAAAGGTCTTTGAGTATGAACATTGGCATAACGAACCAACTCTAGAACCCTTTCTGCTTCCTGATCATCCTTAAACTCAATCTCTAATTTTTCATAAACATCTCTAAACCCTTTAATTCCACTATATTCTCCGGCAGTAATCATTCTCCCGGTCTCTACAATCTCTGGCTCCCCTCTTCCCAGCCCCTCAAAGTCAAAAAGTTCATAATTACGGCGGTCTTTTAAAGCTCCGTCGGCATGAATACCAGCCTCATGAGCAAAGGCATTAGCTCCTACTGCTACCTGGTTCATGGGGATAGGAATTCCAAAGGCATAAGAAGCATATTTAGCAATCTTCCAGGATTGGGAAAGGTCAACCCTTTCATCTAAAAGGTATTTACCTTTCATTCCACTAGAATAAAGTATAGATAAGATACAGGATACTAAATCAGCATTACCAGCTCTTTCTCCCATCCCATTAACGGCGGTGTTAATATAAGCGTCCATACCAGCATCAATAATTCCCTTTGCGCCAGCTATGGAACAAGCTACAGCCATACCTAGATCATTATGACAATGAGTCTCTATGGGTAGTCTCACCTCTTCGGCTAATCTTCTCATCCTCTCATAAGCAGTTAAAGGGTCATCATACCCTAAAGTATCACAATATCTAATTCTATCGGCACCCTTCTCCTTTGCGGCTTGAGAAAACCTGATTAAATATTTGTCATCGGTTCGGGAAGCATCCTCAGCATTCACCCCCACTATCTTTATTCCTAACTCTTTTGCTCTCTCCACTGCCTCACCCATCATCTTTATTACATCTTCTTTACTCTTTCTCCCCTGAAATTTTCCGACAATCATTTGCTGGGAAGTGGAGGTAGAAAGGTTAAGATGTTTTATCTTGGGAACTAAAGAAAGAGCTTCCTCCACATCTTCAATTGTAGCTCTTACCCAGCCCCCTAAACAGATAGGCTTGAGGACACCCATCTCCTGTAATTTAAGATTAGCGTTAAGATAATTAGTTTCATGACGAGTAACTGGAAAACCAAATTCAGACTGATAAGCTCCAATCTTATTTAAGTAAAGATTTAAGATAGTCTTCTGCAGTTTAGCTAAACCCAGTCGGGAGGTCTGAACTCCATCCCGATTAGTAACATCAACTAGGTAAATCTTAGGCAAGATACACCTCCTTTCCCGTCGCTTCATTGTAATCAGAGGTAGCCGCACCCTTTAGGGTGCGTTTATGGACGCAGGCTACCCCTGATTTAATCAGGGGCTGCGGCTACCAAGCTCCTCCAAGTAATCCTGAGGTGAATTTAAGAATTTGAATTTATCTTTATGAGTAAAGAATGACCTGTAAAGAGGGAGAGCTTTAGTTAAGCCCAATGCCGGTGCCTCTTTAGCTGAGATAATTTTTAATTTAGGAATCTTTCCGTACTTGGGATTAGGAATAAATTTAGCTTCCCCCCCTTCTAATATCTCAAAGTAAGCTCCTCCTTCCAATTCCTGGTAAGGTTTATAAATGGAAGAGAATTTAGCTGAGACCCAGTCAGACATAACCAGAGGAGAGTTTAGGGGATTTATAGTAATGTGCCCATAACCGGGGGGCATAATCACTTTATCTCCCGGTAAGGCAGATACTAATATAATCTCCTCAATTTCATTATAAGGAGGCTTGCTCTTTTGCAAAAGGTATTGAGCCTTGCCCAAAAGAACTTCATAAACCTCCGGATAAGCTACCTTAGTTTCCGGGACCAGCGGATGATAATGACCATAAGTCTTAATAAACTCTCTTCCCACTACCATTGGAGGGATAACAGTTAGGTCATAACGAAGATTATTTGCCCTTATTATCTTCTCATCCTCCTCTTTATATACATCCCGATACATATAATAAAACTCTTCCGGGGAAGTAACACTTTTGTCTAATAATACCTCCTTTATCTCTTCTAATAATCTTCGGACTGGTCTTACCTCTTTTACTCCCCCTCCAAAGATAAGAGAGTTTTTCTCCTGGTCAAACTTTACTGGCAAGCCAGAGACTTCTTCCAAATCAATCATAATTTTCCTCCTCTCTTTCTTAGTCCATGGTCCACCCGGTAGGAGGGCATTTATGCCCGATATAATCGTGCCGGTAGGAGGGCATTTATGCCCGATACAATTCATGATAAATCGTGCCTAAAGGCACTCCTACAGGCACTCCTACCGGTGATTCTGTCCTCTGCCATCTGCTACCTCAGCCCGGCTCTAACGAATTCTCGGAAGAGGGGATGAGGGCGGTTAGGTCTTGACTTAAACTCAGGGTGAAACTGAGTAGCTACAAACCAGGGATGCTCGGCTACTTCAACAATCTCCACCAAACGATTATTAGGAGAGAGACCGCTAAAGATTAAGCCGGCCTTGCTCATCTTCGGACGATACTCATTATTTACTTCATATCTATGCCGATGCCTTTCCTGAACTAATTCTTTTTTATAAGCTCTATAGGCAAATGTTCCTTTCTTTAGCTGGCAGGGATAAAGTCCCAGGCGCATTGTTCCTCCCATATCTTTAATCTTTCTTTGCTCTAGCAATAGGTCAATCACTGGATGGGGGGTGCGGGGGTTGAATTCAGAACTATTAGCTCCCTTTAGTCCACAAACATTACGGGCAAATTCAATTACTGCACACTGCATCCCCAAGCAAAGCCCTAAGAAAGGAATCTTCTCCTCCCGGGCAAACTTTATTGCCTTAATCTTTCCCTCAATCCCCCGATACCCAAATCCACCAGGCACCAAGATACCCTGAACATCTCTGAGGTATTTTCTTGCCCCTTCATCCTCCAGAAGACCAGCATCTACTCTTCTTAAGTTTATCTTAACCTGGTGATAAATCCCGGCATGCTTTAGGGCTTCAGCAATACTGATGTAGGCATCCTTTAACTCAATATATTTACCTACCATAGCAATAGTGGTAGAAGATTTAGGGTTCTTAATATTTTCCATCATCCTTTCCCACTCACTTAAATCAGGAGAGGAACATCTTAGCCCCAGCCGTCTAACTGCTGATTTACCTAAGCCTTCTCTTTCAAAAATTAAAGGTATCTCATAAATTGATTCTGTATCTAATCCTTCAATGACTGCAGACTTTTCAATATCGCAAAATAAGGAGACCTTATCTCTCATCTCTTTAGTTAAGGGAGTTTTGGAACGACAAACAATTACATCGGGCTGGATACCAATCTCTCTTAAGGTTCGGACACTGTGCTGGGTTGGCTTGGTCTTTAGCTCCCCCCCCGGACCAAGAAAAGGCACTAAAGAGACATGCACATACATCACATTCTCTGTCCCTACATCTTTCTTAAATTGGCGAATAGCCTCCAGAAAAGGAAGCCCTTCAATATCACCGACAGTCCCCCCAATCTCCACAATTACTACATCAGCCGAACTTTCTTTAGCCAATATAAGAATCTTTTTCTTTATCTCGTCAGTAATATGGGGAATGACCTGAACTGTTGCTCCCAGGTAATCTCCCTTTCTCTCCTTAGAGATAACTGAGCCATAGACTGCTCCGGTGGTGACATTGCTTAATTTGGTTAAATTTATATCTACAAATCTTTCATAATGTCCCAGGTCCAGGTCAGTCTCTGCTCCATCATCAGTGACAAAGACCTCTCCATGTTGATAAGGATTTAAGGTGCCGGCATCTACATTAAGATAGGGGTCTATTTTCTGTATAGTTACCTTTAATCCTCTTGCCTTTAATAATCTACCTAGAGTAGCCGAGGTAATTCCTTTACCTAAAGAGGAAACAACACCTCCGGTAACAAAGATATACTTAGTCATCATATTCTCTCTTTCGGGTCAGACCCCACTCTTTTTCATCTCAAAATAGCAGGAAGTTCTGAAAGATTACCTAATACATAGTCAGGCTTTAGCTCTTTGGGTGCTCTTTCTGCTTCTTCTTTAGTGCAAACCCCGCCTAAGACCAGGGCGGTCTTTAAGTTGAGCCTCTTTCCAGCTAAAATATCGGTCTCTAAGCGGTCACCAATCATTAAAGTCTCCCCAGCTGATACTTTAGCTAAGTCTAGTATCTTCTTTAGACTATAAGTCTCTGGCTTACCAATAACCAGAGGGGTAGTCTTAGTTGCAGTCTCAACTGCACTTACAATTGCTCCTCCCCCGGGCATCAGTCCATCTTCAGTGGGAAAGGTAGCATCACGATTAGTAGCGATAAATTTTGCTCCCGAAAGAATAGCTGCTTGAGCTTGCCACAATTTTTGGTAATTGAAATCTAGATCTAATCCTACCACTACATAATGGATAGTAAGTGGGTGGGTAGTAGTTAAGACATTTAACCCTACAGCTTTCAATTCAAAGACAAGACCTTCTCCTCCGACCACAAAGACATTAACTTGCCCTACCTTCAGCTCTTGAAAATACAAGGCAGTAGCATAAGCTGAAGTCATTATCTCTTCTTTACGGCATTTAATTCCCAGACCAGCTAATTTTTTTACATATTGCTCTCTACTCTGAGTAGAGTTGTTAGTGAGAAAGAAGAGCTTATAATCTTCCCCTGCTTTCGCAGGGACAAGCCTCTGCTTTCGCGGAGACAAGCCCTTTTTTAGAAGCTCTAATGTTTCTAAAGCATAGGGGAGAGCTCTCTTCCCCCGGTAAATCACTCCGTCCAGGTCAAAAATAAGGAGTCTAATCACTTCAGGTCCTTTTGAGGGACTTTTTCCCAATCAGCCAAAAATCTCTCAATTCCCAGGTCAGTTAAAGGGTGCTTAAATAATTGCTTAATTACCTTAGGTGGTATAGTGGCAATATGAGCACCGGCTTGAGCAGCCTGGACTACATGTAAAGGATGACGAATACTGGAAGCAATTACTTCTGTCTTAAACCCATAAAAGTCATAAATCTCTACAATATCTCTAACTACAGCCATTCCATCATGCCCGATATCATCTAATCTTCCCAGAAAGGGACTGCAATAATTCCCTCCGGCCTTAGCCGCTAAGAGAGCTTGATTAGCTGAGAAGACCAAGGTTACATTAGTCTTTATTCCCAGAGCACTCAATTTTTTAACTGCCTTCATCCCCTCTTCAGTCATGGGAATTTTAATCACAATATTTTTTGCCCAACTAGCTACAAGTTCTGCTTCCTTGACCATTCCCTTTAGATCTAAGCTAATTACCTCCGCGCTAACTGGTCCCTTTACTATCTCACAAATCTTTACAATTGTCTCCTTAAAACCCTTTCCTTCCCGAGAAATTAAAGTAGGGTTAGTAGTTACTCCATCAGCTATTCCCAGGTCATTAGCTTGTTTAATCTCTTCAACATTAGCCGTGTCAATAAAGAATTTCACTTTCTTACCACCTCCTTTACTCTTTGAACGATGTCCTCTACGGTCAGGCCATATTTTTTTAACAATTCATCAGGTTTACCTGATTCACCAAAGCTATCCTTTATACCTATTCTAGATAAAGGCACGGGCATTTTCTCTCCCAAAACCTCAGCTACCGCACTACCCAAGCCCCCGATTATACTATGCTCTTCAGCCGTAACCACAGCTTTAGTCTTCTTAGCTATCCTAATGATAGTCTCCTCATCAATAGGTTTAATAGTGGGCATATTAACTACTCCTACAGTCATCCCTTCTCTTTCCAGGACTTTAGCTGCGGCTATCGCCTTTGCTACCATAATTCCGCAGGCAATAATTGTAGCTGACTCTCCTTCTTTTAAAGTGAAGGCTTTACCAATTTGGAAGGAATAATCTTTTTCATAAACAGGAGGGACTTTTACTCTTCCTAATCTAATGTAGACCGGTCCTTGACAGGTAAGTGCCGCTCTTACACATTTCTCGGTCTCTTGCCCATCAGCAGGCACTAAGATGGTCATATTGGGCATCACCCGCATCAAGCCAATATCCTCGGTTGTTTGATGAGAGGCACCGTCTTCTCCTACTGTAATCCCGGCGTGACTAGCCGCAATCTTTACATTTAACTTAGGATAAGCAATAGATTGACGGACCTGGTCATAACAGCGTCCAGTGGCAAAAACAGCAAATGTGGAGCAATAAGGAATCTTACCGCAAGTAGCAAGCCCAGCCGCAGTTCCCATCATATTAGCCTCAGCTACACCAAAGTTAAAAAATCTTTCTGGAAACTCCTGAGCAAATAGATTTGTCCGGGTTGATTTAGACAGGTCAGCATCCAGGACTACCACTTGCTCATTTTCTTTCCCTAATTCTACTAAAGTCTTCCCGTAAGCTTCCCGGGTAGCTACTGCTGGGAACATTTCATCTTCCTCCTTAATTTCCATAAATGTCAAACTTTCGTTTGACACTCCAATCCTCCCCATCCCTTTGGGGATTAAGCCTTACTCAATAATTTCATTCTTGGAATCTACTCGCACAATCTTAGGAGTAATCTTTTTTGCTTCATCCTCCGAGACTAAAGCATAGGTAAGAATTATAACTTTATCTCCTACCTGCCCTAATCTTGCCGCTGCCCCATTTAAAATAATCTCTCCACTTCCTCTTTTTCCTACTATAGCATAGCTTTCAAACCTTGCTCCATTGCTTAGGTTTAATACCTGCACTTTCTCATTGGGTAAGATGTTAGCTGCTTCCATTAGTTCTTCATCAATAGTGACACTACCCTCATAATTTAAGTCAACCTCAGTAATCGTTGCCCGGTGAATCTTAGACTTATAAATGGATATTAGCATCTCTTCCCTCCTCATTCTGGATCCTTGATGCTGGATGCTGGATACTGGATTGGTGGTAGGTCTTTAATTCTTAATTTTTAATTCTTAATTTTTAATTTTAACCTTTAATTCAAAATTCAAAATTCAAAATTGCCTTCTAACCTCCCACTTCTGTCTTTTGAAAGGGACACTTAACTTCTTTTTCTACCTTAGGGTCTCCAAGTAGTGACCAGGCATAGGCAAGACAATAAGAGATACAGTAAGGTCGCTCCTTACAACTTCGGCAGGGCTCAGCCATTGTTCTCTTCTCTAAGTCAGCCCGATAATAATCCCATTTCCCTTTAGTCCAGATATCAATAAAACTTTCCTCCAGAATATTTCCTGCTGGCTCGGGATAACTTCCCAGAAACTGACAGGCTCCTACTGAGCCATCTACCTCCACAACTGCCTTGGTAATCCCTCCGGCACAAATCATAAAATCAGGCAGTTTAATCTGGGGCTCAACTGGACAATAAACATTATAGCCCTTTTCTTCTAATTTATCTACTCTTTCTACTATTTTTCGTATATCTTGGGGGGAGACTGCTTGCAGGTCTGCCGAAGCAAGGAGAGGATTATAGCGGCTCTTAAAGACTCCCACTTTCTTGCCAAACTCAGCTAAGGCTTCAATTGAAGGAATAGCTTCTTGATAACAGGTAGAGTTAGCCCGTACCTGCAAGCCTATTTTGCAAGCCAATTCAGTAGCTCTGACAGCCATCTTCCAGGCCCCTTTCCTTCCGGAAATCCTATCCTGTACTTCCTCATCCATAGTATCCAGGGAGAGGTTTAAATAAGTAATTCCCGCCTCCTTCCAGCCCCTTAAGACCCTCTCATCTAAGCCGTAACCGCAGGTGGAGACGGAGATGTTTTCAAATCCCTTATCCCGGGCATCCTCACCAATCTGCCTGGTTAGCTCGGGAAAAGCTCCTGGCTCTCCTCCGCTAATGTTTATGGTTAGACAGCCTAAACTTCGCAGGTCAGTAATGAGTTGTTTTATTACCT
>Ga0210049_1005329_pt1 | contig 10998 bp, 10 predicted proteins | sample CryGeyCG2014_300_2_FD_183964 | JGI IMG/M metagenome (GOLD analysis project Ga0210049, IMG submission 183964) | Groundwater microbial communities from aquifer - Crystal Geyser CG06_land_8/20/14_3.00 (SPAdes) (version 2) | ecosystem: Environmental > Aquatic > Deep subsurface > Groundwater | place...
TAATTTGAGACCGATTGTCGTTAAAGAAGAATTTAAAAGAGAATATTTTGAGTCTCGGATTTTTTCCAACATATTGGGATATGTTGGAGCGGTTGACGATAATAATATTAAAAATAATTCAACGTTTGATTTGAACGATGTTGTCGGAAAAAGTGGTTTGGAAGGATATTATGACAAGGAATTGCGCGGCATTGAAGGCGAGATGATTTATTATCGCAATGCCAAAGGTGAAATAATTGACAGCAAATTTTTAATGGCGTCATCCCCGGGATTAGATATTAAAACCGCCGTTGACAAAGATCTTCAGATTTATTTTTATAATCGTCTTAAGGAAAAAATAGACAATATTGGCGCCGATGCTGGAGTCGGCATTGCTTTAAATCCGAAAACTGGCGAAGTATTGGCGCTAGTGAGTATTCCGAGTTTTGACGCGAATGAAATCACCAAAAACGACCTTAATAATCCGGATATGCCCTTTTTAAACAGGGCGATTTCCGGAGTTTACGCTCCCGGCTCGATAATCAAACCACTTGTGGCAATAGCGGCATTAAAAGAAGGCGTTATTAATCCCAAAACGGAAATTTACTCGCGGGGCTACATAGAAATTCCTAATCCTTATTTTCCTGATAAGCCAAGCCGTTTTGTCGATTGGAAACCGCACGGCTGGGTAAATTTATATTCTGCTATTGCCAGGTCTTCAAACGTTTATTTTTACGCGCTTGGCGGCGGTTTGCCTCGTAGCGAAGCGGAACTTCTGCTTCGGGGTTTGCCTGATAATAAAATTAGCGGGTTAGGCATTTCAAAATTAAGGGAATATTGGAAAAAATTCGGTTTTGAAGAAAAAACCGGAATTGATTTATTGGCGGAAACGAACGGATTTTTGCCAGATGTTGAAAAGAAGGAAAAAAACACCGGCGAACCATGGCGGCTGGGAGATACTTATAATATAAGCATCGGTCAGGGCGATTTGCTGATTACGCCGCTTAGTCTTTTGAATTATATCGCCGCTATTGCCGATAACGGCGAATTTCATAAGCCGTTTGTCGCGCAAAAAATATTCAGCGTGAATAAAAATTTAGAGGAAAAAATAATCAAAGAAACAAAGCCGGAAATTTTAAGGAATTGTCCGGAATTGGCGGATTATATCCAAGAAATAAAAAAAGGAATGATTGACACGGTTTCAAAAGATTACGGCACAGCGCATCTTTTGAGCGACTTGCCGTTTAAAATTGCCGCGAAGACCGGTTCGGCGCAAATTCAAGGCAATACGAAAATCAACGCTTCGTTTGTCGGATACGCTCCGGCGGATAATCCGGAAATAGCCATTTTGGTTTTAGTGGAAAACGCCCGCGAAGGAAGTTTGAATGCCGTTCCGGTAGCAAAAGACGTTTTGAAATGGTATTATTGGAATAGATTAGTAACTAGTAAATAGTAATTAGTAAATAGTAACTAGTAATTAGGGATTAGGGCAAGGGAATAAAGAAATAAATATAATATCTATATATCCCTGTTTACTGTTTACTAGTTACTAGTTCCTCATAATTATGAACAGTGAACTTCGTCAAGACCTTGTTTCCGGCGATTGGATTGTTATCGCTCCCAGCCGGGCGAAAAGGCCGGACCAATTTATTAAACTGCATAAAATAAAAAGGATTAAGACGCCCGTGAAGGGATGTCCTTTTGAAGATTTGCAAAAAAGCGGCCATCATCCGCCGATATTAAAATTTAAAAATTCTCACGATTGGGAAGCGGTAGTGGTTGAAAATAAATATCCGGCGTTTACTCACATTAACGTTTGCGCCAGTCCCGAAAAAAGAGGTCCTTATTCGGTAATGGAAGGCATCGGACATCACAATTTAGTAATTACGCGCGACCATTATAAAAATTTTCCGAAACTTTCCAAACAAAATGCGGATTTGGTTTTCAAAGCGTTCGTTGACTATTATAAAATTTTGGCGAATGACTATTGTTTGGCGTATGTTTCAATTTTTCACAATTGGGGTCTAAAAGCTGGAGCTTCAATTTATCATCCGCATTATCAAATAATCGCTTTGCCGATTGTTCCGCCGGATGTTGAGCACTCTCTCGAAGGTTCCAATAATTATTACAAAAAAAATAAAAAATGCGTGCATTGCGTGATGCTTGAATGGGAATTAAAAGAAAAAAAGAGGATTGTTTATGAAAATAAATCGGCGGTTGTTTTGGCGCCGTTTGTTATGCGCGAGCCGTTTGAATTGAGAATTTTTCCGAAGAAGCACTTTTCTTATTTTGAAGACACACCTTCGGCGGTTATGCGGGATATTGTTTTCGCTTTGCAAAAAGCTCTGCAAAAAATGGAGAAGCGACTTCATGACCCTGATTATAATTTTTTTATTCACACCTCTCCTTTGCGGGATAAAAACAAATACAAGCATTATCATTGGCATATTGAGATTTTACCGAAGTTCAACATTTCAGCCGGTTTTGAACAAGGCACGGGAATAGAAATTACGACGGTTGACCCTGATGAAGCCGCTAAATTTCTTAGATGATTTCCATAATTTTAGAAACAATCTCAAATTTTATTTTGTTGATAATCCAAAAAATCGGCTATTTGGGCGTTTTTTTCTTAATGTTTCTGCAAAGCGTTAATATCCCAATCCCTTCAGAAATTACGATGTCGTTTTCGGGATTTTTAGTTCAAAAAGAAATTTTGAATTTTTGGCTGGTTGTTTTAATGGGAACTTTCGGCAATTTAACGGGTTCTTTAATATCTTATTTTTTGGCTTCATCGTTGGCGCGGAATGGTTGGCGGGCGAAATACGGAATTTTAAAAATTTTAATCAGCGACAGCAATCTTCAATTGGCGGAAAAATGGTTTAACAAATACGGAACTTTTTCAATTTTTTTCGGCAGAATGATTCCGGTGGTGAGCACTTTTATTTCTTTTCCAGCCGGATTGGCAAAAATGAAAATCTCCGTTTTTTCTTTTTTGACTTTCGCAGGTTCTTTTGTTTGGTGTTCTTTTCTGACTTATTTGGGATTTGTTTTCGGTGAAAACTGGCAAGCCCTTCAAATTTATTTCAGAAAATTCGACTATTTGATTTTAATTTTGATTATCGCGGTAATCGGCTGGTGGGGATGGAAACATTTGAGAAAAATTCAAAATTCTAAATGAAACATTTTATTATGATAATTTTAGCAATTATTCTTATGGCCTTATTGGTTCAATTTTATTTTATTTTTAAAGAACGTAATCAATTAAAGAGGGAATTTCACAGTTTGACGGAAAAATCGGAAAATCTCGCGAAGGAAAATGAAAAAATTAAATCGGAAATTGAATATTATTCCAATCCGGAAAATTTGGAAAAAGAATTACGCGCTAGATTTAATTACAAAAAAATAGGAGAGAAGATGATGATTATTGCGCCATAGTTGTAAAAATTTAGCAGATTGATATAATTAAATAAAATAAAAGTCGAAAAAATAATTAATTTGTAAGAAATAATCGCGTTGTTTACATTTTGCAACGAAAAATGTAAAGTTTTTTCAACCCGCTCACGCCCAGCACATAACAAGTTATGTGCTGGGCTGCGCTTCCGTCAAGGTTTCAAAAATCTTTACATTTTCCGTTGCAGATATACCAATATGTTATTTTCCGGCAGATTGTCTTGAAGAACATCCCGCAGGCGCGATAAGCTTGGTTTCGTCAAAGGCGAATTATCGCGCCGAGGGTGAAGAAAATTTTATCGCTGGAATAAAATTATTCTGGTTCTGAAAGATAATCTGCTGGAAAATATAAACAACGCTTGGAATTTTTACAATTAATTTAACATTAAAATATGATAAATCAAATTAATAAAAGTAATAAAATTTTATTGACGATTATTATTGTTTTAGCGGTAGCGTTAGTGGCCATAATTTATTGGCAAAAAGTCGGTTTTAACAGAAATTATTGGGCGATATATTTGGATACCGGTGACCTTTATTTCGGCAAATTGAATTATTTCCCGAAATTGTCTTTGTCGGACGCTTATCTTTTGCAGAGAAATGAACAGAATCAGCAAAATCCGTTCAGCATTTCCAAATTCAGCAATGCTTTTTGGGGGCCGGAAGACAAGATTTATATTAATAAGGAAAATATTGTCTGGAAGACTAAATTGAAAGATGACAGTCAAATTATCAATTTTATTAAAAATCCCCAGTCAGCTATTTCTTCTCAAGAGTCTGTCAATCAGCCGCCGGTTCAGATGATTCCGGTTCAATCAACATCTACGACAAATGAACAATAATAAAGCAACAGCGGCTTTACCGGCTATGCTTTTTATAGGCGGTATTATTGTTGAAATCGGCATTGCGGGAGCTTTTATTTCTTATTATTTGAGCCAAAGCGGTTTTGGCATAAAAATGTCCGCCGAAGCTTTAGCGGCGGCGGAGGCGGGAGTGCAGGACGCGCTCATAAAAATTATTCGAAATAAAGATTTTACGTCTTCCGGCTATGATTTAACGGTCGGCAACCGTAGCGCCAATGTTGTAGTTTGCAAAGATACTTGCGCCGGGACCGGTAAGCATAAAATCACTTCAATCGGTTCGGCTCTTGTAAAGAGGCGGAAAATTGAAGCGGTTGTGAACGTTAATAATACAACCGGCGAAGTAAAAATAGAATCAATTTTAGAAGCAGCATTATAAAATGACAACCTTAGATAAAATAGTTTCATTATGTAAAAGACGAGGGTTTATTTATCCTGGTTCGGAAATTTATGGCGGGCTAAGAGGAACTTGGGATTATGGTCCGCTTGGCGCAGAACTCAAATTTAATATTAAACAAGAATGGTGGAAGGCAATGGTTAAAAACAGAGACGATGTTGTTGGGATAAACGCTTCTATAATAATGAATCCGAAAGTCTGGGAGGCATCCGGTCATATTACGGGTTTTAACGACCCTTTAATAGAATGTAAAACTTGTCATCAAAGATTTAGAGCTGACCAAGGAGATATTATTGCAGAGCATGAAAAATTGCATAAAGAAAAGAAAGAAAAAATAGATTGGACTGAAGAAAAAAAATTCAACTTATTGGTTGAAGCGAAATTAGGCGTGATTGAAGGGGGAAAAAATATGGCGTATTTGCGGGGAGAAATAACTCAAGGGGCTCACGTTAATTTTAAAAATGTTTTAAACAGTTCGCGTCTTAAAATTCCTTTTGGGATAGCGCAAATTGGCAAAGCTTTTCGGAATGAAATCACGCCGGGCAATTTTACTTACAGGTCAATTGAATTTGAACAAATGGAGCTTCAGTATTATATTAAGCCAGACGAAAAAGAATCAATGGAATTTTATGAATTTTGGAAAAATTTTCGTATGGATTGGTATAAATCATTAGGCATCAATCCCAATAATTTAAGATTTAGAGAACATCAAAAAAACGAATTGGCTCATTATGCCAGAACGGCTTGGGATATTGAATATAATACACCGTTTGGCTGGAAAGAATGCGAAGGTATACATCATAGGGGCGATTGGGATTTATCTCAACATCAAAAATTCTCCGGGCAAGATATGTCTTATTTTGACGAAGAAACTAAAAAAAAATATATTCCTTGGGTTATTGAAACTTCCGGCGGAGTTGACAGGGCGACGTTATTCTTTTTAATAGACGCGTATCACGAGGAAAAAGACAGAATAGTTTTAAAATTAAATTCCAAACTCGCTCCTTATAAAGCCGCAGTTTTTCCGCTATTAAAAAATAAGCCGGAATTAGTTGGAAAAGCCAGAGAGATTTATCAAATGTTGAAAGCTAATGATTTGACGGTGGCGTGGGATGATAGAGGAAATATCGGCAAACGTTATTATTCACAGGACGAAATCGGTACGTTACATTGTATTACTGTTGATTTTGACACCCTAAAAGACGATACCGTGACTGTCCGCGACCGCGATACAATGAAACAAGAAAGAGTAAAAATATCAGAATTATGGAAAATTTTAAAAAAATAACTTTAAAAAACGGCTTGCGGGTTATTTTGGCGCCGAAGCAGGACAGTTTAGCGACCACTTTTTTAATTTTAGTTGAAGCCGGCTCAAAATACGAAACCAAAGAAATCAACGGCATTTCCCATTTTTTAGAACATATGTGTTTTAAAGGAACGAAAAAGCGGTTAAAAGCGATTGATATTTCTTCGGAATTGGACAGCATCGGCGCGAATTATAATGCTTTTACTGGTCAGGAATATACTGGTTATTATGCCAAGGGCCGGCCGGAAAATTTTAACGTTATTTTAGACGTTGTCTCCGATATTTATCTTAATCAGGTTTTTAATATTCAAGAAATTGATAAAGAGCGCGGCGTAATTATTGAGGAAATCAATATGTATGAAGATTTGCCGATGCGTAGGGTCCAAGAATTATTTACGGGCTTGCTTTACGGCGACCAACCGGCCGGATGGGATATTGCCGGCAGAAAGGAGGTTATTAAAAAAATAACGCAGGAAGATTTTTTAAAATATCGCAAAGAACATTATTTGGCGCAATCAACTATCGCGGTAGTTGCCGGAAAGTTTGATGAAAAAAAAGTTATCGCGGAAATTGAAAACGCTTTTTCCGGAATAAGATCAGGAGAGAAAACTCAAAAAATCAAAACAATGGAACAGCAGGAAGCCCCCCAAGTTTTACTGAAACATAAAAAAACCGACCAAACTCATTTGGTTTTAGGAGTCCGCGCTTTTGATATTTTTGATAAAAGAAAATACGCTTTGGAAGTTTTGGCGGATATTTTGGGTGGTGGGATGAGCTCGCGTCTTTTTCAAAAAATTCGCGAAGAAATGGGAGCGGCTTATTATGTGCGCGCCGAGTCGGATTTATTAAGCGACCACGGATTTTTGGCAACATCGGCAGGAATTGACAACTCTAAAATTGAACAGGTGATTGAAGCGATACTTGAAGAATTTAGAAAATTAAGCCGAAAGTTGGTTGGAGCAAAAGAGCTTCAGCGCGCTAAAGACCATCTTGCCGGCCATTTGATGTTGGGATTAGAAACATCCGACGCTTTGGCGGGATTTTTCGGCGGACAGGAAATTATCACCAAGAAAATTACCGCTCCTTCGGAATTGACGAAAAAAATTCAGGCGGTTAAAGCCGAGGAAATTATGGTCGTTGCTAATGATATTTTTCAAAACAATAAATTAAATCTGGCGATTATCGGTCCGTTTTCCGCTGAAGACGGAAATAAAAGCAGGTTTGAGAAAATATTTAAATTATGATATTATTAATCTAACTCGTTAACTCGTTAATTTAATCAAATGACCCGACAATTTGAAATATCCTGGTTTTCGTTATGGCGAGTTTTATTTATGTTAATTTTCGCCGTGGCGCTTTATTATTTACGAGAAGTTTTTGTGATTCTTTTTTTGGCGCTGATTATTTCATCGGCATTGGACGCGCCCATCACTTATTTGGAAAAAAAGAAAATTCCCAGAATTATCGGCACATTACTTATATTCCTTTCGGTTGTCGGAGTTTTAGCCGCGCTTTTATATGTGGTCGTTCCAATCGCGCTTGTTGAATTTAAGGGGCTTTTTACGGGCTTTGAAAGTTCTTCTTTATCCACAGTGCGTTCTTCTCTCGGTATTTCAGGGCAGACAATCAAAGGCATTGAAGCGAATTTGGGCGATTTTACGGATGCGCTGTTTTCCGGAAGCGCGTCTTTCTTAGGCTTAATATCAAGAATTTTTGGCGGTATAATTTTTTTAATATCGGTTTTTATTCTTTCATTTTATTTATCGGTGAGTCGCGACGGAGTGGAAAAATTTTTAAGGGCAATTTTGCCCTTGACGTGGGAAGAATATGTAATTGATGTTTATATTCGCGTCAGGCGGAAAATGGGTCTTTGGTTACAGGGACAGCTTGTGTTAAGCTTGGCGGTTGGCGCCACTACTTTTATTGGATTATTGATTTTGGGCGTTGATTACAGTTTATTCTTGGGCATTATGGCTGGAATTTTGGAAATGGTGCCTATAGTGGGTCCGGTGTTCACTGGCGTTTTGGCGTTTTTAGTCGCGATATCCCAATCATGGACATTAGGAATTTCCGTGGTGGTGCTTTTCGTGATAATCCAGCAAATGGAAAGCCATTTATTGGTGCCGGTGGTGATGCGAAAAACAATCGGCCTTCATCCGGTTGTGGTGGTGTTTTCTTTATTGGCCGGTTCTCAATTAGCGGGATTTGTGGGCTTGGTTTTATCCGTGCCGTCAGCCGTTATAATAGAAGAACTCATAGAAGATTGGGCTGTCCGAAAAAGGCAGAAGTAAATAATTTATGTTTAAATTTTTTGACGCTCACACTCATCTTCAATCGCCTGATTTTAATAAAGACAGAGAAGAGGTTATTCAAAGAATTTTTGATGCCAATATAGGCGTTATTAATGTGGGAGCCGATAAAAACAGTTCTTTGAAAGCCGTTGAATTGGCAAAAAAATATCCGGATAAAATGCGTGCGACAATCGGCTGTCATCCGCATTATATAGAAGAATTTGATTATGATTTTTTTAAAAAACTGGCGGGAATACCCGAAGTTGTGGCAATAGGAGAATGCGGTTTGGATTATTATTGTAATCAAGAAAATCAAAATTCTCAAGGAAAATTATGTTCGCCGGAAGAAGCAGAATTAAAAATAAAAGAAAAACAAAAAGAAATTTTTATAAAACACATAGAGTTGGCGAAAGAAGTCGGTAAGCCGTTGATGATTCATTGTCGTGAGGCGTTTGATGATTTAATTGAAATTCTTGAGTCAAATGTTAAAGGTCAAAGGTTAAATGTTCAATCTGATATTATTCACTTCTTCACCGGCTCGCTTGAAGACGCTAAAAAACTTTTGGAAATGAGATTTTATTTTACTTTCAACGGTTTGATAACTCATAACAGGGATTTTGATGAAATAATAAAATACATTCCTTTGGAGAAAATTCTTTTGGAAACTGACGCGCCGTATGTGGCGCCATTGTCGCACAGAGGCAAAAGAAACGAACCGGCTTATATTATTGAAACCGCTCAAAAGATGGCGGAGATAAAAGGCGTTTCATTGGAGAAAGTGGCGGAACAAACAACAGAAAACACCATAAAGGTTTTTAATATTTTATAACAAATAATTATAACTATTATAAAATTTATAACCATTATAATAATTATAAAAAATCTATGATTGAGAATCAGGGATACAAAGGGCTTTCCGCTTACATCCAAACAAAAATCATATATGATTTTACAATGAAATTTTGTAAAAATTATATTGATTTTAAATCCCGCACCAAAGACCAAATGGAACAAGCCGCCCGTTCCGGCAAGCAAAATATTTCAGAAGGATACGCTCAAAAAGATTTTTCCGGAAAATTGAAACTTCTTAAAATCGCCAGAGGCAGTCAAGAAGAACTTTTGGAGGATTATCTTGATTTTTTGAGGCAAAGAAATTTGCCTTTATGGGATAGGGAAAATATTGAAGCGAAAAAAGTAAGAAATTTGGTTTATAAAATTAATGATAATAACGATTATAATCATTATAATAACGATAATTATTATAAAATATATAATCTTTATAAATCTTATCTGGATAATATGGAAAAGGCGGCAAATGCGATGGTTTGTCTTATTAATCAAACAAACGCTATGATTGATAATAAAATTAAATGGCTGGAACAAAATATGGTCAAAAAAGATACAATGTCTTTTCGCCAAAAGTGGCTGATGGAACAATTAAAGAAAGAGCAAAGAAGAAATAAGGAAATGGATGAATGGGCAAAGGGATTGATGAAAAATAAAAATGATGTATAATATTATAACTATTATAAAATTTATAATCATTATAATAATTATAAATAACAATGAAATTTTATAAAAAAAATGCTTTCACTCTCGTCGAATTATTGGTTTACACCGGCATCTTTGCCGTTGTTTCCGGTTTGATGATTGGTATTTTGACAACTACTCTTAGAGTTAATCAAAGGGAATCGGCTTCCGCCGAGGCCACTAGCCAACTTAATTTTATTTTACAGACGATTCAGCGGCTCACAAGAGAATCAAGCGCTATTATTGTCAATTCTAGTTCAACAAATATGGATACCGACGACACTATTGGCTCCCAGCAAACACGGCTAGTTTTAAGGATGAAAGATTCCAGTGAAACTGATTCTTCGGCGCGAGACCCAATAGTCATTTACGCGGAAGACAATATTATCAAAATGTCCGAAGGCAGAGGGGGATATCAAAGAGTATCTGATTTAACGAATAGCAGGGTTTTGGCGGATAATCTTAAATTCACGAAATACACGCAATATCCGGGTCATGACACAGTGGGAGTTGATATCCAATTGACTTATAATTCGCAAAATCCAGATTCAAGAGTTTCGCGGAGTTTAAGAACCGCCATTGCCAGAGTTTCCGCCGCCACTTTTGATTCTAATCTTTTGCCGGGCGCGGACAATACTTATGAAATCGGTTATCTCGCAGGTAATCAACGTTGGAAAAATATTTTTGTTTCAAATCTTATTTCCACTTCAAATCTTTTAAATCTCGGACAATTAACTAATGACCCTTCTTCTGATGTTCAAAACGGTTCAATGTATTATAATACCGCTTCCAGCACTTTTCGGGGGTATAAAAACAATGCTTGGGCAAATTTAGGGGAAGGATTATGGACAGCTTCGTCAACGGATATTTATTATAACACCGGCAACGTCGGCATCGGGACGCCGGCGCCAAGTGCAAAGTTAGAAGTTTCGACATCTTCTGGTATAGCAATGAAAGTTGGAAGAGTGTCTGGAAACCCAAGCATTCGGGGTATATCTGATACAGATTGGTTGATTGCGGATGGGGGAACAAGTGGTAGAGTTGGTTTAAACTACTGGAGCACTGGTGATGTGATTTTAGTAAACGGCGGCGGCAAAGTCGGCATCGGGATAATTACACCTGGGTCAAAGTTGCAGGTCAACGGTAACGCAGCCATCGGCTATTCCGCAAGCACAGTGGGACCGG
>Ga0210049_1005332_pt1 | contig 10997 bp, 5 predicted proteins | sample CryGeyCG2014_300_2_FD_183964 | JGI IMG/M metagenome (GOLD analysis project Ga0210049, IMG submission 183964) | Groundwater microbial communities from aquifer - Crystal Geyser CG06_land_8/20/14_3.00 (SPAdes) (version 2) | ecosystem: Environmental > Aquatic > Deep subsurface > Groundwater | place...
AACTGCCCTCCCTACCGCGACGATGTGGTGACTCTTCACCTGCTGTCCTCCATCCGCTTATCCGTTTTCCCATCCGTTGACCATGGAGCCCTGCCCGGCGTGAGGCGGAACAGACCTTGGCCTAAAGGTTGACCAACTCGATTTAGTCACACTCAAAAGGTTTTTGCAGGGCAGTCATTATTGCATCTGATGAGATAACTGAAAATGTCCCAATGAACTAAAAAACGGCTAAAATCTGCGCATCTCATCCATCAAAACACAACCATGAAAAACAAACAACCCCCGCTCATTGTTAGTATCGTGGTTTATATCCTGGCTGCTCTTGTTGGCTTCACGCTGGTCCTGCTTGCAACATGGGCAGACATGGAAGCGCAGATGTATGGATTTTATCGCCGCGCCAGCAACCCTCTCCCCGGTTTGAATTGTCCAATTTTCATGACACCCGGCGAAGTGAACAAAGTTTCATTGCGCCTTACCAATACCACCGGCAAGCCGCTTACCCCCGGTATCAGAACGGAAATCAGCACACCCGTCATGCCTTTTTTATCCATCGAGTCCATTAAACTTGCCCCCGGCGAATCGAAAACTGTGGAATGGAAGATTGGACCCGAGAATATTGACCTGGGACGTTTCATCTTTGTGGATGTTCTGACCTACTCTTCCTACCCCCTGCCAAACCGTGAAGATAGGTGCGGCATCTTTATCGTCAATCTGCCGACAAATGGAAGGACAATTATCGCGGTGATGGCTATATGGAGCCTGCTGGGGATGGGAGTCGGCTTATATGGGCTGAACCGATCTCCCAGTCTCGCGCGACGCGTTTCAATCGCCAGGCGTCCTCTGCTGGTTTTGTCGGCTTTAATTGCTATATCCATCCTCGTCATTTTCTGGGGATGGTGGGGGCCAGGCGTCATTCTCGTGGTTCTAACTTTGTTACTTGCCCTGATTATACTGGGTCTCGTGATCGCGGCATAATAAAAAAGAGACAGTCACACCTGCGTGACTGTCTCTTTTTAGATCGGCAATCTACTTCACCAAATTCCTCAACACCGTGTGCAGGATGCCGCCGTTGCGGTAATAATTGACCTAATCAATTTACACGCCGGGCAACCTGCCTGGCAATATAGGCTGCATCCGCGCCTACCCCGCCAAGCAGGGACGAATTCAATGCTCTCTGGAAGAATAACCCAATGAAGTACAGCCCCGGCGCATCCGGGACAACTCCCTGCGAGTGCCTGGGATAACCCTGTTCATCTAACACTGGCAGGTCGATCCAGCGGTAATCCGGGCGGAACCCGGTGGCCCAGACTACCCCTTCCACCGGCAGGATGCGCCCATCTTCGAGTTGCGGCTTGCCGGCATGGATTCCCGAAACGCGCGGCGTCAGTTCGACGCCCGCCGCCACGATCTCCTGGCGTGTGGCGCGCCCCAGCGGAGTGCCGTGACGAAATTCGCCGGAACGAACCTTTCGCCCGATAGGCGTATTCACGGTCAAGACGTGGCCCATGAACCACCAGATCGGATGTCCGCCCAGGAACTTTCCCAGCGGCCCATTGGCAGGGATGCGGCCCACGTCCCGCCCTGCCAGCCAGACCCTTTTGCCTGCCTTGACCAACTCCAGCGCGATCTCTGCCCCGGAATTGCCCGCCCCAACCACTAAAACGGATTGGGCCGGGATTTGCTGCGCGTTGTGATAAGCGCTGGAGTGTATTTGCAGGATGGTCGGGTCAAGTTCGTTTGCAAAGGCAGGGGTGTAGGGCGCCTGGAATGGGCCTGCGGCAACGATCACATTCCTGGCAGAAAAATTGGAATCGCCTGTGGATATGTGATAGCCCTGACCGTTACGGCTGAGTTCCTTGACCTTTAAATTGTGTCTCACCGGCAGGTCGAACTGTTTGACATATCCTTCCAGGTAATCGGCCACTTCGTCTTTGTTCGGGAAGTGATCGGTAAGTTGTGGGAATGACAGCCCCGGAAGGCTGTTGAATTTGCCGGGTGTGAACAATTTCAAGTTGTCCCAGCGTTTGCGCCACGAATCGCCAGTGCGCGGGTTTGCATCCAAAATGACAAAGTCCGCGCCTTGCTGTGTGAGAAAATAACCGGCCGCCAGCCCCGCCTGCCCGCCGCCGATCACAATTGTGTCAAACGCTTCCCCTGTTTTGCCATTACCTTTCATCTTCTGTGTAGACATTCTTTGCTCCTTTTGAATACTTGTAAAACTTCACTTCACTTTTTAATTTAAATACAATATAACTGTATTGAATAAATATATGATACAATTAAACTACAAAAGAGTCAAGAGCAATGGCAGAACAAACTTCCCAAAAACGCAAATATGATTCGTCCCGCCGCAAGGCGCAGGCGCGTCAGACACGGCTCCAAATCGTTGAAGCGGCACGCAGGCTTTTCGTCGAGAAAGGATACGCCGGAGCAACTATCGAGGCGATTGCCCAGGAGTCAGGCGTCGCGCAGGAAACAGTCTACGCCATCTTTGGCAGCAAACGTAAAATCCTGTCATTCCTCCTGGATATTTCCGTTGGCGGCGACGACCAGCCTGTCCGCATTCTTGACCGCCCCAACCCCCAAGCGATATTGCGCGACACGGATCAACATCGCCAACTGGAACTGTTTTCCCAGGATATTTCCGAAATCCTGGCGCGCGCCGCACCCGTGTTCGAGATCATGCGCAGCGCCGCCAAACTCGAACCGGAAATTGCGGAACTGGTCCAAAATATGCTTGCGGAGCGTTTGCAAAACATGACCCGCTTTGCGCAGGGAGTGGCAGCCAACGGGCCGCTGCGGGAAGGTTTGGATGATACACAGGCGGGTGAAATTGTCTGGGCGATAACCAGCCCGGAACTTTACCAACTTTTGACTGTCGACCGTGGCTGGTCAAAAGAAAAATACGCACAATGGCTGGCTGGCACACTCACGCGGCTGCTCTTGCCATAGAAAATCCCCACACTTGCAATCATAAACGAGACCGGCTTATCGCCGGTCTCAACTTTATATCCCAGCCCCACCGACCTGACGGCCACCTCCCCCATTTTCCGCGTACTCCAGCAGAAAATGGGGAGGCCGGGAGGGGGCTACTTCACCAAATTCCTCAGCACCGTATGAAGGATGCCGCCGTTGCGATAGTAATTTACCTCCACATCGGTATTTAATAACACAGTCGCTTTGAACTCCACAACCTTCCCATCCGATTTCTTTGCCTTGACAGTGACTTCGCTTTGGGGCTGGATGTGGTCGCTCAGGCCTTCGATGTCGAACACTTCGCTTCCGTCCAGGCCGAGGGACTCGGCGTTTTGTCCATCAACGAATCTCAGGGGCAGGATGCCCATGCCCACCAAATTGGAGCGGTGGATGCGCTCGAACGACTCGGCGATGACCGCCCTCACGCCCTGCAACAGCGGGCCCTTGGCAGCCCAGTCGCGGCTGGAGCCGGCGCCGTATTCCTTGCCCGCCAGCACAATGCTTTGCACGCCCTCGCCCTGGTATTTCATCGCCGCGTCGAAGATGGACATCACTTCGCCATCCGGCTGGCGCTTCGTCCAGTTGCCTTCCTTTGGGGAGACCAGCAGGTTCTTCAAGCGGATGTTGGCGAACGTGCCGCGCGCCATCACCTGGTCATTGCCGCGGCGCGACCCATAGGAGTTAAAGTAGGTGGCCGCCACATCGTGTTCCTGCAGGAACTTCCCGGCGGGGCTTTCCACAGCGATGTTGCCCGCAGGGGAAATGTGGTCGGTGGTGATCGAATCGCCGAACATGCCAAGCACGCGCGCCGATTTGATTTCCTTCACCGGGGTGACCTCCAGGGAAATGGTTTGGAAATACGGCGGGTGATGGATGTAGGTGGATTTTTCGTCCCACTCATACAGATCGCCGCCGGTCACCTTGATCTCTTTCCACATGTCGGAGCCGGAGAACACGTCGACGTACCGCCGGTCACCTTGATCTCTTTCCACATGTCGGAGCCGGAGAACACGTCGACGTATTTTTCCTTGAACATTTCGGCCCTGACACTGGATGAAATCGTGTCGCCGACTTCCTTCTGGCTGGGCCACAGATCCTTGAGGTACACGGGCTGGCCAGCCTTGTCTGTGCCGAGCGGTTCGTTGACCAGGTCAATGTCCACCGTGCCAGCCAGGGCGTAAGCCACCACCAGCGGCGGGGAGGCCAGGAAGTTGGCCTTGACCAGCGGGTGGACGCGCCCCTCGAAGTTGCGGTTGCCCGAGATGACCGCCGCCGCCACCAGGTCGGACCCCGTGACTGCTTTCGCCACTTCGCCGGGGAGCGGGCCAGAGTTGCCGATGCAGGTCGTGCATCCGTAGGCCACCACGTTGAATCCCAGTTTGGACAGCGGTTCGAGCAGGCCTGCTTTTTTGAGATATTCCGTCACAACCAGCGATCCGGGCGCGAGGGAGGTCTTGACGTAGGGCTTCACGTTCAAGCCCTTTTCCACGGCCTTCTTCGCGACCAGTCCCGCCGTGATCATCACAGACGGATTGCTGGTATTGGTGCAGGAGGTGATGGCCGCGATCACAACCGCGCCGTGTTTCATTTTTATCGAGTCGCCGTTGGCCTGCCCCGACAACGAAGAAGGTGGGGCGCCGAAGGTGGCTTCGCGGGTTAACGCCTCGGCGGAGAGTTCGTAGCCGCGCTCCTTCACGGGCGCGGTCAACGCCTTGCGGAAGGTTTCCTTCAGGTCGGCCAGCGCGACGCGATCCTGCGGGCGTTTGGGACCGGCCAGCGAGGGCACAACCGCCCCGAGGTCCAGTGCGAGCGTGTCGGTGAATTCGGGGGCGGGGCTGTTCGAGTCGCGGAAGAGTCCCTGCGCGCGCAGGTAGGCTTCGGTCAGCGCAATCGTTTCGTCCGAGCGTCCCGTCAGTCGCATGTAGCGAAGCGTCTCTTCGTCCACGGGAAAGTAGCCCATCGTTGCGCCGTATTCGGGCGCCATGTTGGCGATGGTGGCGCGGTCGGTGAGGGACATCGAGTCGAGGCCCGCGCCGAAGAACTCCACGAACTTGTCCACCACGCCCTTCTTGCGGAGCATCTGCGTGACGGTGAGGACGAGGTCGGTGGCGGTGACGCCTTCTTTCAATTTTCCGGTGAGTTTGAAGCCGATCACATCGGGCAGGAGCATGTCCATCGGCTGGCCGAGCATGACGGCTTCGGCTTCGATGCCGCCCACGCCCCAGCCCACCACGCCGAGGCCGTTGATCATGGTGGTGTGTGAGTCGGTGCCGACCACGGTATCGGGGAAGGCGAGTAAGACTTCCGAAGTCTCGGCCCCTACGGGGTGCTTCGCGAAGACTTCGGAAGTCTGGCGCTTCGTCATCACCACTTCCGCGAGATTTTCAAGATTGACCTGATGCACGATGCCGGTCATCGGCGGGACGACGCGGAAATTGGCGAAGGCCTTCTGTCCCCATTTCAAGAATTCATAGCGTTCGCGGTTGCGTTGGAACTCGACTTCGGCGTTGCGATTGAGCGCGTCGGCGGTGGCGAAGAAGTCCACCTGCACCGAGTGGTCAATGACCAGGTCCACCGGCACGAGCGGGTTGATCTTTTTCGGGTCGCCGCCGAGACGCGCGACGGCTGCGCGCATGGCCGCCAGGTCAACGACGGCAGGCACGCCGGTGAAATCCTGCATGATGACGCGGCCGGGCAGGAACGGGATGCCGGGTCTACCCCCCCCTGCCCCCCCCATTTTCTGCGAAAATGGGGGGGGAGAGGGGGGGGTGGGAGTCCACGCGGCGATGTTCTTCACATCCTGTTGGGTGATTTCCTTGTCATTGCATTGACGCAGGGCGGCTTCGAGCACGACGCGAATGGAATAGGGCAGTTTGCTGAGTTTGGTTAACCCGGCCTTCTCCAATGCGTCGAGGCGGAAGATGACGTATGCCTGCTTCCCCACTTTTAATACGTCGCGGGACTTAAATAGATCGTTCATGGCTGACTCCTTTGGTGGATTTCCCTCATCCTAACCCTCTCCCGAAGGGAGAGGGGACTCCCTTCCCCCTTTGGGGGAAGGGCAGGGGATGAGGGATTTGTCTCACCACAAAATCACGAAAAGTACAAAGGAGCGCCTCTGCTACCCTTCGGGTCTTCGTGGTGGTGTTTTTTCTGTACACGGATTTCACGGATTTTAAGATTTACACGGATTTTTTTAAAATAAAAAAATCCGTGAGATTCCGTGTAATCCGTGTTTATCCGTGTACCGAACTACAGTTTCAACTCTTTCTTGACGTTCTTGACCAGGTCTTTCTTATCCTTCTCTGGCAGGAAGGAGGCCTGCGCCGCGGCCAGGATGCGTCCCTTCAACACATCCACAGACACGCCCAGTTCTGAACAGGCGCGGCGGTATTCGTGGCTGAGGGTGATGCGCGAAACGGACGGGTCGTCCGTGTTGATGGTGACATTCAGGCCCGCACCCAACATGCGCGGCAGGGGGTGCTTTTCCTGCGCGGGGACGACGCCCGACTGGTAATTGCTGGTGATGCACACCTCGAAGACCGTGCCGCGTTCCTTCGCCAGCGCGGCGGTGTAGCCGTCCTCCAGCACGCGCACGCCGTGGCCGATGCGTTCCGCGCCGAATTCCTCGATGGCCTCGCGGACATTTTGCGCGCCGCCCCACTCGCCCGCGTGGATGGTGAGATGCAATCCCGCCTGGCGCGCCTCCTTGAAGATGCCCACGAACGGCTTGGCTGGAAAATCCGCTTCGTTGCCCGCCAAATCCAGGCCGACGACCCCATCCTGGATGTGTTCCGCCGCCAGCCAGGCCACCTGCTCGGCCAGTTCGGGACTTTCGTGGCGGTTGACCGAGGCGATCAGCCCGACCTTCATCTTGAACTTTTTGGCGGCCTCGCGGGCGCTGGCCGCGACCCAATTCATTACTTCGTGCAGGGGAAAGCGTTCGGCGCGGCTGAGCGCCACGGGCGTGAAGCGCAGTTCGAGATAGCGCACGTTGTCTTTGGCGGCGTCCTCCACCGCCTCCCGTGTAATTCGATCAATCACGTCCGGCGAGCGGTAGAAGAGCCTGAGCGTGTTGAACTTGGCGAGGAAATTTTGGAAGGTCAGCGGGTCGCCGTCCTGCACTTGCACCAGCCCACTCAGGCTGGCCGGCACGGTGATGCTGTGAGCCCGCGCAATTTCGAGCATCGTCTCGAGGCGCAGGGTGCCTTCGAGATGGCGGTGCAGTTCCACTTTGGGGAAGGGGCGGAATATGTCGGTGTCGGAATAGGATAGGGTCACGGAAAACCTTAATGCCGCTTGCGTTTCTTTTTGCCGGGGGCTTGCGCGAGCGCGGCGGGTTTGGCCTCGTCCGCGGCTTCCTCCAGCAGGTCCAGGCTGGGGCGGCGTTGGACGGCGAACAGCCGTCCGATCACCAGTCCGCGGATGTCTTCCAGCAGTCCCTGGAACATTTCGGAGGCGCGGCTCTTATATTGTACCAGCGGATCGCGCTGGGCGTAGGCTTCCAGGCCGATGGCCACGCGCAGGGCTTCGACGCGCGTCAGGTAGTCCACCCACAACTCGGTGATGGCCGAAAGGAGCAGGCGGCGATGAGCCTCGTTCAGGAGGCGGAAGCCCAACTCTCTCGCTTCATCCACCCCCCTCTCTCCCCCCATCTCGGAGAGATGGGGGGATGCAAGGGGGGTAACGCCGCGTCGAATGAGTTCATCGCGGCCCCAGGCGAGGGTCAGCGCGTCTTCGGCTTCTTCGAGATGGACAAGGACCTCCTCGACCACATCCTCTGCTGACATCTTCTTCAGAAGTTCCGAGGCGAAGAAACTGTAGTTGATGCGGGTGTAAACCTGCTTCACCTGGCGGTGCGTGCGCGCATCGAAAACGTTGCGCGCGGCCTGCGAGAGCGACAGCAGGAAACGCAGTTTGCTGGAATCGTCGGCGAGGGATTCGCGCGGGAGCAGCAGGTTGGCGTCGCGGGCGATCAGCCCGTCCGCGCCCGCCAGCCGTCCGCGCTGACGCGCCAGCACGGAGGCGCTCCGTTCGGCGACGGCTTCGGTCAACTCGTCCCAAGGCATTTCGGCCAGCGCGTCCTTCGAGAGGCCGAGCGATTCGCCGAGGCGGTTTTCCACCGCGCCGACGAGACGCGTCACGCTCAGGTCGGTGAATTGCGCCGTGACCATCTCGAGGATCTCTTCCTTCACTTCCTCGGGATCGTTGGCGAGCGTCCGCAATTGATTGTTGTCCAGTTTGAGGGGCAGGTGGACGAGGGATTGCAGTTCCTCCAGCAGTTGCTGGGGCCTGGGTTTTTCCTCGGCATCGCGCAGGCCGGAGAAGAAGGTGTCGAGCAGGTTATCGCGCTCTTTGGCTTGCGCCTCCAGCGCTTCGGTGGCGCGCTCGATGGCAGCCTCGATGGCCTTTTGGAGGTAGCCGTGTTCGATCTCCAGCGTGTGGTCGGCCAGTGCAACGGCGGCCGCTTTGGGGTCGGGTTGCGAGGCGAATTCGTCGAGGATCAATTTCAAGGTGTACGAGGGGAAGAGTCCCTGGTCGCCCAGCGCGAAGGTCGGCTGGACCTGGTCGAGCCAGGCCAGCAGCCGCCAGGTGTTTTCTTCATCCTCGAACGCGGTTTCCACGCGTTTGCGGATTTCGGCGGTGAGCATTTCCTGCACATCATCGCGCAGGTCTTCCTTGGAGAAGACGCGGTCGCGCTGGGAGTAGATTTGCGTGCGCTGTTGGTTGAGCACATCGTCGTATTCGAGCAGGTGCTTGCGGACATCGAAGTTGGCGCCCTCGACGCGGTGCTGTGACTGCTCGATCAGGTTGCTAACGAGTTTGACCTCGAGCGGGAAGGCGTCGTCCACATGCAGGCGTTCCATCATCGCGCCGACTTGCGCGCCGCCCTGAATGCGCATCAGGTCGTCTTCCATCGAAAGGTAGAAGCGCGAGGAGCCGGGGTCGCCCTGGCGCGCGGAACGGCCGCGCAACTGGTTGTCAATGCGGCGCGCTTCGTGGCGCTCGGTGGCGAGCACGGCCAGTCCGCCGAGGGCGCGCACCAGCATTTCCTGCTCGGTGTGTTTCCAGAAGGCGGCCAGGCTTTCGGAGGCTTTCAGCCCGAGGCTGAGGTTGGTGTAGAAGATGTTCGAGAGTTGTGACCAGTCGTCGCCGCCCGCCTGCCCATATTTATTCACGAACGCGGCGCGGGCCTTGCCGAAAAATTCCAGCCGGTTTCCGTTCGGGCTGAGGCCGGTGTTCTCGTCGCGGATGGCATACGTGAGCAATGCTTCGAGCGCCTCGGCGTTGGACATGTCGTACGGGTTCGCCACGCCCACGCCGTGTAAAAAGTCCTTGGTGAACGAAACGTCGGCCTCTTCGATCTCGCCGCCCAATTTGATGTCCACGCCGCGGCCTGCCATGGAGGTGGCGATGGTGACCGCGCCGAACGCGCCCGCGTCCGCGATGATCTGACTTTCCTCGGTGTGTTTTCGGGCGTTCAATACCTGGTGAGGGATGCCCCCGGAAATGACGGTTTTCAAGCGAGCGGCATCCTCCGCGCGCAGGGACAGGATCTCGAGCAGGCGCGGCATGTTCTCCGCGTCTTCGAGGTTGATGGTGGTCAGCCCCAGCGGTTTGGCGAACTGGCGCAGGGCGGACGGGTCCAGTTTTTCGAGCGGGACGTAGAGCGGTTCCAGCTCGGGGATGCGGAGTCCATCTTCCTCGCGCTTGTTCTGCTCGAACCACAATTTGCGGATCAATAACACTTGCAACAAACGGCGGGCGGGGTCGGCACGCAGGCGGCTGGAGAGGAAGTCTGATGATTCGACGGAGGTGGTGCCGATCAGCATGGGGCGTCCCATCACGTGGTGGCGGACGATCTCGGCGGCCACCGCGCGCAGTTTGGCTTCCACGGTTCGGAAGATGATGTCGGGATAATCCTTGCGCCGCCAGAAAAGAGGGGCGGCCTCACCCCGGCCCTCACCCCCGGCCCCTCTCCCGATTACGGGAGAGGGGGGGCGGCGGGCGAAGTAGGTGACGGGGTAGCCTTCCTCATCCTTGCTTTTGACTTCCACCAGCGGCGAATCGGGACGCGAGGCCTGGTATTCGAGGTTGGTGATGATGGGAGCGACTTCGAGTTTGTAGATCTTGTCGAACTCCTCCGCTTCGGTCAGGGCGGTGCCGGTCATGCCCGCCAGTTTTTCGTACATGCGGAAGTAGTTTTGCAAGGTGATCGTGGCGTAGGTGACGCTCTCCGGCTCGATGCGGACGCCTTCCTTGGCTTCCACGGCCTGGTGCAGGCCGTCGCTCCAGCGGCGACCGGGCATCATGCGCCCGGTGTTCTCGTCCACGATCAGGACCTTGCCGCCCTGCACGAGGTACTCGCGGTTGCGGCGGAAGAGATGCTGGGCGCGCAGGGCCTGTTCGAGGTAGCCCAGCAGGCGCGCCTGCTCGGGGGTCACGTCCTCGGGACGTTCAGGGTCCTGGAGCGGCTGGCCGAGCAGTCCCTCCACGTGCGCGATGCCGACCTCGGTCAGCGTGATGGAGCGGTCCTTTTCGTTGACCTCGTAATCCTCGGGCTTGAGTTGCTTCACCAGTTGCGCCATCTTTGTGTACCATTCCAGGTCACCGGAGGCCGGCCCGGAGATGATGAGCGGCGTGCGCGCCTCGTCAATGAGCACGTTGTCCACCTCGTCCACGATGGCGTAGTGATGCCCCCTTTGCACCCTGTCTTCGAGGCGCATGGTCATGTTGTCGCGCAGGTAGTCGAAGCCGAACTCGGAGTTGGTGCCGTAGGTGACGTCCGCGGCATAGGCCTCGGCGCGCTCCACCAGGCGCAGGTTATGCTGGTCTTCGTGCGGGGATTCGCGCGCCGGGTCGTAGACGAAGGCTTTCTTGCCGTTCTCGGTGGCGGAGGCCATTTGCAGGATGCCGACGGAGAGTCCCAGAAAGCCGTAGATCCTGCCCATCCAGCGGCCATGCAGTCGGGCGAGATAATCGTTCACGGTGACGAGGTGGACGCCTTTGCCTGTCAGCGC
>Ga0210049_1005333_pt1 | contig 10996 bp, 11 predicted proteins | sample CryGeyCG2014_300_2_FD_183964 | JGI IMG/M metagenome (GOLD analysis project Ga0210049, IMG submission 183964) | Groundwater microbial communities from aquifer - Crystal Geyser CG06_land_8/20/14_3.00 (SPAdes) (version 2) | ecosystem: Environmental > Aquatic > Deep subsurface > Groundwater | place...
GACCTAAAAATCTTATCTCAAAGCCTAAATTCTTCAAAATGCCGTAAAAAAACCAGGCAATAACCTCTCCAATAACCAAAGCCAGAATAATATCAATCTTTTTCATTCAATAATTTTATCACAAATTCCCAAAAAAATCAAAAACCGAGCTTCTAAAGGAAGCGAAGGTGTGAAATGAATTGCAAATTCATTGAACGGTGGTAATATAAATTAATATGGCTTTAAAACTCTACAATACTTTATCGAGGAAAAAGGAGGTTTTTAAACCGAGGAGAGGTAAAAAAGTAAATCTTTTCGTATGTGGGCCGACCACTTACGATTTTTCCCACATTGGTCATGCTAGGACTTATATTGTTTTTGATATGATTGCAGAATATCTAAGGCAAAAGGGATACGGTGTTTTTTATTTGCAAAATATTACTGATGTTGATGATAAAATTATTGACCGGGCTATTGAGGAAAAGGTTTTCTGGAAAGATTTGTCCCGAAAATTTGAAAGAGAGTATTTGAAAGATATGAAAGCCCTGAATATAAATAGTGTTACCAAATATGCTAGGGCAACAGCTCATATAAAAGAAATAATTAGCCAGGTTGAAAGACTTTTGAAAAAAGGTTTTGCCTATCAAATTAAAGATGGTATTTATTATGATATTTCCAAATTTAAAGATTATGGAAAGTTATCGAGGAGAACGGTCTTGCAAGCAGAAGATGCTGTATCAAGAATTGACGAAGCTAAAGAAAAAAGAAACAAGGGAGATTTTTGTTTATGGAAATTTTCAAAAAAAGGAGAGCCGAAATGGAAAAGCTCTTTTGGAGATGGCAGACCAGGCTGGCATATTGAAGATACGGCCATTACTGAAAAATATTTTGGACCCCAATATGATATTCATGGCGGAGCTAGAGATTTGATTTTTCCTCATCACGAAGCAGAAATTGCTCAAATGGAAGCTATTTCTGGAGGAAAACCAATGGTTAAATATTGGCTCCATACTGGATTTTTAACGGTCAGGGGACAAAAAATGGCTAAATCTCTGGGTAATTTTATTACCATAAAAGATTTTTTAAAAAGACATTCTGCCCGCATTCTCAGGCTCTTTGTTCTCAAAATTCACTACCGCGCCCCTATTGATTACAGCGAAAAAGAATTTGAGCAAGTCAAAAGCCAATTAGAAAGAATAGATGAATTCATTGATAAAATTCGAAGTTCGAAATTCGAAACTCGAAACAAATCCCAATTTCCAATTTCTAAATTCCAAACCGAATTCGAAAGGGCAATGGGGAATGATTTTAATACACCGAAAGCGATTGCCGTAATTTTTAATTTAGTAAATGAAGGGAATTCCCTAATTGCTCGAAATAAATTAACTTCGGCTGAGGCCAGAGCAATTTTGGCTTTCTTGAAGAAAATTGACAGAGTTTTGAATTTTATATTTTGGGGTAAACGAATAGCTCCAAAAATTCCTTCTTTTATTAGAAAAATGGTCAGAGAAAGAGAAGAGGCACGAAAAAGAGAGGATTGGAAATTAGCTGATGAAATAAGGAGAAAAATAAAGCAAATGGGCTACTGGGTTGAAGACACTAAAGAAGGCCCAAAAATTAAAAAGGCTGAGACTTAACTGGTTTTTACACAGGTCTCAGCCCTCTTCTCAATTTCTCCCTCCAATTACTCTTTAGCAATATTTTCTAAGGTCGGAGCAATTTCGGCAAGAACCCGGTGGAGCTCGAGTAATGCTAGGGCAAATCTTTTGGTAAGGTGAGGACTCAATCTCCCGCCCTCCGAATAACCAGCTACTAAGAGAAGCAATTCGGCGCCCTTAAAACCTAAAGGTTCAGAAATTTTTCGAAGAACATCGATTGATGGAGAACGTTCCCCTCTCTCTATTCGGCCCAAATGAGATGCTGATACACCTGACTCAGCTGCCATTTCCTGAAGATTTAGTCCTTTCGCTAATCTAGCCTATCTGATTATATCGCCGGTATTGTTTTTCTTGACCATTAATTATCACCTCCTTTGTCAAATAACTATTTAACTATTTTGGCTTAAGCCAAAATAGAATATCTTTAGTATACATTTTCTTAAGAATTTTGTCAATGGCGAATTTTCGCCTTTTTTGTTTTTCTTTATTCTTCCTAGATAATTCATAGAAAGCCAAAACCTGGTCAGCGATTTTGGGCCAGGAATAATTTTGGGCTTCTTTTAATCCCCATTGGCCCATTTCCTTTCTAAGTTTTTTATTTTTAATTAAAATTTCCAGTTTTTCAGCCAAATCTCGATAATTTCGATTTTTGGCTAAAAATCTTTCGCCTTTTTTATCCTGGAGAAATTGCTTATAGCCAGTGTTGGCAAATGCCACCACCGGTTTGCCACCGGCCATGGCTTCCAATAAGACTAGGCCAAAGCTTTCGCCAAAAATTGCCGGACTACAAAAAATATCACAGCTGGTGTAATAGGATACCAGATTTTTACCTGTAATTCGGCCCTCAAAATAAACTTCTTTTAAATTATTTTCTTTAACATATTTTTGGCAATCTTTTTTTAGAGGACCTTCACCAACTATAATCGATCTTAGATTAGAAAATTTTTTTTCGAGAATTTGATAAGCTTTGAGTAAATAAATCAGGCCCTTTCTCTCTTCAATCCGGCCGACGAATAAGATATTTATTTTATCATTGGAAAATTTTTTTATTTTGGGGATTTTGGGATTGAATTCTTCTAAATCCATTCCATTTGGGATAACTGCCTTCGGCCCTTTAAAGCCTTTGGCCAATTGGAGATTTAAAGGAGCCACCCCAATTACTCCATCGATTTTCCATTGAGTAAGTATTTTACAAAGATAGAGAAAAATTCCCAGGCCAGGAAATTTTTTTAATCTTTCAATATTGGCATGAATGGTTAAAATATTTAAGGCCTGAGATCTTTCCAAAATCTGCCAGGCTGAAGGCAAGGTAAAATTATGAAAGTGTAAAACATCGAATTTCTCTTTTTTTAAAACCCTGGCTATTGCCCAGGGATTAAAATTTATATCAACCTCGGTTTGGGTCCCACCAGCAATCACTGGCAAAGAAGTGCCCAATAAAATTACATCCCTGCCATAATATTCTTCCCTCTTTCTTCTCGGGACAATGATTTTTGAATAAATTCCTCTTTTTTTAAATTCTTTTTGCAATCCCAAAACATGCCTCTTTATTCCGCCTGGTTGGGAAAAAGTGTGGAAAGTAATTAAAGCTACTCGCATTGACATCTTTTTCTATTTTATGGTAAATTAAAATGTATGGCAAATGAACTTCCTGAAAAATTACCACCTCAATCGATTGAGGCAGAACAATCTTTGCTGGGTTGCTTAATGCTTGATAAAAATGCCATTATCAAGGTGGCTGATTTTTTAAAACCACCAGATTTTTATCGGGGGATTCATCAGGAGATTTATCAGGTCTGCCAGGAACTCTTTGGAAAGGGCGAACCAATTGACCTCTTATCAGTTTCCAATCGATTAAAGGAAAAGGGGCTCTTAGAAGAGATTGGCGGACTCTCTTATTTAACTGAATTAATAAATTCGGTACCCACTGCTAGCCATGTTTTAAATTATGCCAAAATTGTTCAAAGAAAAAGAATTTTAAGAGATTTAATTGCCGCCAGCCAGGAAATTGGAAATTTGGGTTACAATGAAACTGAAGACACCGATGTCTTATTAGACGAGGCTGAGAAAAGAATTTTCAGTATTGCCCAAAAAAGTTTAACCCAGGATTTCATTCCAGTTAAATCCACCTTAGAAGAGGCCTTTGAAAGAATTGACCGGTTATCCAAAAAAGAAGCCGGCCTCCGGGGATTGCCAACCGGTTTTATCGATTTAGATAATATTTTAGCCGGTCTTCAAAAATCCGATTTAATAATTTTGGCTTCCAGACCCACTCTCGGAAAAAGTTCCTTGGCTGCCAATATTGCTTCAAATATCGCTGTTAATGAAAAGGTGCCAGTGGGAATGTTTAGTTTGGAGATGTCAAAGGACCATGTAGTGGATAGATTGATTTCCAGTCTTTCAGGAGTTGATTTATGGAGATTGAGAACCGGAAGATTATCTGACCAGGGTGATGATAACGATTTTACCAGAATTCGAGAAGCAATGGGAATACTTTCTGAGGCCCCAATTTATATTGATGATGCTGCCTCGCCAACCGTATTGCAAATGAAGGCCATGTGTCGAAGGTTGCAGGCAAATAAGGGCCTGGGTTTAGTCATTATTGACTATTTACAATTAATGGAGCCCCTTAACCCGGCGGCCAATCCGGTTCAGCAGGTCTCGGAAAATTCCCGAGCTTTGAAAGCCCTGGCCAGGGAGCTTAATATCCCAGTTCTAGTTATTTCCCAATTATCGAGGGCAGTTGAGCAAAGATCTCCCCAGATTCCAAGATTGTCAGATTTGCGTCAGAGTGGAACAATTGAGCAAGATGCTGATGTGGTGATGTTTATTTACCGGGAAGATCGCTATCGGCCGGAAACTCCAAAAAAGGGTATTGCTGATGTAATTATCGCTAAACATAGAAATGGCCCGGTGGGCCGGGTTGAGTTATATTTTGATGAAAGAACAGTCAGTTTTCGGAACTTAGAGAAGGGAGTAGGATTTGAAGAGTAATTTTTATGTACCCACCTGCTATTCAAAAATTAATTGATTTGTTTTCAAAATTTCCCACGGTTGGGCCGCGAACAGCTGCCCGCTTTGTTTTTTATTTAATGAAATTGTCAGAGGAAGAAATTAAAAATTTAGTTTCGTCAATTTCTGATTTAAGAAAAACAATTAAAATCTGTAAATTTTGCTTCAATCCTTTTCAGGGCGAAGGAGAACTTTGTTCAATTTGTTCTAATCCTGGACGAGATAGAACCTTACTCTGTATCATTGAAAAAGAAACTGATTTAACTCCGATTGAAAAAACCAAAAAATATAAAGGCCTATATCTTATTTTGGGGGGAACGGTTTCCACTTTAAAAAAGGCTAATATTGAAAAATTGAGAGTGAAAGAATTGGCAGAAAGGGTAAAAGCTCATCCCGAAATTAAAGAAATTATTATTGCGACCAATCCCACTACTGAAGGCGAAGCTACTGCCTTATATCTTGAACGCCTTTTAAAACCCCTTAACAAAAAAATCACCCGTTTGGGTCGGGGCTTACCAGTAGGAGCCGAATTAGAATACGCCGATGAAGAAACCTTAGGCTCGGCCTTGGAGGGAAGAAAATAATTATCAGTAGTTATCCCCTCTCTTCGATTTCTTTTCTTCTTTTTTCTAATTCTCTGAGTTCGCTATTTATCTTGAATAGCCTTTCTCTCAAATGAAAAATCTGGCTGCGCAGTAAATTCATTTGCTTTTCTTTTTGAGAGACCTCGGCTTCGATTTTTTCTTTTTCTTTAAACCTTTGGTCAATTTCTTTCCCTAAACTCAGCAGTTCCTCGGAAAACTTCTGGAGTTCCTCAAATTCTCTTGGGTTTTTATTCATCATATTTCTATTTTTGTGATTTCTATTTCGGTAAAGGGTTGGCGAAAGCCTTTTTTTACTTTGTATCTTGTTTTTGGTTTATATTTAAAAATTATTACTTTTTTAGCCTTGCCATGGCGAATAATTTTTCCAGTAACTTTTACTTCTTTAACTAAAGGAGTTCCAATCTCCAGTTTTTTGCCTTTTTCCAAGAGTAAAACCTCATCGAATTTTATTTCCGAACCCTCTTTGGCTTCCACTTTCTCAATTTTTATTTTCTGACCAGGAGAAACAAGATATTGTTTCCCACCGGTCCTAATTACAACTAACATATTTTTTCCTAATTAAAATAGCTTTGTTTGTCTCTGTTCATCTTTTAATCGTTCTTCTGCAGTTTTACAATACTCCTTTGAAATGTCTATGCCAATATACCTTCTTCTTAACTTGTAGGCTACCAGAGTAGTTGTGCCAACACCATTAAAAGGATCTAAAACAATATCATCTTGATAACTAAATAATTTTAGTAATCTTCTTACTAATTCCTCTGGAAACATCGCTGGATGGTTATATTTTTTCATGTTACTTTCTGGTGCAATGTCCCACTTTGCATAAACCCACTTCTTAAATTCATTTCCGGTAATATCTATTTTTGCGATATCACCTTCTTTTTTATGTGATTCTTTACAAAACACCTCAATAAATTCCCAAGTATATTTCATATATGGCATACTCGGACTTTTCCAGCTACCCCAGGCGGTATATTTACAATTATAATTGTGTTTCTCCCAAAGGATTTCAGCCTTCCAGAGCAATCCTAATTCTAATAATTGTTTTGAAATAATGTGATGGGTAGGCATATAGTCCGAAAATAATGGCTGGATATTAACACAGAATCTCCCAGCGGGTTTTAGAACACGAGAGCATTCTTTCCAAATTCTATTTAATTTTTCAAAATAATCTTGCCAGTAAATAGCATCTTTATACTTATCTGCCTGATATTCTAACCCAAAATTATATGGCGGTGATGTAATAATAATATCAACGAAGTTGTCTGGGAATTTTTTAATGACTTCTTCACTATCTCCACAGATAATCTTATTTATTATATTCGAAACATCAATTTCGGGAACTTTGGATTTTACTACAGTTAAATCTTTTGTTCCCTTCCGTATTTTCTCTTTTTGGACACGGTCAACAACTTTTCTTTCTCTCCTTAGAAGTTTAGTGTCAGGATAGGTCCCAAAACTTGTTTTATACTCGCTAGAAGGCTCCCTTATGACAAATCGCTCTTTATTACTTGTACTTGTAGTAATTAACATCGCTTTCCTGAACTGTTCAACGGCATAATTAAGCCTTTCCTCTCTCAGTGGCTTGAAATACTCGGGCTTATGTAAGGGTTTCTTAATATCTCTATCTCCATCTAACAAAGTTATAACAGTCGTATTTATCTGTGGATAGAGTCTATTTAAGGTTATCACAGATTCGCTTCCTTTTGCCTTAACTTTTGCTCCATAATCCCCACCTAAGAAATTCTCTAATTGCACTACGAAGAAAGCATTTATTGTAGGTACAGCTTTTTTCAAGAGACTCGCATCAACTAAAATTCTTTTATACATAGCAACTTCCGTATAAGACTTACATTCAACGCTAATCCTAAATATGTTATCAATATAAACATGTATGTCTTGTGATAATTTGTATACCTCATCATTTGTCTTAATAGTAACTTTCTTTTTATCCATTCTTAAGCGAGTCTCATCAGAGGAAATTTTTGACCAGGCTATTCTTATAATGTCTTTCGTAATATCCTCAACAATTTTACCTTTAGTATATCTCACCGCCCCAGCAGTATCTTTTGCTCTCCTTCCAGCATAAAGTTTTTGAGACTTAAGAATGGCTTTTTTATATTCTGATTGAATGTCTTTAATGTTAACCATAATAACCATAATAATAACTATTTTGAATTAAATATCTTCTTGACTTGTTTTTTCTATTTCCTTTGGTTTTGGCTCTTCCTCCAATAACCTCAGACCATCAATTCGGCCGACTAATCTGCCATATCTGGATTGGACTCGGTCTGAGGCGCCTTTGGCATGGTCAATATGGGAAGCCAAGGTTCCCAATTCTTCGCCAAATTTTACTGATTCTTGCTGGATTGCCTTTAATCCTTCTAAAATTTTCTTTGAGGCCTCTTCAATCTTTGCCCCTTCCAAACCAATCATGATAATTTTCAAAAAGTAATAAAAAGTATTTGGAGAAACTAATAAAACCTTTTTATCCCGAGCATATTCTAAAAGTGCTGGTTGATTGAGAATTATTTCAGAAAAAATTGATTCGGCTGGAACATACATTACGGCATAATCTAAAGTGCCTTCTTCTGGTAAAACATATTTTCGGGAAATGTCATCAATGTGTTTTTTAATATCTCGAACAAATTCTTTTAAATAATTTTCTTTCTCTTTACCTTGAGTTTTAAGATATTTTTGAAAATTTTCTAAAGGGAATTTTGAATCAATCGGGATTAATCCTTGTTTGGTTTTAACAATAGCATCGACTATTTCGCCTCCCCGAAATTGATAGGGAGTTTGGAAATTACTTTTTGGCAATACCTCAGATAATAAATCTTTTAGAACCTGCTCTCCCACTTCTCCTCTTAATTTAGGCGACTTTAAAAAATCTTGGAAATCTCTCATGGCATGACCTATCTCTTGAACCCTACCCAATTCCTGAGCTACTCTTCCATAACCATTTTCCACCCTTTGCCTCATTACCTCAATATCTTGTTTAATCATACTTAAAGCTAAATCTTCCTCTTTTTTTTCTCTCAAAGCCTTAGTTTCTCTCCTAATCAAAAAAACCGATGCCACCACTCCCCCCGTGACAATCAAAAATATTATTAAAATAAAGAGGAAGTCATTCATTAATTAAGATTAGCACTATTTAGTTAAAATTTCAACTATGACAAAAGTGATATAAATTCCGAGTAGAAAGAGGGATTCTTTTTTGGTGATTTTGCGGCCGGTTCTAACAAAAAGAAGGAAAAACATAGCTGAGATTATTAGAAAAAATCGGGCGATAACTAAGGGTGAAAAATCAGGAATTTTAATTGGGCAAATTAAAGCCACAACTCCCAGAACTAAAGTAGCTGGAAATATAACCGCTCCCATTAAATCTCCTAAAATCATCCAGGTTTCACCTCTTCTGGCTGAAGCAATAGCAAAATAAACTTCTGGCAAGGCATTTCCTAGACCAGTAATTAAAACTCCAATTAAAATTATTGAGATGGCAAAGCTTTGGGCGAAAAATTGAGCCGAGGCCACAATTCCCTGGGCAGCCAGAATAAGTAAAATTATTCCCAAAATTACTTTTCCTAAATCTTTGATGAAAATTTTAAATTCTTTAATAATTGGTATTTTCTGTTCATCGTAAATTTTTGTAAATCTTTCTTTCTTAGAAAAAAGCCAGGAAATATAAAATCCAAAAACTAAAATTAATAAAATCCCATCTCCCCTACCCAGAGTCCCATCTAAAATTAAAATTAGAGGCAAAATAGCAGCCGCAATGGTAAAAATCGAGGTGGTTTGGATGGTCCGGCTTTCAGCCGGGATTTCTCGACCTTTGGCAAATAAAACAGCCAAAGCCACTGCCAAAGTTAGGGCAACTAAATTGTTTCCAGCCACATCACCAAAAGAAAGCTCAGGAATTTGGCGTAAAGCTGAAGTAACACCAACGAAAAGATTTGGCAGAGAAGCAGCAAATGCCATAACAAAAAAAGCAACCACAAATTCTCGCCAACCTAAGAATCGAGCCATTCTCATCAGCCCCCCAACAACCCACTCACCGGAAAAATAGAGCAAGGCACAACAAACTAAAAAAATTAAGATATACCAAATCACATTATTTTAAAAAATATATTATTTCATAAATAATTCCTCCCAGAAATATCAAAACCAAGGGAAAAACTAAAAGATTTTTTGGTTTAATTTTTCGATACATTAACAAAATCAAAATTCCGTCAATCCCAAGCATTACTCCGCCAACAAAAACTATTACCGGAATAAATTGTTTAACCCCGATTAAAAAAAGAATTAATGGGAAAAAGCAAGTAATTGCCCAGGCCAAATTTTTAGAAAATTTTAAATCATACCAGAAAACCTTCTTTAAAGTTAGCCCCAGGGTAATAAAAGAAGTAAAGGTGGTTACAAGTCCAAAAAGAAGGGCCAAAGAAACAATGCCATCGCCCAGAACAGCCCTTAATCCGGGTAAAGCCGTTTCGGTTGTCTGGGGCCCGGTAATTCCCAGAACCAGATAAATAAAGAAAAGATAAATAACTGCCGGAATTAAAATGGCAATGGGAATAATTTTTAAAAGCATTTTTTTCTGTCCCGTCAGCATTTCTTCTACTTCTGGAATTAAAGCTGCCCCCCATAATGAAAAAAGAATGACTCCGTAAGGCAAGAACAATGCCGACCAGTCCGAAAGCGGAAAAAGGTTTCGGGTTGCTATGAAAGATTCTCCCCGAAAAAATATGGCAAACAAGATGATAAAAAACAAAACCAGGCCCCAGAATTCTACTTTTTCAATGGCTTTTATTCCATAGAAAATCAAAGCGGCCGCAATAACAAAATAAAAAAGAGTGTAAAATAAAGAGCTGCCGCCAAAAAAAGGAGATAACAATTCGCTGAAGAATTCTCCGCCAACGATTAGATAAGCTAAAAGGGCGCCGAAAAGCCCCAGGATTGTTGAAATGTAGGCCACAATTTGACCTCGCTTGCCCAGATAGATTTTGGCAAAACCGGGTAGTCGCTTAAAATCCGGGGTTTTTAAGGCCAATTCTCCAAAAAATAAATGGACCAAAATTACTAATGTCGCCAAACCCAGGAAATAGCCCAGGATTACCCAAAATCCGACTTTAAGAGTGACATAAGGCAAAGCAAAAAGCCCAACGCCAATAATGGTGCCAGAAAGAACAGCTATAGCATAAATAATTTTCATGGCGGAATCTTATTCCTATTTTTGGAGTTTCTTTAACATTCCTAACATTTCCACCGGAAATAAAATGGTGGTGTTCTTTTCCTTAGCTGCTTCGGTTAGGGTTTCCAAATACCTCAAAATGATTGGATCTGCCTTTAAAATTTCGCCGGCTTCCTTTAATTTTTGAGCAGCTAAATACTCTCCTTCGGCTAAAATAATTTTTGCTCTTTTCATTCTTTCTGCCTCGGCCTGTTTGGCGATTGCTCTTTGCATGCCTTCAGGAATTTCTACATGTTTTACCTCAACTGCCGTTACTTTTATTCCCCAGGGGTCAGTGGCTCGGTCAATTATCTCATGGAGCCTTTGATTAACTTTTTCTCTCTCAGCCAGCAATTCATCTAATTCCGAAGCTCCCGCCACCCCTCTTAAAGAAGTCTGAGAATTCTGGGAAGTGGCGGCTAAATAATTTTCCACTTCAATGGTGGCTTTCTGGGGGTCAGAAACCTTAAAATACAAAACGGCATCAACTGTTATGGGTATATTATCTTTGGTAA
>Ga0210049_1005336_pt1 | contig 10995 bp, 20 predicted proteins | sample CryGeyCG2014_300_2_FD_183964 | JGI IMG/M metagenome (GOLD analysis project Ga0210049, IMG submission 183964) | Groundwater microbial communities from aquifer - Crystal Geyser CG06_land_8/20/14_3.00 (SPAdes) (version 2) | ecosystem: Environmental > Aquatic > Deep subsurface > Groundwater | place...
AAAAAGTACGATGGTGATCGGGTTGGAAGAGGTTTCGGTAACAAGAAAAGGGCAGGTTACAATTCCAGTGAAGTACAGAAGGAAGTACGGGATAAACGAAGGAACAAAGATGCTAATTGAAGATGCTGAAAGGGGTATCTTTCTCAGGCCCATCATGCACCTAGAGGAACAAGCTGGAATCGACGCTGGAAAATACGACACAAAAGAACTGAAAAAATCACTAGACCGAGTACGAGAAGAATGGCGTTAAAAATCATCTTAGACACCAGATTTTACTTTTCATATTACAATCCTGAAAACAAAAAAATAGCCGATTGGAGTAAACACATCATCCAAAAAATATCTAAAGGACAAATTAAAGCAGCTTCATCAACCATCACCATCACAGAACTTTACAACACTATGGGAAGAATACTCGGAACAGACGCCATAAAAATAAGAATCGCCTCAGCTAAAAGCTCAAATATAAACATAATTCCAGCAACAGAGAACATAGCCGAACTTGCCGGAAAAATAACTCTGAACACACCAAAAATTCCTTTAGCCGACGCTATAATAGCTGCCACAGCCCTTATTCACACCAAAGGCGTAGTAGTCACAGACGATGACCACTTCAAAACTATAAAAGGCATTAAAGTAAAATGGCTAAACACCCTTTAGCCAAAATAACAAAAGCGCGAGGGGAGCGGAAGATGGATCTAATCCTAAAATACGATTCAAAGGCAGACATCTTAGCAATAAAGCTTAAAGAAGGAGCTATAAAAAACGAGAAGCTTCTAGACACTGATGTTGTCTTAGGATACGACGTGAACAACGAACTCGTAGCACTTGAAATATGGGACGGCTCAAAAAGGGGATTACTTAAAAGCCTAACAGATCTCGCACATGAGAAAAAAGAAGTTGTTGAACCCCTCCTAAAAAGAACCTACAAAAAACCGCTTAATCCTCCTCTCAATCCTTAAGCAAGTCTCATCTTTGCGACCTAAAATAAAATTGCAAGTTATGCTTTAAAACTCTAAGTATCAGTTAATAACCAAATTAGGCTTCATCATTTTTGCAGCTATATTTAGAGCAGTAACAAAGATATTTAAAATTCTGGTGAGTTATTTCCTAACCAATTCTTTATAACTCGATATACTTATCCCATACTCTTCTTCCACTAGTTCCTTATTAGACAAGATTTGCGAATCTTCTGTAGCCAAATCCTCCTTCAACACAATCGCAGTAGCCACTATCACACAGTCTACGTAGTCCGGAATCAACTTTTTCACCTTATAAGCAACTTTAATTATTTCAGGTCTATGAAAAGGTTCAACGTTAAAAGCCCTAAAAATAGCTTTAACAGCATCAACAACGAATTCAGTGGGCACAATAAGCTTTGCAGCTTTTGCCTGAAGCTCAAAAATTGAAATCATGCTCACAATTACATCTTCAAGTTTCCAACTCACTTTTCTGTCAGCGATAGCCCTCAGCAAGTCAGTGTCTACGTTGATTCGGGCAAGCGGTAAAAGATATGTAGTGTCTAGAATCAAGCTTCCAACCTTCGCGACAGCTTCCTACGGAATTCCTCAAATTCCTTAGCAGTAGTTCTTGCAATTTTCTCCGAGTAGATTAAACGCATAACCTCCTTCTTACCTTTTAGCGCATCCTTTAGCAACTCATTCAAAACTTTCGATATGGCTTTAACCGTTCCATACCTTCTCAAACTTTCCTCTACAAGCCTCTTATACACACTCTCTTCAAGCAACACAGTTGTACGTTTAGGCATACAAACACCTAAACAAAAAAATGCTTAAACATAATATAAACCTTACGTTTTCAGTAATCTAGAACCTTACCAGCCAACTCACTCTTATGCCCATAAAACCGTATGCTTCGGCGTGCCAAGAGCGCTTAGAGCGTCCTTACTCCGTGCTGGTTTGCGTGTTTCTTTAGTTTTTCATCAAAAGTTAGAAGGGCGTGTCCCATCCTCTTGGCCACGGATAGAATCAGGAAGTCGTTGTAGTCCCGGTATTCTTTGATTCTCTGAATGGAAAAAAGAATATCATCGACTTGTATGGGAACGGGATTGGTCTTCGCGTGTGTTAAGTACTCTATTATCTTCTCTTGAGAAAAGCTTAGGTCCAGCTTCTCCCCTTTCATGAACCATACATACTCCTGGAAGACGATTGATGGCAGTATCCACTTCTTTAGGGAATCAAGCAGTTTCATGGCTTCTATGTGGAACTCGCTGTCTTCAAAAGTGTCAAATATCAGAACGTTTGTATCTACGACCGCAGACAATCATTCAACCCTCTCTCAATAGACCGCTCGATATCCTCTAAGCCGAGGGGTTTGCCGAGTTTTCTGGTCTTCCTTTTCCCTTTCCTTGGTACCCTGATCTTGATTACGCCTTCTTCTTCGCGGTACTCCATCACGAGGACGTCGCCTCTTTCAACGTTGGTTCGAGCTCTTATGTCGGCTGGGATTGTTATCTGATAGTTCCGGGTTACCTTCGTAGTAGGCATATTAATCAACTACTCATAGTAAGCATCGCATATAAACCTTCTCTCTTTTCGGTAACACGCGGACACACCAACAACATCCAAAGCCTTCCTACATCAACCTTATCTCTAATATCACCCTCAACCAAACAAAAACCAAGCTCACCAAAATACTGATTCAGATTCTCACGCCCACTAAAAAAATCATCCAAAACAACCACATCAAAACTCTCACTCACCAATCTATCCACCAAATGACTACCAATAAAACAGCCCACCAGTAACCAAAACCCGATCAACCAGCCAAATATCACCTTTTTGAAACCATACACTTACACATAACATAAAACTCAATCAAACTAAAATATATCCTTCAACGCCTAACAAAGGTGACGACGGGTTTAACCAAATATTCTTCACCACCCACCATAGATTTAACATCTTTTAAATAGTTTTCATTCAACCTCTCTTCTCACGAATTCCCCGATCTCTCTTTCAAATTCCTCGATATCCTTGAGGTTGTACTTTATTATCTCCAGAACCCTTCGGTTGTCAACCTCTCCATACCTATGCACCAACAAATTTCTAAACCTAGACATATCCTCAAGTTTTGTGGCAAGCCCTTTTCCTATAACCCCTTCCTCCTTCAAAACCTTGAACATCTCGCTATACTCTTCAGCTCTTCTAAACCCCCTCACAGAGATTATGTAGTTGGCGACGTCAATGCAAGCTTCCACGATTTCCAATAGAGAATACTTCGCAGCCTGAACGTCCCTGTAGCTTTCTAAAAACTGTTCCAAGCTGAGACGCTTAATTTCCTCCAGAAAACTCAGGTTACGATCAATTATATCGAATTTTCCCTCTATTACCTCCCTCTCTAGACGCATTCTAGCAGCCTCTCCCTCCTTTTTTCATCGTACTGTTTGTAAAAAGGCTTGAAATCGATGTATCTGTCCGTGACAGAAGTTTCAAATTCCACCCTTTTCTTTTCATCTGTGAATAGGATGACCCGCCCACTCTTAATAACCTGATAAAGAAAACGGTGAGACCTCCCATTCAAAATTCTAACGTCCACATCCTGACTAAGGCGGCATTTCTCCTTTATCTCCCTAGCAATCCGAACTGGATATAAAGCCCCAGCCTTAAAGTCCTTCCTAAGCAGCAACCCCACATCTATGTCGCTCCCCTTCCTTGCATAACCCTTAACTATTGAACCATAGAGATAAGCCCCAAGCACCTCCCTATGCCCTTTCAACACCCTCTTAATTTCTTCCTCTAACATCATCTCACAACCTCAACCAAAGATGCTATCTCATCAACGATATTGTCAACGCTAAACTTAAATATTCTCCGTGAACATTTCCTTAAAGACAAAAAATTCTAAACAGCAACACTACCCTAAGGATACCATGAGAACCGCGAACCCGCGGCTCTCGAAGTATAGGACGCTCAAAAGGGAATGCTGAAAAACTTAACACGCGCACCCCTAGAGGTGATCACACAGCAAATCTTAAATCTGTGTATTTTCTGTGTACAGATAGGTGGTTTAATGGGGTACAAGACTATCAGCCTCTCGGATGAAGCCTACGGCAAGCTTGCCTCCCTAAAGAGGAAAGGTGAATCTTTCGCGGACGTAATCCTTAGGCTTTGTTCTAAAGCCCCTAAGAAGCCCCTAGCAAGTTTCGCTGGAGCTTGGATTATGAGTGATGAAGAGGAAAAGAAAATATTTGGCGAAGTTTCTGTGGAGAAAATATGAAGAAAGTTTGCTTAGACACAGACTTTCTAGTAGCATTATTGAGAAAACATCCAGAAGCCGTCAAAAAAGCTGAAGAATACGATTCCACCGGAGCGGAAATCTCAACCACATCAATGAACGCCTTTGAAATCTACTTAGGCGCCTTCAGATCAAGGGAGACCGCGAAGAACATTGAGCAAGCCGACGACCTACTGAATTCAATAAAAACTCTCCATTTAAACCTAGAAAGTTCAAGAAAATCCGGCGAGATTCTTTCAGAGCTACTTCGCAGTGGAACCCCCATCGATTTAAGAGAACCAATCATAGCCGGAATAACCCTTATCAACGGATATACACTAGTAACAAGAAACATAGAACACTTCAGAAGAATTACAGGATTAAGCATCGAAACATGGTGAAAAGCACGGGACGATAATAATTATCCACGAACTAGCAAAAGTGACGATTTGGCTAAAAACGAAATTAGGCTTCAATATTCGGACTTCATTATTTTTGCAGCTAGAATGCTTAGCATAGCCACAGGCATGATTTTCACCCTCAAGCTGACATAAACCACCACAAAACAACAATAAAACATCCAAAATAAAATATAACTACAGATTTAAACATCTTAACAGAAATACTTGTAGCGGTACAAGCAAGTAACCCTGGTGCAACCATGTATTTCGATTTAAAACCTAAATCTAAAAAAGCGACCTATACAATTTCGAGAGAGAACTGCTTGAATTAAAGGAAGGAGTAGAAAAATCCAGAATAATCCTTCTCCTAGGTCCCAGAAGAATCGGCAAATCAAGCGTCCTGAGAACTTTCCTGAACGAATGTGAATCACCGAGCATTCTAATCGACACAAGAGAAATCATAAGCTTAGAAGAATACATAAACGTAAGAAACTTCGTAATACCCCCTATTCCTCATGAGGGGTATCGTAAGGTTCAATTCCCATGAGCTCAACAAACTTCTTCGGAGTTAACATCTTCATCACTGCTTTTACTCCAGACTCTATGAAGTCACTGTCAGTCGTTATGAAATAGTCGGCTCGACCTATTTTCGCTGCCGTTAGATGATCAAGGTCTTCGTCCCTCGCGAACGATGCATATTTTCTCCGCTCTCCTGCAATTTTCAAAGCATTTATCTTACGCCTCTTTGGGAGGCTTTCAACGTAGAATCGGGCGTATTTCCCCGCCTCCCGTCCATATAGCCTTACGAAGACGCTTCTAACCTCCCTAACGAGAACATCGGAAATTATAATAGCTACGACGCCTGTCTTAGCAAAGTCAAGTATGATCTTTGAATTTGACTTTTCGAGAGTTCTTCCAAAAACAAACACGTTTGTGTCAAGATAGAGCCTGTAAGATACGCTCTTCATGCAGGGACTCGGCCTCTTCTCGCTCTCTTAATAGTCTCCATCACTTCTTCATACGTGGGTTTCTTTCCAGTCCTTCTTATAGCCTCAGCGAGCCTCCTCTCATAATATTCGGTCAGATCAACTAAGCCATATTCTTGACCCAAATGGATGACCCCTGCCCGTAGCGCCTCACTTTTATTCATGTAAAACCCCATCTCAATAAGTCTGTTCAGTACATCGGCTGCTATCCCCTTCAACTTAACTATAACGGTATCGGTCCTCGCCATAAACTTCACCTACTTGAAAATGACGAAAGAGAAAATATAAATCTTTCTTATACAATAATTATACTCAGTATCTCATGTCACAGTGAACTATCCCACGCTATCGCATGGGGCTTCCTGCTTCAATGATAGAACTTGCGGGAACTTGGGTTAGTTTCCGTAGAGGCTCTATCTCCACAGGCTCAAAGGGCAGTCCCTGCCCCGACAAACCTTTTTCAAGTATGTTCAGAGAGGCGTTATAGTCTCTATCCAACTCTCCATGCTTGTATATTTTGGACGTTCCTCTCGGGTTCACCTTCACAACCATGAAAACCGAGAATTTAAACCTTCTTTCGAAATGAAAAACCAACTAAAAACCGAAAGGGAGCAAATTAGGATTATTTAGCAAAAATCGCTAAAAAATGGGCACAAACAGGCAAATTTAGGTAGTGCGGGGGGATTCGCACACGAATTTACCAGTAAAAATCAATTCATCCTAGTAGACTCTTTAGCTAATTTCTTTAAATTGCTACTTAAGAAAAGGGCAAGTCAAGTTTATATGATTCTTGGTCCCTTTTCAAATTTTTCCTTCTTCGTGATTTAACAACTATTTTGGAGGAAAACTTATATTATGCCATATTATAGTATTTTCTGGTGGAAAATTTGGAAACTGGAGTGGAAGTTAAGAAGATGGACTCTCAGGGCCGCCTTATTCTGCCTGCGGATTGGCGAGAAGCTGAAATTGGGGAAAGTCGAGAGCTGTACATTATCAAGAGGAAAGGATACCTGAAGATAGTTCCCAAGCGGCGCGTTGATTTAACCGAAAACTTTGACAAAGTTGATCTGGGCGTAGAAACCATCGGAAACTGGAAGCAATTTGAAAAGAAATTTTACGAGGCAGGCGCATGAGATTCTTAGATGCAAATATATTCATTTACGCTTACTACAAACCGAAAAAGCAGCTAACCCAGAGAGAAAAACAAATGAAAGAACAAGCTAAACAGATAATCAGCAACATATCCCAAGGAAAAGAAGAAGTCACAATGACTGTTGTACACCTCTCTGAAATAGTAAACATTCTCAAGCACGGTATGCCGCTTGACCAGCTAACCAAAATCATCCGTGGCATATTCATGCTCGACAATGTAAAAATACACGGCGTAACCCGAGAAGCATACTTCGCCGCAGCTGAGCTCGGAGAAGATTTAAGGCTTGAAGCCAACGATGCCCTCGCTGTCGACGTTACGAGGCTAAACGATATAAAGGAAATATACTCATTCGACGAAGACTTCGACCAAATAGAAGGGATATCAAGGCTACCTAAACTATAGGAGCCTACCAAAAACAGCTGTTTTCTTGAAGACCCCCACTTGCAACTCCTCAATTAAACCTTTATAACAAAATAGACTCAAAATAAGTCACAATTTTGATGCGGGGTTAGGCTTAAAACTCGGTTTAAATCCTCGGTTTTTTACGTATGCCTAAGAATCCGATTGGAGATTCATTTTGAAGTGCGGGGGTGGGACCTCCGCACGCGTTTACCGGTAAAAATATGCCTAAGATATGCCTTGCGAGAGTTCGAAGCTATCCCGGGCTACCAACAAACCCAAGCTAGGCGCCAGTCTTAAACGTCTCTATATACAGAGCTCAAGATTTTTAGTCAGCATGATATAACGCACTTGAACCGTTCGGGATTAGCCCGCTGGAACTAATACCCAAACAGGTTCAAATCTATTGAAAAGCGCGCTCATGTCTTCCTCAGGAGGATCTATTCTTAAAGACGATCGACAAAGGCGATGTTTTTTAAATATACTTTAAGCTCAGCTTTTAATCTCTCTTTTTCTTGATCTATTCTCTCTTCTTGAGCTTTGATTTCAGGCATTGGTATTTCTATAATTTGACCTAATCTGAATTCATTGATACGTTGAAGTTCTCTCTTGATTAATAAAACTGCGGAAAATTCGACAAATCTTCCGAACAGATTAGATGATTTATACTCTTTGAGCTTGTTTAAAATTGGATCATCAGAAAGAACTTCGTCATCATATTTTAAGGCTAATTCGCTAAACACTCTTCTAAGATCGGAATATTTACTATCATCAAAATTTTCGCAATTCGCACAATATTCTTCCAATTTCTCGCTATCTGTAATGTCTAACAAGATTTCTCGTGTAATCGACAGAACTTCTGCCGTGCGTTCTATTTCATCAGGGAACAAGGCGATCAACATATTTGCATTGTCTAAAATCTGATTTTTCCCGAATCTATTCTTGAGATTCAGAATACTTTCGACCTCACGAGGAAGTAAATTGTTTTTGATAAGTTCCTCATGTATTCTTTGCATATTTGAAAAAGATTTTTCTTCAGGTAATGGGAGTTTAAGCTCTCTCATTAAATATATAAGAGTTCGCAAAGGTAAGGACGTTTTTTCTGCAACAAATCCAAGAGTATAGAAATCTAGTTCGTAATATTTTTCTAACTCACGCAACAACATTTGTAAAGATATTTTGCGCTCAAGATCAGATTGAAGTAGACTGAAAATATATTCCGAGACGGAAGAGTATCCTAAAAGTTCTGCTTGCCCCTTACTTCTAACCCACGTATCTCTATCAATGACGAAGAGTGTCGTTCGCGGATAGTCTAAATTTCCCATTTTTTTACCTCCTTTATTTACGTGTAGCGCGCGCTACATACGTGTGATAAGTATACAACACAACCTTTATAAACATTACGTGCTGCATATACTGTATGCTGCATTCCAAGCCGATACTTGTCTTCGATACTTCCGCTTTGATTTTTGCCAAATCTATTATGAGTCACGTCCAAAAAAATTACGAAATTAAGATAACTCCTCTAGTTAGTAAAGAATCAGGCATTTCTGAAGGAGTTTCAATCGAGGAGTTAGGAAAAAAAGATAAAGACTTTGCTTATAACCTTCTCAGGATTGCATTTTTCAAAGACTATGCGATTAGTTATAAGAGAGGGCGAAAAGTTAAGCATGCAGCGGAAATTGAAGCACTTGCATTGGCTCGGCGTTTTGATTCACCAATTGTATTCCATGAAAAGAGAATTTCTTCATTGGCTAGAATGTATAACATAAAGAGTATTAGGTTAATAGATTTACCAGACAAAGTAAAATTCATTCCTGATGAAGAACTAATTAAATTTTACGATACATTATGTAAGCAAAGAAGTTCAAAAGAGGCCTGTGAAAAACTAGAGGAACTACGCAAAAGTAAAGACTAAAATTTCTAATTGAATGAACGTGAGCGTTAGCTCGCACAAGCATATCTTTGGCATATTTGGCATGCCTTTTTACCGGTAAACTTCAGCCCCCACCCACAACGCCTTAAAATAGGCTTTTTTAGCTTAAATAAGCTCAGAATAAGGTGGAAATTGGAGTGCGGGGGTGGGATTTGAATCCACGAAGGGGAATAGCAAGCAATTAACTTGTTAGTTTTGTGATTCAATTATGTTTTTAAAACGGTTTTTGTCTTGTGTGTTTTTGATGGTGTGCTTTGAACAAGAAAGTGCTTAAGCAATTGAGCGGGTTGCAGTTAGGCGACTTTGTGGAAGTGACGTGGCTTGATGCTTCTAAGGGAAGGTTTGAGACCGTGGAGGAGCTGCGTGAAGCTGGAGCCTCAGGCGTGGAAATAGATTTGCCCGTCGCAAGTTATGGCGTTTACATTGGCAGTTTTGGAAAAATTGCTAAACACGTAGTGCTTGTGGCGAGCCAGTGGATTTACGTGCAGGGATTTGGACAAATAGACTGCAGCGTGCGCTACGCAGAAGACGTAGAGGGGGAGGGGTAGGTGAAAACGATAGGGGGTAGGTATAGGTCCAGTTTTCTGCAAAAGGTCAGAAGGGCAGGGGAGCATGTTCGAAAGGACACGCAGGAGCTCAGAGTTAAACTCATGGACGAGCTTGAAGGCATGTTTGCCCTTGCCAAAGAGGCTGTGAAGGCCAAGAATGTAACTGTTAAAGAAGCCCAGAACTGGATGCGGATAATGGGATATCTAAGTCAAGTCATGAACAGCCTTTCTAAAAGTTTCGATGAAGCAAAGGCTTTGGAATACCTAAAAAATTTGGAGCGTATGATGCGTGGGTCTAAAAAACATACTGAAGAAAGCGCAAGAAATTGAGACAAAGTGGCGGGAAGAGCAAAAAGCTAAAGCCGCAGAGATCCCGAAGGATTTTGTTTTATTCTGCCTGAAATTTCTGGGTTTAAAGTTAACCGAATACCAAATAAAAGCAGCTGAACTCCTTGAAAAACATAATGAGGTGGCTTTGCTTTGGTGCAGGCAAAGCGGAAAAACCCATCTTATAGCTGCTTGGCTTCTTCACTATGCTCTGACGCATTCAGGAGTTCAAATAGCAACTGTTGGTCCAAGCTGGCGTCAATCAATGATTCCGATAACGAAAATTAACTATTTCAGGACAAAGCTTCCGAAAGGCTTGTTTTATCCACCGCAAAGGTCCATCATGCGACTAAAAAATGGCAGCGTAATACAATCTTTCCCAAACAACCCTAATAACCTGCGTGGTTTTACGCTTCACTGCGTCTATTGCGACGAAATAAACTTCATTCCAAACGATGAGGAAATGTACGACGCCATAAGCTTCACCTTAGCCACTACAAAAGGCAAATTCATAGCAAGCAGCACACCATGGCATACGGACAACATATTTTGGAAAATCTTCCACGACAAACAGTTTGAGCACTTCGCAAAAAACCATGTAACATATCGACAAGTTCTAGATCACAAGGGACCCATCACCAAAGAGTGGCTGGAAAAGAAACGCAAAGAGTATGAGGGTGACCCTTGGCGTTGGCGCCGTGAAATGGAAGCTGAATGGATTGCAAACAAACCTAAAATGGAAAAACCATCCAGAAACTTTTGGTAGTACAAGAAGCTTTAAGTACTACATTTTAGAAAAAGTACTATGGTGACCAAGTTGGAAGAGGTTTCGGTAACAAGAAAAGGGCAGGTTACAATTCCAGTGAAGTACAGAAGGAAGTATGGGATAAACGAAGGAACAAAGATGCTAATTGAAGATGCTGAAAGGGGTATCTTTCTCAGGCCCATCATGCACCTAGAGGAACAAGCTGGAATCGACGCTGGAAAATACGACACAAAAGAACTGAAA
>Ga0210049_1005337_pt1 | contig 10994 bp, 8 predicted proteins | sample CryGeyCG2014_300_2_FD_183964 | JGI IMG/M metagenome (GOLD analysis project Ga0210049, IMG submission 183964) | Groundwater microbial communities from aquifer - Crystal Geyser CG06_land_8/20/14_3.00 (SPAdes) (version 2) | ecosystem: Environmental > Aquatic > Deep subsurface > Groundwater | place...
ATTCGCGGCATTCGGATGAATTCGCAGATTAGTATTATGACATTCGTTTTTATTTTTCTCGGACTTCTCCCTTCTTTTGCTTGGCTGATTTTTTTTCTTAAAGAAGACGTTCATCCTGAACCAAAAAGAATGATTGCCAAGGTTTTTTTCGCCGGCGTTTTAATTACTTTTTTCGCCACCGCTTTTCAGCTTTTATTTTCGGACGTTTTTAAATCTTTCAATATTGAAGAATCGGCGCCGGTTTCTTTTTTGGCTTTCGCGTTTATTGAAGAAACGTTTAAGTTCCTGGCGGCTTATCTGGTGGTCAGAAAAAGCCGATTTTTTGACGAACCGGTTGACGCAATGATTTATATGATTGTCGCCAGCTTGGGATTTGCGATGGCGGAAAATATGATGATGGCGTTTAATATCTTGAACTTCGTCGAAGTTTTTAAAATTATAATTATTCGTTTTGTCGGCGCCACTCTGCTTCACGCTTTGAGCTCGGCCGTGGTCGGCTATTATTGGGCAAAACATATTATTGCCAAGAACGCGAGCCAACGAACAACGTCTGCGGTTATTGTCAAGGGCATTCTTCTCGCTTCCCTCTTGCACGCAATTTTTAATTATCTTATAATAATTTCAGAGGAACAGATGTCAAAAATGTTGATTTATCCTATAATATTTCTGATAATCATTGCCCTGTTTATCTTTTGGGATTTTGAAAAAATAAAGGGCTCGGCTCAAAAATCGTAAGATTATTGAGGTCTGGGGGAAAAAACTTGGGCGGGGCGCTCATAATTTTAGATAAATTTATTGCGTTAATGCTTAAAAATTTATAAAATTAAGGCATGGATAAAAATACAAAAAATTTTTTTGAAAAATTAGCCGGCGTCGATGTGAATGAAGAAGAATTTAAGCCGGAGATTAAGAAATCCGAAGAACTGCCAGAATCGTCAAGTGAAATCTTTGAAGAATCTGAGGGAGAATTGGCGGTTGACGTTCATCAAACGCCCTCTGTTTTTATTATTGAATCGGCAATTGCCGGCGTTAAGCCGGAAGATATTGATATTCTGCTGACGCCGGAATCAATTACCATTAAAGGCAATCGTTTCAAGGAAGAAAAAATAAAGGCGGAAAATTACATTCATCAAGAATGTTTTTGGGGAAGATTTTCAAGAACTGTTATTTTGCCGCAGGAAATTGACGTCGATAAAACTCAAGCAATTATTAAAAACGGAGTCTTAAAAATTACTCTTCCAAAAATCAATAGAGCAAAAAACAAGAAAATAAAAGTAAGATTTGAATAATTCCTTTAAGCTGCTTTTTTTTGTCTATCTTGTCTGTCTATATTCTTTAAATGCTCTTCTAACTCTTCAATTACTTTTTCAGACTGTTCCATTTTTAATCTTTTATTGGCCGCCTCTACTTCAGATTGCTTTGCCCCCAATACGCCCTTTTTCTCGGCTTTCTTTTTTTCTTCCGGCGTCAAGCTGAATTGCCCGTATTTAAATCTTTCAATGCCTTCGATGCCTTTTTCAATATTCATTTTATTTATTTATAAAAATAATTTTGCGACCTTTTGTCTTGGCGCCCTCACGGGGAATCGAACCCCGGTTTCTAGGATGAGAACCTAGTGTCCTGAACCACTAGACGATAAGGGCGCGCGCCTATTTAAACTATATCTTTTTTATTTCCTCCACCACTTTCTCTAACCCAACCGCTCTTGACGCCTTGACCAACACTAAATCGCCTTGTTTAATTAAATCTTGAACCGCTAAACCGGCTTCGGCGCTGGTGTCAAAACTTAAAATTTTATTTTTGTCCAAACCAGCTGACTCGGCCGATTCGGCAATGAACTTCGCCCGCGGACCAACGGTAATTAAAACATCAACCGCCTTAGCCGCCAATTTACCGACCTCCTGATGAGCCTCTATAGAGTGCTTGCCTAACTCCAACATATCTCCTAAAACCGCGACTTTCTTTCCCCCGTAAGAAATCTGCTTCATAATCTCAAGCGCCTCTGCCATTGAAATCGGCAATGCATTGTAGCTGTCATCAATAATATAAGTGTCTTTAATTCCCGCCGTCAAGTTCATTCTTCTCTTTGGCGTTTTATAATTCAATAAAAGCGCTTCTGAGATTTCCACTAAATTTAAATCAAAAATTAAACCAACGCAAGCCGCGACCGCCGCGGCATAAGCCTGAGCCTTTCCAAAAGTATTTTTTAAAACCACCGGCACAAAGCTGCCGCCGTATTCAAGTTTAAAAGAAACGCCTTGAACGCGATTTTCAATGTTGGAAATTTTTATATCCAACTTTTCGCCATCGACCAAGCCAAAACCGAAAGCAATTACCCGAGCCCGGGTCGATTCCCTCATTTTTTTCACAATCTCACTGTCAAAATTCAAAACGGCAAAGCCGTTAGCTGACAACGTTTCTATTAATTTAGATTTTTCTCGCGCCACAGCTTCCGGTCCGCTGAAAAATTCCACATGAGCGGGTATCTCGGCGACCTCTGTGATAATTCCAATATCGGGCTTGGCGATTTCTAAAAGATTTTTGATGTCTCCCGGCCTGTCAGCGCCATACTCTAAAATTAATATCTCGGGATAAGCGGTTTTTTTTAAAAATAAGAAGTAAAGCGCACCGGAAAATATTATTTTTAACCAAAATATTAATTTTTTGATTTTTTTCGCGCCGGCCAACGTTTCCCCGCTTACTAACTTTAATTCTTCCGCGGGCCACTCGCCGATAATCGCCAAAGAGACGCCTAATTCATTATTTAAATTTTCTTCAGACTTCCTTGTTCGACGATGATTCTTCAAGACCGCCCAAATCGCTTCTTTTGCCGAAGTTTTGCCAACGCTGCCGGTAACCGCAATTATCTTCGGCTGAAAACGCCAAATAATTAGTTTTGCCAATTGTTTGAGGATATATTTTAGTATGTTTAATAATATTTTTCGCATAAATCTTTATTAAATAAAAAATAATAAATATCTAAACATAAAAAATTTAATCATTTTTAGATTTGTGTTTATTATTTATAATTTGTCCGGCGCTATATTATAGTAATTTAAAATAAACTGCGCCAATTCGCGGAAAGCCGGCACCACTGATTGACCGGCCAAGGGCGCTCCAGCCGGTTTGTCCAATTTTATTAAAATGACAAATCTGGGGTTAGAAGCTGGCGCGAAACCAACATAAGTATTAATTACTTCTTCTGTATAGCCCTTGTTGCCGAAATCCGGCACAAAAGAAGTTCCGGTTTTGCCGGCGACAGAATAATTAGAAATGGCGGCAACCTTGTTTTTCTCAACCGCCGAAACCATCATTTCAACAACTTTCCTCGCCGTCTCCCGAGAAACGACTCTTCTTATTTCCTGAGGCTTCTCGTCTGCCAAAATCAAGGGCTTCATTAAAACGCCGTTATTGGCGATGGCGGAAAAAGCGTTAATCAATTCAATCGGCGTCACAGAAACGCCTTGACCAAAAGAAACGGTGGCGAAGTCAATATCCTTACCGGTTTTTAAATTATTAATATTGCCGTTTATTTCGCCCGGCAAAACAACGCCGGTCGGCTTATTAAAGCCGAATTTTATTAAATAATTATAAAAGATGTCCTGACCGATTTTCCGTTGGGCAAAAACCGAACCGGTGTTGATTGAATTTTCAATTACGCCAAGCATCGTTTGTTCGCCGTAAACTCTTAAATCCCAGTTTTTAATTGTTTTGCCATTTAAAGTCACGGAGCCTATGTCAAAATAAGACGTCTCCGGCGTAATTTTTCCGCTGTCAATGCCGGCCGCCATCGTAATTACCTTAAAAACAGAACCCGGCTCGTAAACCGCCTGAACCGCCGGATTTAAAAAAGTTCCTATTTTGAATTTTGAATAATTATTCGGGTCAAAACTTGGAGAATTTCCCATCGCCAAAATTTTGCCGGTTTGAGGTTCCTGAATGATTATTGTTCCGGCAACGGCCCGATATTTTTCAATAATTTTTCTTAAAATCTTTTCTGCTCTGTCCTGAATGTTATGGTCAATGGTTAAAACCAAATTTTTATCATTCAATAAATCATTGAATTGAAGCTCCGCGCCGTAACGACCGCCAACCTCGTTGGTCGGGTCGGTAAAACCCAAAACATGAGATGCCAATTCTTTAAAGGGGTAAAAACGCAGGGATTCGTTTTTAATGTAAATCCCTTTTAAATTTAAATCTTTTATTTTTTCAACCTGCCAAGATTCGGCTTTTTGAAGCAATAATTCATACGTGTCGTTTGACTTGCTTAGTATTTTTTCAAGTTCTTCAATGGGCTTATTGACAAACGGGCTCAATTTTTCCGCGTAAAGCGCCGCCTTTAATCCCGTTTCTTCGGGGTCGGCGTAAACAGTCGGATATTCCTTGTTCAGGGCCGCCGGGGTAAGATTATTATTTTTGTCAATAAAATAGATATTTCCTCTCGGCTTCCCCAAAAACTCGGCCCTTATTAAAGAATCGCTTCTTTTTTCAACCTGTAAGCTGTAAATATTGGAAATCAAAAACACATATAAAATTCCGAATGTAAAAGCTAAACCGGTAATTCGCCAGCGCATATTTATTGAAATTAATATTGGGCTACTTGTTGTGTTTTTAAATACTTGGGATTTTTTTCTAAAATCAACGATTGTTGATTGATTAATGACTCTATTTTTTCTTCGTTAAAAACGCCGTAAAGGTTATTTTTTAACTCTGCGTTCAAAACTTCCGCTTCCCGAATATTTATTTCTTGCCTTTCCGTTTCATGCCGGGCGCTGACTAATTGATTGTACAAAAACGTTCCCCAGGCGGCCGCCGTTACCGAAATAATTATCAAAACTGAAATTAAAAAATTTGTTTTATTATTGCCCTTATTTAGTTGAATGATAGTCATAGACAGTAATTGAAAATGATTGCTCTTAATTTGGCAGAGCGAGACCGAGGATTAGCTTGAATTTCTTCATTTGTTGGTCTTATCGGTTTTTTGGTTAAAATTTCCGCCATTCCTTCTTTTGCCATCTGCCGAAAATAATTTTTTACTAAACGGTCCTCTAAGGAATGGAAAGAAATTATAGCGGCTCGACCTCTTATAATTTGGCATAAATTTTGCAAAAGCGTTTCCAAATTCCCCAATTCGTCGTTGACATAAATCCGCAAGGCTTGAAAAGTTCTGGTCGCCGGGTGAATTCTTCCTCTTTCGTAATTTCGCGGCGTTGATTTTTTAACCGCCTCAACCAAATCAAAGGTTGTTAAAATTTTTTTCTTTCTTCTTTCTTTAATAATTTTTTTGGCGATTAGACGAGAAAATTTTTCTCCTCCATATTGCCAAAAAATTTCCGCTAAATCTTTCTCGCTAAAACTATTTACGACCCCAGCCGCCGTCGCGCCATTGTCATGGTTATAACGCATATCAAGCGGTTCGTTTCTCAAAAAACTAAACCCTCTTCCTGAATTTTCTAACTGTTCAGAAGACATTCCTAAATCAAGAAGCAGTCCATCGGCTTTCGGCAAATTGTGTTTTTCCAAAATTTCCGGCAAATCGGCGTAATTTCCCTGAACTAAAATTAAATTCTTAAACCTTAAACCTTTAACCTTAAATCTTTGTATCGCTTCTTTGTCCCAGTCTATCCCCAAAAGAATTCCGTTCGGCTCAATTCGTTTTGTAATCTCAATCGCGTGTCCCCCGCCGCCGATTGTCCCGTCTATGAAGAACTCACCCGGTTGCGGATTTAAAATTTCTATTGCTTCTTTTAAAAGAACCGGCGTGTGCGTCATAGTTTATAAATTTTTATTTGCTTTATAACTTTATGAACTTTATAAATTTTTAATAACTTCTCTATATCTATATCTAAATCCCCAACTCTCCCAACTTCTCCGCAATTTCATCAGATGACGCTTCGGTCTTGGTTTTGTATCCACGCCAGGCTTCGCTGTCCCAGATTTCAATGCGGTTGTATAAGCCGGCTACTATCGCCTGCTTTTTTAATCCCGCATATTCCCGTAAATAATCCGGGATTAAAATTCTTCCTTGTTTGTCTAATTCAACGTCTGTGGCGCCAGCCAGCATTAATCTGACAAAAGCCCTTGAATTTGCCTGGGCCAAAGGTAAAGCAATTAATTTCTGGGCTAAAATTTCCCACTCTTTGGAAGCAAAAACAAAAAGGCAATGGTCTAAGCCGCGGGTAATAATCGCGCCGCCGGTTAATTTTTGCCGAAACTTTGCCGGCATCGCTATTCTTCCTTTAGAATCTAAATTGTGTTGAAATTCGCCTAATAACATATCATTGGGAGTTTTCCCCAGAAGCCTATACTTATCCCCATAGTTATCCACATTTCCCCACTTTTATTTAATTCTGCTCCACTAATAATTTAAAGTCAATAAAGAAAAGCAATGGGTTTTAAAGAAAAAAAATTAGAAAAATCCTTTATTTAAGCCAAATTTTAAATTTCAGAAACAAAATTTATTCACAGGTTATCAACATGCCCGGCAATTACTTCATTTTAAACGCTAAAGCAATGTTACCGGGCGCAATCAAAAATTCCGCGTGTAGCGGAATTTTTGATTGCAAGGAAGAAATTTTAACTGTTATTTTTATCTTAAATTCTTTAAGAATTGAAAAGTCTCTTCAAAATTCTTTATCACTATATCAACGATTGATTCTGCTTGTTTCGGCATAATAACTGTTCTGGCCGGTGAAATTGTTTTATTGCCGGCGACGTCGGTTGAGCCGATTTTTATCCTGTAAAGAATGCCCGGTTTTAAGGCGCTGACAATGACAGTATGATTTTGAACAAAACTGTCGGTGATGGAAATTTTATTGCTTAATTCTTCGTCCACCTTTCCCGTTCCTTCTCCGTATTCAACAATAGAAGTCGCCGGTTCGTCTGTCCGCCAAGAAATCACGCTTTGCGCCCGGTCGGTTCTTCCCGGCACCAAAGCATTGTCAATTTTTAAATTGGAAATAACAGGCGGAGAAATATCTCGGCTGGTGATAATTTTCATAGCCGCTCCTCCTTCTATCAGATTTCCTTTTTCATTGTAGCCCGATACTTTGATTTCATAAGCGGTGCCGGGAGCGAGATTCTCCACTATAATGTCATGATAAGTTCTTTTGGCTTCGTCGGTTTTCCTGATAATAGAACCATCCGCTAAATTTTTGGTTTCCGCAATTGAAGTGGATGGCTCTTCTGTTGACCAAACAACCCTGAAAGAATTATTTTTCACGTCAAATACTCTTGCTTGAATTGCCGCCGCTTTGGTAATGAAAGTCGCATCCGCGCTTCTTCCAATGGCCTGAGGTAAACTGAAAGATTTAGCGGTAAAGTGATATTTCGTGTCCGACGTAAGTCCGGTCGCCAAAATTGAATGCTCTCTTACTTTTTTGTTAGTGTCGGAAAATTCAAAAATGTATGGATTTTCTTTATTTGGGTCATACTGTTCCTCCGAAACCAACGCCACCGCGGAAAAAGAGTTGACATTAGTCTTCCATTTGATTATCGCCGAATTTTCCGTGACATCAACAACTTCGGGTTTCCCGACATAAGGAGGAACAACGCTTGGAAGAATAGATTCTATGGTCTTTTCAATCTCTTCCTGAAATTGTTCAATATTCTCTATCTTTCTCAAACTCTCTAAGGCTTCTGCTATAAATTTTGTTGTAAAATTTTGGTTTTCCGAAGTTGTCGTATTGCCGGCTTTGTCCATCGCTTTAACGACAAAATTGTATCCTGTCCCCAATCTCAATCCGACAAGTTTTATGGAATGACTTGTCGCCCACTGCGAATCGCCCGCGGAAAGTTCGTAACTTAATGTTCTGCCGTAATTGACGAATCCCACTGTTTCTTCGCTGGTGTTGAAATTAATCGTCGCGCCAAAAGGAGTAATGTCCGCGATTGAAATGCCGGAAATGTCGGGCGGCGCCGTGTCTTGAACAACAGACGAACCTCCGCCGCCGCTAACATTTACGGTTATAATCACGGTATTGGCATCAGAAGTCGTAAAGTCGCTTTCTGTTGAAAGGCCTTCATTATTTTCCGCATCTTTAGATTTAACCCGGAAATAATATTTTGTGGTTTGGGAAAGACCGGTAACGGTCGCGGTATGATAAATAGAAAGAGTGCTGTCAATATTGGTGGTATTGGTATAAGAACCGGCACTGCCGCCGTACTCTGCCTGACCAGTGGCTAATTCATCGGTCTGCCAAAGAATAATCACTGAATCCTTAGTGATAATCGGAACGGAAACACTGGAAATCACCGGCGCCTTAGTATCATAAGTAGTGTTAAAATTATAGTAATTGCCGGCATTATTATCGCTTGCCGTGTTATTGTCGGAATCGGTGGATTTCACGTAATAATAATATGTGGTCCTGGAATTTAAGCCTGTTAAAGTTACCAAGTGCTGATAAGGCGAGTTGGAAACCAAAGTAGAACTGCCAACTTCAGAAACCGATGTGTTGTTTTTCAGATTATTAAGATTTGTGGAATAAACAACGTAAGAATTGGCGGCTTTATTGGTATTCCAGGTAATCGTCGCTGAATTATCGGTTGCCGCCCTAATCGCGACATCGGAAATTATCGGGCCGCCTGAAGTGGTAAATGAATAACCCGCGCCGTTATTATCGTTCGTTCTTAAATTATTCACGACATCCGTTGATTTAACGCGGTAATAATAAAGGGTATTGGGCGTCAGCCCGCTCAGGGTAATTTCATGCGAAGTCAGATAAGAAGTGCTGGAGGCTGTAAGATTATAAGCGGTTGAAGAGGCTGAATAATTGATTTCGGAATTGGCGAGTTCATCCGTTGTCCAAGTAATTCTCGTCCAGGTGGCTTGGACCGTGCTGGAAACATTGGAAATTGTCGGCGCAGTGTTATCAGTGCCGCCCTGGCCATCAACCAAATCATTGACAACTTCGGAATAATTGGAAATGTCGCCATCGGCATCGGCAATTGTTGCCTTGTAATAATAAGTTGTGCTGGAAGCGACGTTGTTATCGCGGTAATAATTGACATTAACATCGGTGATTGTCGTTAATAATGAATAATTGACGCTGTCGGTTGAACGGTATAATTTGTAATTAACAAAGCTCGCCGAGGAAGTGGCGGAATAAACGCTCCAGGAAATAAACTCCTGATATTCCCCGCTATTAACATTAGAAACGTCTTTGATATTAAGATTGGCCGGCGCTGAAGGAGCGACCACGGTTGAAGTGACGACATTGCTGTAAATGTCTCTGGTATTTATATAAACCGTCGGATAAACGCCGACCGCTGTCCAACTCAAAGTCGTGGAGGTAGAATTGGCGCCTACCGTTGTCCAATTGGCTCCGGAAAAATCGCTGTTATTGGAAAGCCGATATTCAATATTGGAATTATCGGACAAATTGATGCTGATTGTGCCGGAAGCGACATTAAGAGTGGAACTGGCAACCGGATTTTTGGTGTCTAAAATAAAACTCGCGCTTGCTGTTGAAGTGGTGTTATTGACCGGTTCATTGTCATTAACCGTTACTCTGACTTGAGCTGAAGCCGAGTAATTGCCGGCTGTCTGGGTTTTGGCGTCCCAAGTCGCGGAATGAGTAACATAAGTGCTGCTGCTTACGGCTTTATTATCAGCATCGCCTGCTGCCAGATATTGAGAACCAATGGCTGTCCAGCCAGAGCCGAGATTGTATTCAAAAGAAGGCGTCACATAGCCCGGGGTGGATGAACCGGTATTAGTGTCCGGGTCTCTGACCGCGTATTGAATCCAAACCTTGCCCCAGTTGGCGTCAGTGGAGCTGGCAATTTGGGAAACTGAAACCCCGTTAGTTCCAAAGATTGGATTAAACTCCGGCGGCGCGTTAACCACATACTGAATCCTGACTTCTGCCACTGTCGCGGTGTTAACGCCGTCCGAAGTTAAAGTTAGTTTATATTGCCACCACTGGTCGTTGCTGGAATCTTTCAAAGCAGACGGTAGGGCTAACGCGGGACAGCTTACTGAACCGACGTTCTTGGAACAGCCAGTGCTGGTGCTGGTAAAATCATACCAGGTTCCCGAGCCTAAACCGTCGGAGGATGAAGCGGTCCGCAGAGAAACAGTCGCTGTGGTGCTGGTTGGTAAACTTGCATCTTCATCCCAGTTGATTGAACCTATCGCGTTATTGGAATCGCCGCTGTTATAAGCCGAAGAAATTAAACTTCCGCTTAACTCATAAACCGGGAAACTAATAGTAACGCTGTCAAGCGAAGGGGTAACTCCGGTATCAGTGGCGCTTAAATTCGCCCGGTATTGGAAATAACGTTTGGCTCCTAAAGATGAAATATCAGCGCCGCTGGCAACATTGGTCTGCCAAGAGGTCCAATTAGCGTCCGGGCTATCAGTACTGCCTGCTCGGATGTCAATGGTTAAGCTTGTGTTTGCCGGAGTACTGCTTACGTAGGTTAAGGTGTTGTATCCCGCATTATTGGAAAAATCAATCACGCCTGAAGTGAAAACGCCGGAAGAATAATACTGAGCCGCTGGCAAACTTGAACTAACAGCAGCTGGATTAGTCGTGCCGGAAATATTATTGGATTTCAGGTGAATGCGGCCTGCACCGCCATAAGCCGCTACACCACTACAATCATCTGTGCCGCCTCCTGTGCCTTGGGTGGCAAGGACCAAATTAGACCCCAGAGTTAAAGACCCTCCTTTAAGATAAACTGAACCGCCAGCTCCCATAGCAGTGTAAGCATTGGGCGCGTTCTGACTTTTATTGTTAATCGTTCCGCTAATGTTTGTAGTGGAAGCATTAATATAAATAATGCCGCCGCCATTTGAACCGGGATTTGAATTGCTTTTTCCCGCGGCGCTACCCAAAAACAATTTAGTTAAATTGACGTCTCCATAAGCAATGCCGCCCTGACCGCTCTTAGTTTCTCCGGCTGTGCCATAACCGCCGCCTCCGGCGTAAGCGCACGATTGAGCATCCGTATGGCCGCCTCCTCCGCCATCGTTTCTATCTGTTGTAACT
>Ga0210049_1005340_pt1 | contig 10988 bp, 10 predicted proteins | sample CryGeyCG2014_300_2_FD_183964 | JGI IMG/M metagenome (GOLD analysis project Ga0210049, IMG submission 183964) | Groundwater microbial communities from aquifer - Crystal Geyser CG06_land_8/20/14_3.00 (SPAdes) (version 2) | ecosystem: Environmental > Aquatic > Deep subsurface > Groundwater | place...
AGGAGTGTCCACAATAGTAGTAGGTTTTATTTGGGGAAAGAAAATAGAAAAGTCCATAACAACAGGTCTCCTAGCCGCATTATTTATTTCCCTAGAATGGCAACTTGTACTTGAATCCCAATTCACATTACATCAATCACTAGCCGCATTATCTGCACTCCTAGCGTTTTATGGAATAAGTTTAATCATTACAAATGGCAATTTAAAATCTTATATATGGGCAGGTGTGTTTTTTGGAATAGCAATTTCCTCACATCATACAAGTGTACTTTTGATACCTTCCATAATTTATTGCATTTACCACACTTACAAAGCGAGAAAAACCTCCAAAAATTTCATACGCAACTGGGGATACTTTTCTGCCACTTCTATTATACTGGGGATATTTGGCAATCTAAACTGGATTCTACAATTTCAAAAATCGTTAAACTTTCTCACACAAGGCTCGGGGGCTGGGAAAGTAGCTTTTTCGTCTACGCCTTTTTACATTTACAATATTCCAAGCATAATTTTTTGGTTCTTCAAAGAGCTGATTATTTGGGATTCATTCATTGGAGTTATCCTACTTTTTGGGATCTTTCACTCAATCAAAAAACACTCTAAAACAGATGTTTTATATATAATCTTACTAGCAACATATTTTATATTCTTTCACAACTGGGCATTCCGCTGGATGCACTTATTTGTGGCAATACTTCCTATATCCTGCATATATGGGGCCAAAGCATTAAATACATATCTATCAAGTATACATCTTGTGGAAAAGAAAAAGTTTATATCCGCACTGATAATACTTTCTATAATACCCAATATAATTCAATTAGTAAAAGTGGACATAATGAAAAATAAAGTTGAGACTAGGCAACTAGCAAAAGAGTGGGTAGAGAAAAACATAGCGCCCAACACTAAAATAGCTGTTGATTGGTCAGCATACGCAGTTCCTCTAGAATCGGATATTCCCACAATTATGAGAAATAATGTAGCTAAAAATTATTACGATACCTATATACCACAAAAGGTAAAAAACGACTATGTAAAAGGTTTAGATGAAGATAAAAAATATATACTATACCAAATCATAAATCCACATAAAAGCCCCACTTGGCCAACGAATATGCCAAAAAGTGCTATAAAAAGTGCAAATACACTTGCAGTATTCAGAGATTTATATAGTTATTTCACCTTTGAACCGCTTGAGAAGCTGAAAAAAGAAGGTGTTGAATACATAATAATCGAAAGCTACACATATGGCATGTTTTTGGAACAAAACGACCCTAGCAAAATTTTTCTTCACAATATTTATTTCAAAGATAACATAAACTCATTTAACAATCATGACGGCTATCTTGCAACAGGCTCACAAAACGAGCTGTTATACTACTTAGCTAAAGAAGGAAGAGATTATTTCAAAGTACTTTTAAAAGAAGAAGGGGCGAGATTGATAAAAGAGTTTTTCCCCAGTAATAGAACACTAGGACCTGTGGTCAAGATATATCAACTACTATAATTCCAAAGTCTTTTCTAACCTGAAAAAACCGTAATCTTCTTGGGGAACCAATGCCCCCACAACTTTAATAATCTTTGACTCCGTAATCCTAATATCGCTTAGACTCTCTAATATCCTTTTGTATTGCTCCATCGTCCTTATATATTTACCCCTATCAATTTTAGCAAGAATCCTTACCATTAAAGGGCTTTGAGAATCCGGCTTCAATATATCAAAAAACCACAACTCTCCGTTAGGTTTGAGTATTCTTATCAACTCATTAAATATTAATATTATCTCTTCATCATTAATATGATGCCCCGTTCCAGCAAACAAAACAAAATCAAGACTATTTGCCTTTATTTTCCCATCCAATATATTCCCACATTCAAATTTTACAGTAGGACTATTCTTCCACTTTCTTTTAGCATATTGAATAGCTTTTGAGTCAATATCATACCCTAAGTAATCAAAATCTAAAAAAGCACCCGTCGTATTTCCAACGGAACAACCAAAATCCAATACACTATATCTCGGTTTAAAAGCCCCTCTGTATATTCTCTTTTTCTGTGTATCCGCGCCAAAAATCCTTTCAAACAACATCCACAAAAAGGGTACTCCTGATACGGATTTTATTATATTGAAATTCATACTACTCTTTACCTTCTTTCCTCGCTATTACACACAAATTACCAGGGCAAACCCTTACGGTAACATCCAATAGCTTTAATTTAGAGTTAATAATACGCATCTTCAGCTTATCCAACAATGGAAGTAATCTCACGATATATCTAAAACTAAAATAAGAGGGGGGATTATAATAATCCACTATATCAAAACCATTCTTTTTCAGTATATCAAACATTGTGTCCTTACCATATAAATAAGGGTGTTCTATGTCACATATCGGACTTCTATCTTTGAGTATTTTTGCGGAAAGAGAATTTACATCATGATTCATTAAAATAATAATCCCCTCACTCCTAATAAGTTTGTGGCATATGGACAAAAATTCGTTTGGGTTTTGTATATGATCAAAAACCTGAAACCCCACAATCATATCAAAACTCGCTGGTGGAAAAAGGTTATTTTTTATAATCGTGTTTTTTATTAAAGGTTTTACATATTCCTCCGCAAAGGAAATTGCGTTAATGCTGGGTTCCACACCCACAACCTTTTTAAACCCTAAAGCCATAACCTCCTTTAACAGAAATCCATTTCCACAACCTATTTCTAGAAACGAATTTTTGGAAGAAACATATTTCAAAGCACGAATAACTATCTTTCTATAAGTTCTTGTCAAGTTATTAAGTATGTCCTTATATGTAAAAGCACTTTCTTTATATAAACCGGAAAGATACTGTCGGTCTATAAGCTCAAGAGTACGTACTAAACCACACTTCCTACATTTAACTATAGTACCATGCACCCTGTCAGGCAAACGCCTAGCAGAAAAGTTTGTTCTATTTATATCTGAATAATCCCCTTTCAATGTGCTTTCATACAGCACTGTATAATTCCTTCTACCCCCGCACATGGCGCAACTACTAGTGCCTATAACCGTTTTGTGGGAGTCTCTATTATTGTTATTAATTTCTGTGGTCATTTGTTATACTCCTTATAATAGAGTATGGTCTGTTTTTTACTTCCTCGAAAATTCGCCTTAAGTACTCGCAAACAATACTTAAAACAACCAACTGCACACTCCCAATAAATAACACAGCCACTAACAAAGTCAAAAAACCTCTCGGAGTATCTGGATTGAGAAAGTATAAAATTACATAAACCAAAATCGCAATAATAGAAGCGAAAACCCCAAACAATGCTGTGTAAAAAACACCTTCTAAAGGCGCGTAAGAGAAAGAAAAAATTGCTTTACGAACCCAAAAGAGCCCTTTCCTAATACTATTCGTAGACACACCACTTCCAGAAAAGCGCTCTGGTCTAGCATAAGGTATACCAGTTTGTTTGAATCCCACCCACGCTCTAAGACCCCGTATAAATCTATCCTTTTCAGGTAACGCATTTATGCAATTGACTACTTTCCGGTCCATCAATGAAAACTCTCCAGCATCCAAAGGTACCTTTACATAGCTCAATTTATTGAAAATCACATAAAAGAGGTGGTACGCAAACTCCCAAAACTTACCCATACTCTTTTCCCTTTTTCTCCTAGAGCCATAAACTACATCAAAACCTTCCTGCCACTTCTTTACAAACTCTAGTATAAGCTCCGGAGGGTCCTGCAAATCCCCATCCATTATTATTACAGCATCTCCCAAAGCCTGTTTCATCCCTGTAGTAAAAGCGCTCTGCGCCCCAAAATTTCTTGAATGGGTAATAACTGTTAATTTTTCATCCTTTTTTGCCAAATTATCCAATATCTTTTGGGATTTATCTGGGCTGGCGTCATCCACATAAATGATCTCATAATTAGGAGTTATCCTTTTTAACACATCCGTGACCTTTTTATAGAGTTCCTCAATATTTCCTTCGTCTTTATACGCAATCGGAATAACAGAAATTTTCTTTTTAGTAAGCATAGCCATTTAGCAAAAATTATAACCTTTCCATTCTAACATGAAAACTTTCCATTTTAGACAAGATTTTGAAATAAAGATCAGAAGGAAATAACTTAGTAATCTTAATAAAGTAAAACAATAATGCAGGATAGAAATACAAAACGCGCGTCCCTCTAACAGCCTTTAGAATACCTGAAACTGCGGTGTCTACAGAAATGGATAGAGGAAACCCCTTCTTAAAAGGGGTCATTCCAAAATTAACAGGTCCTAAAAACACCACTTTAAAAGAGTGCTTTCCCACATATTTTTGATGCAAGCTCTCAAAAGCTATTGACAACGCCGCTTTACTTGCGGAGTATCCAATACCCTCAACCCCACTACCTTTAAATGCGGAAGACGAAGATATGGCGATAAATTGCATTTTATTGCTAGAGACAGATAGTAGATCCCTAATTCCACATAATATACTAAAAAAGTTTACATCAAAAATCTTCTCAGTAAGCCCCACATCCAAACCTTTAATCAAATCGTTTTTTGAGATCGCCGCATTGAAAATCACCACATTTGGTGTAAAGTCATTCTTTCTCATATTACATACGAAAGTACCCCATATCTTATCTTCAGAAATATCCAAAGGAGTATAAATAAATTTTTCGGTGTTTCCAAGCTCCTCCTTAAGGTTAATTAAAAGATCCTTTCTTCTAGCAATACCCCAAACTGTGTGCCCCTCCCTAACAAGTCGCAAAGTAAGTACTCGCCCAATTCCTGATGAAACCCCGGTTATTAAAAATCTCGCCATAACTTACAATATATATATATTTGAAAACAAATACAATAATGTGATAATATTTTCAATGTTGACGGAAACTAGTATACCAATGCTCAAAGAACAGGTCAAAAATCGAAGAAGAATAATTGAAATGGCTTTTAAGTCGGGTGGCACCCATTTAGGCTCTGCACTATCGACAGTAGACATCATAGAAGCTGTGTATAGGATAAAACTCCCAAACGAAAAATTTGTTCTTAGTTCTGGGCATGCAGCAAGTGCTTTATATACTGTATTAGAAAGTCACGGTTATATAACTAATCCAGATATAAACAAACTTGGTGTCCATCCAAACAGAAAAGCCAACATCGCTATTGATGTTTCGTCTGGCAGTTTGGGATACGGATTGCCTATAGCAATAGGTCTTGCTATAGCCAATAGACAAAGGCGGGTTTTTTGCTGCATATCGGATGGGGAATGCTCGGAAGGAAGTATCTTTGAATCGCTACGAATAGGCAGTGAAAACAATCTTGTTAACCTTATTACAATATTAAACGCCAATGGATACGCAGGCTACAAAGAGATTAATGTAACAAAATTGCCGCAACAATTCAAAGGATTTGGCTGGGCCGTAAAACAGGTTGACGGACATAATATAAACGCGCTCAAACAGGCGCTATCTAAAAAGAGAGATAAACCTACAATTATCATGGCCAAAACTAAAGTGGGTCAGCTGCCATTTCTAAAGGGTTTAGATGCACATTATCATAAAATGAATGAAGAGGAGTATAAATTAGCAATTAAAATATGGTCAGAAACTTAACGGAAAATGAAAGGCACGAATCCATGCGTGGGTGGTTTGCATGGGAATTACATAAGCATATGATAAAGTGCGAAAATATCTGGGTCCTAACTGGAGATTTAGGATTTGGAATGTTTGACAAAATCAAGAGAGATTTTCCCACAAGATTTTTAAATGTGGGCGCAGCGGAACAAGCCATGGTAAGTATAGCAATAGGACTTGCATTAGAAAATAAAATCCCAATCGTGTACTCAATAACACCCTTCTTGCTATATAGACCGTTTGAAGCTATTAGAAATTATATTCATTATGAAAATACCCCAATAAAATTAGTTGGGAGCGGGAGAGCTAGAGACTACCTTAACGACGGTTTTTCCCATTGGGCAGAGGAAGACCATCAAGTTATGAAAATATTTTCAAATATTGATGCCTACTGGCCAGAGGAAAAAGAGGATATACCTAATCTACTTAGAAAAATCTTATTCGACAAAAAACCCACCTATATAAATCTAAGAAGGTAATGTCCACCTTTACTCTACTCGCAATTTTTCAAAAATTAATTCCCACTCATAATATCCCAGGACAGGTACACGCCAAGACCGCACAAATCTCCATAACGCGCTATCTCTATTTCTTATAACATTATTGCTACTTATCCTCTTCAATATAAAATCCGCTATCGGAAACCATTGAAGACGCTTACTATTTTTGATTAATTTAAATTTATTAGGACTAAATAAACCCAACAATTCTCCATCTGACATATACTCTCTTAAGTGAGTGGGATCCAGTACCCATCTCCCATTATTTCTATAAAAATACCACCCATAACATTTCTTAAATACGGTAGATATGTAAATAATCCCCCCTCTTTTAACCACCCTCCCTATTGAATGCACCATCTTAACATCATCTACATGCTCAATAACCTGAGTAGTTATTAATAAATCTATAGAATTACTCTTTACGGTACCCAAAACTTCAACATTGTCCACACACACATTTGCCTTAACACCAAGTGCTCTCACAAAGCTTACACGATTACGGGAAAGATCTACTGCATAAACCTTTTTATCCCTTAAGTATCCCGCTTTATCTAAGGCATATAATAAAGAGCCATCCCCACAACCACAATCTAGTATTGTTTTGTACCTATCATTAGTAATATAGGGCTCCAAGAAATCTGGTACAAACCCTGTATAATATTGGGGAGTAACTTTAGCATACAATTCAATATTCATAATTTCAATTAGACTCTGCCAAAAAACTCTTATACCACTTATATGTCTCTTCCAAACCTTCTTCCAAAGAATAGGCGGGCTTCCAGTTAAGCAAATCCAATGCCTTCTGAGATGAAACTTTTTGCTCTATAACTTCTCCTTTTCTTTTATCTTCCGTAACAATAATCTTTAGTCCTGTAACTTTAGAAACATTCAAAATAAGCTTTGCTAAGTCAAGTACATTTATAACATAGCCGCTGCCAAAATTAAAAACATTTTCTTTATCATCAATGTCCATTTTCCCCAAAGCTACATACGCAGAAATGGCATCTTCTACATAAAGATATTCCCTTACAGAGTTGCCTCCGTAAATCCCTATATCTTTGCCTTCCAAGATAGATTTAATAACCAAAGGGACTACCCGAGAAAAATTCAAATCGCCGGGGCCGTAAGTATTAACAAACCGAGCGATAATTACAGGCAATCCGTAGGAAAATCTATAAGACTGCGCTATCATATCCGCGCAGGATTTTGATGTTTCGTAAGGACGGGACGGTCGCAAAGCATAAGTTTCTAAATACGGAATGCTCGGATTATCCCCATAAACATGAGAAGTAGATGCCACAATAATCCTTCCAACATTGTTTTTTCTCACTGACTCTAAAACATTTAAGGTACCAACCACATTTGTTTTATAAGTATCATAAGGGTTTTCTTCTCCCGCCTCTACTATAGACCGCGCGGCTAAATGATAAACAGTATCTGCCCCCTTAACCGCTCTATCAACATCATAATAACTAGATATATCCCCACCAAATGATTTAACATCGGCGCTTAAATCTCTTAAGGCTTTAACTAAATGTTTTCCAACAAAGCCTGTCCCTCCCGTTATTAAAACTCTTCTATCTTTCCAAAATGTTTCCATAGATTTTTTTTAACAAGCCTTTCACAGTAGTGTAAGAATACACAACTGTCATCCCAAAACACATAACAGGATGAATAAACCAAGCAACATCTGGAACTTTTATAAAACCCCTAAAAGCGTCATAAAGAGGTTTGACAAATGTAATACTAATGAAAACAAAATAAATAAGTCCGGGCAAGTCTTTAGGAAAAACGAAAACACTATATCGGCGCTTGGAAAAATCCTGAAAATAATATTTTTCCATAAAATGTTTTCTTCTCATAATAAAAGTGTAAAGGCCCTTGCTGTTTGTTTCGTGAATTATGGAATCCTTTACAAACGCGAATTTGTTATACCCTTTATTTATTAAATCCACAGTAACATCTATATGCAAATATTCCCCCACCCCAGCCTTTGCATTTTCCATAAGAATTTCGCGTCGTACCAAAAACCCATTTGCTCCCAAAGTTGGAATTTTATCTGGTGAGAATTTAACTTTGTAATATTTTCCTTTATCCTCCGCTTCTCCAAATAAAGTATATTTATCGGAATGGTAAGAAATTCTATCTGCTTTGCCTAGATAATATGGGAGAGGATCATTAACCCCAAAAAGCGCAAAATACCTATCCATTAATTCCATATTTCTCATATACTTGTAACGCAGGGGTTCCACCCCAACAATTTCTGCATCTTCCACCAAAGGGGCAACCATTTTTCTTAACCATTTTTTATGTGGAAGAATATTGTCCTGATCAATCTCCGCTAAAATCTCGTTTTTGGATTTGCTAACAGCAACTCCTTTGTTATATTCCGCCCCCTGAACTTCTTTCGGCACATTTGTAACATTAGCGCCGTATTTTTTTGCAATAGACACCGTAGTATCTGTAGAACCACCGTCTGCAATAACAATTTCTACCTTTTCCTTGGGATAATCTTGCTCAACAATAGACCACAGACATTTTTCTATAGTCCTAGCCGCGTTATATGTTGCAATACTAAAAGATATTGTAGGTAAATTTTCACTACTCTTTTTCATATTATTTTTTACCTCCCCACCAATCAGAATTGTTTACATACCAATCAACCGTTTTTGAAAGCCATGGCTCAAAATCTTTTTGCGGCCTCCAGTTTAATTCCCTGTTTATCTTACCCCAATCTACCGCATATCTTCTGTCGTGTCCCGGCCTGTCTTTGACAAACTCTATTAAAGATTCACCTTTTCCCATCAATCTTAAAATTAGGCGGATTATTTCCAAGTTTGAATACTCTTTATCTTTCTGCCCCCCCACACAATAAGTTTCTCCAATTTTACCTTTATGGATAATTAGGTCTATAGCAGAACAATGGTCCTCCACATAAAGCCAATCTCTAACATACCTCCCATCTCCGTAAACGGGGATTTTTCTTCCCACCAAAATACTGTTTATTACAACAGGAATAAACTTTTCAGGATATTGAAATGGTCCAAAATTGTTACTGCAATTTGAAATGGTAATGCGCAAATCATGGGTATGGTGATAGGCTCTAACTAAATGGTCAGATGCCGCCTTTGATGCCGAATATGGAGAGCGGGGGTCGTAAGGAGTTTCTTCATTGAATTTTTCTGAGGAATCAAGAGGCAATGCCCCAAAAACTTCGTCAGTAGATATATGATGAAATCGTTTTACTTTATTTCTCAGTGCCGCATCCAATAACACCTGCGTTCCCAAGACATTGGTTTTAACAAAAGGCGTAGAATCTATTATAGACCTATCCACATGAGACTCTGCCGCAAAGTGCGCTACCACATCCACACTGGACATTAAATCGTCCACAAGCCTTCTATTACAAATATCGCCTTTGACGAACATGTAATTCGGGTTGCTGGGCACATCAACAAGGTTCTTTAGATTACCTGCATAAGTAAGTTTATCCAAATTTATAATCTTATCTTCAGAATACTTTTTTAGCCAGTATCTTATAAAATTGGAACCGATGAATCCGGCTCCTCCAGTTACTAATAATTTCATAGTTTATAACAAATCCACAATACTATTATCTCCAACCAGCAGATTGTGAACTCTAGGGAGTCCATTTTTACCTTCGGAAACCAAAGCAAAGTTGCCTATTAAAGAATCGCCTATCCTACCCCGAACCCCCTCTATTTCAGCGCTTTTTAGAATCACAGAATTTTCAATCTCCGCATTCAAAACTTTGGATTTATGATAGATAGAAGTGTAAGGCCCAATAAATGAATTCTTTACTATGCAATCTTCCCCTATAACAACGGGTCCTCTTATTCTTGAATTAACTACTTTTGTCCCTCTCTCAATTTTTACATCCCCTACAATCTCGGATTTTTTATCAATTGTACCCTCAATTATTCTCCCATCAAATTCGTCTAAAATCATTCTGTTTACCTCTATCAAATCTTTCATTTGCCCAGGGTCCTTCCACCAGCCATCTATTTCACAAGTTTCAACGCTATACTTGCGCAATAGCAAATACTTAAAAGCGTCGGGGATTTCCAATTCCCCCCGAGCAGAGGGTTTTATCCTGTCTCTGCCCTTAAAACATTCAAGTATATGGTGGTCGGAAAAATATATTCCTGGAATGCAATATTTATGCGGAGGATTTTCGGGTTTCTCTTTAAGATCAACGAGACGCCCCTTTTTGTCAAAATAGGGTACTCCCATTCGCCAGTTTTCCTCATGTTTTAATATAGTGACTAGACCATTGGCATTGCTATCCAAGAACTTTTTAAGCGGTTTTTCTATGCCGCTCTTAAAAATATTGTCCCCAAGATGAAAAACGAATTTTGATTTGCCCAAAAAATCTTTGGCAACATAAATTACATGCGCGAGACCCCCTGGATACGGCTGAAGTATGTACTTTATCTTAACCCCCCATTTACTCCCATTACCCACAACATTTCTAACCTCCCTCTCCGATTCCGGGGGGACGACTATTCCAATAGTTTTAATACCCGCATTAACCAATGTTTCAATGGGGTAAAACAGCATAGGCTTATTCGCAATCGGAATTAAGTGTTTATTTTGGGTATGAGTAATAGGCCTTAACCTAGTACCTTTGCCACCTGCGGCTATCAGCCCTTTTATTTCCATATTAGGATAATATCACAAACTACGATTTTTGTTGGACAAGACCTTGTTAAACCTAAACTTGTTTCTTAAACGAAAGGTTAAGAAGTAGCCAAATTTATCCACGCAAGGGTTAGTGAAAAAATCAACGGTGTAATGAGAAAAAAGGGCAATAGATAAAACCGCAAACACAGGAGTTTTGGTAAAT
>Ga0210049_1005345_pt1 | contig 10983 bp, 10 predicted proteins | sample CryGeyCG2014_300_2_FD_183964 | JGI IMG/M metagenome (GOLD analysis project Ga0210049, IMG submission 183964) | Groundwater microbial communities from aquifer - Crystal Geyser CG06_land_8/20/14_3.00 (SPAdes) (version 2) | ecosystem: Environmental > Aquatic > Deep subsurface > Groundwater | place...
ACAAAACCGAGGCTGTCGTGCCCGACAAGAACCTTTCCCGCCAGGAAGTGGAAACACCCTTCCGCGGGAAAAGCGTGAATGTCGGACGGGTCCTGGCGATTCTCGGTTGTTTCCTTGGAAGGACAACTTGGGCGATTGACAAGCCCGGCCTTCTGCGTCTCCTGGGCTTGTGTATCCAGGAGGTTGAAAGACCCGGGACACTCGCTGACACCCTCATTCTCAACATGGGGATAGGTGGAAGCGAAGATGGGGTGCCGTTGCGTTCAGTCGCATACGGAATGCCCATCCTCCATGCTATGATGGAGTTACGTGAGCTGAATGTGCCGTTACCACGCGCACGCCTCTTCACCGGCCAACAGTTGGCCATGTACTGCCTCAGGAAAAACGTAGACTTACTCTGGGCGAATACGACGATCACTTTCACTCTCATCAAACTTTTCGCCAAAAAGTTCTTTCCTGCCGTCACAGGCCAACTGTTCTTCGACTTTGACCGACCCATTAGCAGCGAGATCGAAGATACGTTGAAGGTGCTCGTGAGAACCCTCAAGCAGCGTTCCGCGAGCGATCATGACCTCGCTGAAGTCGTAGCAGTACTCGAGAGAATGTCACTGCATCACGGTGGAAATCTCGACTCTGCGTTACTCTATGGGGCGGGCCATCCGCTGGTCTTTGGAGACTTTGTACATGCCGGGAGAACCCTGACACCCTTCATCGAGACGCTTTCGCCCACATCCCATGTTCAGATGACATCGGGGACGAGGGCCGAGATGGAATTCTGGGCAGTCCGCAAAGCCTTGACAACCGAGGCTTCTTGTGCACTCGCAAAGGTCCGTGCTGTCCCATGGATCATGATGGTCACCTGGATTGGAGGAGAAAAACCTCCGTACTACCGACACCCGCAGGGTGACCTCAACTGGACCGAGGCGCATCGCTGGTGGGAGCGCTACCCCAAACTTCCCAAGTCCGTGCAGCAAGAACTCGACCTTCTCGCTGCAGCCACAGCCGGACCCGGAAATTTGGTTCAATGGGCTGGAGAGGTCTGGGACTCGTTCTCGGTTGTCGAGGGAACGGGACCATATCCGATGGAGCTCTTGGCTCATTCAATCCTCGGCAGCGAGGTTGTGAGGGAGGAAATTAAAGTCAACCACTATGAAGATGCTGCTCTCACGATCGCTGACATGCCCTCTGACGCCGAACGCAAGCTCGTCATGAGGGCTCGCAATGCCTGGATGGGCATCTAACTAATGACTATACCTGCCGGGACTATCGGTAGTATCATAGGACCGGCAGGTCCAACTTCAAAACGGAGGAAACATGTCAACCAACATTGCGGCTCTCGAAGCAGCTGTTCTTGCACGACGGCCGTTTCTGGCAAAACTACTCGAGCAGTACGGCGAACGATCTGTAGGTGCATACGTCACCCGCTTCACTCGTCACGATCCTGCCTGGGATGCGTATGCCGATTGTCGCGAACAGTTGATCGTCATCGCTCACGGTCACACGGAGCGTTTACTTGGCAGAGAAGTCGCCGACGCACTTGCTGGACGGCTCGCGTGCCGTCAGAATGTGCTCACGGCGGACCACCATGGCCCGCTCATGCACCCGATTCTTGTCAGCGGAGACTTGTTTTTCGGCCTGGGAGATATTCTCGCGGGTGACACCGAGGTCATCCCGATTTTTGCCGTCGGGGGCGTACCAGTAAATAACATCACTCTCCGCAAGGGTGGGTTGTTGTTTACCCAGACTGAACCGGGGCAAGAACGTGGAATTGCGGTAGGCCTATTTGGTCATCGACACCGTTCAACGCCGGTACATACGCTTCCAGCGTATGGCACGGTTCAGGTAAACGATCTGCGTACCGGTCTTGCGCGATTTGATGACGTCTTATCAGTTCCGGGTCGAGCTGCGGGAGAACAAGTTATCGCTCGATGTTTTGAACACGAAGCAGCGTTTGCCGCACAACGGTATGCCGATCAGGTAACCATCATCAATAACAGACTCTGGCCGATGCTATTCCGTGGCATTGAACATCTGCCACAGCTTGTCTATCTGGAGATCGAGGATCTCGTCCGTGAAGCGTTGATCCACCATCTTCTCGGAAGAAAAAATCTCGTCTCATGGATGCTTTTTGACAAGGCAATGCGCGCCCATACCATCGAGCTGTTCAACGGTATTCCTGGATGCTGGACTACTTCTGAAGACGGTTCCCATGCGGGAACCTTCATGTTCTGGGGTGTCCACGAGGGCGAACGCGTTCCGCTCTGGTTCAACGACCAGTATCTGGTTGATCCAGACGGAAAGCCATTCGTCCTGTGCAATCCTAATTCTATCCGTGACGCATTGCGCGACGGATCGCTTATGCCGTCGCTACTCACGAGCTTCGTGGTCGTCGCCTTCCACTACGGTTTCCGGCCGTACGGTGGCTTCATGCAGTGCGACTATCTCACGCGCATGAAGCAGGCGGCCGCAAATCTTCTGGCGCGTGCCCGGAAGTACGATGAGCTTCGGCGCCTCGTCCACTGCGAAACCGATGGCTACGCCACCGGCCCCGCGCTTGCCTTCATCGACCACGGGCAAGGACCGGTTCCTGCCGGGAGTCTCGATATCATCGCGCACGGAGGCCTCACCCGCCAGCATCTTGACGCTGTCGCCGCCCTCGCGCTTAGTAAACTGCAGGCCCTTGGCCTGCCGGGGATGTACCCCATTGTTGTTCCTAAGCCTGAGCGCGACTCTGCGCTTTCGGCCATCACCACAGCCGACATCATCCGGGAGCTCGGCCTCGAGCACCTGGTAATCTGAAGGGAGACGAGATAGACTTATTTCGGGAGTACCCGCAGTAAACGCTTCACCGCGTTTCGGGTGCTCCCGACTCCCTTTCGTTAATTAATATTTGAACCTTGAAATTATTTCTGCTATCTTAACAAAGGTTTGAAAATTAGTTAAAAAAAGAGAGACTTGTCATGCCAAAAAATACAATCACAATCGAAGCTTATAAAATGAATTTCAAGCTTGCCGAGCCGCTTGCGATCTCATTCCACACTTTTTATTACCGTGAAAATGTCTTAGTTAAACTGCGGTGGAACGGAATCGAAGGCTTGGGTGAAGCTGCACCTTTCAAACCCATCACCGGTGACTCGCAAGAAGATGTCATAAATAGTTTAGAAACGCTAAATCTGGCTGAGATCAATCCGGAAACGACAACGTTGGACGATTTTGCCACATACCTTGATACTCATATTAAAGGTCAAACAACCAAGTGCGCCCTCGACTTTGCCTACCATGATCTGGTGGGAAAAATTAAAGGTGTTCCGATTTATAAACTGTATGTACCAAAAACGCGATTAATCCCTAATAGCGTCACGGTTTTTATCAATAATCCTGAGGCGACCAAAAAAGAAACGCGACGATTACTGGCTTTATATCCTCACTTGCAGGTTTTGAAAATTAAGCTTAAGGGTAAGGACGACTTAGAACGGGTGAAGGTTATTAAGAAAGTCTGCCCGCCTCATTTGAAGTTTATTCTGGACGCCAACCAAGGCTTTACGGATCCTAAAAAAGCGGTAATTGAACTAAATAAAATCGTAGAACTTCTAGGAAATGTCATTTTAATTGAAGAACCGTGCCCCAAAGGCGAGCTGGATAAATTAAAATATGTCAAAGATCATATTAAAGGAACACTTATCTTTGCAGATGAATCTGTGGTTGATTATAGAGATGCAGAGAGAATTGTTAAAACCCAGGCGGCTCACGGCATTAATATTAAACTGCAGAAAGCCGGCGGGATTGTCTTAGGAAAAAGACTAGCACAACTTGCTAAACAAGGCGGATTGAAAGTGATGGTGGGCTCCATGCTTGAAGGCCCTATCGCTATTACCTGCGGCGTTCATTTTGGAGTCTCGACCGACAATGTGATCCTAACCGATCTAGACATGGATTTAGATCTACCGACTCACCAAAACGGGGAGGCGAAGTTTAAGAATGGGTGCCGAATACCAACCAATAGGCCTGGTCATGGAGTAAACTTGCTCTTAGAAAAAATCGAAAAATTAGCAAAGACTGGAGACTTATTTTTCGAGAGAGTTGTTTAAGAAAAAGGAGTTAAAAGTGAAAACCAAGATTGTTGAATTGACCAAAAAACTCATGATTTTTGAATCAACGAAAGAAAAACCGGAAAAATTGGCCGAAATTGTTGATTTTGTAGCAGATTATTTTAAAGATCTACCACTGTTCATCAAAAAATATTCCAAAAACAACAAACCGTCTATTGTGATTACCTTTCAAGAAACCAAAAAACCCACTCTCATCCTAAACGCACACTTAGATGTGGTCGAAGCATCGGAAGAATTGTTTATACCTAAAATCGAAGGTGACAAACTTTTCGGTCGGGGTTCTTTGGATATGAAGGGTTCGGCCGCAGTCATGATGGTTTTGGTTAAAAACCTTGCACTTGGCGGTCAAAAGCCATCTTTGAGTCTGATGTTAACTACGGATGAGGAAATCGGTGGCCATGATGGCGTAGCATATTTACTAAATGATGAAGGTTACTCCTGCGATATTGTTTTTGTACCAGACGGTGGAAAAGAGTTTAGTTTGATTATTGAAGAAAAGGGGATTATCCATTTCAAACTGAAAACATTAGGAAAGGCCTGTCATGCCTCGCGGCCCTGGGAAGGAGAAAGTGCTGTTGATAAAATAGTAGAAGCCTGTTATAAACTTCGTCAAATTTTTCCCAACCCAAGAAATTTAGAAGATTGGAAAATTTCTTTTAATGTCGGCAAAATCCAAGGCGGCGATGCCACCAACAAAGTAGCGGATCTGGCTGAATGCTTTTGCGACATCCGCTATCCAGGCACAGAAAAGCCGCAAGAAATCTTGGCCAAAATCGAACTAGAAACAGGAATCAGGCCTGAAATTATCATCCAAGGTGATGCTTTTTTTACCTCACCTCAAAATCCGTACTTTGTAAAATATAAAGCGATTGCCGAAAAAGTTTTGGAGCGGCCTATCCCAGTCACCAAGCATCCGGCTGCCACAGATGCCCGCTTTTTTACTACTCGAATAATTCCCGTAATTTTAACAGAACCAACCGGCGGCAATGCCCACGGAGCAGAAGAATGGGTATCAATCAATGCCTTACAAAAAATGTATCAGATTTTAGAACGTTTTATCACACAAATTAAAATTTGACAGGAGATTTATGTTACCAGAAAAAACAGCTGAAATTTTAAAAATTGCCCAAGCCTTGATTCCTTTAAAATCCACCAAGGACAATCCCGACGAAATCCAAAAATGCCTTGAATATATCAAAAATTATTTTCAGACTGAAAATCTTGTTCTTAAACAATATACCTCAAATGATAAACCCTCTCTGGTTATTGCCACCCACAAAACCAAAAAGCCCAAAATTTTTCTGGTGGTTCATATTGACGTGGTTGAGGGTGAAGAAAAACAATTTATTCCGAAAATCAAAAATGGTAAACTCTATGGCCGCGGAGCAGACGATAAAAAAACCTTTACCGCACTGGCAATGGTCTTAACTAAAGATCTCGCTCAACTTAAGAATCCGCCAGACATAGGTCTTATGATTACTTCTGATCAGGAAATCGGAGGTGAAGATGGAACACAATATCTCCTGGAAAAAGAAGGATATTCTGCTCAGGTGGCTTTTTTACCAGAACATGGAATAAACTTCGGCATCAGTAATATTGAAAAAGGAGTGATTCACCTAAAAATAAGTGCACGCGGAAAAAGTGCACACGGAGCTCGCCCCTGGATGGGTAAAAATGCCTTGGACGAGCTGATTAACGTTTATACCCGCCTGCATTGCTTATATCCAAACCCGGAAAATGAAAACGACTGGAAAATTTCGCTAAATTTGGGAAAAATTGAGGGAGGAGAGGCTGTCAATCGAGTACCGGATTGGGGAGCGACCTATCTTGACTTGCGTTATACAGATGATTATCGTGAAGAACAAATTTTGAGGACAGTACGCAAAATATGCAAAGGTCTTAAACTTGAAGTTATCGCCCGTGGTTTATTTTGCTATACACCCGAAGACAATTTCTATTTGCAGCAATATAAAAAAATTGAAGAAAAAATTTTAAGTCATCAAGTTGAGTTTCAAAAAAGTTGTACCACTTCGGATGGAAGGTTTTTTACTAATCTAGGAATTCCTACCATTCTTTCACGTTCCCCCGGCGGTGGCAGTCATACCGACAACGAGTGGGTCGAAATCGAACTCTTGGGAACTTTCTACCAAATTTTGTGGGAATTTATCTTATCGCTTTAAAGTATGTATTTTCTTTAATTTGGAAGTTATAACTTTGGTGAATGAAAAGGCTTGATATGGGGAATGTAGGTTAAATATCTTAAAGTCTCGGCAATTTGGGATAAATCATTAACTTTCTTCAATCCTTCAAGCGAAAGGTCAATCAATTCGCCAGCTTCGCCAACGTTCCCTTCGCGGTCAAAAATAAAAGCCAGACGATTTTGTGCCAAAGACCTAAGATGCAAATTTTTTGTCCTTTGAGCAATCTCGTAGCCTTCTCTAGCCCAACCTTTAGCCTTTTCCAAATTTCCCTTCCAAAAATTAATCCAACTTAAAACATTAATGCAACAATCGGCTTTAATATCCTGATATTTTGGCAGGTCACTACATCGGTAAACCAAAAGGCCAAGCCTTTCCAGCTCATCCCAAAGGCCGACTTCAGCAATAAAGCGTGAAATGTTTTTCCAAAGCCCGAGAAATAAATCCTGCTCTTTGTTCTCAAAAGTCCAATCGCAAATGGCTATCATATTATCCAACTCTTGATTTAACAATTCATAATTGGCGAATTGTTTTTGTCTCACCCGCTTTTCTAAAAAATCGGTATAATATTGGGCGGCAAGCAAGTATGGTTCTCTTGTCATGATTTTTTCTTTGGCAAAAACTTTCAGCAAGGGATGAAGAAAAAATCGTCCGGATTGGGAATAATCGAGAAGCGGCTTACCGCACAACTGATTTAGAAGCTCGCGACAGATAATCGAATCTAATTTATTGACAAATGAAGCTGCCTCCTGCGAAAAATCCTCACCGCTGAAAACTGCCAAACTCTCAAATAATCTCTTTAGTTTTTCATCTAATGTTGTAAAACTGATCTCAAAAGAAGAGCGTATGCTGATTTCCTCACAAGCCAAAAGCTCCAGTCTGGATTTTTCTCTTTCCAGGATTTTGGTCAACTCGGAAACCGATTCATTCTTTCCCTGCCGGATTTTGGTCAGGATGATATTTAAGGCCAAGGGCAAAAATCCGAGTACTTTTCCGATTCTTTCAATGTCCATTTTATAATCGTTCGAGAAGACCACGGGTTTACCCGTGCCCGCCTGACGGCGAGGCAGGGATGAATCGAATGATTTCGAACTCGCCGCAGGCGTAGCCTGAGGATACCACGGCTTTAGCCGTGGTAGTTCATTATTATCAAACCAGGTTTTGCCGAGTTTAGTTTGGAAAAATTGAAAAGTTTCTTCAAGAGTAAAGCAATCTAGACGAATGGAATGGGCATCAGTCAAAATCTCCATGGCCGAGTTTCTGGATGTAATAATGATGCAGGATTTAGTTTTGGCAGGGAGCAGATGCCGCAATTGTGAACTTGATTCAACGTCGTCAAAAATTAGCAGAGCTTTTTTATCAGACAAAATGGAACGGACAATTTCGCTTCTGGATTCCAAATCTTTAACCGAAGTGACGTTTTTCCTGAAAGTAAAGGCAATTTTGGCTAAAATATTCATCGGGTCGGTGATATTTAATTTTGACCATAAAATACCATCGGGGAAAAGATGGCCGAAAAGGCGGCTGGCTTCTACCGCTAAAACACTTTTTCGACTCCTGCCGGACCATAAATAGCAATGATGGGAGATTTATCCTTTTGCAGAATCTGATCAATTTCGTGGAGTTCGTCGTTCCTTCCGATAAAATGCTGGGTGAGGTTAGGAGCTTGGCATAAAGAGAATTTTTGATCAATCGCGAAAAGAAAAGAGGGAAGTTCGTCTTTTTCCTTTTGAGTCAAATAACCGAATCCGGCGCTTTCTAAGAATTGATTAACTTCATTTTTGGTGAAAGAAACGTTTGGCTGTTCTGTCATTGTATTGGTTTTTCCGACAACTCCCACAGATTCTCAAAAATAGAATCCAGGGTTTTTCGGTAATATTCATTCTCAATCAGAACACCGTAAGGTTTGCCGACTATGGTAAAAATCGAAACATAATTTCCAAAAATCATGAAACAGGAACTTAAATCAAAATCATCAGCTAAAAAACGTTTCTCTCGTAACTCTTCTTTATCATATTCCGGAACAAGTAATTTTTTATAATTTCTTTTCCTTATAATCCTAAATTTTATATTTCTTTTTATTCTTTTAAACATAAATATTCGAGGGTCTCTTCCTCTTAAATTAAGAAAAAAGTCCATCAAAGTCCATTAATGACTTAATAATACTAATATCTTTAAGATATAGAGGAAAATGGAGAAGTTTAGTTAATGAGGCTTTACCTTCAAAAAAACGGACACCGGAAATACCTTTGATAGAAGGTATTTTACTTAAATAGTCTTCGGCTTTAGATTTGTTTACCATAATTTAGCCTATTCACATTTTGAATTTTATGGTATATTAATGGCACGATTATACCATGATCTCTCACCTGAGGCGATTTTTCAAACCTTCAGAAATCAAAACAAAACAATGCCAAAAAAGTCAAAAAATAGTGCCCCTAAAATTATTGACGTTCGCCAAGCTTGGCTAGATTATTATAAAGGCCTGGGATTTGAAGAAATTCGTAGCGCTCCTTTGGTTCATCCCGCTTTTCCTACAAGCTTCAATATTAGTGCGGATTTATTCCTATACGATCCGTCAATAATTAGTTCTAAAAAGCATAAGTCGCTTCGACAATGCGTAATTCAAAAATGTTTTCGGAATTTTGATTTACCTAACGTTGGAGACTCAAAACACCTTTCTTTTTTTGAAATGGCAGCCGCATTTAAAGTACCTACGAAAAATGAAATTGAATTTATTAATAACTTATGGGAATTTTTAACTGAAATTATTGGCATTGATGGTAAAAGAATTTGGTTAAGTAGTTTCAAAAAGGATTTAATTTTAAATGAAAATATCAGTCAGGATGATAAAATTAATTTATTCTTAAAAGGTCTTGTTGGTGAAAGATTGGTTATAGGAAAAGCTAAAACAAATTTCTGGACTATGGGTGAAAAGACTACTCTTGGAACCAAAATTAGACGTTGTGGTCCAAAAGTTGATTTTTTCTATGAATTAGAAAATAATAAAAGTGAAAGAGATAAATCGTATAACCCGCTTACTTATCCAGAAAATTTTCTGGAAATTGGAACTATAGTTACTATCAAGTATTATACCGATCAAAATTGCACTAAACTAAAAAAATTACGAAATCAATCCATTGAAACTGCTATTGGAATCGAAAGAGTTGCCTCAATAGTTGAAAATGGAGGAAGTAATCTATATCAAACATCGTTTTTCCAATCTCTTTTAGATAAGTTGCCCATTCAAAATTATTCTGAAGAAATAAAAATTATCTTAGATCATTCAAAGGCGTTAATTTTTATTTTGACTGAAGAATTAATTTTTCCAGGATTAAAAGATCGCCGTTGGATTATTAAAAGATTAATTAGAAATTTACTTGATTCATTCTATCTTCTAAAACTGGATCCGAAGAAATACTTATCACGATTAATTGATGAAGTTATTAAAATATATCGAAAGAATTATCCTGAAAAAGAAAAATCAAAAAATACCGTACTAGATGTTATTTTGAATCATGAACTGGTTTATAGAAGAACCCTTGAAGATGGAATAAAATTAACAAAACAATATTTAATTAAACATAAGATAAAGAGAATAACACAGAAGCATGAAGAATATATTAAGGTTAAATTCGGTATTCGGCCAAAAATATTACATTTTCTTTTAAATACGAATAATAAATTAATAAACTAGACTGATTTTTCGCAATTTTCCCAAAGTCTTTCGAAGATCATTCGCATTGTATCAGCGAAATAATGACTTTCAATCAATATCCCAAAAGGCTCTCCTGGAGTAATTATAATTGTCACCTTATTACTAAAAATAGTAAATCCGGCGCTTAATTCAAAGTTTTTCGGAACAAATCTTTTCTCTCTTAACTCTCGTTCATCATATTCGGGTACATAAGCAGTTTTTATCTCTTTTTTTCTCATCACTCTAAATTTGATATTTTTACTTATTCTCATATCTCTAAATTTTAATACATCTTCAACCGGTAAAAGTGAGCATAATGAATCAAAATCGATTAAACTAAGTATTTCTTTAACTCCCTGTGTATAAAGTGGCATCATCCATAATTCTGAAATTGCTTTCTGCCCCTCAAAAAGTCTTACCTTAGGATGATCCTTTCTTGTGGCAATAGCAGTCAAATCTGGTAATAAATTTGAAATAATTTCCAGGGCTTTTTTCTTTTTTATTTCTTCTTCTTTTATTTTTTCCAATAGTAATTTTGGATCTTCGGCGACAAAAAAGGTTCTCCCGTCTTTTTCTATTTGGGAAACCAGGTTTTTGGACTCCAGCCGGCTGAAAATTTTATAAAGAGTGGCCCGCAGAATATTGGTCTTTTTGGAAATCTGCAAAACAGTTGCCGGGCCGAGTTTAAGACAAATCAAATAGACTTCTGCCTCATCCTCACCTAATCCAATTTCCGCAAACATGAGTCTGAGTTTGTCGATCATAAAATCTCCTTTTTACGAATCGTCATGCTGATCCGCCGACTGGCGGATCAGCATCTGGATCCTGAATTAAATTCAGGATGACGCTAATTACTTAAAAGATAACTTCTTAATTGCTTTTAGAACAAACGTTTTGCTATAATATTTCCATTATGCAAACAACCGTAAACATCTTACCAAAATCTCAAGTTGAAATCAAAGTTGTAATTCCGTCACAA
>Ga0210049_1005349_pt1 | contig 10979 bp, 10 predicted proteins | sample CryGeyCG2014_300_2_FD_183964 | JGI IMG/M metagenome (GOLD analysis project Ga0210049, IMG submission 183964) | Groundwater microbial communities from aquifer - Crystal Geyser CG06_land_8/20/14_3.00 (SPAdes) (version 2) | ecosystem: Environmental > Aquatic > Deep subsurface > Groundwater | place...
CGACCGGTTTACCATCACCAAAAACGGCGTCGGCAAGGCGGTGATCCTGAGCAATGAGGAGTATGACGGGCTCCTGGAGACGCTGGACATCCTCTCCTGCAAGGAGGAAAGGGCGGCTATCGCGCGGGCCAAGGCGCAGGTGAAAAAAGGCAAGACCGTATCGCTGCATGACGTCAAAAAGAAGTTCGGTCCGTCATAAACGGTAGGGTCAGTGATTATCGGATCGTCTATGAACTTGCCGCCCATGCCATCTCCATTCTCACCATAAAGCACCGCAAACGCGTCTACTGAAGCCGCATCTCGTACCTTCCCAGCCCGAACGTGGTCGCCTTTCCCACATGCAGCACCTCGCCCGCCTTGAGCAGGGAAAGGAAGGGCGCCATATTGCCTTCATAGGCGATGTCGCCCACGAAGCCGTCCATGTCTATTCTGCGATCCTGGCGGGCCGAATAGCGCTGCCAGGCGTACCACTTGAGATTGGTCTTTTGGGTGGCGATCTCCTTGGCCCTGTCGATACAGCCTTTGAAATCCCATAGGGCGGTATCGATGTCGCAGTGAAAATAGGCCAGCATCGATATCCTGCGCAGGAGCTGGCGGATGAGGATATGGAATTCGAGACCATGCGCCAGATGGTCGCCGTGGTAGATTCTCGTCGGCGAAAGGAAGTTCAGCGCCAGGACGGCCGTATGGTCGGCGTCGGGCGGCTCGATATCGATGGGGAGAGCCTCCGGAATGAAGGGTTCAAGCCTTTTCGTTTCCGAAGCGTATATCCGGACACCGTTTTCTTCCGATAGGCAGGCACGGCAGCCGGCAAGCGGCGACGGGTCCATCTTCTTCTGGGAGACGGCCATCAGCTTGTACTTCCCGCGGCCCTTGCCGATGCCGATGTTTCCCAGCTCGTCGAAGGTGTAGATAAAGTAGGGAAGATAATCGAGGGCCTTGCCGACGAGGGTAAGCCCAAAGGTCAGCTCGTCGCCCGGCTTATAACCCACCCTCCGCTCCGGCGGCGGTTCGATGACGAAGGGGTGGGGGACGGAGAGGTACTTGCGCATGACCTTGGTATCGGCAGGCGGCGGTGTTTCAAAGACGTAGGAATAAATGCACCGCTCTTTTAGCATGCAGTCGGAACATTCCTTGTCTTTCAGGGCGCAGACAACCCTCTTGAAGGCATTGCCGAATCCGCCCCGCAGGGTGGAGCCCTTATAGGAAGGCAGAATGATGGGGTCTTTGGCCTGAATGGACAGTTCGAATTTGCCGACTTTCATCTGTGCTTGCGACATGATGAGCAACCCTTGAAGATACGAGCTTGATGAACCTGCGTCCTCCGCGGATGATTCTTCCTGATTGTCTATGCATGCACATATTGCACACCCGCCTCACGTGGACTATGTCCGGCGAGTGTCATTTGGCGAGAATTCAGTCTCATTTTCCCTCACAGTGGTGTTCGAAAAAATGAGTATGCAGTAGAAATGCGGTAAGGACTGGAGATTGGTGGCTGCTGTACCAATTCATGTTCCCTTTGTCAAGGTAATTATCCCACACAATTTGCCTGCCCCTTTTTTCGGCCTCCGGGAAGGGCTTCCGTGGTATGATGCGCTCCGGTCGGCAGGTTTAACCGGCAAAACGGTGTGGAAAGGAGAGAGATGAGGATTCTGCACACATCCGACTGGCACATCGGCCGCATGCTTTATGGCCGCGATCGGTATGGGGAGTTCGAGGCTTTTCTGGACTGGCTGGCCGTCCTGACCGAGGAAGAAAACATCGATGTTCTGCTGGTGGCCGGGGACGTATTTGACAACAGCACCCCCGGCTGCCGGAGGGTTTGAGGGAAGAAGCCGGGGAGGAAATCCCCCTTTACGCGAGAACCGGTTTTTTCTTCGGCGCCTTCGCTGCAGAACTGCTATCGTCGAGGGCCTCCGGGAGCCGCCCCTCCACCAGTGCGACGAGCTCCCGGAGATCGTTCAGCAGCGCCTCTAGATCGCTTTTCCTGAAAGCGTCGGCCTGTTCTTCGATGCCGCCACCGACTGGACGCTGCCCCGGTAGAGGGAGAAGGATCGTTTTCTGACACCCCCCGTCGTCGCCGGCTTCCGCCCCTTCTTCAGCTCCTTCTCCAGGCCGGCGTCGCACTCGGCTCCGCTATCACCGTGCTGCTCTTTTTTGTCGCCATTTCCGTCACCTCCGTCAGTCATCTCTGAAAAGCCTCTCTGCCGTGCGGCAGGCCGGCATACACTTTGAGATTCGTCGGTCCGGTTTTCATGGAATATCTGCGAAAAGAATAGGGAAAAGGCCGATCTTTGTCGAGGCGAAAATCAACTGGCAGGGGAATCACTTTACCGTGACAGATCTGCCTTGTGACGAGGCGGCTCGCGATAATGCGCCTTCATAGATTTTCATCGTGGTTGGTCTCCGATCAGCGCCCCAGGCGCTTCTTCATGGTCGAAAGCCTCACGAAATGTTCCTTCTCTTCGTCGATGATTCTTTCGATCGCGTTCCGCCGGTCTGCCGGCAGCAGTTCCCGCATCTCCCGGTAATAGTGAATCGAATCCATCTCCCGCTGGATGGCGAAATCGAGGGCGGATGCCTCGTCCCGGAGCTTCGCCAGTTCGGCGGCAAACGCCTCCGCCGTGAAGACGAGGCGGTTGTCCACGTAGCTGTGGAGGTAGGCGGCATATTCCCCGTCGTATCCCTCCGGGGGGGCGTTCCGGTCCATCCCGGCCAGGATCTTTGCGAACGTCTCCTGATGTTTTACCTCCTGGGCGGCCAGCAGTTGGAAGAGGGTTTTGACCTCTTCCCTTGCGGTCAGTTGCACGGCGTAGCGGTAGAAATTCGCCCCATTTTCCTCAATCCGGACCGCCACTTCCACAATGTCGCTTGCATCAAAGACAGCCATGTTCTACCTCCTCCCTTGATAAGTTCCATCACAGAATACCCCATACGGGGAAAGCAATCGTTTCACAGCCACTTCTTTCTTCTGAAGTAGATCAGCATGAAAACGGCGACAACGATCATCACGCCCCAGAGGGCGATGTATCCCCACCGCCATTCCAGTTCCGGCATGTATTTGAAATTCATCCCATAAACCCCGGCGAGGAAGGTCAGCGGCATGAAGACGGTGGCGATGATCGTGAGCACCTTCATGATCTCATTCATCCGGTTGCTGATGGAGGAGAGGTAGATATCCAGCATTCCGGAAAGCATGTCTCGGTATGTTTCGATCGTGTCGATCACCTGGACGGCATGGTCGTAAACGTCGCGAAAGTAGATGACCGAGGGCTCGCGGATGAGCGGCGAGTCGGACCGGCCGAGGCCGCCGAGCATCTCCCGGAGGGGCCAGACCGATTTGCGAAGGAAGATGATCTCCCGCTTGAGGGCCTGGATGGCACGGAGGGTCTCGGGCGACGGACGGCCGATCAGCGCCTCTTCCACATTTTCGATCTTCTCTCCGAATTTATCCAGAATGACGAAGTAGCTATCGACGATCGTGTCGAGGAGCGCATGAACAAGGTAGTCAACCCCGGCCTTCCGCAAGCGGCCATTTTCGTTGCGGATTCTCTCCCGGATGGGATCGAGGAGGCTTCCCTCCTTCTCCTGAAGGGAGATCAGCCAGTTGGTGCCGAAGACGATGCTGACCTGTTCGGGAACAAGGCCGCCGCCTTCCGCCTCAGCGAAGAATTTGAGCACGATGTAGAGATAACCGCCGTGGTCCTCGCTCTTCGGCCGTTGTTCCGTGTTCAAAATGTCTTCGAGGGTGAGCGGGTGGAGGCCGAAAACGGTTCCCATCTGTTCGAGGAGACGAATGTTCTGGAGGCCGTCGATGTGGATCCAGACGACATCTGCCCCGTCCGGAGGGGGCAGACGCCCTTCCAGTGTAACGATCTCCCGCTCATGAAAGTGGGATTCGCCGTATTCGCAGAGGGTGATCTTTGCTTTCTCCGCATGTCTCTCCCCGATGTGGACCAGCGCGCCGGGCGGGAGACCGGTCTTGGCGGATCTTTTCTTTTTGGCTCCGGGCATTTTCCTTTTCCTCCGGGATCGAACGGAAATTCCGGGATGGGGACGAACGGTTGCAAAAGCAACGCTAATGTAGTCCATCGTTTCCGGAAATTCAATGAAAAAGTCGGCCGCGGGAAGAGTGCGATGGATGCGATTTTCTCTTGACAAAAGTTTCGGAATTGCGGACGTAAAAGACGGGAGATCTTTGAATTTCCACCCTTCCTGTCATTGCGAGGAGCTTTAGCGACGAAGCAATCCGACACAGTCGTTGCGAGGGCTTCAGCCCCGAAGCAATCTCATCAATGCAGCAACGTACGTGATTGCTTCGTCGGCCTTTGGCCTCTTTGCAATGACATCAGGTGCGTTTTTCAAAGTCTCGACGGATCTGACTATTTCCTTTCTCCGGAGGCGCCATGCGATACATTCTTGCGGCGACCGAAGACCGGGCTGCGACGGCGGTCATCCGCGCCGCCTTCCGCCGGCCGTTCCAGGTGGATGCGGCGGCCACCGTCCCGGACTGCCGGGAATTCCTGCGGAAGCGGCGGTACGAATTCAGCTTCATCGATCTCGACCTTCTCGGCGGACTCGGGGAGGTCCGGGGGGATTCCGGCGCGGCTCTCCGTGGGGTAAAGCAGCTCTTTCCCACGGTTGAGATTGTCGTCATGACCCCGCCGGAGAGGGCGGGGGAGGCGGTCGAAGCGGTGAAGGCGGGCGCGGCCAACTACGTGACCTATCCGCTGAACGCCGATGAGATCCGGTATGTGACGGAGAGCGTCCATGAGGGCATCCGGGCGCAGTCGGAGCTCGACTACCTGCGGGACCGCTTCTGGCGGTCCGACTCCCTGGACGTCGTTCAGACCCGGAACCAGGCCATGCAGGCCGTCTTCGACCAGGTCCGCCTCGTAGCGCCCACGAAGAGCACCGTTTTGCTGACCGGGGAGACGGGGACGGGGAAGGGGGTTCTGGCGAAGCTCATCCACCGCCACAGCAACCGGCGGGGGGTGCAGTTCATCGGAATCCACTGCGGCGCCATCCCCGACACCCTTCTCGAAAGCGAGCTCTTCGGTCACGAGAGGGGGGCCTTTACCGGCGCCGTACGCCGGAAATTAGGCAAATTTGAACTGGCCAACCGGGGAACGATTTTTCTCGACGAAATCGGCACGATCACCCCTTCCGCGCAGATCAAGCTCCTCCAGGTCCTTCAGGATCGGACCTTTCAGCGGGTCGGGGGGGAGACCGTCATCGAGACCGACGTGCGGATCATCGCCGCCTCCAACCAGGATCTCGGGCAGATGGTGGAGAAGGGGCTCTTCCGGAACGACCTCTACTACCGGCTGAACGTATTTCCGATTGAGATCCCGCCTCTTAGGGAACGACGGGAGGACATCCCCCAGCTTACGGAGATCTTCCTCCGGCAGATGAACCGGTTCAACCACCGGGGGATTCACTACGTCCATCCGCAGGTAATGGAGGCGTTTCAGCGCTACCCCTGGCCCGGCAACATCCGCGAACTGGAGAACCTGGTGGAGCGGGCCTGCATTCTGGAAACCTCTTCCATCCTGACACAGACGAGCTTCCCGGCGGAGCTCTTCACCAGGGCGCCTTCTGCATTGTCGGCGCCCACCGGGAGAACCGGCCTCACGCTGGCGGAGGCGCGCGCTCGCGCCGTCGCGGAGGTGGAGAAAAGCTATCTTCAGGAGCTGCTTGCCCGGACCGGGGGGAGGATCAACCGGACGGCGGAGTCGGCCGGCGTCACGGTCCGCCAGATCAGCAAACTCATGCGTAAAAACAATATCCGAAAAGAGACGTTCCGCTAACGGATTCAGCGCCGGGACGGCGTGGGCTCCTGCCGTGTCTTGACGATGACCCGAACGACCGGCGCTTTCCCCTTTGCGAACTGGATATCCGGAGGATAACGCAGAGATGGCGAGAATGCCTTCTGGACGTCTAATTGCGCCAGATCGATCGGCTCGGTCAGGATCCGGATCCGCTTGCCGCGAAGCCGGCGGGGGATGAGGATTCGCGCCTCCGCCGGGGTGGCGATGATCTGCTGAACCGCAAGACCCGGCGGGGGGTTGTTTTCCGTCAGAACCTCGATGGGGACGGTCATGGAGATGAGGCGCGAGGTGACGACCGTGATCCGCTCGGGGCTGATCCCGGCAACCGCAAGGTTGGAGGGGGTCTTCACCATGTCGCGCGTGAGCGTGACCTCCTGCTTGCCCGGCGGGAATTGCGCCAGATCGAGAGAAATCTTGAGACTCTGCGGATTCAGGAGTTGAAAGGCCTGCGCGTGTCCCATGAGCATGACCTTTGCCTCCGTGGCCTTCGGTTCCTCCAGAACCCATTCCGCCGGGGCGTTCCGGTATTCAATGGGGACCATGAAATCCCGCCGGATCGTTTCCCGCTGATAGCCGAAAACGACCCAGAGAATGCAGGCCAGCACAATGGCAATCATCTTTTCCCGCTTGTTTTCCTTCAGCCAGCGGAGGATCGGTCCCGGTTTGGCGAGCGGCGCCCGCCTGGCGAAGAAGGCCTCCAATTCGATGCGGAGGGCCGAGGCGTTGGCGATCTCCTGGATTCTCTCTCCTTTGGCGAGCGAGATCGTTCCGCGCTCCTCGGAGACCACGATGCAGATCGCGTCGGAACGCTCCGAAAGGCCGAGGGCCGCCGTGTGGCGAAGGCCCAGATTGCCGTGCTGGGCGGCATTGGCCGACAGCGGAAGATGGCAGCCGAAGCGCATGACCCGGTTTCCGTCCACGAGGATGGCGCCGTCGTGACCGATCGAATGGGGATCGAAGATGCTCTCTAAGAGGGGCTGGCTGAGGATGCCGTCGAGGTTGCTTCCCCCTGTCAGGTGGCGATCCAGAGGATCGTGTCCCTGGAGCGCGATCAGGGCGCCGACTTTTTTTCGCGCAAGATCAGCGGCGGTTTGGGCGAGAACCTCCGCGCCTTCGTTGAACGCGGCGACGGCGAAGAACCGTTTCCGGAAACTCCCCAGCAGGGCCAGGCGTTCAAAGAAACGCCGGAGATCCTCCTGAAAGATGACGACGAGGACAAACAGCAGGATCGCGAAGAAGGCCTGGAGGACGACGGTGGTCAGGTAGAGCTGGAAGAAGCGGGCGAGCATATAGACGACGCCCAGCAAGGTGATGCCCAGGAATACGAAACGGGACGCCCGATCCTTGAACCAGATCAGCAGCGCCGAGATCATGATCGAGATGATGGCAATGTCCAGGATGTCCTGAATCCGGAAGGCGTTGAGCATCGTCAAGGTATTTTCGATCATCGGGAAAACTCATCTTTCTGCCCGCCGGGAAGAGGGCCGGTCTGTTTGCAGGAAGCGGTTGAAAAAGTCGAACGAACTTTTTTAATATATAAACAAAAGCGTTGCGGCGTGTCAAGAAGATATCGGATTTCATCACATTTCAAAAAGACCGGTCAACCTCTCTTCCGTCCTTGTTGCGGGAAACGGGGTTTGATTTTGTCTTTTCCAGCAGGTTCGGCTATAATGTTGAACAGTGGGTAGCGCGCGGAATGGGAGGAAAAATGATCGATCGGGGGAAGGCAGAGAAGATCGGCCGGGTCGCGGAAATGATAGCGAAGGCAAAAAACATCGTCGTCTTTACGGGCGCGGGCGTCAGCACGGAATCCGGGATTCCCGATTTCCGCAGCCCCGGCGGCTTCTGGACGAAGTTCGATCCGGAGGATTTCACGATCGACAAATTTCTAACGAGCCCGGAGACCCGGCGGAAACAGTGGCGCTTCCTCCTCTCCGGCGATCTGTTCAGGGAGGCCCGGCCCAACGCCGCGCATGAGGCCATCGCGGAGTTGGAGAAGCTCGGAAAAGCAAGCTGCGTCATCACCCAGAACATCGACAATCTTCACCAGAAAGCGGGAAACGATCCTGCAAAGGTATTCGAGCTCCACGGCAACATGCGCTGGATCCTCTGCATGGATTGCGGGGAGCGCTACCCGCTGGAGGAGATTCTCCTAAAGAACGGGGCGTCGGAAGAGGTTCCGGTCTGCGGCCGCTGTTCCGGAATCCTGAAACCCGACGTGATCTTCTTCGGCGAAGCCCTCCCCGAGGAGACCCTGAACAAGGCCGCCTGGCATGCCGGCCACTGCGACCTCCTCTTGGTCGTCGGTTCGTCGCTCGTCGTTTACCCGGCGGCCTACATGCCGCTTTATGCCAAGCAGGCGGGGGCCTCGCTCGTGATCGTTAATCGGAGCCCCACGCCGGCGGACAAGATTGCAGACGTGGTGATCCACGCCGCCGCGGGGGAGACGATGGGGCGCATCCTCGCGGGAGTGAGACAGAGGCTCGCTGCGATGTCGTTGAATTAAGCGCTTTGACGCCCCTCTTTCCCAAAAGGGGGCCGGGGGTGATTCTACGGAATGTCGTGAGAATCCCCCTTTACAAGGGGGAACTGAAAAAAGATCATTCTTGATGTCGATGGCATCGGGGTTTGCCGAATCATGTGCCTGATCTTATTTGCCTGGAAAAAGGATCAAAATTACCCGCTCGTCCTCGCGGCGAACCGGGACGAGTTCTATGAGAGACCGTCGGCGCCGGCCGACTTCTGGGATGACGCGCCGGATCTGCTTGCGGGCCGGGATTTGCGCGATGGGGGGACGTGGCTTGGGATCACCCGCGGAGGGAGGGTGGCCGCACTCACGAACTACCGTGATCCGACTTCCCTGAAAACCGGCGCCCCTTCGCGGGGGACGCTGGTCAGCGATTACCTCCGCAGTCTCGCCCCCCCGGGGGTCTATCTCGACCGGGTTGCATCCGAGGCCGATCGTTTCAACGGTTTCAACCTGCTTGTCGGCGATCCCGACGCACTTTTCTGTTTCTCGAACCGCGGCGCCCGGGAATGTCTGCAACCCGGGATCTACGGTCTGAGCAACCGCCTCCTGGACACCCCCTGGCCGAAAGTGGAAAAGGGGAAGAGGGGTTTAAAAGCGATTCTTCACGATGAAAAAGGAGTGACCCCGGAGGCGCTTTTTAAACTGCTGGCCGACCGGACCCCGGCGCCGGACGACCGTCTTCCAGATACGGGGGTTGGGTTGGAATGGGAGAGGCTTCTCTCGCCGCTTTTCATCGAGAGCCCGGCTTACGGAACACGCTCTTCGACGGTTCTGCTGATCGACCGGAATGGAAGCGTGACCTTCATCGAGCGGGTGTTCAACGGCGCCGCCGATCCCTGGATGACGGCCCGTTTCGCCTTCCGGATCGAGAATGGCGGATTATCTGGGCGGCGACGTAAAGGGGGCGGAATCATCAGTTTTTTAGCTGTTGCTGGAGCTTTGTCCGGTTTCGGATCGCCTCGGTCATCCGGTTGAGGGCGAGGGTGATCTTATCGTCAGGTTTTCCGAGCTGTTTGTCCGCCTCGCGGTAGAGTTTGAGCGCCACGTCGAAATCGCCCCGACTCTCCGCGCAGACCCCAAGGTCATAAAGGACCGACGGGGCGCTCGGGGAGAGAATCCGGGATTCCCCCCAGAGTTCGCAGGCCCGATCTATCCGCCCTTTTGCGGCATATTCCATTCCCTGTTTGAGTTTCTCTTTTGCCTCGCCGGAGGTCATGCCGGCGGTGTCGTCCATCAGGGAGACTTCCTTTGTGACGTAATGGGGGGCGACATCCTTGCGGAACTCCGCCTTGGCGATTTCCTTGGCCTTCTGCAGGAGTTCCTGGCCGCCAGGAAGCGGCCTCCCGTCCTCGCAGCCCGAGGCGTCGGCGGAGCCGGAGAGGTTCTGGGCGTACAGAATGCGGCTCGTACGGACCTCGATCAGCTTCGGCGAACAGGAGAAACCGGCCACCCGTTTGATGCAGGACACCTGACGGCTCCGCCAGCGGATGCAACTCCCCTCATAGGTCCTGCCTTTATCGTCACGCTTTATCTCCCGCTGTACGCAATCCTGGCGTGTCTCCTTGTAAGGGCTGTCGTTCCATCCGGCCTGGGTAACGACCCCCGCGTAGATCCCCTGAGCGCCGACCATGCCCCCGATTTTGGCTGCCGTCCCGGCGTCGACGAGACCGCTCTGTGCGAGTTTCAGCTCCGAGATCGTTTTGTCTATGGACGAGCGGTCCACGAGGGTGAAATACTGTTTGTTGTCGATGTTAATGCCGCCGAGGACCGCCTCGAATTCGGCGGCGGTCGCGGCTCCGTCCGGTCCGCCGAACGGGAGAACCGCCACGGTTTTTGTGAGGGAAGCCTCGTGATAGTCGGCCGGGAGGAGCATGTTCAGACGGACCTGCGTCGCGCAGCCCGCGAAGATCCCCATGATGAAAAACCCGAAGAACACCCCCGCCGCTTGTTTCATCCTCTTGATATTTCTCAGCCCGCCCATCTGGTATCCTCCTGCCTTTTCATCTGAAAATGCACCCCAAATCCCCCTCAATCCCCCTTTGTTAGAGGGGGACTTTATTATTCCCCTCTTTGGCAAAGAGGGGTTAGGGGAGATTTTCATTGTCCTTTGTGTCGGGAACCGTCATGAGGGTTTCATCTGAAAATGCCCCCTCCCTGTATCCCCCCTCGAGAGGGAGGGATACAGGTGATCTTCATCCTTTTCAACAGCCGGTCATAGTTTCCATTCCAGCGTCAACGAGTAAGGGGTGAAAGCGACGATCTTGAAACGCCCCTTCTGGCGGAGGCTGTTCGCCAAATAGAGGGAGTTTTCCGGATAGCCGACGACGAACTCGCCCATCCGTTTCTCCTCAACCTCCGTTACCCAGACAATCTGCTGCAACATCCCCTTGATATCCTGGTTTGTGTCGAGATCGCTTACACCGTTGACCCGGATGGCCACTTTTTTGACGCTCCCCCGGATAAAGGAGGCGATCTTGTCGAGGATGACGGGCGAGAGCTTCGCGGCGAGGCTCTCCATCCCCTTGGCCGCGGCATCCTCGACGCTTCCCGCGGTCCCCCGGGCCTGGTCGCTCCCGGCCGTCAGGATCTCCGCATTTCCTGTTTTGCTGTTTCGGGCG
>Ga0210049_1005351_pt1 | contig 10976 bp, 8 predicted proteins | sample CryGeyCG2014_300_2_FD_183964 | JGI IMG/M metagenome (GOLD analysis project Ga0210049, IMG submission 183964) | Groundwater microbial communities from aquifer - Crystal Geyser CG06_land_8/20/14_3.00 (SPAdes) (version 2) | ecosystem: Environmental > Aquatic > Deep subsurface > Groundwater | place...
GTCCACCGGACCTCTGGAAGGCCTCAATAACAAGAGCCGAACCGGCCACCGACAAGCCTACGGCTTCCGCGACCACGAATTCCTCAAACTCCGGATCTATGGCCTCCACGAGACCAAGTACGCATTAGTCGGATGAACCCGATTTCCGTCGCTACAAATGAGTTTATGCGCAGGCTGTATATCTACGTCCGAGACCGCGAAAAGGGGACATCGTTCTGCAGAAATGTGGGCGCAGCCGCGCGCTGTCCGAAAGGCGGTTGCAGAAGCGAAGCGCTTCGGGTCAGAATGGGTAGCGTAACCAAGTCACGGCCGACCGCGCTGCGGGGTTCTGTTGGCCGGCCGATGAGGACTGGCATGCATCTTCTGGACAGAATCTCCAAGCGACTCGGACTGTCGATCCGCGCCAAGCTTGCGCTCACGTTCGTCGGCACGCTGACCTTGTTGGGGGCGCTGCTGACGTTCGTCATGCCGTACGCGATGGAGCGGAGCATGCGGTCGTTTGTGACGGCGTCGGCCGACGCTCCGACGGAGCAGGCGGTGGGGCGGGTGACGGAGGACTTGGCGGTTGGGTACCACCTGCTCCGCCAGCGGACGGACCAGCTCGCCGCCGGGATGCGGGTTGCCCTGGGCGATGGCGACGTCGAGGAGTGGATCGCCCACACCAGTAACCATCGCAGCGAACTGCAGGACTGGCTGGCCGACCTGCGGGCCCAGCTCGGGGCCAATATGGTCGTCCTGATCGACACGAACGGGGTCACCCTCGGCCGCGGGACGAATCCGCAGGCGTTTGGCGACCCGTTCGTCCCGCCGTCCTTGTCAGCCGACCCCGCGGCCGCCACCCTCAGCGGCGCGCTTGAACGTGCGCAGGCCGGCAAGGAGGTGCGGGGGGTCTTTGAGGTCCCCCCGGCGATGCTGCGCAAGGAGCGCGACCTGCCAGCGCCGGAGGGCTCGCCCGCTCGTCCGACCGCTGCGACGCTGGCCGACCGCGCCGTGGTGCGGGCGCTTACCCCGGGGCGGCCTGAGCAAGAGGACCAGGGGTTGACGCTCCTGGCCGTTGAGCCGGTGCGGCGCGCCGATGGCGGAGTCGCCGCCGTCCTGCTGGGCGCCGCGCTGCTGAACGGCAGCACGTCCATACTGGGGCTCGACTCGGCGTCTGTCTTGCCCAATACGGCTACCAGCCTCTACCGGAAGAGCCTGTGCGTCGCGTGCCAAGCACCCAGAGGCAACTGGGGCAGCCGAATCGGGCAGCGACACGCTCGTGAGCTACTGCGTGAGGCGCTGACGAAAGAGCGCGGGATCATCCAGCACCAGGTGGGCGAGGACTGGCTCCTGAGTGCGTGGATGCACCTGCGCGACCCGGCCGGCCGACCGCTCGGCGCGCTCTGGGTGAGCCGGCAGTACAACCTGCAACTGCTGTACGAGGGCGTCGCCAAACTGGCGACGAGTGCACAGCGACAGAGCTGGCGCTTCATGGTGCTCGAACTGGTGCTGACGGGGCTGCTGGCATTCCTGCTCGCCTCGTTGGCGGCGACGCACATCGTCGACCCGATCCGCAAGCTGTGCAACGGCGCCCGCGCTATCGGCGCCGACGACCTCGAGCACCGGATCTCCATTGGCACCGGCGACGAGCTGGAGGAGCTGGCCGGCGCCTTCAACGACATGGCGGCCCAGCTTCAGGAGTCGCGTCGACAGGACCGGCTGGCGACGATGGGCCGCATGGCCAGCACCATCATCCACGATCTGCGCAACCCGCTGACGCTGATCCGCGGCTGCACGCCGCTGCTGGCCGACCCGGAGACGCCGCCCGCAGAGCGCGAGGAGTTCCAGGGGTACATGGTCGAAGCCGCCGACCGCATCGACGAAATGGTGCGCGACCTGCTGGACTACGCCCGGGGCGAGGAGCGAGCACTAAGCCTGCAAACGGAGCCGTTGGGCGACTTCGTCGCGCATCTGGAGCCGATGCTGCGACAGGAGTTTTCGGGGAGCGAGATCAACCTGGCTCTGGAGATCCTCGGCAACCCCACCGTTTCCCTGGATCATCGGAAAATGGAGCGAGTGGTCCTGAACCTGACAGGCAACGCGCGCGATGCGATGAAGGGGAGCGGGAAGCTCGCGATTGAGGCGGACCTCGCAGACGGCCGAGCCGTCCTGCGGGTGCGCGATACGGGACCGGGCCTCCCCGAGGAGATCCGCGACCGCCTCTTCGAGCCGTTTGCCACGCACGGGAAGGAGCACGGCACCGGCCTGGGACTCGCGATCTGCAAGCAGTTCGTCGAGGCGCACGGCGGGGAGATCGAGGTGGAGTCGCAGCCCGGCGAAGGGACGACGTTCACGATCTGGCTACCGGTGGCGGAGTAGTGGAGGGGTGAGGGGTGGAGTGGTGAGTGGTGAGTGCGCGACGCGGCGGCACTCCACTGCTTGGCGCTGAGGGCTCTATCGGAACACCCACGTTCCGAACAAGTCCGGCTCCAGGAAGCCGGTCGCCATCGGTGACCAGGCGCTCAGCTCGGAGCCTTGCATCCGTTGACGGCACAAGTTGGCCCGCACCTTTGTGCCCGGAGTGGGGGACGACATGCTGAGGGCCGCCCACGGAATCGCCAGTTCGGCGTCCCACTCTTTGGCACCAGTCTGCACGGCGTGCTGCCAAACGGGGGCGTAGCTGAGGTCAGCCGTCTCGTCGTGGTGGACGCCGTCCCAGGCGACGCCGGCCGGATTGAGCATGAAGTGGTAGAACGGCGTCGCCTTCCCCGGCACGGAGAGAAGTACCTCCACGTCGTCGCCCTGCCACACCGGGTCGTCGTGCTTTTCGCCGGCGAGACTCAGCTTCTGCGGGTTCGGTTCCACGCAGCGGACCGCAAGGTACAGGGCCTTGTCGTCGTACGTCACCCACGCCTGCGTCGCCGCGGCGAGCTTCTCTGGGCGCGAGGCCAGCGCCACGAATGGCGGGAGCGGCTTCGTCGCCGTCCACGCGGCGTCGTCTACGCGGCCGTCGATGGTCGGCGCCGCGGTTCCTTGGGGCAGCCGCGCGATATCCGCCGTCTGCACCTTGAGGCGACTGGCGATCTCGTCTCTCTCGCGCTTCTTCCCCGCCTCGACGACCGGCGCCAGGTCGAAGCCCAGCCCGGCGCCGGCGGCGAGCTTCTTCCGGGCGGACCGAATCGCCTCCTCACACCCCGGCGGCACGTCCTTGCTGGTCCACCAGTTCATCCGTTCGCTGTAGCACCAGACGTACTTGTCGGTGGTGTACAGCGACCAGTAGACGTTGTGCTCGAACCACTGCGGGCGCTCTTCCGGGGTGAGGTAGTGCCCCAGCACCTTCTGCGCGCGCAGACCGAAGTACTGGTCGATATAGAGCGCCTGCCCCACTTCCGCTTGTGCTCGGTACTTCGGCCACAGCTCCGGCTCCACGAGCAACAGTCCCCGCTGGGCGATCCGCTGGCAGACCTCGAAGTAGGGCAGCCGTTCGGTGTAGTAGTAGGCGCTCTCGTTGCCGTCGATGATCCGCACCTCCGGGCTGGCGGCGTCCAGCATCCCGTTGAGGAAGGCGGGCAGCAGGGCGTAGTGCATCTGCGAGAGACTCGTCGCCCGCTGCGCCGAGTCCATCGGAATCAGGAGCTGTGGGAAGTAGCTCAACTGGAAGAAGGTCAGAATCGCCAGGCCGGGGAACTCGCTCTCGAGGGCGCGGACGAACTGCGCCCCGCGCTTGCGGGTGACTGCCTCGTACTCCGCAAACGACTTGGTGTCGTGGTGGGCAGCGCTGACATAGCTCCACGGGTTGGTGCCGTACGGCTCCTGATCGAAGCAGACGCCGACACACCGGCCGACCTTGGCGCACCGGGCCATGAGCTTGGCGTTGTGCTCAATGACCTGCCAGTGTTCGTCGTTGAACCAGTCCTGATCAGACGCCGCCCACAGAATCACGAAGTTGTCGGTGAACTGCTTCCACTCGGTCTGCTTCAGGTTTTCGAGGTCCGGGGCGAACGCCGCCTCGTCTAGCGGCTTCGGCGTCATCACCAGCCCGCCGCCGCGCAGCTTGAAGATCAGCCCGTCGAACGGGCGCTTCTCCATCTCGGGGAGGTTTGCTCGCACGTAGTCGGTGAAGGGCACATCCCAGCCGTATTCGATCAGCTTCTTGTCGAGCGCTCTTTGCGTGCCGGTGGTGTCGGCTCTGGAACCGGAGAGCGCGGCGATCAGCATAAACCCAACGATACTTGCCGGTTTGCAGAACATAGCAGTCACGTCCTTTGTTTCAGCACTGCGCCAACGGGCCTGCGGCAGACTCGCCGGTGGCGAACTGCTATGCATCCTACCTGAACCAATGCCGCTGCGCCAGCGGCGGCGAAGCGAAGTGGGGCCCAGCGGGCCGGGCACACGAGTGCCCCTGCGAAGGCACGCCCTCCCGTTGCCTTCGCGGGCTGCGCCGATTACGATGGAGCGCGACCCGCGTGCCGCGACATGCGGCGCTCGTCGCCCGTCACTCTCGATAGGAGCACAGCAACATGGCAAAGACCGTCTTCATCGGCGCAGGTAGTAGATTTGGTGCCCGTTCATTCGTGGACCTCATGTCGTTCGAAGAACTGCGCGACGGCGAAGTCGTGCTGGTCGACCTCAACCCGACGCACCTCGAGCCGGTGCTCGCTTACTGCGAGAAGGTGGTGGCGCACTACGGCGCCGCCACCAAAGTCACCGGCGCCGCCGATTGGCGCGGCGGCGTCCTGGACGGCGCCAAGTATGTCATCACTTCCTTTGCGCAGGGAGGCCCGGCCTACACGGGTGTGCCCTTCCACTGGGAGATGGCGATCCCCAAGGAGTACGGCATCCTCCAGAACGTCGGCGACACCACCGGCCTCGGCGGCGTGTTCCGGACGATGCGAACAGCGGGCGAGATGGTCGCCATCGGGCAGGACATGGAGCAGCGCTGCCCCGGCGCGTACATGATCAACTACGTGAACCCGATGTCGATGTTGACGCGGATCGTCGCGTTGGCCTGCCCGAAGATGAACATGCTCGGGCTGTGCCACAACATCCAGTACGGCATCCACGACGTGGCTCGTTGGCTCGGTGTGCCGCACAAAGAACTGCGATACGAAGCGGCAGGCATCAACCACATGGACTGGTTCCTGCGCATCGAGCACCTCGACGGGCGCGACGCCTACCCGGACCTCCTCAAGGCTGGCGAGAGCCCCGACATCTACAAACAGCGCGCCGTGCAGTTCGAGCTGCTGAAGCACTTCGGCTACTTCACCACCGAGTCCTCGGGCCACTGCGCGGAGTACCTGCCCTACTTCATGCCGCGACAGAACAGCCGCGACAGCGTTGGGCTGGGAGGCCGTGACACCTCGCCCGAGGTCCCCGTCACCCATGCCCGTTGGAACGCGGAGTCCGATCTCGTCAAACAGACCGACGGCAGGAAGGCGCTTGCCCTGGCGCGTTCCTTCGAGTATGGCGCCCACATCATCCACGCCATGGAGACCGACGCGGTCTACCGGATGCACCTGAACGTCCTCAACGAGGGCATGATCACCAACCTGCCGAACGGCTACTGCGTCGAGGTGTGCTGCACGACTGATCGCACCGGCGTCCATCCGCACCACGTTGGTGACCTGCCCGTTCAGCTTGCTGCGCTGTGCCGCGGCATGGCCGACATGGAGACCCTCGCCAGCGACGCCTTCCTAGAGAAGGACCTCAACAAGGCCCGCATGGCCTGCATGATCGACCCGCTGAACGCCGCCTGCGCGACGCCGGCACAGATCGGCGAATGCTTCGACCGACTGGTGGAACTGGAGCAACAGTGGCTAAAGCCGCATTGGGGAACGAGGTAACGCTCGCCTGCAGAAACCGGAGGATGCGCGTGACCGACACACACGTCTACATGATCGGCAACGCCCACATCGACCCCGTCTGGCTGTGGGATGTGGCAGAAGGCTACGAGACCGTTCGCTCGACGTTCCGCTCGGCGCTCGATCGGATGAAGGAGACGCCCGGGTTTGTGTTCACCTGCGCCCAAGGCGTGACCTACCGGTGGATCGAGGAGTCGGCCCCGGAGATGTTTGCCGAGATCGCCGAACGCGTGCGTGAAGGACGCTGGGAGCTGGCAGGCGGCTGGTGGGTGCAGCCGGACTGCAACCTGCCCTCCGGCGAGTCGTTCATCCGCCAAGCGCTGTACGCGCAGCGCTACTTCCAGTCGCGCTTCGGGAAGACGGCGGAGATCGGCTACAACGTCGACTCGTTCGGGCACAACGGCATGCTGCCGCAACTCCTGCGCAAGTGCGGCATGCGCGGGTACGTCTTCTTCCGGCCGGGTCCCCCTGAGAAGAGCCTGCCCGCCGGGCTATTCCGCTGGCTGTCGCCCGATGGCTCCGAGGTTCTGGCATGTCGCCCGCCGCACCACTATGGGACAGGCGGCTTCTACGACAAAGACGGAATGCGCGCGCGGGTCGTGCAGGCGGCGAACGAGGCACCCCTCGGGTTGCCCGAGGTGCTGTGCTTCTACGGAGTTGGCAACCACGGCGGCGGACCGACGCAGGAAAACCTGCGCGCGATCGTCGAGCTGCAGTCGGAGCCAGGGCTGTCGGCAGTGCACCTTGGGAGCCTGGGTGCGTTCTTCGACGCTGCCCAGGGGCACGCCGCTCAACTCCCCGTGGTCACCGACGACCTGCAGCACCACGCGCCAGGGTGCTACTCCGTGCACTCCGAGATCAAGCGCAACAACCGGACGTGCGAAGACGCGCTCACCACCGCCGAGAAGCTCTGCGCGCTCGCCACGAGCTTCACCGGCTGCGACTACCCAACCGCCGAGTTCGAGGCGGCGTGGCAGCGAATACTGTTCAACCAGTTCCACGACATCATGGCGGGCACGAGCATCAAGGCGGCCTACGAGGAGGCGCGAAACAGCCACGGCTACGCCCTGGACGTGGCGCGCGCCCACACCATCCGAGCGACGCAAACCATGGCGCGTCAGCTCGACACCGTGGGCGAGGGACAGGCAGTCGTGGTCTGGAACCCGTCTTCGTGGGAGCGCGACGCGGCCCTCGACTTGGAGACGAACGTGCAGTGGCCGTCGCGAGTGCTGGACGAATCGGGTGTTGAGCTTCCCGCGCAGCGACTCCAGTCGCACGCCACGGCCGGGAGCCGGTCCCGCGTGGCGCTCCGGATGGAGCTGCCGCCTCTCGGCTACCGGACGCTGCATGTCGTCTCCGGGGAGCCGGCCGCTGCAGATTCGGCACTGCACGTTGCGGGGACCGCCCTCGAGAACGAGTCGCTGCGCGTGCGGTTGGACTCGGACACCGGACATGTCGCTGAGATCACCAGCAAGACGGACGGCACTTCCTTCCTCTCGGCGCCGGCGTGCGTGCCGCTGGTGCTCGACGACCAGACGGACACCTGGAGCCACGACCTGACGCGGTACACGGAGGAACTCGGGTCATTCACCGCGCGCTCGACCCGCGTCGTCGAGACCGGGCCGCTACGCGGCACGCTGCGGGTCGAGTCGGTCTGGGGAGACTCCACGATCCGCCAGGACTTCTCCCTGTTCGCCGGCCTGCCGATCATTGAGGTTCGCATGCGGATCGACTGGCGCGAGCAGTTCAGGGTGCTCAAGCTCGTAGTCCCGACGGCCGCCGCTGCCGACCCGCTGGCGACGTACGGAATGCCCTTCGGCGCAATCAGCAAGCCCTGCGACGGTCACGAGGAACCTGGGCAGGGCTGGATCGACGTGTCCGGGCGAAACGCCTCCGGCCGAAAACTGGGCGTCTCTCTCCTCTGCCCGGGCAAGTACGGCTTCGACGCCCTGGGCAGCACTCTCCGAATGACAGTGCTCCGCAGCCCGATCTACGCGTGGCACGACCCCGCCAAGCCAGACCCGGAAGCCGAGTACGAGTTCATCGATCAAGGTCGCCAGGACTTCGTCTACTGGCTGGTTCCTCACCGCGGCGACTGGCGACAAGCCGACCCGCTCCGCCGTCTGGAGGAACTCGCCGTCCGCCCGGTCGCGCACGCAGAAAGCACGCACCCGGGCGCCCGGCCGCGGCAAGGGGCGTTCGTCACGATCGCCCCGGAGAACGTTGTCCTGGGAGCGCTGAAGCGCGCCGAAGACGACCCCACCGCGCTCATCGCGCGCCTACATGAGACAAAGGGCCTCGCCACCGACGCCACTGTGGAGTTGGCCGGGACAACCTGGCAAGGCCTGTTCGCGCCTCACGAAGTGAAGACGCTCCGGCTCAGCGACGGGCGCGCTGGCGAAGTCAGCATGCTCGAGCGTTGACGCACTACGGTAACGCGCCTCTGCCGTTGCAGGCCACTTCGGGTTGGGGTACGGTGGGCGCAGGTCCAAGAAGGGCCGGCAGTTCACGCCTGCCGGGAGTGTTTCGTCGGAGGTTCCGTCGGTCTCCGGGGCGGCCGGGGGATTCACTTAGCCATGCATCTGCACCGCTCACGGAGCCTCACGCTGCTCCAAGCAGCCGTCACGGTCTGCGTCGCCGGAGCGCCAACGCGCACCAGTTCATTGCGGGCGTTGGAGCAGCTCTCGGTCGACTGGCGGTTCGTTGCGCGCGGGGTCCGGATGCCCCAGGAGCGAATCGTCATCGTCGAACTCGACAAAGAGGCGTTCGACAAGCTGAAGGACCCGTTCATCTTCTGGGGTAGGTATTTTGCCCGGATCGTTACCACGCTGCACGCGTTCAAGGCACGGGCCATCGGGCTCGACGTCCTTCAGCCCGAGTCGCTCACCGAGTGCGTCCCGCCGGACAACGATGCGGACCAGCTCTTTGCCCAGGCGCTGGCGCAGGCCCCTGAGACTGTGCTTATCTGCGCCTTTGACGATCTCCCCGATGGGACGGTCGAGCGGCGCGACCCCACCGACCAGTTGAGCATCGCACTGGCACTAGCAGGAGGGCTGTTGGGCTACGACCACATGACCCCGGACGACGATCAGGTGATTCGGCGGCACCAATTGGCGGACGGGACCTCCAAAGAGCGGCAGTGGTCATTCCCGCTGGCGCTGGCCGTGGTGGCCACCAGCGAACAGCCCCAATTCCGCAGCTCACCCCCCAGGATCGAGTTGGGCCAGCGGATCGTGCCCACGGATGCCCGGTGACGGCTGCCGATCAACTTCTGTGGTCCCAACCGGACGTTCCCCCACGTTCCCTTCCACGGTCTGCTGGTCTCGCCGGAGAGGTACCGGCGCCAGCTCGAGGGCGCGATTGTGTTGGTTGGCGTCACCGACATGAAGTTCCAGGACTATCACACGGTTCCTTTCAGTGGAGCGGGGGGCGGAACCAGCACCCGCCTCATGTCTGGAATCGAGATCCACGCCAACGTTCTTCACACGATCCTGCGGCACGACCCGCCAAAGGAGCTGGCGCCCTTGGTTTGCAGCGGGCTCACGGTTGCCCTGGTGCTTGCGTCGACGCCGCTCTTTGGCGCCGGGCTGTGGGTGTCTGCCGGCGGGTTGATGGTGCTGCTGGCCGACTGGCTGGGAGTGGCGTGGGCCGCGTTCAGTGGGGCCGGCGTCCAGGTTCCGGTCGCGGGACCGATGACGGCGTTGGTGCTGAACTTCATCGGCTTCACCGCCGCGCGCCTGTTGCACGAACGAAACCGCCGCGAACACGTCGAAGGGCTGTTCGGCAAGTACGTGTCGGACCACGTTGTCCGCCACCTGCTCCAGAGCTCTGCGCCGCCCGTGCTGGGCGGCGAGCGCCGCGTGCTCACGGTGCTGTTCTCCGACATTCGCGGATTCACCACCATATCAGAGAGGCTCCGCCCGGAGGGAGCGACTCGCATCCTCAACGCGTACCTTACTAAGGTGGAAGAGCTCATCTTCAGCAACGGCGGGACGGTGGACAAGTACATCGGCGATGGCATCATGGCGGTCTTCAACTGGCCGCTCGAGCAGGCGGATCACGCGGCCCGGGCGGTCCAGACCGCGGTAAGCATGCTGGCTGCACTGGACGAACTCCAGGAGATGTAGCAACATGTGACCCACGGCAAGCCGCTTGCCATCGGTGTCGGTATTCATACCGGGCCAGCGGTTGTCGGCAATGTCGGCTCGCCCCGCCGAATGGAACTGACCGCGATCGGCGATTCCGTGAATGGCGCAGCGCGGGTGGAGCAACTGAACAAGTCGCTGAACACCGCAGCACTGGTGACAGAAGACACCTATACTCGCGAAGGTTAGGAATACACCGAAGTGGAAGTTCGCAGAACTTCACCCGTGGGCGTGTGGTGAGCACCCAACACACTGCTGTGCACGCAGAGGCGTCGAACTTGTGCAATAGCTTCGGTGTATTCCTAACCTTCGCGAGTATACCATCTGGTCTGCGACCAGTTCCGGTTCGGGCCTGCCCAAGTCACACCCATCCGCGGCCGCTCAGGAGCGCTCAACGTGCACGCTCTTCTCGAAGGGGAGGTCGGCGAACAGAGGGACGCCCCAGAAGGAGAGGAATCACCATGACCAAGCAGATCCGTGCAGGAATCGTCGCGCTGCTGCTCAGCCTGTCTGCAGGTGCAGCCGAAAACGTGGGCATGCTCACCGAGCTCCACGGCGCCGTGCAGTTAGCGAGCGCCGAGACCGCGGACTGGACCTCGGCGACGCTCATGAAAGCCGTCTCCGTCGGCGACAAGCTCCGGACGCCGGCCGGTGCTACGGTCACGGTGGTGTTCTTCGCCAACGGCAAGCGGGAGCAACTTCAGGCGGGCTGCTTGGCTGTTGTCCAGACCGCCGGGTGCAAGGTGGAAACGGGTCCGCAGCCTAATACTACAACCGTACTTAGTTCGTGTTGCGGAAGCTTCATAACGCGGGTTGCGAGCGGGAGGGTGGTCAAGAGACGTACGCCAAAGTTATCCAGCTGGTCAATGTGGTGTAGCGTGAGAAGGGAGGCAAACAGGTAAGGCGCGGTCGGCACGAAGGAGACGCGACATGAGGCTTAAGCGAGAGGAACAGCAACACCTGGACTGGTTGCGCGGAGAGCGGGTACCGA
>Ga0210049_1005353_pt1 | contig 10975 bp, 13 predicted proteins | sample CryGeyCG2014_300_2_FD_183964 | JGI IMG/M metagenome (GOLD analysis project Ga0210049, IMG submission 183964) | Groundwater microbial communities from aquifer - Crystal Geyser CG06_land_8/20/14_3.00 (SPAdes) (version 2) | ecosystem: Environmental > Aquatic > Deep subsurface > Groundwater | place...
TTCGCTGTTTTTGTTTTCTACACTCCTAAGTGTCATTAGGATTTAAATATAGCATTCTTTCTAAAAATTATCAACTACTGTACGCGTTTTGGTACATCCCGTACACATTCCTTTTGGTATCTTCTTTCTGTCCGGATTTTTGCCTTAAAGAAGAAGTAGTTTTAGGCGGTTTTTTGAATGGGGGGATAAAGACGACGAACTCCATTTCCTCATTTTGATCAGAAATCCCAATCGGCCAACAGCCAAGCTCGTAAATTCCTACTAGGGATTCAAAGGGATTGCCTTTATTATAGTCCGTATGAGGCATTAAATCTTTTACGACTATCCATTCCGCAGCCCTACCCGCATTTAGAGTCGCATCCTCCTCCGCCCTAACCCGAGCCTCACGGGCCCTATCCCATTTCGCAGTCATATCCGGAGTCCTATCTAGAACCGCATACGCCGCATCCCGGGCCTCATCCCGAGCCGCAGTATAAACCGCCTTCCGAGCCGTTTCATGAGCCATAACCGCATGTAGAGCCGCATCCACAGCCGCATCCCGAGTCGGATCCCCCGGATGTATACCCGCATCCAAAAGCGCACCCTTAAGTGTCGTATCCATAGACGCATCCCGAATCTCAACATGAGCCGGCGCATTATAAGCCGTAGCCTCAGCCTTATCCGGAGCCTCCTCCAAAGAAGTTAGCCTGCGAAGCTTATGCAAAGCCTCAGCCAGATCCTCCTCTGGAACCGAACCTCGAGTCGGATCCCCATCCGCATCCGAAAGTGCCCCCCATATTATACTAGCCTGAATCGCTTTATGATGCGCATTCCATTTCGCCTCCCAAGCCGCAGCCCAACTCTGACTGATAATTCTTAATGGTAAATCGTGGAGATTAAGACGAGAGAGAGCTTGATGATAAAGCCTTCCAAGCGACTCCCTGTTGGGTCGGCTTTTAGGTTGAAACCAGGAAATATTGTTAATTCTTGCCAAGAACCTTCCCAGTTCTGCCCCATTGGGGAAAGCTTCGACTTTTTGGGAGTAAAAACCTACCAGGAGTTTTTCCTGCTCGTCAAAGGGGAGACCTCGCAGTTCAGAAAAGATTGCATGATAAGTTGGGCTTGGTTCAAACTCCAAACCTGGATGAGACTCCTTGAGGAAGGTTGCCATGGAGGAAGGAGAAATTTCCCTAACTGGTATTGGTTCTGATTTTGGTACACAAAGTTCTGTTTGTGGTGTCATATGTGTCTTATAGTATCAGACTAAATTTTAGAAGTCAAATGTACTTCATATGAGCGCCGATTATACCTTTCATGCATTCATATGTGTACGGAATTTGTTTGAACTTGTCAATTTTTATGGCTCTATGATGTTTAGAGTAATATAAGTGATATAATTCAATTTTAATGACCTCCAAAGAATTAAATTTATCTGTTCCGGACGATAATTTAAGTTTCGAAGAATTTAGTAGACAACCAGAATACGTAGAAGTTAATAGAGGACTTATACAAAAATTAGTATCGCAACTTCCTGCAGTCTTTTGCCACGTTGACGTCGCTACCGGCACAGGACTCGTTCCCCAACTTATAATAGAAGAAGTAACTAAAGAAAATAAAAAAGGAGAAGTTATAGGCATAGATCCTAATGTTACCTCTCTAAATATAGCCAGAAGAAGGGTCTCAAGTTCAAGCGGTATAGTTGTTGAATTTATTGAAGGCATTGGCCAGGATCTTAAACGATTGCTTAGCGGAAGAATTCCACCAGGAGGAGTTGACGGGGTTAGTATACTTGATGCCCTCCATGAAATTAGAAAAGATGAGGATAAAATTGAAGTTATTGGAGCTATGGCAGATATTCTAAAACCAGGAGGGTTACTAACTTTCAACAGTGCTTTTACAACCGATGGAATTTCAAAAGATCCTATGAGTTGGGGAAAATTGAAACTACGGGCAATGGCAATCTTGGGAGGTAAAAGAGATAAACAGGTTCAAGGGCTTCCCATCCATCCCCCGGGGAAATATAAACAGATGATAGAAGATGCCGGTTTGGTAGTTATTCATGAAGAGAGAAAAATTGTTAATTTGACAAAAGAGTCATTGGCCGCCATTTCAAAATATCCGGCATTTATCAGAGGAGCACTCGAGGATATGCAGGGACAAAAAGGTGTTTCAGACAGAGAAAAAAGCAAAGCGTTAATACAAGCACTTGAGGAACTTGGTGTTCCGGCCCTTCCCAGAGTTTGGTATGAAATAATTGCCCAAAAACCATTATCTTTTGTATAATTTGTATGAAAGGAGGTGAAATAAATGAAAATTAAAACTATTTTAGCGAGTGTTGTCGTGGCGGTTACACTATTGCTGATGTCTGGAAAAATTTTTGTTTCCCAAGCAATTTCGCTATTTAATCTTCCTGATTTTTCCGGTGATTTTGGAGGTAGAACGAGAAAAATCATCATCTTTGAACCTCAGGTTCTAAATGAGGGAGCTTTGGATGTATTGGTGGAAAGGTTTGGCGGAGTAAGAATTAAAAATTTGGGTTTAATCAATGGAAAAGCAGTACTTTTGCCGCCTGCCGCAGTAGAAATTTTAAGACGACAGGCTGGAGTTTTAAGAATTGATGATGATGTTGTGGTTGAAGCGTTGCCAAGTTGGGATAGGTGGGTGAGACCGACTAGAGCTCCGAAACCAACTTCTACTCCAAAACCAACAGCTACACCAACTCCAGCTGCAATACAAACCTTGCCTTGGGGGGTTGATCGAATTGATGCGGAAAAAGTTTGGGCAACTACGAGTGCTGATTTAATTAAGGTGGGAATTATTGATACCGGAATTGATATAAAACATCCTGATTTGAAAGATAATCTTAAGGGTGGAGTAAATACGATTAGAGCTACCTCAAGTTACACCGACGATAATGGTCACGGTACTCATGTTGCCGGAATCGTCGGCGCTTTGAATAATACCATTGGCGTTGTCGGCGTCGGCCCGCAGATTGATCTTTATGGAGTGAAAGTCTTGGACAGGCGGGGAAGCGGCTATCTTTCCGATGTTATCGAAGGGCTTGATTGGGCAGTCCAAAACAGAATGCAGGTTGTTAATATGAGTTTGGGAACTTCATCCGATGTCCAATCATTCCGTGAGGCAGTTCAAAGAGTAAATAGCGCCGGCATTGTTCAAGTTGCTGCAGCAGGAAATAGTGGCGCAGCAGTCATTTTCCCGGCGGCTTACCCGGAAGTTATCGCGGTTTCTGCAACTGACAATACCGATACAATTGCCTCTTGGTCAAGTCGGGGACCGGAAGTTGATTTGGCAGGGCCGGGAGTGAATATTTACTCAACCTACAAAGGCTCGACATACCAAACTTTAAGCGGAACATCAATGGCGTCTCCTCATGTTGCCGGAGCAGCGGCCTTGGTTCTGTCAGTACCTGGTAAGTGTGATTACAACTTTGATAGTGTGTGTAGTCCTGCTGAAGTTCAACAAAGATTGGAAGCAACTGCTGAGGATCTTGGAGTGTCCGGTAGAGACGATTTGTATGGTTATGGTTTGGTTGATGCAGAAAAAGCAGTAATGTGGTAAAGTCTTGAGACTGTCCTAAACAATGCAAAAAACCATTAGTGGTTTAGCCCTGCCCGCAATGCTTCGCCCGCCTGCAAGCGACTTGCAATGTCGGACGGGCATAGCGATGCAGGCGGGCCTGCCCGTGAGAAAATTCACGGAAGGAGGTGAAAAAAATGACATCAGTAGAAAGAAGACCAGAAGAAGAAAGAGCAAAACTCCTTGTGTCGTTAGGAGAAATGGTTAGTGTCAAAAAGGCTCTTAGTCGATTAGTTGACCAAAAACAAGTAGAAAAAGGAAAAGTGCTAGAAGCTTTGAAGTCAGAGCAAAATTCTTATGCCTTGCCTTCTTTGCACGGACGTTTTAGAGAAAGGGTTTCAGATCTAGGAGAAATAATTAAGGGTTTTGATGAAGGACTGTTCAAAGTGAGTGATTTACTAAACGCGGCAGGAGTTAGCGCGACAGAGACAAGAACCAACAGTGGCGGTTTCAAAGGATTTCTAAGAAGATTTCGACCATAGTAGATTGTCCTGTGCTAATTAGAATCTGAGAATTCCTAAGCCGATCAGGCCAATGAGAATTAGATAAATACCCACTAATGTGGACAATAATTTTGGGTTGCCTAGAATAGGGAACACGAAAGTGAGCTATTGTGGACTGATGCCAATTTTAATCGACAAAATGGCAGATATTGGTATATAATTGAAGGATGAAAAAGGTTCAAATTCAGGTTAAACTTCCGGTTTCTTTTTTGAAAGAAGGTAATAGTTTTATTGCCTATACTCCTGTATTGGATTTATCTACTGTCGGTAAGAATTTTGATGAGGCCCAGAAAAGATTTAGCGAAGCAGTCCAAATCTTTTTAGAAGAGTTGGCTAAAGCCGGGACATTAGACGAAGTTTTGACTGAACTTGGATGGCAAAAAATCAACAATACTTTTTCTCCTCCTGTAGTTATTGCCCATCATACAGAAGAATTTTCTATCCCCGCTTTCGCTCACTAAAATATGCCCCAATTTTCATCAATTAAATGGAAAAAATTTGAAAAATTTCTTTTATATATAGGTTGTACTTTCAAAAGACAAAAAGGAGACCACCGAATTTATTGGAGGAAAGATTTAAAAAGGCCAATTGTTTTACCCATATATGATAATCTACCCAAGTTCATCATTCTTAATAATTTAAGGACTTTAGGAATTACAGTCAAGGAATATTTAGAAATCTTGAAAAAAATTTAAACTGTTTTCACTTCAGTAAAGGATTTAAAACCTCACAATTCCTAGACCGATCAGACCAACGAGAATTAGATAGATACCCACTAACGTGGATAATAATTTCGGGTTACCTAAAATTAGGACCCCAAAAATAATCGATAAAAGCGGGTGTAGATTTTTGGTAATAAAATCCATTTTCCTCCTTCGGCCTACCGTCCGCCAGCTAGCGGATTAATAAAGGCGGCCTTTCTTTTTACTAACTTATAAATTTCTTTGGTTCTTGGGTGAGAAAATTGTTTTTAGAAATAACCTTTTTCCCTGATCTTTGTTCAATATCTTTCCTTGTCCTACCGGCAACTTCGCCGCCCTCTTTAGCATCTTTTTTCAACTTGGGAAAGCCCAAAGAGTCTCTATCCTTGGTAAATTTAGTTGTTGTTGCTTCGCCCAACATGGTTAAGATCAATTCTAAATCCATCATATGATCCCGCAAATTTTCCCGCTCTAAACCTTTATATTTTTTGTACTCTGAAGGAGTCATTCCGAAAGTTGCTTTACTGATTTCCGCGGTTAAAATCGCATACTCTTTTTGTTGTTTTACTCCACGCTTATTCCACTCATCAGTTAAATCCTCGCGAATCGCGATCCCTCTTTCTCTCTTTTCAATCCAATTATCCGGATAACCCTTAGCCTTATAAATTGCCCTCATCCTTTTTACTGCCAATTCCGGGTCTTCAATTTCCTGAATTCTTTCATAACCAACCCTGGCTAGCCACCTTTTAAAAGGCTCGGCTTTGGGAGAAGGAATTGACTGGATAATTCGGAAAATTCCCTCAGTGTTAGCACAATTTAATTTTTGTACACCGCCAGATGTTTGAAATGAAAGGGGGGTGGCAATTTGACCCCACCCTTTAGATAATTCAGGATCACGTCTGCGCATATCTTTAATATATCCATCAGGTTGAACTGAATCAGTTAAAGCAGCAATAACGTCAACAACAACGAACCACCACTCATCCTTATAGACGGTCTTTCTAATTTTTTTACCTTGGAATAAAGCAATTTTTGTTGTTTCCATATTGATTCTGTTTTTCTTAGAGAATTCTCGGATAAAAATAGGTCTTTGTCAACCCTTCGACACCCGCACATGATGGATGCTCAGGGTTCACGCTGAGCGGCATTCCCTGGATATGCCGTCGAAGTGTAAAGGGAAAATATTTTAACTCTTTCTTTAAAAAAATAATTTTTGGCCTCGGAAAAGTACTTGACAACACTCCTTAAAACAATATAAGCTGGTCTTACTAAGATGCCAAACTGCCCGATAGTAATTTCGCTATGGGATACTCCATTTCTGACTAAAGTAAGAAAAGTTTTCCCTTCGAAGATCCAAAGATTAATTTCCATCGATTTTTGTTTAGTTTGTAATCAAAAGACCCTCCTTCGTCCCGCACCAAATGGTGCGGGGCTTCGGCGGGCGAGAGAGGAGGTGAGAATAAGAAAATGAAAAGAATTTTACTTTCCATAATGACAATTGCTTTGGTCTCCGGAGGAGCCTATGGGGCAACCCAGGCTTTCTTTACTGATACGGAAAAGTCACAAGGCAATATGTTTACTGCCGGGACAATCGATATTTCTGTTGCCGGTCAAAATCCTTGGAATAAGACCTACCCGATGTTATTAGATAAGCCATCCCAAACCAATTACATCAATTTTACGATTGAAAATGTTGGGAATAATGAGGCCAATGTTTGGAAAAGGCTTAATAATGTGACTACCGGTGGAGGAGCTAGTACTTTTTGCAGCGTAGCGTCTTCCGAACCAGAATATGTAGAAGGTGGTGGTCAGCTCCATTACGATAACGGGAATCTTGTTTGTGATGGAACTTATACAGAACGGGATGATCTAGATTCATACATGGTATATGATTTGTATGTTTGCCCGGGTCAGGTAGGTATCGCTCCGTGTGAAGTTGAAGGAACAGTAGAGGAGAGGGCCAGTGGCAAACCAATAATGGGTGATGGACACGGTTGGGTAGCAATCATCCCAGAATCTAACCAAGTAAGGGTTGATAATGTTAATGGCATTTGGATCAAGCTAAATGAAGCCTTAATCCCGAGTGAGAAACTGGCTGTTAGCCAAAGTTACCACTTAACAGCTTGGGACGATGCTCAAGAGCCGACGGTTAACAACTGGGCCCAAGGTGACGTCATGAATTTCGACATTGAACTTGAGGCACGGCAGCTTACTGCCCCAGCGCCGGGAAGCACAGAGCTAGCCAGTACAGAATTGAAAGAGAAGGATCCGATTACTTGGGATGTTGTTCCTGGAGGAGCCAGCGGTACTTTGAGTTATAACACGTCAGGGGATAAATTTAATTATAGCTTTACCGCTTCAGGTTTAAATCTGAGTACGAATTACAGCTTAATTTATTATGCTGATCCTTATCCAGGAGATCATCCGGGTGCATTAATCGGAAGTGGTACTTCTAATGATAGTGGTGTGTTAAGTCTAAGTGGAAGTCCTGATCTGGGAATGGATTTACCGACATCACCAGATGCTAATTATCCAGCAGGCGCAAAGATTCAATTGGTGTTAAGCAGTGACTATAATGGTACAAATGCATTAACTGCATGGCATCCGTCGGAATACTTGTTCGAGATGAACTTGATCAAGTACGATGACACTGGTACTCCCTGAAGATTTGGTTGAAGTTATCTAGTGGGGCAGGGGGAATTTCTGCCCCACTAGAGGATGGGATAAAGTTGAGAGCGAAAAGTGACGAAAAGAATTAAAAAAATTGGTAATGTTATCTATTGGTTAATTATTTTTGTTTTGGTGGGTATCGCCACCTCTACTGCTTTTTCGGCTTTGAAGATTCCCGGCGGGCTTAAAATGCTGATAGTTCAGTCAGGCTCCATGGAACCGACGATAAAAACTGGCTCAGTGATTTTGATCAAAAAGCAAGATACATATAGTACTGGAGACGTTATCTCCTTCGTCGGAGCCGGTAGCGATTCCACCACCCATCGGGTTACCAAAACAAATATTATTAAAGGTAAGGAAATATTTAATACTAAAGGAGACGCTAATCAAGGAGGAGATCGAGAAACAATTGGGATTGAGAGTATTTTAGGGAAAACCGTTTTTACCGTGCCGTACTTAGGATACTTAATTTCATTTACCAAGACTCAGCGGGGATTTATTTTCCTGATTGTTGTGCCGGCAACTTTAATTATTTTCAGCGAAATCTTGAACATAAAAAAGGAAGTGTTACTCTGGAGGGAGAAAAGAAAAAACAAGCAAATTTTTCTATCAAGTAATGAAATAAGCAATGAGAGGGAGTGGCGTTACCTTACTCATGATTGAAATAAAAAATATTTTATGAGGAAAACAAAAATTATACTCATTATCATTCTGTTTTTTATCGGCTCTTTTTCAGCCTTAAAATTTACCCGCTCCTACTTTTCTGATACAGAAGTAGCGCTTGGGAATAGTATTCAAGTTGGGACTTGGGGAACAACATCTCCGGAAACTCCGCCCACAGAAACTCCAACACCAACCCAAGAAGCGCCGACCCCAACTCCGACACCTACTTCAACACCCAGCAATTTAGCCGACCACGTTGTTATCAGCGAAATTATGGTGAAAGGAGATTCTGCTGACGACGAGTTTATTGAACTTTATAACCCCACAGGTTCTGAAGTTAATCTCTCTTCTTGGTCAATCCAATATCGCGGTGGTGATGCCACAACTTATTATCGCAAGAATTTTGTAACTAGCAATATTATCCCTGCTCACGGCTTTCTTTTGATTGGTAATACGGCTTACAATGGTTCTGTAAGTCTAGACATGGTTCACAATACTTTCTCTCTTTCTTCGGACGGGGGGACGGTTTTTCTGGTAAACAACCAAACGACTCTTACGGACGCTACTGATAATGGGCCGACCGCAATAGATAAGGTGGCTTATGGAGTCGGGACTCATCTTCGGCCAGAGGGAAGTGCTTACATCGCGGCACTAGATGCAAACCAAAGTCTTGAAAGAAAAGCATATTCTACTTCTGATGTTTCCTCAATGATAGGAGGTTCGGATGCAACAAAGGGAAATGCTTATGATTCGGAGGATAATGCCAGTGATTTTGTTTTGAGAACAACGTCACAACCACAAAATACCAGTAGTACAACAGAAATACCATGAAAAAGATAACCTTTCTTAAAATATTAGTTCCGGTATTAGTAATTGTTCTCGGTTTGACACAAACTAATATTTTAGCTCAAATTAAAAATGGCCATTCGACTGCCCAGGCGGTTGGGGATTTGACAATTAATTGGGGGGTTCCGGACGGGACGCCGATTTTTATGGTTGAGAATTTTCTGCCGGGAGAAACGGAGGAAAGGATGGTGACAATTTTTAACGGTGCTTTGTCAACTAAACCAATAGCCGTTGTTGGCGCGGAAACGGAGGAACTAAAAGATTTGGCCGATGTTTTGGAGATTACGATTTTCCAAAACGGGACCGATCTTTATGGCGGGGATTTGGGAACAAAAACCCTGGCGCAGTTTTTTCAAGAAAGTACGATTCCCAATGCCATTTTTCTTTTTAATATAGACCCGGGTACCTCCAAACAAGTGAAATTCAAAGTAAAATTTAAAGAAGACGCAGGGAATACTTATCAGGGGGCAAAAGTAGTTTTTGATATTATAATTGGCCTTTATTATCAAGTTCCGGAAGAATGCAAAGACATCAATTTTACCCGACCGCCGATTTTCGGAACAGCAGGCAACAATATTTTGCGCGGGACCAACGGAAACGACCTTATTTTTGGCTTTGGAGGAAGTGACATTATTTCCGGTTCAAACGGAAATGATTGCCTGGTCGGCGGAGCCGGTAACGACGGAATCTTTGGCAGTAATGGTGATGATGTAATACTGGGAGGCGAAGGAAATGATTATTTGGACGGGAGTAATGGGAATGATCGGATTTTCGGTGGCGAAGGCAATGATGTAGTTGATGCGAGTAATGGCAATGATTATGTTGAAGGCAATGAAGGAAATGATAGTTTAGCCGGCGGGAATGGGAATGATATACTCCTTGGAGGACCGGGAAACGATGTTGCTCGCGGAGATTTAGGTTCTGATCACTGTGAGGCGGAATTGCGCCTAACCTGCGAACTCTAGCTTCAAACCTTCAAGGTTGAATAGCTTCACACCTCCTATTGACAACAATATTGGCTTGTTCAACAATTAAATTGTGAGAAAAGTTATTTTGGTTAATAATGAAATTTATCATGTATTTAATAGAAGTATTGAACAGAAACCGATTTTTACAGAGAAAAGAGAATGGGATAGGGCTTTGTTGACATTAGATTATTATCGTTTTTCAGATGTGTTTACCAGTTTATCTCAACTTCTTCAGCTGGAGATAGATAAAAGGAATTTCTTTTTGTCGCAATTAAAACAGAAGGGGAGAAAACTAGTGGAAATAATAAGTTATTGTTTGATGCCTAATCATTATCACTTGCTCCTTAAACAAATCCGAGACAATGGTATAAAGGAATTTATTAGTAATTTCAGTAATAGTTATACTCGTTATTTCAACATTAAACATAACAGGATAGGACCCATCTTCCAAGGTTATTTCAAAGCAGTTCGGATAGAAGATACAGAGCAATTAATTCATGTTTGCCGCTATATTCATATTAACCCAGTTGTCTCGGCCTTTATTGGCAAAAATGAACTGGCGGAATATCCTTATTCTTCTTTTGTTGAATATTTGGGCAAGAAAAACGGATTTTGCGACAAAGAGATAATTCTTGATTATTTTTCTTCTATAGAGAAATTGAAAGATTTCACTTTTGATCAGGTGGATTACGGTAGGAAGTTGGAAAGGATTAAGCACTTAATACACGAGTGATATGTTTAATTTTAACGGAGGTTTGAAGCTACTTAACCTTCAAGGTTATGGAGATTACCCGTAGTTCATGAGTGAGAATTTAATTTTTGATGTAGGAAGGTTTGAAGCTATTTAACCTTGAAGGTTGTGGCGAGTTGTGGCGATGGGGTTGACAAAAAGGAGTATTTCGATTATGAATATTAGGGTTGATGAAAAAATTGCTTTTATTTCGACTTGCCGATCCGCCAGCTGGCGGAGAAGGCAACAAAGAATCAAACTTTTCTGGACCCTCGTCCAGAATACTGCACAGCTTGCTGTGCAGTAGTTTATTATTTG
>Ga0210049_1005356_pt1 | contig 10971 bp, 9 predicted proteins | sample CryGeyCG2014_300_2_FD_183964 | JGI IMG/M metagenome (GOLD analysis project Ga0210049, IMG submission 183964) | Groundwater microbial communities from aquifer - Crystal Geyser CG06_land_8/20/14_3.00 (SPAdes) (version 2) | ecosystem: Environmental > Aquatic > Deep subsurface > Groundwater | place...
GTATTATGTTGATAATCTCTCGGAAAATATAAAGCGAGGAATAAGACAGAAATTGAAAAATGGTTTATGGCCGCAAATGGCGCCGCTGGGATATTTGAACGACAGAAATACAAAATCCATCATCGTTGATAAAAATAAAGCCCGGCTTATTAAAAAAGCGTTTGAATTATATTCAACCGGAAATTATTCCCTGCGGCGGCTTTGCGAAACAATAAATAATTTAGGGTTGCTCGGCCGGAAACAAAAAACATTAGGTATTTCTACCTGTTCGATTTCGTAAATCGAACACTCAATTAGTTTAATTTTACCCTTTTTATGAGAATCTTAAAACACAACAGCTCGCATAACGCGAGCTGCTGAAAACTTCACTAAATTTGCCCCTTGCTATCTTCCCAATAATTCCTTGATTTTCTCTGCCAATTGAGAAATAGTTGCAGAAATAGAAGCCAACTGATTTTCAAGACTCTCGAGCCCTAGGGCGCCACTACTAATACTGAAATAATTGTCGCTTTTGTCAGAAATTTTTCCTGCCGAAACAGAGTATATGGCAATCTTAGCTTTTGTAAGAACTTGCTGGTTAGCAGGAATAGTCCAGGAATATTTACCAAGGGAAGCCGAAATATTAGAGGCTATGAGTTTGTCGCAAGGTGGGCAAAATGACACATTGGGATCGCAGGATTCCTGAAGACATTCTGTCGTTTGCCAAATTCCTCCCGGTAATTCTATTTCTTCTAAATATATATTTACTTTGTCTATTCCTGAAGATTCCCAGGTAATGTTATAAGTATTCCCTACCACCCACTTCTCCCCTCCGTTGGGAGAAAGGACTTTAATATATGGTTTTACTACTACGCAGCCACAAAGCTTATTTAATTTGGCTCGGGTGGTTGGGCCGACATAGCCTGTTCCGTGTTCCAAGCCCCAGGGAGCTAAAACATCCTCTTTATATTTCTCCTGAAAGCCGACTACGCAAGAAGCGGTATATTCATCAAAATCGCTGGTAATTGTCCTTTTATAAAATCCTTCTTTTTCTAAAGCGGTCTGCAAAGCCTTAACCTCTGTTCCGCCCATGCCGTATTTCAAATTAAGATGGAAATCATGACACCAAACTTCTTCCTCTCCAGTAATTTTGGTTAATTGCTGCTGAAGTTGGGCAATCTGCTGCTGAAGCTGGGCAATTAAAGCCCGAATTTCAGCAACTGTCATTGCCTTGGCATCCGGCGTGCCGAAATTAAATATAAAGCCGAAAACGGCTAAAAAAGTAATAACGAAAATGATTTTTTTGTGGTTCATATTATTTTTTTTAATTAATTATTATTTATTTATTATTTATTTGAGGTTTTCCACCTCTACTTTTAGATTACCCCCCCCCCCGACCCTCTTGTCAAGGGGAGAAATGCGAAGTTGTCAAGTTCAAGTTCATTATACCAAATTATGCCGCACAAGCCAAATCACCTTGAGAAAATGGCTTAATCGTGATAGATTGAAGCCGAAAAGAAATATGGAAAATGAAAATGAAAATCAAATTGACCCAGGACCAGATGCCAGTTTTGTTGCTAAGCTAATTCCAATTCAAATCACTCTGGGAGACCAAGAATTCCCGCCCCTGAGAATAATTCCTGACAATTCTGGGCCCCTTAATTAAAAAATTATTTGATACCTTCTCTACCGGCCTTTACAGCCTCGAAATGATGATAGGACTCTCAAGTAAATGGGGCTTGGTAAATCGGCAGAATAGACCCCTTCATAAAAGTGTTATTACCCGCATTCTCTCTAATCCCTTTTATTATGGGATGTTTATTTTTAAAGAAGAACTATGCGAGGGGGAGCACGATCCCATTATTACCAAAACCCTTTTTGATAAAGTACAGAAGGTTTTAAAGAAAAGAAGTAAACCGATTTCCCAGCACCACGATTTTGTCTACGGCGGCGGATTAATAGAATGCGGTGAATGCGGGTGCGTTGTCTGCGGAGATCTTAAAAAGAAAAAATATGAACTTTATCGGTGCACTCTGAAAAAACGTTACATCAAATGCGGTCAGCGGCATTATATTTCCCGGGAAGAAATTGACAAACAATTAACTAAAAAAGTTAAAAAGCTCCAAATTAACGATATGATTTATGAACTTCTGATGACTAACCTCAGAGAACAGAATAAAGAAGAGAAACGGATCCACGTTAATGGACTGGATCATTGGCAAAGAATAGAAAGGTATTGTGAAGAAAGAATCAGCCGCTTGCTGGATGCCCTGGCCGAGGGACTAATTGATAAAGAAGAATTCCTCCCGAAGAAAAATGAGATTTTGGCGACAAAAGCCGAAGCTAAGGATAAAATAAAATACCATCGGGTCTCGATAAAGGCTTGGCAGGACTACGCTGAAAACCTGCTTATTACAGCTCACCATATCTATGAGGTCTTTACTGAAGGCGGCAACGAAGATAAAAAAGCTCTCCTCAAAGCTATAGGAGAGAATTATAAACTAAAAGACGGGCTTATCACCTTTTGACCTCAAGCCTCCCTATAACTTTATTGAGGCTACGAACAAAGTCAAAAGCCCGTCTAACTGGCGGTGTATTCTGAATATAGCTCAAACGAATTTTTTGCCTCGCCCGCCGCAGGTGGGCGAGGCAGGCAGGCAGCCGCGGCGGCTTCGCCGCACTCTTTAACAATTTTAGTTTTTCTTTGGCGGCAAATTATTCTAAAAACTGGAGGGAAGAAAGAATACTTTCAAGTATTGCTCTTTCATTTCTCTCTTGTAGATACGAATTGCTAACAACTTGATAACGATATTCTCCAAAAAGGACAATTACCAAATCCCGAATGCGTACTAGATCGGTTTTTACAAAATCCCCGGGTTTATATCCTTTTTCTTCTAACCACTTTCTGCTTTCAACTGATAACCAATCTAAGTTTTCTTCTAGTTTAGTTAGAGTGGTATATTTTTTAGTACACCTAATTGCTGGAACACCTCCAATTGTATAATTTGGCTCTTTGGAGCAACAATTTGCTTCATAATATTTTTCGCAAAGATCAGCTAATCCTAGTTTTGCTGAATTTGAGTAAACACCGATTGACATAATAGGCGCTTGATACACGAAGAAATCTTTGTAGATGCTTTCTGTGGGATACCATTCCGGAACTTTATATTCTTCCTTTTTCGCCAATAACAGATCGCTTCGAACTGCAGAATCTGGATATTCAACCTCCTTACATTTCTGTTGAGGATTTACCTCTTGAAGGTCTTCGCAAGTCCCTACTAAATATTTCCATTCATAGGTGTCACCTGGATATTTAAACGAATAGTCATATCTGTGTTCACGAATTTCCCAATTACTTGTATCTACTGAAGGTAAATTTTCTTCTTCAATGGAAAACTCTTCTTCGATTATCTTACTTTCTTCAGCAACCCCCTTCCCTTCTTCTTGGGGTCCGACTCTTTCTTCTTCCGGCATCCCAAAATACTGCCAAGCTAAAATTCCTCCGCCAACAACAACGGCTAGAATAAAAACAATTAAAATGTATTTCCAAACCATAATTTATATTGATTAAGTTTAATTTTCGACCTTTCTAAAATTAGTTTTAAAAATTTTCTTTTATTAAAGTGTGGTTCAAGACCTGGAATCTTAAGTCAAGACTTCTTTCTGTGGATATCTTTTAAGGTAGGGCGTCCCTCGTTTCCAGACAGCGTAGACACGGTAAAGAAGTTTCCTGGCCGTAGCGCAAGTTGCTTCTTTGTGTCTCTTTCCTTCTTTTTTCTTTTTCTCAAAATACTCTTTTAATTCAGGATCGTATCTCTTGGCAATGTAGGCTGCTATGTAGGCAGCCTTTCTTAAATAAGGCGAACCTCTTTTGATTAATTTGGTGTTTCTTTTAATGCTGATGCCGCTCTGCCCGACTTTGGGGTCAAGAGACCGGCGTAAGCCACCAAAGACTTACCGGAAGGAAACCTCTGGATATCTCCTATCTCGGTGATGAAAGCGGCAGCAATAGTCGGCCCCACTCCGGGAATGGACAGCAAAAGGTTCTTAAGGTCCTGATTTACTTCTTCGGCTATCTTACCACGCAAAGCCAGCACTGTCTGCTACAGTGGGCGACTTTGTTGACTCTTACTCCCACTAACTCTCTTTTCCCTACGTCAAAACTAATGATTGTCATAATACCATTAAATTAATTGATAATTTACAAAGAAAGAAGAGAAAAGAGAAGAAAGAAATGGAGATTGCACTAAGGGTCTTTCTTGTGGTATTATGACGATAGGCTTGTAGGTGATATGCGAGAATTAAACCTTATCAAACTTTCACTATCATTTTACCAAATTTAATCCACCAGTCAAAGAAAAGAAACCTGAAAAAGTGAGGCAGCAGGCGGGGACTTCGCCCCCGCCTGTCTCAAGTCGCTTCGCGATAGATAAAAAGGCATAAAATTCGTAGTCTCTTTTATGATTTTTTGTGAAAACATATTATAATTAATAATAACTTAAAGTTATGAACCATTCTGCTTTTTCTAAAATTTGGATTTTAATTACTCTCATTATTTTTATTGCCGGAGGAATTTTAGCTTGGCAGTATTTTGGAGTGCTGAAAGAGGAAGTTAAAATACCAGAAGCGAAAGCACCAGAAGAAGTTACTAAATATCCAAGGTCCGTTGAGTTTTTTGCTACCTGCGCTAAGAGTTATAGTGAGTATCCAGAGGGAATTACGGAAGAGGAGTTTAGAGAAAAACTCTTAACACCGGAAGAAAAAGAAAAGTTAACAGAAGAAGAGAAGAAAAGAATGTATGAGGAATTTTTAGAAGAAGAAAAAATATATGAGGAATTTTTTAAGATTTCGGATAATGATATAGAAACCATCTTTGGCCAAACAATTGGATTAAAAATAAATGATGTAGATGTAGAATTAAAACCTGAAGATTTTGAAAAGAGTTTAAGTAAGGGAACGATAGGAGAAAAAGAAGTATTATTTTTAGGAGGTTTATACGGTTGGGGAGATATTACACCTCTTTGTAGAAATAATTTGATGGATGAGAATCTTAGACCTCAAAAATATAATGATGCCTGTAAGGCAAATCCAATTTGTTGCGCTTTGCCAGAACCAGAGGATATAAACTCAGCAAAAAATTTGGTTGAGAAATTTTTTGAATGCATGGAGAGTCCAATAAAGGTTGATTTTGAGAAAATGGAAAAACTAAAATATGGTTATTTTGTAGGTGGGGGTTGGGGTCATGTTGAAGCAGCTTATATTCCTTATTATTTGACAGATACTGGCTGTCTTTTAAATTGCTATACACCCTATATGCATATTGTTGGAATAAAAAAACCTTTAATTGAGGAGAAAATGAGAGAATTAGAATTTGAAAGGCTTCCAGAAGAGATTAAAACAAAGGTAAAAGAATTTGAAAATAAAATCGAATCTTTGTATGAGAAAGCTATTTCAGAAAAAAATGCTGAAATATGCGGAGAAATAAAAAGAGAGGTAGAAAAAGTAGAAGTTGTATCTAAAGAAAAGGATAGAGGAAAGTGGGAGGTTGAAGCAATGATAAGAAAATCTGCCTATAGGTATGAAAATGAATATTACGAACCCTGTATAAAAATAATAGCGGTAAAATTAAATGATGAATCTTTATGCGATAAGATGCCTTCCCCTAAATTTTGCCAAAAAGATCTTTTTCTGCAGTATACAGATTTATGCTCAGAAATATCTGTGGATTTTGTAGCCAAAGCAGAATATTGTAAAGAAATGGGCTGGGGAATCACAGAAGAGAAAAAAAGACTATGTGTGAAAGCAATCGAAGGCATAAGAGCAAAAGAAGATTGCATTAAAAAGGTTGCTTTGGAAACAGGAAATATTGAATTATGTAAAAAAATACTTGATAAAGATTGCCAAAATGAATTAGCAATAAAATTGAACAAACCAGAAGAATGTGTTGGGAGTAGTTGTATTGAAGAGCTGGCTATAAGAAATAATGATGCGGAATTGTGTAAAAAGATAACTAATGAAAGTGGGAGAGGAAGTTGTATGAAAAAAATTGCTTTTAACACTGACAATGTTGATTTATGTGGAAAAATTTCTGATAGATATGAAAGAGGAAATTGCTACTTATTCTTTGGAAAGAAATTTGGGCAAAAAGGAGATATTAAATTATGCGAAAGATTCTTTCATGAAGAAGTTGCTTATCGAGCATGTAGAAAAGAAGTGGCAGTCCAAACCGGCAATGTTGAATTATGTGGTGAAGATAAAAATTGTATAAAGCAATTTGCCATTAGAACAAAGAATCCTGAAATATGTAAACTTTTACCCCCTGACTTCTGGCAAGATAAATGTTACGATGAGCTTGGAATAAAGTTACCTTATCTGGGAGTACCTTATGCTTTAATTGATAAAGAGTTACAGAAGCAATTCAATTTACCAGTTGATTATGGCGCCTTAATCCCTGAAATTCCAGAGGGTTATGAAGGGACAGTTATTATACCAGGCAGCCCGGCGGATAAAGCTGGCATAAAGGAAAGAGATATAATTCTTGAAGTTAATGGAGAAAGAATTACTAAAGAAAATGATCTTCGAGATGTTATTAGAAAATATAAGATTGGAGATGAGATTGTCTTAAAAATTCTACGTCAAGGAAAAGAAATAGAAATAAAAGTAGTTTTAGACGAGAAATCATAACAATATAAAATCCTTTATTTTTAGGTGTCCGGAGTAAAAATATGCTTTTTACTCAAGGTAAAATCAATTGGAAATATATTTTGGTTGTATTAATTTTAGCTGTGGTAGCTGGTGGAGGAATTTTGTTTTGGATTAAAACTCAAGAAATACCTGTTATTGAATTTCCCGAGATAAAAAAGCCAGAAAAAGTTGTTGAAGACGAAACCGCCAATTGGAAAATTCACAGGAACAATGAATACAGATTTGAGGCAAAATATCCTGATGGATGGGAATGGAAGGAACAAAAACATGAAGAGGTAACAGAAATAGTGTTCGAGAAGAAGGAAAGTCGTTTTCTCTGCGTAGTTCATTTTTTGAGAGTAATTCCAAAATTACCTTTTGAAGAACTAATTGCTGGACAGAAAAATGCTATACAGAAAAGATTTAAAATAGAGATAAATGAAAAGGTGATAGTTGTTGATAAAATTTTAGCCATCAAACTTTCTTATTTTATCCCCGGCGAATTGGTTAGTCCGTATAGTGGAGAAGGTCAACAAATACACAGAATTTTTATTCCTTTGACAGGAAATGAAACATTTCAAATAGGATACTACGCAGACGAAAAAGAAAACGAAGAATGTGAATCTATTTTTAACCAAATGCTTTCTACTTTTCGGTTTTTAGAGTAAACTTACTAAAATATGGAAAAAGTTGAGCTTCCAATAAAAACAAAGATTGCCGCTTGGTTAATGACAATAATCGGCGTAATTATAGGACTTCTTGGTTTAATATTGGCGGTAGTGATATTAGCTGAGGGCAGTGAATTTGCTCTTCTTGGCTCACTCCTTGGCTTAATACCTTTTTTTCTAGGCTTCCTATTATTTCTTGGTGGTTTTTTTCTTTTGAAGAGAAAACAAGGGGCTTGGTGGTTCTCTATAACAATATTAACGATAGAATCATTTCTTCTCCTTTGGCATCTCTTAGAAGAATTGGGGGAAGGGCCCCCTTACCTTAATTTGGGTCTGGAGTTAATCATTATTGTAATTTTTTTATTTCTTTTGATTTCTCTCTTTTTTCTTTTTTCTGATCGTGAAAGTTTTTTCAAAATTGCAAAATGAAAATAAAATGAAAAATCTTTAGCCAAACATTTTCTACTTTTAGGTTTTTGGAGTAAATATGTTTATCACTCAAGGCAAAACTAATTGGAGATTTATACTGATCGTAATTATTTTAGCTGTTATTGTTGGCGGAGGAATTTTGGCTTGGCAGTATTGGGATTGGATTAAGTTTCAACTAAGGCCGGGAATACCCATGCAAGAGGCTCCGCCATATACTCCTAAACCCTGTATTAAAAATGAAGACTGCGGAATGGATACTTGTCAACAAGGAAAAGATAAGTGCGTAGAGATAAAATATATTTGTGAAAATGAAATGTGTATTTATCCTGCCCAGACTACAGAATTTCCCTCTCCACCCTATAAATGTGTCGAAGGCAAATGTAGAAAAGAAGTCGTCGAGGACGAAACTGCTGATTGGAAAACTTATAGAAATGAGGAATATGGATTTGAGTTTGAGCATCCTCAAGAATGGGGAGTTCTAACATTAGAGTCTCAAAAAACTGAAGAAGTTTATAGTTTCAATTCGCAAAACGAAACAATTAAAACAATTTGGTATCATAAACCATCAGGAATTATAGCTTTTATAATAAAGGGTGAGAAATATAAATTAGCATACGAGGGCGAGGCTTATCAAGATGTATTAAAAATTATATATCCGAATAAAGAAATAAAAATGATCTATACTGTCCCTCCACAAAGAGTAAATTGGTACGGAAGGATTGAGGATGTTAATTTATCCCCGAATGGGAAATATATTTATTTTAGTATCCCTGGATACGAGTCTTATGATTGTATGTTGGTAAACATTGATAGTGGTTCTAACATAATAGATTGTAATATTATTACTTTTAATCCTTATGAAGATGTCTATTGGTCACCAAACAATAAAGTATTAGCAATTAAAAGTCATCTTAGTCCATATTTAGGACAAGGAACAGATGGTTTGTTTGTTAGCGATTATGAAAAATTAGAAAAATTAAATGAAGTTTTTTCTTTAACTTGGGAAGAGCATCTAGGGGGCTCTCATATTTACGATATATATTTTACCGATGACGGTAGATTATTTTTTACAGTGTTTTCAAAGAGCTGTGAATATAACGGAGAATGGAAATGTCAACCCGAGAAAACAACAAAATACGATTATAGTGTCCAGACAAAAGAATTAAAAGAAATAGAATGAGCGAATTATGTGAAGATTTTTAACCAAATGCCTTTGGCTTTTACCCTATACTAATTTTGCGAGTGTAATCCAGGGGCAGCCCGCTTCGCCCAACATGGAAATGGTGCCTGTCCCCATTATTTGTCGAAGAGTTGCCCGAAGGCCGCAAGGGAAGATAGGTTCTCAGCACACTCCCAAATGAAAATTTGTAGATACCTTCGGCACCTAAAATTTTCATGCGGTCTGTTTTAATCAAAATCCGAACTTATTTTCAAGAAAATCCCGACGCTGACTTTTAGCCCGCCGCCTGCGGCGGCGGGCAGGAAAACCCGTCGGCTCGCGGGCGAAAAACCCTTCCCCCAGACCCCCTTCATTTTTCGCCCGCTCGCCGTGAGAAAATTTTTAAAAGTTCTATTATTGTAGAGAATAACTAATAATGCACTTATTCATTTCGCAAATAAGAGAATCAACTTTTATTTTTCCGATATCGCAAGGTGGGAATTTTGTTTTATACTCCTCAAACTTTTTATTAAATTCCGTTAAGTCGCCATTTTTATTAAATGCTATTACTGAAATATAACAGTTATCGAGAATCTGATAAGAACAATCTGATTTCTCGTTGCAATAATTGATTTTGCTTGATAGATTTTCTAATTCTTCTATCAATAAATTCCAATCCTCCGCAAATTCATAAATATCATTTGAAACAATAACTTTAGGGAAACAAAAACCCTTAGCTATCGTTGCTTCCGCGAAAGGAACATAAATGGCTTTTTTGACACCTCCCTTCTCTTCACATTTATCAAGCTCAACATCATACCTTATAATTCTTATTGTATAATCTGGACAGACATCAGAACAAGGAAAGGTTACCCTTACGGGAATTCCATAATGGTAACCAATAATCACATCTTTACCCATCATTTCTTCTTTATCAAATCGTGAATTGGCATAATTTAAAAGCTGTTCATCGGATAATTCGGAGACCCCATTATAAACATCTTTATTCTTATAATATATAATTGCCCAAGCTGCCGAAGCGGCTAAAACCACGATAATGACTAAAGCTATAAAAGTAGAGATTTTTTTCTTCATAAATTCTTAATAATTTTCTAATTGATACCTCACTATTTTTATCATATCATATTTTGGGGAAAATAAATACCATAGAACTTTTAAAAATTTTCTCACGGCGAGCGGGCGAAAAATGAAGGGGGTCTGGGGGAAGGGTTTTTCGCCCGCGAGCCGACGGGTTTTCCTGCCCGCCGCCGCAGGCGGCGGGCTAAAAGTCAGCGTCGGGATTTTCTTGAAAATAAGTTCGGATTTTGATTAAAACAGACCGCCAATTTATACACGACGAATTTTCTGCCTCGCCCAGCCGCAGGCGGGGCTCGGCGTCTGCCAAGATTTTGAACGGATTTTTGCTTTTTGCCAAAATAGCATATAATAAAAGTGAACTCAGCCTTTATGCTTCGCGAAATTTTATTACAACCTAATCGTTGTAGTCCCGAAGGGGCAACTTCTGTCAATTTCGCGAAAGCGAGGTTGAGTTCACAGGGTTGCCCCTTTGGTTTTTGAAAAAATATGAACACACAAAATTTTCAAACCAAAAAGTTTTTTCTCTATGCGAGAAAATCAACAGATACCGAAGAAAGGCAAATCCGGAGTATTGATGACCAAATAGCGGAACTGAAAGAACTTGCAAAAAAGGAAAATCTGGAAATCACAAAAATTTTCATTGAGAAACAAACCGCCAAAGAGCCGGGCCGGCCGATTTTCAACGAAATGTTATCTCGTATAGAGAAAGGCGAAGCCGAAGGAATTTTAGCGTGGCACCCCGACCGCCTCGCGCGTAATTCCGTTGACGGCGGAAAAATAATCTGGCTTTTGGATATTGAAAAACTAAAAGAACTAAAATTTCCTACTTTTTGGTTTGAAAATACGCCGCAGGGAAAATTTATGCTTCAAATCGCTTTCGGCCAATCAAAGTATTATGTTGATAATCTCTCGGAAAATATAAAGCGAGGAATAAGACAGAAATTGAAAAATGGT
>Ga0210049_1005358_pt1 | contig 10968 bp, 8 predicted proteins | sample CryGeyCG2014_300_2_FD_183964 | JGI IMG/M metagenome (GOLD analysis project Ga0210049, IMG submission 183964) | Groundwater microbial communities from aquifer - Crystal Geyser CG06_land_8/20/14_3.00 (SPAdes) (version 2) | ecosystem: Environmental > Aquatic > Deep subsurface > Groundwater | place...
AATTTCAACATTAGCTGCATAAGTGAGAGCATATTCAGCAGCATTCATCTGAATAGTACCATCATGTCTTTTACTTATAGCATCTTGAGCAGCAGCAGAGAGATTAGCATCTATAGCAATGTCTCCTACTTTGGCTACAGTGCCAGCCCCTACTCCATGTACACCTGTTGCAGCAGCATCATGATCGTATGCCCAATCAGAGTTAGGAGCTTTGTCAGTTTCTCCATCAGTCGGAGTTGCCTCAAGATAGGTATCTGCAAAACTTACAAATTCAAGAGCATCAGGAGTAGAATTTACTCTAACAGCCTTTAGAGCATCATCTACATAATCTGCAGGAGTGTCTGATAATGCTGAAAAAGTAGTAGCTGTCTCAGCTGTAGACGAAAATTGAGAAAAAACTAGTGAAGTTGTATCAAGTATGATAGGATCATCAGTTATCAGAATCCATCCTTTATCCTTATTTATAGTTCCCTCCTCAATGAATGTATACATTCCTGCTGTAACTTCTCCGATGAATGTTGCATACATTCCCTCTGTTACTATTACACCCTCATCAGCATCTATAGTCCTCGTTAGAACAAAAGCAACAGAAGCAGTTCCTTCTGTAGTCACTCTGTAAATACCGTTATCTGCTCCTGCTGCTTGATTTTTCACCAAAACACGATCATCAAGAACAGTATTAACCCCATCTACGGTTAGTATCCCTACAGCATTTCCTGTAAGAGTTTTACCTACCTTAGAACCACTGGCTGTGCATGCAGGAAGAGCAGCAGTAGTAGCTACCCTACAAGAGGCTTTTAAATCAAGCCCTGTTACAATAGCATCAGCATATGCCTTTGTTGCTGCATCTTGAGATAGAACTGGGTTAGCTAATTTAGTAATCCTTTTCGCATTCATGGCAAAATTAGCAGCTGCTGTTCCGCTTAAGATTTCCATAACTTGAGCAGGCGTCTTTGCTTCAGGAACATCATCAGAAGTAGCATATAGAAATGTGGTGGCATCAAATATATCTTTTGTCAAGGCATCGGAGTCGCCAGATATGAGAACAAGCATTTTTGTAGCGGATAATGCATATCCTACCAACTGAATATTACTTGCAGGTCGAGTTTGAGTAAGAGCACCTGCAGTAGTAGGATCAAGATAAATTGGAGCACCAATAGTTGCCCATGCCCAACTTGTATTAGTAATTTCCCCTATTCTGTGAAGACGGATTTCATCATCGAGTGCACCTGATTCACAAGCAAGCCCTAACGAAGGCTGCTTAGTTCCATCTGCCTGAGCTTTATACCACTTACTATCTGCTGCTTTGAGATATAAAGCATCATAAGCAGCTACAGTTTCTCCTAATGTAACAATGCTTCTGGTTGGGATAATATCATCCAGCTTCTCCATATCAGTTGCAAGAATACTGTCCCAGCCTTGCACAGAGTAGTCTATTGTATGCAGATCATATCTAGATGTAGTCATACTATTTCCTCCTAATTCTTTTTACAGATTATTTCTGCTTGTGCTGACTTATAAGTAATACCAGCATCAGTACGATAATTAGACAGTTTGAATGTTATTGCACTAGCCAATGAACCATTGTCAGCAATATTCATTGCCTCTGTATATGTCCAGGTGGCAGCATCTATAGCGGTAGCGGTTCTTTTCTTAACTTCGCCTACCCATACTTCAACCTCAAACAATCCATCTCGATCTGTATCCGCTAATACTTGACCTGGAATACCAATTCCTGCTCCTTTTCCTCTATAACGAGAAGACCAAGTAAGAGCGATATCTGTATCATATCTTGCAGCAAAGCTTCTATCATTAGCATTGAAATCAACAGGCATATAAGGCGTTCTGGTCTTGCCTGTAATTGCAATATCAATTGCAGTTGCTTCTGATATATTACCAGACTTCTTAATATTATAAGGCACAAGCTTAAATTTCCTCGTCACTCCAGGTACAATTTCTGCATGTTCAACTGTTTCAATACTTAACGGGACAATAAAAAACCATTCATCTACAGCATGTGCTTGTTTTGCTGTTCCGAATCTACCTCTGATGATACCTTCTAATTTATATTGAGTGCCTGAAACTGGTGTAATTGATTGAAATGAAATAATCTCATCACCCAGTAAGGCCACGTTTTTGTTTCCACTAAATACCTCAGGCCATGTGACTGTCTCAACATTATCAACATCTGCTACAAAGTCAATGGTCAAACCTATTTCACTATCTATCGTATAGGTATTAGCAGGATATGTACCTACTAATTTACCAAAAGGCACAAGATTATTAACACTTTTGAGCAATGAATAAGAATTTCCATCATCAATACTCATATAAATATGGAATCCTAAATCATATGGTCCAGAACGACATCCAATAAGGAGACAGGCTATATCATCAGTAATAACAAAGGGTGCTTCCTTTCCTTTTTGATAAATCAATGGATCTACCGTATAATCTGGAACTGGTATTGCATGACTTTCAGGAATAGCATATTCTGTAACAGCATTAGCAATGGAATATATATCCTCCATTGCATCAATTATAATATTTTCGGATTCAGGATTTTCTTCTCGTATTCGTAAAACACGGCATATCATATCGGATATGCCATAGCCACTATATGAGAACTTAAAGCAACCTCCAATCTCCAATCTAAAAGCATTCCTATTTACTTGCATACTCAACATAGCGAATGGATACGACATCTTTAATAAATTCTGCTTTGCTGCCCAAACAGCATCACGATTGTTTGTAAACAAAGCAAACTGGACAGTTTTTGAAACAATCCTTCCCTGAATACTGATATTTCCTATATCTCGAACACAAGGATTTGATACTGACTTCCGGATCTTTAATCCTCCCCTCAAAATTCTTACTGCAAAATCATCTATCGGCATTTTTACTCCTGTTAATCCTAATATCTAACTGTTTGTCTCTGATAATAGAAAATATCATATGGAAATGATTACTAAGTCTGCCTATCACCAATGCATAAATAAAATATGTGACTATAATACAATCAAAAAAATATAGAAACGCCATGAGAAAGCCCATCCATATTGACATACAATAGCCACAATCAAGGAGATGCGTTTCTTGCTCCCTACTATACAAGAAAGGAGTTATTTTGACCATCCGCTTTCTCATAGTTTGCACAGGCGATGCATATAGAAATAAATGGATAAGTGCTTCAGATGCTATTACTAATAATATCAATCTCTTTATATCCACAGATACATTCCTTTCTTTGTTTGTTACCACAGCATTTCTTAAGTTTTAATTTTCTACCACAACCAGAAACAGGACATATCTCGTCAAGATAAGCTAAAACAGTGCCTGGTATATCATCTGATTTGCTTACCTTCTTTAGAGTTTTTAAATATTCAGCAATGCTTACTTTCTTTTCAGATTTTTCATCCACCAGTTCAAATCCTCCTCTGAGTTTAAAACAGTCTGACAACCCTCACTAGAACAAACCAACTGAGTTTTTATTCCTTCTTTATTTTCAGGAACTTGTCTAAACATCATGTCACTATCACAATCAGGGCATTTAGGGCGTTCATATCTATCCATAATTGTCAGAGGTTTATTCCCATATACTTGAGTAGATAAGAATACTTCTCTCTCTCGTTCAGCAAATATCTCTTGATATAGTTCAAAAGCTTCTGTAATATTCTTTGTAAGATCAGAATCTATGAATATTTTTCTGGCCCTTTGAATAGCCCTTATTCTATCTTCAAATTCTTCTTGAGTTAATTTTTTCATAGTAATCCTGCAGGGCAACAGCCAGCCGCTTTGTCTGCCTCAGATCGATAGTCATTGATACCTTGGACATCTGTAGATCTGAAACGGCAATTGACCCAACACTCCTCTGCGCAACTGCCACAGCTTGTAACACTACAAGGACGCTCACAATAAAAAGTACCTGCACACTGATACTCGCATCTGTGTGCTTCCAGAAGGACATCGTCACATCTATACTTTTCTCTGTCAATAAAAGCATCACACAAGACAGAAAAGGAAAAATATGTATCACTGTATTTAGAATATGCCATATTATCGGTGCCTGTTATAGCAGTTACTGCGATTACCAAAGCATCACATTGCTCATCCTCTACCCACATTATTATTGTAGGATTTGAATTACAATTAGGATTTGTAGAAGGAGCTGTATAAATTACAGAAGTCCCCTCATACACATTCAAAGAACCTCCTCCCTCAAGCGTCCAAGTATAGGGTTTACCTGGTTTAGCATTTTGTACATTTAATGTTTGAGTTTCATTGACAGTCATTTGCTGAGTTGTATAACCAATAGACTCATCTTCACACTTCGGTCTATCACATATCATAAAACCAGACTTACCTTGAGTTAGATTTGCAACAAAAAGTGTCTTTATTTCCTTTCCGTCTCTAAAAGCAGATAACGCACCGCCATATACTTCTAAACGATAAACATCCCCACTCTTATATAAATCATCAATAAGAATAAAATCAGAATCTCCTTTAATATAAATCTTTCCATCTGAGTGAAGTTCAAGTGAATACTTTTCCTTCGTTCCAGTATTATAACGTAGAAATACTCCTGCTGTATAAGGATTTCCTACAAATTTTGCCTGTACCCATCCATCTTTCTGTTCTGCTTCATCAATATAAGCAGTAGGAGTAACAGAATTAAAATCTGCATCTGCTTTATTTGATTCCATTTTGATCTCATTGGCAACATCTACCCAATTCACTCCTACATTCACACCATGCTCAGTAAGAGAAGTCCCATCCACATCTGTAAAGTCATCCTCTCCCTGTTTCTCTCCTTGTCCCCTATATATTTGACTATATTGCACCTTCATTTCATTTATCGTGTCTATCCAACTATTTCTATTAAAACTTGGCTCTTCCAGTATCATATTTTCATCTATTGATAGCAGATTATCAACAACATAATCATCTCTAATCAATTTAGGGTGAAATTTCCCATCCGAGCCATAACGGATAATATTATCAATATGGCTATTAATAGATTCCAGATAGGTTAATGCGGATTGATGTTGGCTAAACAAAATACTAGTCCCACGACCTTCTCCTGATAATTCTGATGCGATATTAGCAAAATCTACTGAATCTAAGTATGCCTCAGGGAGACCCACCATGTAAGCTAAAATATACCACATTGCGTGGGCAGGATTATAATTATAAGTCTGAATCACGTTTTCAGTGGAGAATGAAAGGGAAGGAATCTTTTTCAATACAAACTTGAGCGTAGGACAACGATTATAATCTCCAATATAACAATCGTCAAAAAAAGCATAACACAGACCCCTTAAGGGAGAATTAAGGGTATTATCACTTATAATCTCTCCAATCTTTGAATTCACTACTTGGTCATCTGTTCCAAAGTAGAAAGTCATTGACCCTGTATCTGCTAATAAAATAGTTTCCTGTCCGCCAGATGCAGGACGATTTAATTCTCCACTCCAGAGCAATTCATCATTATCCTTGTAAATGGCAAAAAGAGTATCCACGGGACCCTTGCATATTCCTTGCACCCAAGACATATAGTATCTATGCCCCGTAACTTGTTCCTCTCCTCCACCTCCTCCCTTTCCTCCTGTTTCTTGTGTTATATTTTCAACCCGCTCTTTACCGTAGCAAAGAAAGGTTCCTACTAACTTGACTGTTCCTAATACATCGGCAATAGGAGTACCTATTGTATTGCCTGTAAATTGTAATTCTTGTAAAGGAACTCCAGGAGAAGAAATATCAGGAGTTAGAGGATCAACAGCCATTCCAAGACCGAAACCTATACTTGCACCATAAAAGGCTCCCCAAGGGCCTCCACCAATGAAAAAGCCTATAACTCCTCCTACTACAGCTCCTACAATACTTCCTATACTCATGCCAGTATCCTATATGCAAATTTCATCTGACGTCTGAAAACTCTATCAGAGATATGAATTTTACAAACGCCAATATCATCTATAGCTTGATACACATGTTCATCAAAATATATTGCTGTATGTGAAGATGCTTGGCCATAATGTGATAATATAATATCTCCGTTCATTAGGTTATCCAATCCAATTTCCTCCACATCAAATTCTTTCTCTATGGCTTCTTTCAATAGCTCCCTGGTATTGTGCAAGTGCCAGTCTCTGGGATAGTCTGGAATAAGATTATCTCTCCATTTAATCAATTCCATTTCTTCAAAAACTTTAACTGCAAAATGGATGCAATCACAGCCTAATCCCTTAACTCCACAATGGTGTCGAAAAGGTGTTCCCACCCATTCATCAAGTATTTTCTTGAGTTGTTTTTGCTTTTCAGTATCTTCAAAAAAGTATTTCATCTACATACGCAAAACGGGGTTTTCTTCAGGTATCCAGGGAAATCCAAGATAGTTTATGATGTTGTCATACTTATTCCTACAAGTTTTAATTCTCCCATCACAGCCTGGATACGTATCCACAGTATTGTTATCTACCAAGTTGACCATTTTGTAAGCTATTGTAATGGTATTACCACTATGAGCGATGATAGTGCGAGATTCACTTTCAAACTCTACCAAGCCATAAGTAAAATAACCAGCTACATAGTCACCAAATGTTGTGCTGGTTAATTTAGTCTTGGTTGCATCAAGAGTGATGATAGCTACTACCTTATAATCAGCCTTAACTTTTCCACATCCGCTATCAAATAACTTATGATTGCAAGTAGTTTGATATCTCCATACAGGAATAGGCATTTTCAAGAAATGTTCAAATCCAACACATTCTGCTTCTGCAGAAAGACCTCGAAACGATACAGATTTGATCTGGCCAATGAAAATAACTGACTTTTCCAGAGGAGATTGATCTCTAAATAACCTGGATACTTCGATCCAGGTTATATCTATTGGATTCTGCGCTATATATTGCACAAGAGGTTCAGTAACCCTGGAAAACTGAATTTTCATTGTGTTGACATCTAACTGAGAATTATATTCAGTACTTCCCCGGCTGATAGTAGCAGGGTCATAAGTCTGACCATCAAAAACTACTGCTACATCGCCATTGGTGTAGTACCAATATGTACTTCCCACCCAAATCTTATATAGTTCAAGAGGTTTTCTTTTTGCCGCTTCTTCCTTTGCAATATACTCAGCACTAACATCTTTCATGACAATGTTACCTCTTTTAACCCACGAAACGAAAGTCTAACGTCTGCTACTTCTTCACAGTTCCCATCTACATAATCAAACTTAATTTCATCAACATCAAAACGAACAGGTAATAAAAAACTAACTACTAACAAGTCTAAGTCATCAGCAGGAACATCCTTTCCCACTGCCAAATCTATTACTATAGAAGTAGATGTAGGAGCACTTGTTATTTGCTTAAATACTTTTGTTCCGTCAGGAAAATAAAATTGTATATACTCACCCACTATATCATTACCTACAGCCCAATGTGTAGAATATTCAATATTCTGAATTGATATAGTAGTATCTGTACTAAGAATTGCAGCTGTTACCACAATATCTTTCTTCCAGGTAGGTACCCAAAAATCTCCCCATCTACCCATCTTAGAATCAAAGAATTTTAACATATTCCATAAACAGTCTCTTCCTTTCTCTTGATATCCCCCTTTTATACCGATAAGAGTTTTCTCATACTCACAACTTGTATATCCCAAACCAAGAAATTGAAGTAGATTCCATGGTTTATTATAGCTGCATTCAACACCGTTATAAGGAATGAATTGAAAAACATCCAATCCTTTATATACCGAAGCTCCTGATTCTGGAATTGTATATGCAAAGCTTCTCAAACTTTCGAAACTTTCAATGCTGGAAAACTTTAACTCTTGATACTGAAAAACTTTAGCTTGTACTTCTTGAGGGTTCTCCATCCTGAACAAATATCTTGGTAATACTAAACTACCAATAGGCCATGTACTACTCAGGTTTGCATCAAGAGTAATTGAAGTAGAGGTTAGGGATTCAATCTTACCAGTTTCATATAACTGAAAATTCGTAAGGTTTATGATTATTATATCTCTACCTGCATAGAAATGACGATTATCTGTTTCATCTACATTCAAGACTTTCTGACCTGAATTAGCCTGTAAAGATAACTTAGTTCTATCTGACCATATAGGAATCCCCCACAATCCGTATAGATATTTATACAACTTCCGAGCAATCCAATTAAACTCTGTATCATTAGTCAGCATTGTTTCATATTCTAATTGTATCCTTGGCCAAGTAAACAAAGCTGCGCGTTTTTCCCCTCCAGTAATACCTTTTTGAATAGAAGTTTTCCAAAGATGACTTACAGAAAACTTTTTCCGAGGTCGAATAGTCAGCTCTACATGTGCTACATCTGCCGGCATTATCTTAAAATTCTCCTTATTGAAGATCCCCTGGAAGAAATAACATTAACTATTGCATCCTGACCTCTTGATGAAGCGAAATAAGCATCAAGCATCGAAGCATCTGTAACGTTCACAATAGTAAACTCCTGAGGAGAACTCATCACCACAGGAACAGCTCCACTCTTTAAAGGTATATGAGCCTCAGGACCTTTCTCACCAACCATTGCATATTCAGGTCTTGTTGAAATACCACCTTCTGCATAACTTGGAGGTCTCGCGCTGGCAATTAAGGCTACCCTCATCAATCCTTGAGCCAAAGCTATCCCAGCCATTATAAACGACCATGGAGGACCTGGAGGACTTGCTAATGCCTTAGCAGCAGCTGCATGAGCGGCGATTGTCGCCTCTACGATCGAGAAGGCCTGATAGACTCTAAATGCCTTTGCACTTTGTCTTCCTCCTGCTTGAGACATCATCCGAAAAGTATCTGCAATACCTCCAGCCGTACTCTGTGCAAACTCCAGCCGTTTCATCATTGCCTCTCTATCTGTTTCTACCTGCTTATCCGCTGTTTCCTTATTGATCCTACGCAACTCCATTGCTTCGTAGTTTGCCAGTTCTATAATAGACATCCCTGCTTCCGCACGGGCAGTAACTCTATCTTTAAGCCCTACCAGTTTGAGTTCATAATCAGTCATCCCCAGTCTTCTATCTTCTTCACGAAACCCTTCTAATGTCCTCCGCCTTTCTTCATTAGCCTCATAATCAATCCTTGTCAGTTCGGATTGGATGTATTCTTCTGCCTTAATCTTGTCAAATCCTGCTGATACCCACTGTGTGACCTGAGCTTCTAATTCCCTCTTTTCTATATCGGTCCTGGACAGATTCATTTCTTCGTAAGCTTTTACCGCCTCGTTATATAAATCCAACTCCCCCTTGTGAGCCTCAGTAGCCATACGATGTGTCTCAAGATACAGAATTTCAGATATCTTCTTTTTACTAAATCCAGCGTTCTTAAACGTTTTCAATCTCTCGTTTAGCTGGTATGTCTCAAATTCAGTTTCTGATAGAGTTATTCTTTTATAGTATTCATTCGCCTGCTTTAGTATTGACTCTCTTTCTTTAGTTGTCTCCTCCTCCTTCGAAGGAGGAGGCAACCCAGGGACAGTAGGAGGAGGAGGAGCCTTTTCTGGTCTCTTATGTCTAATTACTTTTCCTTCCCAAGCAGGCTCCATTACCGATCTTCCTTCCCGTTCTGCCTTCCAAAGCTCCTTCCATGAAGGAATTTTTGGAATCTTTCCAAATAAAGAATCTATTCCTGCATTCAAATCTTTAATTTTTTGATTAATAAAATAAAGAGCCCCAAGTAAAAGTCCGTACTTCCCAAATAATATCCGACCAACCAAACCAATACCCGCTGCGCCTACTACATCATCAGGAAGTATTGAATAAAACTTGTACATACTCTTGATAGACTCTGTTACTTCTTTTACATATTCAGGTATTTTCTGCTTGAGAACAGCTTCATTATTTTTTATCCAATCCTCAAACTGCTTGTTAACTTCCTTTAGGTAAACTTTGAGTTCATCAAATACACCAGCTCCCTCCATTACCTGAAGCTGAAAATATAACCATTTGTCAGCCATCATGGAAAGCTGTCCAGTCCAAGTATCCGACATCTTCTTAGCAAGACCACCAAATTGAGTATCCGCTGCCGTCCAGGCTTCAAATAATTTTTTTCTTGTTTCTTCTACCGAATATTCAACTCCCTTGCTAAAACCCAGCATCGCACTGATTCCACGGTCTCTGAACTGATCAGCAGCAGCGGCACCGCCAGAATACATCCTTGCCACCTGCATAGCAGTATCCTGGAAAGATAACCCCATTGACTTCGTGTAAGCACTCAAATCTCCAATCAAAGGGATCCACTTTTCAATTTCTGCTCTACTGCCTCCCATTACACCAGACAGAGCAGTAGCAGATTCCATTATCTCTGCATACTCAAAAGGCACTCGGCTGGCATAGTCTGCCATCGAATTAAACAACCTGTTGCCTTCCTCAACCGATCTCATAGCAGAGGAAAGGGTAATTCTATACAATTCCATACTACTTGCAGCATCAACAAATCCTTTAGCTATTCTAAATATTCCGTATGCACCTCCAACTAAAGCAAGAGACTTCATCAGCCTATCATGAGCAGACGAAAGACCACTGGCTACCACCTTTTGTTTTTCCAGAGATACTGTACCTTTATCAACGGCACCCGCAAACCTTTTTAAATTTGCTTGACCTGTTGCTGAATCAACCTCAAGTATCCATTTAACTTTTTGTGCCATTATTTCCTCCTTCCAGGCAAGTCAAGCTCTGGAAGTTTCTCTCTAAATTCTTTTTCTCTTTCAGATTTTCGTCTCATTTTTTCGTACGACTCTGATTCGTAATAATTTTTCATAATCAAATAATAATACAATGCCTTCTTATCCCATCTGTGCAAGTTGTCGTACTCAATAGGAGACAAACCAAAAAACTGCATAACTTGAACATCGTTATACAGTTCTCCGCACTCCCGAAAACCCTCCTCTTTCGCTCTCTTTTCGACTTTCCTCAGAACCAGATTAGTTA
>Ga0210049_1005359_pt1 | contig 10964 bp, 13 predicted proteins | sample CryGeyCG2014_300_2_FD_183964 | JGI IMG/M metagenome (GOLD analysis project Ga0210049, IMG submission 183964) | Groundwater microbial communities from aquifer - Crystal Geyser CG06_land_8/20/14_3.00 (SPAdes) (version 2) | ecosystem: Environmental > Aquatic > Deep subsurface > Groundwater | place...
GATTGAATCGGAATCAGTGGCCGCTTTCGATTGGAACAGGTGGCCGGATTCGATCGGAATCGATGGCCGGATTTCGCCGGAATACGCACTTTGTGATGAAATGGTTGAAATGACATGTAAGTTACGCGCCAGAGAGGCTAATCATAGATTCGACATGTCTGCCAATTTTCATAATTCCATAACGGCCCCAGGGGTTTCACCTCTTCCTGCCCCTCTTGAGTCCTCAATCCGAGGAAATCGCAACACCATGAACACAATGCAACACGCTAGTGCTGCTGTAACTGTTGATGACCAGCATTGCGCAGATGCCTTTCTGGACGCTATTCAGGTCATTGACCATTGTTGGCCTACTTCATCATCTGTTGTCTTTCCTCTTTGGATAAAGTGCGCTATTCGCGTTGTCCGGCTTTATTCTGGCCAAGGGAACCCACGACAACGGGTCGACTTTGAAGACCGCATGAGGGATTCCTCATAGCGGTCCCTCCCAGAGAAACGACAGCCCAGAACGAATGAATCCATCGTTCGTCCTGGTCTTCGCGGTTTTTGGGGGATGGTCATGACAGGAAACCATCCTCAGGTTGAGGCAATCCTTGACGCCCTCCTGGTTCCCTGATCCGCTTCCAAAAAACATACAAATTCACCCTAAGGGTGAAGGCAATATAGTCCGATAAAAAAAATCGTGACTCAATGTATTGACTTTTAATCAGATGTCCCCTACTATCAGATTAGGAGACATTTCGTGCACTTTCAATTCATATCGAGAAGGTCAAGGGAACTATACGAAGAGAACAATGGGGCCGAAAAATACCCCCCTGGCATTGTTGATGCTTTCTTTGACGTGGTTAACCTTCTCGGGGAAATACAGGATGAAAAAGAACTGTGGAAGTTCAAAAGCCTGAACTTCGAACGGTTGCGCGGCAAGCTTAAAGATTTTTTCTCTCTCCGCCTCAACAAGCAGTACCGGCTCCTCGTAAAGCTTCTCGAGGATAAAGACGGGCAGAAGTTTTTTGAGGTTGGCAAAATCGACGATTACCACTGAATGGAGGTGAACGGAAATGTTCGAAAACCCAAAACCGGCGAGAGTAAACCCCCCTGGCAGTTTGATTTCGAGAGAATTGGAAGCTCGTGGTTGGTCCCAAAAGGATCTTGCTGAAATCATGGGTCGTCCCGTCCAGGTTGTGAACGAAATCATCAAGGGATCCAAGCAAATTACTGTTGCCACAGCCCTTGAACTCGCCGCGGCTTTTGACATGAAGCCCGAGCTTTGGGTCAACTTGGAAACGAAGTATCGTCTTTTCCTCGCAAGGGAATCCAAGGAGAACACAAACATCGTTCAGAGGAGTAAGCTCTTTGGGAAAGCCCCGGTTGCAGAATTGATAAAAAGAGGTTGGATTTCCGCGAAAAAAAAGATTCAGGATCTTGAAGCGGAAGTTTGCGCATTTCTTGAAATCCCGAGCATTGATAAAATTCCGCAATGCCTGGTCAATATGCGCCACACACAGGGGAAAGAACCTAATGATGCCGTTTTGGTCTCTTGGATGGCTAGGGCAAAGAAACTGGCATCTTCCCAAACCCCAGCCAAGTTTGACAGGGCCAAAATGCCCTCATTGGTTGAGGAACTAAAACCCCATATGCGGTCGCCTGCAGGCGTCGCAAAAGTAAAGGCCATTCTCCTTTCTTATGGCATCCGGTTTGTGGTGGTCCCGCATCTTTCCAAGACTTATTTGGATGGTGCCGTCTTTTATCTGGACAATGATGAACGAAAAAACCCGGTCGTTGTCTTAACCATGCGCTATGACCGGATTGATTGGTTTTGGTTCACTCTTCTTCACGAACTCGCCCACCTGTACAAAAACCACTACGCCAAGAATGGTGGGGTTTTTGATGGGGAGTCCATCGAGGGCAATGATGATGCCTTGGAGCGCGAAGCCAATGACCAAGCTGGTGATTGGCTCATCCCCTCAACGGAATACACCTATTACGCAAAAAAGTTCTTCATCACGCTTCCCGACATAAAGGCCCTTGCTGCCCGCGTAGACCGCCACCCTGGCATCGTTTTAGGGCGATTTCAAAGGGATGGCAAGGTTGAATATGCCCGCCACCGTTCGTTATTGGTCCGGGTTAAATCACTTTTGGAGGGAATCATCGACCGCCCATAGTTACCGATAAACTCGTCCTAAAAGGGGCTTTCCGGCGTGCTACCGCCGGAAAGTCTGCAAAACCAGCTCCCAATCTGATCAAGAGGCCGGGAGCTTCTTGGCTCTTCACCAAGTTGTTCTGTCCTTTTATATATCGGCCGGGTACGGGGTGTCAAAAAGGGAAGCCTCTGGAAAGGAGGTGAAAACCGCATGGCGACAAGTCCTAACGCAGAGTATGTTGTTATTTTCGTCGCCGCCTTCCGACACCCCAAAACGAAACAAATCATCCGGGCTTCGGACTACGGGAAGAAGGCATTCGCCCTGAAGGTTCGCGTCAAAAAGAAGTCCTAGTGCCGTTCCCGGCCCCTCTCCATCCGGAGAGGGGCCTCAACTGAAGCCAAGGAGATTATCTGATGTTCCACCTCAAGAAAATTCACCCTCCGAAACCACCGAAACCGCCCGATCGGCCCCAAAATCCGCAAACCTACCGGCCTTTCGGGAAAACTGAATGGGTCCGCGCCCACTGGCGATGGGACTACGAACGTCATCAATGGGAGTGGGTTCTCGGTCATTGGCGGAAATAGTCTGTTGGCGGGTCTTCCCTTTTTGGGGAGACCCGCATCATTCCTTCACTCTTCCTTCATGGTATTTGCTGATGATCGGCCCCACGGCGGCAAGCCCCTTCCCGGCCCGATAGCGGTAGCCCTTCAGGAAAAACTTGCCGATCTTTTCGGGAAGCTCATATCCGAACGCCGCCTTGCAGAACCCGCGCACCTGGTCCATCGTGCCGGTATAGGTGCCGCCGGTGTGGCTCCATCCGCCGAGCCGCATATACAGCACCAGCCCGATTGATTTGAAGTCCGCCTTGTCGAGGTCCCAGATAACCAGCTTCTGAAGGTGGCAGAAGCGTTTATCCTGAATCCCGCCGATAAGCTCCTTGAGCCGGTACTTGTTGATCTTCGGTTTCAGCCGCAGGCGAAGCGCCGCCGCCGGTTCCGCCTTCGGCCCGAGCTTCACCAGCCCCCGGACGGTCTCCCACTCCCCGCCGTGAATCCGCTTCCAGGCGATCAGGAAATTTTCTTGGTAGTCGGAGATGACATCCCAGACCCAGTTTACTTCGTCCTGGTCCACCTTTTCATACTTCTCGATATAGGGGAATTCCGCGCCCGGAACCCCGACCCGCACCAGCAGGTATTTCCCACCGGCCCCGGTGATGTATCTCTTCCGAACGCTGGCAGGGCTGTATTTTGTGCAATTCCAGAAAACCCAAGAGCAGGAAATTGAACTCAGAAAATTTACACCAGAACAGGCTCAAGGCTTCTGGAACCTCGCACCAGACGCGAACAAGGTAAAATTTGCGGTGGCGTTTCCTGAACTGGCAAAAGCAATAAAGCCGGTTTGAAATTTACTTGTACAAAAGGAGAATAAACCATGAAAATTACAAAAGAAGAACTGGTAAAAAAGACTGACCTCCGCTGGCACGACCGCATTGGGGGCCTGCTTCAAAACTTTTGGCAGCTTGAGCCGGGGAAGCTCCCGGTTGGCTGGTTTGCGCGTTCGTGGCTGATGGATGTCAAATTTTACAACATGCATCGTGAGGCAATCGGAGAGGCACTTGCTCAGGGGTTTATTTTCGATGACACGATGGACGAAATAAAGGTGCCTTTCCCGAAATGAGCACACCATCGCCTTTCAAAGTAACCATCAAACTTGTGGAATCCGACAAGGCAATCAGGGCCAAAGCCGATGTTGAAGGCAAAACCCTGACCATTCGCGGCTTCTCAGTTTTCGAGGGCAAGAAGAGCCTTTGGGTATCCATGCCTTCGTTGAAAAACGGGAACGCCTATACCGATGTTATTGAATTTCATTCCAAAGCCGTGAAGGAATCGGTATGTAAAGCCGTCCTGGAAGCATACCAAACCGCTTTAAGCAACCAGGGGCAAGCGTCCACCGATGACCAGGGGGCCGGGTTTTAAGATGAAACCATATCGACCGACCAGGGACGTTGAAAAGATTCTTGATGTTGCCTGGAATCACGTTCAATCGGTTGAATACTCTGTTACCGCAAGGTGGCTATTTTACCGGCTTCTGCAAGATTCTATCTTCACAAAAAAGGAAGATTACAAGGGGCGCTTCCTCCCGATTTTGAGCCGGGCAAGAAAGGCGTTTTTCAAAGAATGGAGACCCGATACCCTGACTGACGATGGAAGAAACCCTATTGTTAGGGGCGCGGGGGATTACTCCATTGAATCTTGGTTTCAATCGGTAACGAATAACGGCGTTGAGTGCAAACTTGATATATGGGCCGGGCAACCAAAGTATCTTGAAATCTGGTTTGAAGCGGCCGCAATGGTTTCACAATTCGCGCATTATACCCGGCATATCACATTGAGACCCTTCAAAGGGGATGCCTCCATTGACTTCAAGTGGCAAACGGCCAAAGCCTTAAAAGATCGGGGAGAACTTTTTCCCGGAAAACCGATTCATATTCTTTACTTCGGAGACCTTGATAAAAAGGGGCTTTCAATTCCGAAATCCGCTTTTCGAGACATTCAAGAGTGGGCCGAAGTTGACATCGTTTTTGAGCGTTGCGGGCTGAACTCAGGGCAACCAGAGGAATTGAATATCCCAGAAAACCCGGAGAAACCAGGCACTTACCAATGGGAAGCATTGAACGACCAGGCGGCAAAAAAACTAATCACCGAAGCCGTGGGAAAGCACTTTGACCAGGCGGGCGCCGAAACAATTCTTGAACGTGAAGCCATGTTGAAGGGCAATCTTGAAAGCCTTGAATTGCCGGGGGAGCTTGCTTCATGAAACAAGATCAGAAGCCCGTTTTTATCGTTGATACGAGGGAAAAACCCGGATTTGAGTATACCTTTCCGGGGTATCAGGTTATCCGGGGGGCTCTCAAGACCGGGGATGTGAGCTGTCAGGGGGTTGAATCCTTGTTTTCAATTGACCGCAAAGAAAAAAACGATATGGTGAATTGCGTAACTTTTTCCAGAGAACGCTTTTGTAGAGAGCTTTCCAGGGCCGATTCAATGCTCAGGTTTTGGGTGCTTATCGAGGCTTCCATTGAGGAAATCGAACGCGGGGAATACCGTATCAAAGTATCACCAGCGGCGGTTTTGGGAACCTTGGCATGTTGGGAAAATCGGTATAATTGCCGGTTCATTTTTGCCGGGAACAGATCGACGGCCAACAGAACAGCGGAACGGCTTCTAGTCCATGCGTGGCGAGAAATCACAAAACCATCTTCCCGTACGGCTCTTGAGGTGGTAGAATCGTGACCAGACATAATAGCGAAGAGACCCGCGACTTTGCTGGTATCGGGTCTCTTCAAAAGGGTGTGACCGCATTTGCGGTGTTTTTTGCTATTTCCGTAATCATAATAGCAGAACTCACGCGGCGCGGCAACCCTGACGTTTTCGATAAGGGGTAGACCGATGACCGAAACTGAAAAAGAACAGCCAAAACCATTTGAAAGACTTGTCTCCGGCTTTACTGGCGATAAGGGAAAGCCAAAGGGAAGTAAGCCCCTTATGGCCGTCCTGGAAGATATTCAGGGTGGGAAATTCAAGGCCAAAATTGAAGCTCTCCGAAAAATCCTTGCAACCAGAACCACGGAAAACACAAAAGAAATCGACAAGGAATACACAGAGCAAAAGAAAAACCTGCCATCGGTGACATTCTCCGGGGCTTGGGAATACCGCGAAAAAGCGCAACCAATCAAGGCTATGTCGGGCTTTGTCACTCTCGACATCGACCACGTTGGTGAAAATCTTTCAAAGATCAAAACCCAGTTGATCGGAGACCCGCATACCGCTTGTGTTTTTGATTCGCCATCCGGTGAAGGCTGTAAGGCTCTATTCCTGGCAACCCTGACGGGCAATCCTGATGAGTATGAAAGAACGTGGGCCGCCATCCGGGATTACCTGGCAGGAAAGTATGAAATCTCCCTGGACAAAAGCGGGAAGGACATAACGCGGCTTTGCTTTGTGAGCCATGACCCAAACCTTTTTATCAATCCAAAGCCGGAACTTTTCCCGGTGCCAAAAGAGCAACCAAAACCAGAACCCAAAGAAACACCAGCGGCAAAAGTGTTGACAAAAAGCGGTGACCTGGCAGTTGAGATATACGCTAAGAAGGCTCTCGAAGGCGCTTATACCAAAATATCAGAAGCTCCCCAGGGCGTAAAAAACCCGACTTTAAATAGCGAGGCGTTTTCAATGGGAACACTTATCGGCGCGGGGGCAATCGACCGGGTGACAGTGGAAAATGAGTTGTTTCAAGCGGCGAAAAATACGGGTTACACAAACGAACACGCAATAAATTCAATCTTGAAAAGCGCTTTGGATGCAGGCGAGACAAAACCAAGAGACCTTTCCAAGGTCGGAACAGCCACAACAGACAAAAAGCAAAACTCAGAACCGGAACAGGAACCAGAGCCAAACCCGGCGTTATCACTGGAAGCGTCAAGCTGTATCAGGTTTTTTGAGAATGAACCCAAACCCAGGGAATTTATCGTCAAAGACTTTCTACCCAGGCTGAACGTGGGGGTCATTGCGGCACCGGGTGGAACCGGGAAAGGCTATTTCACTCTTCAGCTTGCTTTATCCGTGGCAACCGGGGTCAAGTTTTTGGGAAAATTCGACATTGAAAATCCGGGGGGTGTCCTTTATTGCAATTCCGAAGATGATGAACCGGAGATACACAGGCGCTTTCTCGGGTGTCTAAAAGAGGTTCTACGCGAGACCGGAAAAGAAGCGGCTAAAGAGGCGGTGGGGGCCTTGGGTGAAAGGTTTTACTCTCCCTCGCTGACGGGCAAACACAGATTGACGCTTTATCCTGACAAGTTGGGAACAAACAAACGAGACCTTTTGAACTTGGCGCGGGCAATCCCTGACTTGCGGCTGATTATTCTGGACCCGGCGAACCGGATCATGGCCGGAGACTTCAACCGCGTGGAAGAGGTGACTGCTTTCATTCAGACTCTTGAGGAAATCGCAACCGAGACCGGCGCAACCATCTTGCTGGTCACGCATACCAATAAGGCAAGCCAAACCGGAGACCGTGACGACAAACATTCCGCCGGGGCCGTCCTTGGCTCTCAATCGTTCGTGAACGCGGCGCGGTGGGTGATGACCCTTTCGACCTTTGATGAATCCATGAGGAAAAAATTCCAGTTTTCTGGATCTTTGGAATCATTCATATCTCTCAGAATCCCGAAGGCCAATTACCTAGCACCGGGCCTTGGAGAGCTTCATCTTGAAAGGGTGGTTGATGCGGCAGACAAAACCGGGCTTGGTTCTGGACCCTTGCGGCTGGTAGACCTTGGGAAAAAGGGAAAAGAAGTCACTCTCGAACAGGTAGCACAATGGGTTGGAGAAAATCCGGGGGTATCAAAAACAGCGGTCATAGAAGCAATACAGGGGAAATTCAAGACGGCTCAGAAGATAACAAGATTGGCCGTTAATGAAGCTATAAAAATCGGCTTCATAAAAGAAGAAAAAGACCCCGTGGCGACAAACAAAAAAATAATCGTTCCGGGATTCCTGATTGAGAAAAAAGACGATGAAGCACAAGACGATGAAGCACAAAACACTGATGAATAGGAACTTTTTAAGACCCCTATCTTTGAAAAGTTGCATTTGGCCCGAACTTTTCAACTTTTCAAACTTTTCAAAACATATCCAAAAAGTTAATGAAAACCGTATCCTATCAGGTGAAAGATGCTATGAAAACAGCCAAACTTTTTCAGAGGCTTGCAAAGTTGCATCTAGACCGAACCTTTTAACTTTTCAACTTTGTCCCCTAAAGGGGAAAGAAAATGCGGCAAAGTTGGCCGCTTTTTTTCCTTCCTTTCGGGGATTTGGGGGCGCGAAATGTCTTTAACCTGGAAGCAAGATTTAAAGATTAACCCGAAAATGCAGGCGTTCTTGTTTGGGGAACCTTCCACCCAGGAACTACCACGGCCATCGGCGAACCTTTCAGAGGGTGAAACCATGGCCGCCATCGAAAAAACAGCGCCATCCTCACCTGTGGGGGCAGAACTTCCCAAGGGAGAACTTTCGGACAGCGAACAGGAAAAAATGAACGGGCTGGTTCCGTGGAATGAGGGGGCAAGGTGGCCTAGCGAGGGGGAAAGAAAAGACCACCAGGACCAAATTCCCGCAGGCTGCCGTTAACGTCCGACATTGAATATTATTAAGATCTACCCCTTGCAGGTCCATTGGCGCTTTTACGATCCTCGGGCTTTCGGTTATTTTGGCGCGGCCTTCCCCGCCCGCTTCTATTACTCCGTCGCCGTCTCAGGGAAAGGTTGTGTCCTCTTGGGGTTCTCTTTCAGACATCAAGGAAACCGCTTCCCTACGCCTTTTATGGATGCATCTAGTTATCCGACAAGAGATTTTTCTTGCCATTCCATATTTTTTTCAGTAATGTGGTTCTTGCCAAAGCATGAGATAGAGCAACGTTCAGAGATCCCTCACGGTACCACTACAGGCGAGGAGGAACTAGTCTTGTCCATCCGCAATGTATTGTTGTTTATGCTTTTGATAACCCTATCTCTTTTTGCCCTTGCCTGCCAGAAACATGATCAGCCCGTCGCCCCGCAGGTTACGACCCAGGTTCAGCCAATCCTTCCGAGTCCAACCGCCCCATTTACGGCTGGCCCCCCTTTATTCCTGCTCAAACGGATGGGGCAAAAATTTTCTAATTGGGACCCGGGTCATCCTGGTGGGGTGCCGCCCGCGGGGGTTCCTATCAATATCATCTCTCCGGTCTCGGGGAGTGTCTATGAAAGCGGCCAACCAATCCCATTTGAAGCGACTATCAATTGGCCCCTTTCTTGGTGGGCTTGGTATCGGTGGGATCCGAACGGGCCTGGGACAAGTGATGGGTCTGGTATGTTTGGCGAAGGGGAAACAAATTTCACCAAATCAGATCTTCCTCCTGGCGGCGGTTACATATATATGGTCGGCTTTATGCCAGGTTTGGAGACTCCTGCTTATCCTTACGGGTATTGGCCTCCATATGGGTATGGCTCTTGGATTGTTGTGGGGTTTCCCAATATTGTCATGACCATTACTCAGGCTCCAACCGCATCACTCAAGATAGCAGCTCCTCCCAACAACAGCGCCTTCGACTACGGCCGACCAATCACCTTCCTTGGCACGAAAACCGGGAATGTGACCAATATTCAATGGTCTACAAATAATGTTGTCTTCGGCACTGGTTTAACCGCTACCAATTCAGATCTTCTCCCTGGCTCACATACTATCACACTTACCGGTCAGGTCGGCAATTCCCAATTTTCAAATTCGATTACCGTGGGCATCAGACCAATTACATTGGAAGTTACCATTGACCCAACTACGGTCAGGCCCTCACAAACACCTTTGCGCACATCTCCGACACAGCCAACGAGGGTAACAGTTCATCTGAGAAGCGGAAATACCCCTGTTGCCGGTCGTCAAGTTCAATTAGTCGCAGCTGGTGTTCCGGGTTCCGGTGGTCACAGTGAAGCTGAGCACAACAACGGAACCAGGCCGATTCCGGATGGCATCTATGGCGTTTTCGCAGCAGGGCAAGGGGTCACTAACGCTGCTGGCGAATTCACGACAAACTACACTCCAACCCGGTTTGGTGGCTCGGAAACCATTACGATCACTTCACCCGATTTCCCAAATGCAAGTGCAATAGCGACTCTCACCGTGACTGTTCAAAATCTGGACGTTTTGCCTAGGGATAACGCTCGTTACATCCAGACTGGCGGCCAAAACAACGGTGGCCCGCGTGCGGGCCATTTTGTGCATCCAGGCCCAGTAAACGCGGGTTCCCAAGCGGACCCGAATGAAAATCACTGGGGAACCCAGGGCCTTCGGGACGGGATTGGAATTTTAGCGGATGCCTACAATGATGAATATCCCAACGATCCACTATACATCAATGATATGAGCCTCAGAAATGGCGGTCTTTTTGATATTGATGGCGATTGGGACACCGATCACTGGGATCATCGAACAGGTCTGAATGTTGATATTGAGATGCAAGGAAGATTATTACCGGCGGAAAGAAGGTATTTGGAAGATTTAGTTGCGACCTACTATTATGCTACTTGGAACGTTGCGCGAACGCGTACCCACGGTGGAAATCATCTGCATTTGGAATCGTTTAATTGACGACAACAGAGGAAAAATACATGAACAAATCACTCGGCAAGGTGCTCCTTTCCCTCCTTCTTGCGTGGTTAATACCTTGTCAATTCGCTTGGGGCCTTGATCGGGAGAAACCGGACCAAATCGACGTAATCGTTTTTCCAAATATCCAATACGATGCAGTCGAAGACATCTTTACCTACAATTACTCCTTAACAAGCACCGAAAAAAGCCTTCAGGAAGTCGATTCTTTAGTAATTTTAACAGACAAATTCTATTCACGAACAAATCCAGCACAGGGGTGGTTTGCGTTAAAATTCCCACATCGCAATCCTCCTAGTGGTGTCCCTCCGTGTGTAGTTTGGTCGGCAGGTTATGGGGATCTTCCTATTGGAAAGGATGTTTCCATTCCAGGGATTCCCCTTCCACCTTATGCCATCAAGCCGGGGAACTCTCTTGCTGGGTTTTCTTTTGAAAGTAAAGAACCTCCTGGGGTTGCAACTTTCTTTTCGAAAGGCTGGGTCAAAATACCCGACTATACAGAAGAACCGCCGGCAGAAGGCCCCCCTCCACCACTTGAATTTGGCCATGACCGCTTCAAAGGCATAACGGTTGCTCCGGTAGTTGTGACGGATACCAGCTCAGGTGGCCTAATCGACCGGTT
>Ga0210049_1005363_pt1 | contig 10960 bp, 13 predicted proteins | sample CryGeyCG2014_300_2_FD_183964 | JGI IMG/M metagenome (GOLD analysis project Ga0210049, IMG submission 183964) | Groundwater microbial communities from aquifer - Crystal Geyser CG06_land_8/20/14_3.00 (SPAdes) (version 2) | ecosystem: Environmental > Aquatic > Deep subsurface > Groundwater | place...
AGGAATTATGGAAATTATATGATGAAAAAATCAATGTTGAAATAATTAAATTATGAACTTATTTCTCACCATATTTCTTTTACTTGAAGAGATCACTATTTCGCTTCTGAAATTAATAATATAATACTATGATACTACTATATGCTATATTATTTATTCTTTTTGAAGCAATCTGCGGAATAGTCGGGATATGTTTTTTAATAGGATGGCAATGAAACAGATAATAAAATATGTTTTTAGTGGATTATTACTTCTTTTATTTACTTCTGCGTTAGCACAGATGGATTCATCTTTGCCAAAAATGAAATCAGTAACATGGTCATCAAGGACAAGGTCATGGGAACCTGCAAAGATAATTGGTTTATATACTACATCAATAGCTTTAAATGCAATTGGTGACGGTTTAATTGATGATGGATCAAATGGATGGGGTTATATATGTAATGCCAGTTCGGTGGGTATATTACTCACATCTCCATTCATTATTAACTATGATAAAAAGAAATGGTATTTATATTTAATATCTTATACAAGTCTTAGAATATCTCTTTTTGATAATATATATAATGTAACAAGAGGATTACCATATAGAAATTGTGGTGATGATAATACATGGAATAGTATCTTTGGTCAATTACCTCCTCTTCATCACAAAGTTTCATTTATTTTTGGAATATCAATACCTATTAATGAATTGAAATGAAACAGATAATGTCATACGTCAGTTATATTGTTGGTATTCTTGGATTTGCGGGAGTTATTTGGACGTATGCTATAAAATCTGCGAATAAGGATTTTAATGTTGCCAACCTCAAAACAAAGGTTGATAATATTGAAAATAATATGGTTACAAAAAGTGACCTGAAAGTATTGACCGATTCCATAGGTTTATATAATTACCGTATGGAGCAAAAGGTAAATACATTGGTGGAGAGTAATAATAATTTACGCAATAGTTATGTTAATTATCTTAAACGTGACAAGACATTAACGTTGAATGATTTTACGCAATTTATGAATGGCATTGAATGGGTAGTAAGCCCAGTTGAAGATAAAAGGACTAATGATTCTATTGATTTTAAAATTAAAATAAGAAAGAAATGATTGCAAAAAAGACAGATATTAAACCAAAAGTTGATCTCAAAGATGAGATTAACAGGTTGATGACTCCAAGTGCTGCAAAGGAATTACAAGGACTTAGTCCTACGTTTCAACAATTCCTTATACGTTGGACAGATCTTCGGGATTCTGCTATGATGGAAGAAGTAAAGGAGTTTATTCAAAATATATACGCAAAAGATAATGAGCAAATGTGCAAGAATATTGCAGAGATAGTTATTGCACAGAATAAGAAGATGTTTTGGACTCTTAATAAACAAACACTTTTACTTGAGAAAATTGGTACTGATATTCTTGAAATAAAAAATGACATTATTGAGATTAAAAATCGTCTTGATAATCACGAAAAGAGAATTAAAATATTGGAATCAAAATTATGATAAACTTACTACTTGAACGGTTTTATCTTGGTACTAAATATACAGTTGGAAGGTTGGCTGTAGATGGTATGTATCTATGTGATACATTAGAGGATGTGGTGAGAGATCTTAATAAAGATGGTGATTTGCTTGATCCTGGTGAGGGTAAAATTCCAAAATATACTGCTATACCATTTGGTCGGTATAGAGTATTGGTTACAAGGAGTCTAAAGTTTAAACGTGATTTGCCAGAAATACTTAAGGTACATGATTTTACCAGTATAAGGATTCATGCTGGAAATGGTATTGATGATACTTCAGGATGTGTTCTTGTAGGAGAAAATAAGATCAAGGGACATTTAGTACGATCAAGATATTGGGAAACTATATTAGTTGAAAGACTAAAGAATTTTCTTTTGTATGGACATGAACTTTATATAAACATAACTTAATGGAACGTAATAGACTCAAGGACAAAAAGATTCTAACTGCTTCTCAATTTCACACTTATGCCAGTGAGATAATTAGTAGAGCGGAATTTGCAGCTAAATTGGGATTTCAATTTGGAGGTGACAGAGATTTGTATCAAGCCTTAGGTTATGATACCACACTAGTCTTTGATGACTTTTATACTCGTTATACTCGGCAAGAGATTGCAAAGGCAGTAATAGACCGTCCAGTAAAGGCAACATGGCAAGGTTCTTTGGAGCTTATTGAGTCAACCAAAGCAGAAGATACTCTATTTGAAAAAGAATGGGTAAGGCTCAACAAAAAGTTTAAATTAAAAACAAGACTGTCAAGAGTAGATAGATTAACGGGGATAGGTAGATATGGAGTCTTATTACTTGGTTTGGACGATGTCAGAGGGAATGAAGATTTTGAAAAACCTACAAGTGGAATAAGGATATTAAAATATGTGAAACCTTTTAGTGAAGGTACTGCAAAGATATCTAGATTTGAATCTAATCCTAAAAATGAACGTTATGGAAAACCTCTGTTTTATTCTATAGATGTTAAGGATTTGAGTTCTGGAGCAAGTCAAACTATTAAAGTTCATCATAGTAGGGTTATTCATATCACAGACGATCCATTGGAGTCTGAAGTATATGGTACTCCACGTCTTGAACCTATTTGGAATAGATTAATGGATATTGAGAAGATTTCTGGTGGAGATGCAGAGATGTTTTGGAGGGGTGCTCGTCCGGGTTATCAGGGTTTAGTAGATAAGGACTTTACTATGACCACTGAACAGATGAATAAATTGAAGGATGAGATAGACGAGTTTGAACATAATCTGAGAAGAGTCTTTATTAATGAAGGTGTCAAACTTGAGGATCTTAAACAACAGATTGCTGATCCTTCTTCCCATATAAAAACTCAATTGGAGTTAATATCTTCAGAAAAGGGTATTCCGGTTCGTGTATTAATAGGAAGTGAGCGGGGAGAGCTTGCAAGTACACAAGATACAACGGAGTGGCTTACATTTGTTCAGGCAAGAAGGGAGGATCATGCAGAACCAAATATTGTAAGACCTTTTGTAGATAGGTTGATTGAATTGAAAATACTTCCAAAACCGTCAGAGGATTATACAGTGGATTGGAAAGATTTATTCTCAATAAGTGAGAAGTCTAGAGTTGAAATTGGTAAAGGACGTGCTAATGCTTTACGTGAGTACACTTACAATCCAATTGCTCAAGGTGTAATTCCACCTAAGGCGTTTATGTTGTACTTCTTAGGATTTACAACTGAGCAAATTACTCTAGTGGAGCAGATGCAGAAGGAAGAGATGGGGGATGAGTTGAATGATATAATTAAGGAAACAATAAAATTAGGTGCTAAACCAGTTCCAGCTTTTAATCCTGTAGCTAATAATGTACTTGTAGAAGAATAATGGAAACACTGATAGTAAACATATCAACAACTAAGTATGATCCTACTCATACAACTGCCTTACGTCAGGCTTTTGTAAGAGCTATGAAAAAGAGATTTTATGAACTTAAGAAAGTTATTGTTACTGCTGTTATCACTCAGAACTGTTTTGGATTAGATAGGATTGTAACTCATCAAATGATTCCTCCTGGAAACAGAGTTTTTGAATTCATGAGGGACCCAGCTAAGATAGATGCCTTTATGAGATGGTTACAAATGCAGGTGGATAAAGGATTATTGTCAGTAGCATCTTATCAGCAGTTAGGACAAGCAATTGATGAAGCTTGGATAAATCTATATATTCTGGATTCTTACAAAAGAGGTGTTCAGAGAGCAAGATATGAATTAGGAAAAGCTGGTTTTCCTAATATTACTACAATAGAGGCTGCTGGCGGTATTGATGTCGTAATGGGCTTACCATTTCATATGGATCGTGTGGCTTTAATTTATACAAGGGCTTATAGTCAGTTAAAAGGTATTACGGCAGCAATGGATGCACAAATTAGTCAAATACTTGCACAGGGTATGATTGATGGAGATGGTCCGGCTTTACTTGCTCGTAAGATAGTTGCTGCTATTGATGGAACAGGAATGGGAAGGTTGGGAATGACTGACAGTCTTGGCAGATTTATTCCAGCTGAAACAAGAGCTATAATGTTGGCCAGAACTGAAATAATTAGAGCTTTTCATTTAGCCACTATACAAGAATATAGGAATTGGGGATTGGAAGAAGTATTTGTAATGGCTGAATGGATGACTGCTGGAGATGAAAGAGTGTGTGAGAAGTGTGGTAGTTTACAGGGTAAGATATTTACATTAGATGAGATAGAATCAATGATTCCTAAACATCCTAATTGTAGATGTATTGCTTTGCCATATTTAAAGGAATTAGCAAAGTATTATATGTAAATTAAATAAAAGGAGGAATGAAAAATGCCATGGAGTGTAGGTGATGTAGATAAACATAAGAAAGGACTTTCTGATAAACAGAAAAGGCAGTGGGTTAGAATAGCTAATTCTGTTCTATCCCGTTGTATGGCTAAAGGAGGTTCAGAAAGTGAATGTGCCGGTTCTGCCATACGTCAAGCAAATGGTGTGGTGGGTACTAATAAAGTAAGTGGATTGTATTCTACTTACAAAACTAAACAAGTAGATTATGAACCGAAACTTGTTATTCATCAGGAGAAAGCGTATTTGGTAATTCCTGTTGTAATGATGGTTGAGGGAGTTCATAATGGAAGTCAAGGACCATTGTTACATGAAATTGCAGAAATTGGTAAGTTTCCTGCTTCATGGAATGGCATTCCGGTTGTAATATACCATCCTGAGATTGATGGAGAACCAGTGTCTGCTAATTCGCCTGACATTATTGACACTCGTACTGTTGGTAGAGTTTACAATACTGAGGTGGATGGTAAAAAGTTGAAAGCTGAGATTTGGTTGGATGAAGATAAATTGAATTCTGTTTCTGCAGAGACATTAGAACAGATAAATTCTTCAAAGAAAATGGAAGTGAGTCTTGGTATGTTTACGGAGAACGATATGAAGCCTGGAAAGTATGGAGATGAAGAATATGATGGTACTGCTCATAGTTATCGTCCTGATCATTTGGCAATATTACCAGATGAGATAGGAGCCTGTTCTATTGAAGATGGTTGTGGAATAGGTGCAAATAAGGAAAGTAAACCAGTTATAAAAGGTTATAGTTTTTCTCTTATTGGTAATAATAAGCAAGAAAGTTTTAAAGAAAGATTGGATGCAGCTTACAATGCTCTTCGTGAATTAGATTCTAATGAATCTCATTATTTGGAAGAGTTATATGATACTGAATTAATCTTTAGCAAATATACTAAAGAAGGAGTTAAAATGTATAAACAAGGTTACAAGTTCGAGAGCGGGAAAATCGAGTTAACTGGTGACCCTGTTGAAGTCCACAAACAAGTGGAATTTGTAGTTAATAATAGTATTAATCTTAAAAAGGAGGACAAGAAAATGTCAGACAACAAATGTCCCAAATGCAAAGAGAAAATCGATGCCCTTATTGCAAATAAGGAATTTGGTTTTGTCGAAGCAGATAGGGAATGGCTTGACACTTTAACTGAGTCTGCTCTCGACAAGATCTCCCCAAGGGTGATCGAAAAAATTGTTGAGGTTGAAAAGACTATTGAAGTGAATAAGCTTGCTCCTGAAGATCAGGCTGCACTTGCCTTTGGTAAGAAGCAGATGAAGGAAAGGAGAGAGCTGTGGATCAAAGGGATTCAGGCTAACACTGAAAAAGGTGTTTGGGCTGATGAGAAGCTGAATAAGATGGACGATGATACCCTTGAAAGTATCTTTAAGTCCGTATATAAGGAAGAAGAGGTTCAAGCGAATTATGGACCATTTGGAGGGGAACCCATTAACAATGGGACAGAAGAAATTGAGCCCCTTTATCCTGTAGGTGTTGAAATTAACGAAGAAAAGTAAGGAGGATAAAAATGGCTTATAATTCTGTAATTATCAAAAGTTATGCTCACATCATTAGTGAATTTGAAGCTCACGCTGCTATCTATCCGGGAGACTTGGTAGAAATAAATAGTGATGGAGAGGTACAGAAACATAGTGGTGCTGGCAAAACTGCTGGTGCAATGTTTGCACTGGAGGATGCTCTTCAAGGTAAAGGCCTTGGTGTTAACGGAGCGTATGCCGCTGCCGATCAGGTTCGGGTATGGCATGCTGTACCAGGAGAAGAAGTATATGCTCGCCTAGCTGATGAGGAAACTGTTGTCGTTGGAGACTTTGTTGAATCCAATGGTTATGGCCAGTTGAGGAGGGAGTCCCGTGCTCCAGAGAGTTGGGAATCCGCCGATTCACAGGCTGCTAAATCTATTTATGATCGCCATATCGTTGGTGTTGTTCTGGCTACTGTTGATACGACTTCATTGTCAACAGATGAATCTGAGGCACGCTCTACAGAGCAGTACGTACGCATAAGAATAATTTAACTAAGGAGGAAATTTAAAATGCCTAAAGTAAATGTTGATTTAGTTGCGAACGGTCAGGCTCAAGGTGCTGTTGCTCATTTTCTTCAGAATAATGGTAGGCTCGATTTAGGGAGAATGAGACCGTTTGTAAATCAGAAAACTGGAAAAGCCTATGTGACTATTTTCAGAGGTGGTGATCCAAAAGTGGCTTCGAACTGGGCCACAGTCCAGACAAACTCTGGAACCCTTCGTAGGGATGAGTGGAAACAGCTTGATGCTGCACTTTATGAAGTTAAAAGGTATAGACTGGGTGGTGTTGCAGATCTTATTGCGAATGGTCTTACCTTCCAACTTGGAAATGCAATGGGAACTACTGTTCTTGAATGGCATGACGTAAATGATCCTGGTGAGGCTATCTTATCAATGGATGGAATAACCAGAGGTCCTAACGACAGACCAATTTACCAGACTAATTACTTGCCAATTCCAATACTCCATATGGACTATGAGATTAATGCAAGAGAACTTGCTGCAAGTCGTAACCTTGGTAATCCTTTGGATACAACCATGGTTGAGAGAGCTGCAAGAAGAATTCTGGAAAAACAGGAAAATATGTTGTTTACAGATGTTACCTTTGCCTTTGGTGAAACAGATGACAGGGTCAGGAATAAGATTTACAGTTATGTGAATTTTCCTGACAGAAACGTTGTTAATCTCAGTATTCCTTGGGATCACTCGGCAATAACTTCTGCTGGTATCCTACAGGATGTTCTTGAGATGAAGAAAGCCATGAGAGCTGCATACTATTTTGGAGATTGTATGTTATATATTCCAGATGAGTATGAAACCGTTCTTGATGACGACTATGACACAGTAACTCCTGGTACAACTGTGAGGGAGAGGATTATGAAGATTGATGGCATTAAAGGAATTAAAGTGATTGATACACTTGCAACTGATAATGTTCTTCTTGTCCAGATGACTCCGGATGTTGTAAGACTTGTACAGGGTATGGGACTTCAGAACGTTGAGTGGAATTCAGAAGGAGGTATGGTAACCAATTACAAGGTTATGATGATCTCTGTTCCACAGATCCGTTCAGATCAGAATGGTAAGTGCGGAATTGTGCACATGTCTTAATTAACAAATCAGACTAATCAAGTCTTTTTTAATTATTTAATGTTTTAATCAAAAATTTTTTATTATGGAAAGAACAAAAAAAACAACTAGTCCTGCCGATGATAGGATTCGGTGGAAAAAAATAGGAGGAGGATCTGCAAGATTAACAATTGATAGAGTAAAGAGACTTATCCCACCTGGACAAATATTTAGGGCTTCACCAAGGGATATTCCTGAATCCTTTCGAGATGTTATTATTCCTTTGGATTCTTTTGTAAAGCTGGAAGAACATGTTATAGAGTCTGTGAAAACTATCTATAATGTAGTCCCCAGAGGTAAGAGTAAATCTTTATTTGATGTGGTTGACAAACAAGGTAAAAAGATGAATGAATCTGTTCTTAGTAAGGAAACCGCTGAAAAGTTTAAAAGGGATCTTGAGAGATAATGTGGTCGGTTCCTCGTATTTGGGAAGGTGGTGACGTTTGGATCATAGGGGGAGGTCCTTCTGTTCCAAAACAATTTGGTGTTCCGGAGAGTATAATAAAACAGGTAATCAATGGTACTCTCCCTCCAAGCGCATACTCTCCTTACATGAAGGATATTCACGAATGTCATGTTATTGCAGTAAATATGGCGTATAAGATAGGAAATTGGATTGATATGGTTGTCTTTGGAGATGTTGGCTTCTTTTTGAAGGAAGAAGGAAGTCTTGCAACCTTTCCGGGGTTGAAGATAGCACTACATCCTAATACAAGAAGTATACCGTGGTTGAAGTATATAGCTCGTGATACCTCTAAAGTGAAAGGACTCAGTTCAAATCCACAAATGGTTAGTTGGAATCAAAATACAGGTTCTGCAACTATTAATATTGCTGTTCATACTGGTGCGAAGAGAATAATACTTCTTGGATTTGATATGCAACTTGGATCAGATAAAATGCAACATTGGCATGATTTGTATCAGAAGGGACCTGTAATATTAAGTGACAAACGACGAGTTCGTAAGTTACCATTTAATAGACATTTGGCAGGTTTTCCGCAAATTGCAGACGATGCCAAAAAGTTAGGTGTTGAAATTTTAAATGCTTCACCTGATTCTGTTATTACACAATTTCCGAAGTTTTCAGTAAAAGAACTTTTATACGATAATAGCTAATGAATGTTGTAGTATTGATGGGAGGATTAGGAAATCAGTTATTTCAATTTGCTTTAGGTTTAGTATTGGAAAAGAACGGAAAGCAAGTTGTATTTGATAATTCTTGGTATACACGAAAAGGTTCTACCAATCCAGCATATCTTCGCCCTTATTGTTTAGATAAATTTCAGATTCCTCCTTTACACTTTGAACCCATAATAACGAGTAATCCTGCGATAATGGAGAACAAGGTAGGATTTAATCCTGGGATATTTCAAATGAGGAATGATAATAATTTTTATGGATATTGGCAATATTATAGTTATTATACTGATATCTTTCCAATACTGAGGCAGTCTTTACAGATTAAGTCTGATTTTTATACTCCTGAATTTTTGAAAGTAGCAGACAAGATATTGGATTCCAATTCTGTGTCCGTACATGTTCGTGTAGGTGATTATGTAGACAAGAGGAAAGGTCAGTTTAATAGTTTATCCTCGAAGTATTATTTTGATGCTATAAAAGAGACAGAAGGAGATTTATACATATTTAGTGATGATATACCTTGGTGTAAACAAACGTTCGATCCAAAGTATTTTTTACGTAAGATCTTTTTTATAGATCAAGCAGATTACTTGTGTTTTGAATTAATGAGATTCTGTCAGTCTCATATAGTGACTAATAGTACATTTTGTTTTTGGGCTGCGTTATTAGATGACAACCCAAATAAACGAGTTATATGCCCAAAGCATTATCTTGGGGACTCTGAGGAGTACTCTAATGAGTATAGATGGCCTGAAGAATGGATTAAAATTGAAGATTACAAAAATGTTTGACGTATTAATAACAACGGCAGAAAAAGATTATAACAAATTGAGGTTTGTTTGCAATTCTATTGTACGGAATATTGGTAACTTTCATGATGTCTTTATTATATCTCCTACTTCTATTCCTAATAATGAAAGGTATAAAAATGCTCACTACCTAACGGACCATGAAGTAATTGACTTTGATTTTTCTAAAATAAATAAGGCATATAGAATAGGTTGGTATCGTCAACAATTTATTAAACTGTTTCAAGAGGTTACTGTAGATAATTACCTTGTTGTAGATAGTGATGTATACATTAATCGTAAGATTGATGTTAATCCTGAGAATCCGTCATTCTATCTGGGACAGGACCAACTTCATAAACCGTACTTTGAATTTAATAAAAAAGTATTTAATCTTAATAGAGTATATCCTCACTCCTTTATCAGTGAGATAATGTTATTTAAGAGAGAATTAATTAGGATTATGTTAAGTCTATTGAAGTTTTCAGATATGAATGAATTTTTTAATACTTGTGTGAACGAAATAAACAGTATAAATGATCCTTCAAGTTTTTCTGAATATGAACTGTATGGTAATTATATAACAGCATATTGGCCTACTATATATCATTATCAGCAGTTAAAGGTGTTTTATAAAGCTAAGTTGAAAAAATGGAGGCAGGATGAAATAGAAGCACTTATAAGAGATAATACTTCCTCTAAGTATGATATATTAACAATGCATAGTTGGGTATGATAATAGTGATGTTCCATAGTGGTAAGTCTTTCCCAGTATTCTTGGAGGATAACTTTAAACAATTAAGGTTATTTAATCCTGACATTCCTATTTATTTTTTAACAGATAGAGAGTGGTTGGGACAGGATGTGTTTTTTAAATACAATATTGTGCCTATTGATAAATCCAATTATGCTTCTGATGATATTAGAACCTTTGAAGTATTATTTGGACGTGGAGAGAATGACTTTTGGACTATTACCACTACTAGGTTTATGTACATAGCTAATTTCTTGCAAGAAAGAAATTTTCATGATGTTTATCACTTTGAGAACGATGTTTTATTATATATAGATCTTGCAAAATTTAACAGTTTGTTTTGTAAACTGTATCTCAATCTTGCTATTACAATTGGAGGTCCAGACAAAGCTATGACGGGCTTGATGTTTATAAAGAATCCTCAAGCTTTATGTCACATGACATCTTTTTTTATAAACTTACTTAAAAATAATAAGTGTAGTCAAATAAGAAAGATATATGAAACGAATATGGTAAATGAAATGACATTGATGAGAATTTACAGTAAGGAATATCCAGATAAAATGATACCTTTTCCTATCCTTCCGTTTGGGGAATGGTCTAAAAATTATGAGGTTTTTAATTCAATATTTGATCCAGCGTCATGGGGTCAGTTTGTAGGGGGTACTACGGATGGGATTTCAGGTGCTAAACCAGAAGATCATTACATAGGACAGTTACTTAGGGAACACCCTGAATATAATGTAATTT
>Ga0210049_1005367_pt1 | contig 10956 bp, 8 predicted proteins | sample CryGeyCG2014_300_2_FD_183964 | JGI IMG/M metagenome (GOLD analysis project Ga0210049, IMG submission 183964) | Groundwater microbial communities from aquifer - Crystal Geyser CG06_land_8/20/14_3.00 (SPAdes) (version 2) | ecosystem: Environmental > Aquatic > Deep subsurface > Groundwater | place...
TCGTTCTCGCTGTGGTTCAAAATTCGACCATTTCGCCCCGCCCAGAACTATGTGCTATTTTCACTCATTGTTATCAGTTCTCGAAATCCGGTGTCAAATTCACTCGCATCAAGCATGGCGCCTTACTTCATTGTCTCCGAAGATGAAGATAGATTGGCTGAGATTCTTACTCACAAGGCGAGGTTCGGCACCTTTCCGGAAATGAAGTCGTCGAAGAAGGGGAAACCGCGCGGGACTCGCATCAAGTCTGAAGAAGAACTGCTCCGCGAAGATTTGGGTATTGCGGAAGATGACTTCGAGCTAATCAATTCATTCAACAACCAATAGCGAAGCGGTTCATCTAACGCGTCAATGGACGCCCTCGTGCGTGCTGGATAAGCATGCGTTGCTTACGCAGGCTAAAGCCTGCGGCTACCGTTCGAATTCATCGCAAGCACCGCTCCACACAATTTCCTGCTGTCATTTCGAGCACCGAAGGTGCGAAGCAATCTCTTAATGTTAACAGATTGCTGGTATGTTATTTATTTGAAATTGCAAATTGGAAAGTGCAAATTGAAAATTTTATTTTTCCAATTTTCATTTTGCAATTATTTCATACGTTCTTCGTCGCGATGACTCTGCGAGTCCGCTCCTCGCTATGACATGTGTAAACACTTTGTGGTTGCTAGGATAAAATTTCTTTGATCCTTTCAAAAACCTGATCAGGCTTGCCAAGGCCGTCTACTTTTTTCAGAATTCCTTGTTTTTCGTAATAAGGTATAACAGGCTCAGTTTCGTTGTGATATTTTTTAAGCCGAGCTGTTGCAACTATTTCCGAATCATCAGGCCTATGAACTAATCTTCCGGCAATATCATTAGGAGGAGGATCAAACTTGAGATGATATATTTTACCTGTCACTGGATCCGTCCTGCGGCCTGTTATCCGTTCGAGAATGACGCTGTCCGGAACGTCGATAAGTATAACAGCATCAATTTTTATCGACTGGAGTGCTTCATCTAATGCGACTGCCTGAGGAAGTGTCCTAGGAAATCCATCCAGCATAAATCCTTCTTTTGTATCAGGTTCTTTCAATCTTTCCTGAACCATTCGTATAGTTAAACCATCCGGTACCAAATCGCCGCGCTTCATGTACCCATCCGCTTCTTTGCCAAGTGGTGTTCCTGACTTCAATGCAGCTCGAAACATGTCTCCTGTAGAAATATGCGCAATTCGATAAAAACCCTTCATCCGAGCGGCTTGAGTTCCCTTTCCTCCTGCTGGAGGACCAAATAATATTAATCTCATGTTTTTATTTTCTTATCTTTTACATTGAAGGTCAATATTTATTGCAGTGGAGATGAACATAGCATATTTTTAACCGGAGTCATGCAAGTCGATGTTGAATGAAACCATAGAGGCACTGAGACACGGATAAAAAATAGATAAAAATCTCAGTGTCTTGGTATCTGGTATGTTATTATATTTAAAATTGCAAATTGGAAAGTGCAAATTGAAAATTTTATTTTTCCAATTTGCATTTTGCAATTATTTCACACGTTCTTTGGAAGATAGGCTGGAGACAAGGATAAAAAAAATAAAAAATTATTTAAAAATCTCCGTGTCTCTGTAACTCCGTGGTTCAAAAATGCTACTTGCACGAGCCCGGTAAATAAATTCTTGAGGAGAAAAAATTTGTTATCGATTAATAGCAGCTGTCCACTGTGTGATTCTACGAATACACGTATTTTTTTAAAATTGAAAAATAAAAATATTTTTCGCTGCAGAGATTGCGGAGCAGATCACGTTAATCCAATTCCGGCAAGTGAAGAGATAGACAAAATTTATAGAAGCGGAGAATACGAGACAAGAGCCTACTTCAAAGACGATACTATTCTTCCTGATTTTATTAAGGCTTCAGAAACTATATTTGCTTACAAATCCGAAGGAACATGGCTCGACTTAGGCAGTGGAAAAGGCGAGATGGCCAGACTTGCAAAAAATCAGGGATTTCAAGTGACAGGGGTCGAAGTTATTAAATCTTTTTGTGATGAATTGACGACTCAATATGGAATTGATATGAAATGCGGTTTCTTCGACGAAGTGGATCTTCCTAAATCATATTTTGATGTAATTTGCGGAATCGATTTCATTGAGCATCTTTCTTCACCTGCCAAATTCTTAAAAAAAATTAAACGGCTGTTAAAGCCTGATGGAGTGCTCTACCTTTCAACAGTAGATATAGATAATATTGTAAATTTTACCGGTTCGGCACTTTTTAAAACAAGTTTTGGAATTATTTCAAGTCCGGCTGAAAGACTTTATCCGCTTGAACATATGACTTTTTTTACACGCCGGTCACTTGTAAATTTACTGAGACTCCACAATTTTGAACCTCTTGTTCTTCGCGGCCGAAGCTATCCTATTGAAAGAATAAAGTTAGGATTAATTGAAAAAATGTTTTTTAAATTTGCATATTTAATTCATAAGCTAATTAATAAAAATATGAATATAGATATTTTAGTTTGTTTTGCCGATCAATTAAAAAATATGTCAAAAAAGATATCTGTTAAAAAGCATGCAGTAGATTCAAATGTTGATAGAAAACATTTTGATAGTCTTATCGAAAAGAAGGAATGAGTTTGGTGGGGGACTTCTACGCGCGCAGGGATGCGTAGGTTCGAGATTAGATCAAAAATCGTTAGTGAATTATTAGAGAAATATAATGATCCTAAAGTATTTGAGATAGGGTGCGGCGCCGGCGCTTGGACCAAAACACTTTTGCAATTAAATCCTTCTTTGAAACTTTTGGCGTGCGATCTATCCGAAAAGGGAATAGAGGTTGCAAAAAAAGAGTGTGTGGAATATAAGAATGCAAAATTCGAGTGCAGGGATCTTCAGTCATTTGCATCTGTCTCCAATAGTTTTGATGCAATAATTGGTAATGCTATTCTACATCATATAGATTATGATTCGTTTCTTGCTCAGGCGTTTAAAATGCTGGTGCCTGGCGGCTTTGCAATCTTTTTCGAACCAAATATGTTGAATCCACTTGTTACTATGCAGAAAAAAATCCCCATCATAAAAAAAGCAATGGGTGATACTCCTTATGAAACTGCTTTTTTTCGATGGAAATTAGCTTCTTCACTTAAAAAGTGCGGCTTTATTGAGGCAAAGGCAGTTCCTTTTGATTTTATTCACCCGCTTCTTCCTTCTTTTACATTGAGTATTGTAGAATCGCTTGGAAAATTTTTGGAAAAGATACCGATCATAAAAGAGTTTACAGGTTCTATTTTAATTTACGGAAAAAAACCTTTGTAGGGGCAAGTATGATCCTACAAAGGTTTTGTATTCTCTTCATGGGGTTCAATGTGAACCAATACATCAACGATTCTGGAATCATTTTTTCGAAGCGCATCTTTAACTCTATGTCCAATTTTGTGCCCTTCAAAAACGCTGGTGACTCCTGGAACTTCGACATGAATATCGACAAAAATATTTTTGCCTGTTTTTCTAATTAAGCATTTGTCTATTCCGGCTACTCCAACGACATTGCCCGCAGTTTCCCTGACTCTTTCTTCGATTTCAGGCGGCGGAGCTTCATCCATTATTTCACTGATAGCAGGTCTAACAAGAAGAAAGGCATTTATAAGAATAATGAAAGATACAAAAAGCGCAGCGTAGTCATCTACGGCCTCGAAGCCTTCTCCGCCAACAAGCGCGATTGAAATGCCAATAAATGCGGCCAGAGAAGTTATTGCATCACTTCTGTGATGCCATGCGTCAGCCTTTACAGCAGTGCTTTCAACTTCCTCTCCAACTTGAAGAACAAATCTGAATAACGATTCTTTAACTGCGATGACAAGTGCTAAAACGATTAAAGTCCACGGTTTTGGTGAACCGTGAGGAGTAATAATTTCTTTTATACTTTGAGATGCTATGAAGACCGCGGCAATTCCAAGAAAAAATGATACAATGATCGCAGATAGAGGTTCTGCTTTTCCGTGACCATACGGATGTTCTTTGTCCGGTGGTCTTGCAGAAATCTGAATCCCACTGAAAACAATGATTGAGAGAATAATATCGGATGTAGATTCGATAGCATCTGCAATCAAAGCATACGTGTTTCCCAATATACCTGCTGTTGCTTTTATTGCGGCTAGAAGCGCATTTAAAACTATTCCGAATAATACAGCTCGAGTTTTTTTGCTATTCTCCATTTCAAAATCATATCAGTGAAACAAGAAAAATTCCAGTATGTTCATGAACATGAGAATATCTCAAAAACTGTCAGCTCTTCACACTAAGTTAATTACAAATCCTGCATTCGTTTCATTAATAATGGCTCGCTCGATAAATAAATTTTCAGCGCATCGACAAGCGCCTGTGCGGCGCGGACAGTTGAATAGACCGGCACTTGATGCGATAACGAAGCGAGGTCTATTCTTCTGGCGTCGCCTGCTCCGATTCTGTCGCTTCTCGTATTTATGACCAGCCCTATTTCTCCGCAAATAATTTCATCTATTATTTCTGAAGAGCCTTCGGAAATTTTTCTTAATGATTTTGCTTTGACTCCGTGATTGTTGAGATATTCTGCGGTTCCTCTTGTTGCGCGAATTGAATAACCAAGTTCAAGCAATTTTTCCGCAAGCCCCAACACTGAACTTTTATCTCTGTTCGCAACTGTGATAAGAACAGAACCGTTTTTTGGAAGTTTGTTGCCTGCCGCTAGCTGAGCTTTCAGATATGCTTCAGAAAAGCTTCTGCCTATTCCCATAACTTCTCCGGTTGATTTCATCTCTGGAGACAATACCGGATCAACATTTTGGAATCGGTTAAACGGAAGCACAACTTCTTTTACAAAATATAATCCACGGCCGCTCCCGTCATTGATTTTTAGTTTATCCAAAGTGTTTCCCATCATTACTCTGGCCGCTACGCCGGACCAGAGCACGCCTGTTGCCTTTTCGAGAAAAGGAACTGTTCTTGACGCGCGAGGATTGACTTCCAAGATATAAACTTTTTCATTTTTTAATGCAAATTGAACATTAATCAATCCGCAAACTTTTAATTCTTGCGAAATTTTCCGAGTTGCCTCTTTCATTTCGCTGACAATATTTTCGTGAAGAGAATAGAATGGAAATGATGCTGCTGAATCTCCTGAATGAATTCCGGCAGGCTCAACATGCTCCATGACACCTGCAATGATTGTTCGTTTTCGATCACAAACTGCATCGACATCGGCTTCAATTGCGCCTTCAAGATACTCATCGATTAAAAGCGGTTTTCCTTCGGAAGCTTCTAACGCTTCTTCAGCAAGCTCTTTCAGTTCGCTTTCAGATCTAGCAACCTGCATTGCCCGTCCGCCCAGAACGTAAGACGGACGAAGAAGAACAGGATATCCGATCTCTTCAGCGGCTTTTTTAGCCTCGTCGATAGAAATAACCGTGCAGTTTGCCGGCTGGCGAAGATTGAGTTTTCTTATAAGTTCAGCAAAAAGTTCTCTGTCTTCAGCTCGGTCAATTGATGCAGTACTTGTCCCTGCTATTTTGACGCCGCGCTTCTCGATGCCTCGCGCAATTGAAAGCGGAGTTTGCCCGCCGATTGTCACTATTGCCGATTTCGCCTGCGTAGTCTCCCAAATATCGAGAACATCCTCAACAACGACAGGTTCAAAGAATAGCTGATCCGAAGTGTCGTAGTCTGTCGAAACAGTTTCAGGATTTGAATTGACCATAATGACTTCGTATCCATCTTTACGAAGTCCATCCACTGCGTGACAGCAACAACAGTCGAACTCGATTCCCTGTCCGATTCTATTCGGACCGCTTCCAAAGATTATAACTTTTTCCCGCTCTGAATTTCGATACTCGCATTCATCTCCAAACGTTCCGTAATAATACGGCGTCTGCGCTTCGAACTCCCCAGCACATGTATCTACGCATTTGTAAACTCGCAGAAGCCCGTCTTTGATTCTATCGGTGCGGATTTCATCCGGAGTCCTGCCCGTAAGAAATGCAATTTGAAAATCAGAATAGCCGAGGCGTTTGGCTTCTTTTAAAAGTTCTGTGTTGAGCGATTTATTATTTTCTATATCTTTTTCGAATTCTACGAGCCGTTCGATTTGAGCAATGAACCATCTATCAATTTTTGTGAGCCTTGATATCTCTTCGGTTTTTATTCCCAGCATCAGCGCATATTTAATATTAAACAATCTATCGCAATTCGGCGTTTCGAGTTTATAGACAACTTCTCGTAAAAAATCTTTGCGTTCAGGATCATTAACGTCCCTATTACGCAATTTTCTGCAAATCCCATCTAGGCCCTTTCCGTCAGCCGCAAGCCCGTTTCTGCCTATTTCAAGCCCGCGCAAAGCTTTCTGCATAGACTCAAGAAAATTTTTTCCGATGGCCATTACTTCTCCGACGGATTTCATCGAAGTTGTCAATGTTTCATCAGCCTCTTTAAATTTCTCGAAAGCAAATCTTGGAATTTTTGTCACTACGTAATCTAACGCAGGTTCGAATGCGGCTTTGGTTCTTTTAGTAATATCGTTTTCTATTTCATCGAGAAGATATCCGACAGCAAGCAGAGCCGCAATCTTTGCTATCGGAAAACCTGTTGCTTTTGATGCAAGCGCCGACGACCTGGACACACGAGGGTTCATCTCGATAGCAACCATTCTTCCGCTTGTAGGATGAACTGCAAACTGAACGTTGGAACCTCCAGTTTCAACTCCAACGCCGCGGAGTACTGCAAAAGCCGCATCGCGCATAATCTGATACAGCCGGTCTGAAAGTGTAAGAGCTGGCGCAACAGTGACTGAGTCGCCTGTGTGAACTCCCATCGGATCCACATTCTCGATCGTGCAGATTACAACGCATCTGTCCGCTCCGTCACGCATTACCTCAAGCTCGAATTCTTTCCAGCCTATCAGACATTCCTCGATCAAAACCTCGTGGACCGGTGATGCAATCAGCCCGAGCGAAAGCATGTTTCGCAATTCAAACTCATTCTCTGCAATTCCAGAACCTGTGCCGCCTAGCGTAAAAGCCGGTCTCAATACTGCAGGATAACCGAGCTCATTTGCAATGCGCAAACCGTCTTCAATTGATTTTGCAACCTCTGCTCTTGGAACTTCTATTCCGGCTTTTCTACAGACTTCTCTGAATGCTTCTCTATCTTCACCGCGCCGAATCGCTTCAATTCCCGCTCCGATCATCTTTACGTTGTAACGTTCGAGTATGCCTGAATCATACAGATCCTTTGCGAGATTCAGCGCAGTCTGCCCGCCCATTGTCGGAAGAAGAGCATCAGGTTTTTCAATGGAGATAATTCGTTCTAAAGATTCCAGAGTCATCGGTTCTATGTAAGTGGAATCTGCAAGTGATGGATCTGTCATAATTGTTGCGGGATTCGAGTTCACTAAAATAACTCTGTAGCCTTCTTGCTTCAGAGCCTTCGCAGACTGAGTGCCGGAGTAATCGAATTCACATGCTTGCCCGATAACAATGGGGCCTGCTCCGATAATAAGAATTGATGAAATGTCTTTTCGTTTAGGCATGATTGAACTCTTTTACCATCTTTAAAAATTTATCAAATTGTTTTGCACTTTCTCTTGGACCAGGCCGCGCTTCAGGATGATATTGAACAGAAAAAGCAGGTGTGTTGGTTAAACTAATTCCTTCGTTAGTTCCGTCGTAAAGATTTCGTTCTGTCGCTTCAACATTTTTCGGCAGACTTTCTTCGTCGACAGCAAACCCGTGATTCTGACTTGTGATAGAGATTGAATTTGTTTTGAGATCGATAACCGGATGATTGCCGCCGCGATGACCGAATGGGAGCTTATATGTATTTGCGTTTGCCGCAAGTGCGAGTAATTGATGTCCTAAACAAATTCCGAAAATCGGAAGTTTGCCGATAAATTTTTTAATTTCGCTTATGATTTCATTTAATGCCGCAGGATCTCCGGGCCCATTTGAAAGTATAATGCCAGCCGGTTTTGATTTCAAAATTTCCTCAGCTGAGGTCCTCGCTGAAAAGATCATAACTTTGCAGTCACGCTGAATTAATGAATTAATAATACTTTGCTTTGCGCCGAAGTCCATGAGCGCAATTGGAATTCTGCCGCCGGCATTTACTTGAAGATATTCTCTTGAAGGATATGAGCATACCTCATCAACCAAATTAGAACCTTTCATCGGTGGAATCGACTTTGCCCGTTCTATTAAAGATTTTTGTTCTTCATACAATGCTGAAATTACAGCTCGCATTGCGCCTTTGCTTCGAACGTGCCGGACAACTGCCCGCGTATCGATATTTTCTATTCCGACAACTCCGTTTCGTTCGAGATATTCATGAAGATTAAGAGAAGAACCGCTTGAGGAGGTTATGCCTGCCGATTCCGTAACTGCAAAGCCCGCAACCTGTATTCTTTCCGATTCTTGGTCCTCAACTTCGAAACTATAATTCCCAATCAAAGGAAATGACATAACAACAATCTGCCGGCAATAGGAAGGATCTGTAAGAATTTCCTGATAACCGCAGTGAGACGTATTGAAGACAATTTCTCCGCTGGTGGAGCCGCTTGCTCCTATCGATCTTCCCTGAAAGACGGTTCCGTCTTCCAGAGCGAGTAACGCTTTTGGGCGTGCCTTCATCGTTCTCTCCGATTTGTTGTAATGAAAAAGTCGATGAATAGTATCATATAGAACTGTCTCTTCAAAAGAATTGTTAGAATCTAAATTCCAGCCTGTGGAAAAAGAACTTTGTTTCCATGAATGTTTATGAATTCGAAATTCACTCCGAATATCTCGAAGAGAAGTTTTTTGTCGAAAAGTATTTCTCTTGAACCTGACCTTATGACTCGACCATTTGATACTACTGCAACACTGTCGGCAAATATGGATGCTATGCTTATTTCGTGAGTCACAACAATCAGCCCTTTGTTTTCAGAAACAGCGAATTTTTTGAGAAGTTTAAAAAACTCGATTTGATGCTTTATATCAAGATGAACTGTTGGCTCGTCAAAAAGCAGCCAATTCGCTTCTTGAGCAATTGCTCTTGCAAGCATTATTCTCTGGCGTTCTCCGCTGGATAAATTTCTGAAATCGCGATTCTCTAATTCTGAAGCGTCAACCATCGCGAGCGCGTTTTCGATCGCACGCTGATCAGATTCGTTCATGGGTTCGAATGGAGCTTTTCTGGCATATCTTCCCATCTCGACAATCTCGCGACCTGTGAATTCAAATACTGAATTTGTCTCTGACGGAATATACGCAAGTTTAGAAGCAATTTCTTTTCGGCTCATTACAGATAACTTCTTTGCTTCAAGAAATATTTTTCCGGCAGACGGCTTTAACAATCCGGCGGCAAGTTTAAGTATTGTCGATTTTCCTGCGCCGTTCGGACCTACAATAACTGTTAATTCGCTTTTGCGCGCAACTAATTCCGCCTCAACTGAAAAAGAGCCTGTATAATATTGAAAAGAAATATTGTTCAGCTCCAGCATCTTGCCGCTCATCTTTTCTTACCGTCTCTGGCAAGTAAAAATAAAAAGAATGGACCGCCAATGATTGCCGTTAAAACTCCAACAGGTAATTCCGTCGGTGAAAAGATTGTTCTGGCAAGAGTATCCGAAACCATCAAAAATAAAGAACCTCCAATAATAGATACAGGTATCAATCTTCTGTGGTCTGCTCCGAAAATGAGTCTGGCAATGTGAGGAACGATGATTCCGACGAATCCTATGATCCCTGTGAAAGCAACGAAAGATCCTGTCAGAAGCGATGCGATTAAAAAGATCAGACGTTTCATTCCTTCAACGCTTATTCCAACCGATAAAGCATTTTCATCTCCAAGACTAAGCGCGTTCAAACTTCTTCCCAGAGGTATGATTGGAATTATTCCAAGAAACGTAACGAAAAAGACAAATGAAAGTTGAGCCCATTCCAGTGAAGGAATCCTTCCCATTATTATTGCAAATGCGCGTGCCATATCGATCGGCTCTAAAATATTCTGAATGAAAAGGATAAATGCTGAGAGAATTGCTTGAAGAGCTATACCTACCAGCAACAGCGTATTGACATGCAATTCGTTTTTATGGCCGCCAGCGAAAGAATAAACAAAAATAATTGTGATCAACGCGCCTAAAAAAGAATATAAAGGCAAAGTAGAAAATCCGAAAAGAATCGGACTAATTCCTGTAGCAAAAGCCAGCATCATGCCGGCTCCGGCTCCTCCCGATATTCCAAGAATATAAGGCTCTGCAAGAGGATTTTTCAATAGAGCTTGAAAGAGCAGTCCTGATATAGAAAGAGCCACACCTGTCAAAGCGGCAAGCAATAGTCGAGGCAGGCGGAGATTAAATATTATTGTATTAACTATCTCCTCATCTGAACCTTTTATCAATGCCTTGCTGAATTCTTTCCATGACATTTCTATTGCGCCGACTTTGAGACATATAAAAAAGGCTAATATCCAGATAATGGCAAGCAGTACGAAATAAACTTTATACCGCATCTTCATGGAAGTTTCGAATTCGTTTTTCTGATTTTATCGAGTTCTGTTTTAAGCTTTATAATTGCCTCAAGTAATCGCGGCCCGGGAATTGTTATATCTCGATCTGAAAAAAATACAAAATTATTGCTTCTTCCCGCAGAAGTTTTCTCTAACACTTTATCTTTTGCTAAACTTGTATCATGAGCATCTAAAAATAGAATCAACTCAGGGTCGGCATCTATGATGCTTTCATCGTTAACTTCTTTATAAGAAAAATCTTCGTCTATGAAAATATTGTCCAGCCCTAAACCAAAAAGAATATTGTTAAGATAACTTTTTTTTCCTATTGTCCACCTGCCGGGGGAATAGATTTGAACGTAGGTTTTCAAATGTCGGCTCTCCGAGCTGAGGCTCTCCGAGCTGAGGCTCTCCGAGCTGAGGCTCTCCGAGCTGAGGCTCTCCGAGCTGGGGCTCTCCGA
>Ga0210049_1005370_pt1 | contig 10953 bp, 8 predicted proteins | sample CryGeyCG2014_300_2_FD_183964 | JGI IMG/M metagenome (GOLD analysis project Ga0210049, IMG submission 183964) | Groundwater microbial communities from aquifer - Crystal Geyser CG06_land_8/20/14_3.00 (SPAdes) (version 2) | ecosystem: Environmental > Aquatic > Deep subsurface > Groundwater | place...
CTTAAAATCTCCTTAACCCATTTTCTTTCTTTGTCAGAAAATTTTTTAAGCGCCTTTGATATTTTGTCCATAATTACAGGCGGGATAAGATCTCGTCAATGTCAACGCCGCCTTTTTTGATTTTTGTAAAATCAATCACCTCTTCCCATTTTGTCTCATCCTCAATCGGAGAAATCTTGAATAGCGGCTTGGATCTTTTAAAAACAATGAAAGAAGAACCCTTGGCCACTTTTTTAGCATACTTGGACACATTTAGACGCAAATCTTTTAAATTAATAATGTTTTCCATAAATTTATCACAATTAAGGTTATCTAAAGTTTAACTAAAGTTCATTTCTATGTCAAGAGCTATTTAAACATCACATTGGCGCCGGTCCGGTAATAGTCCCTTTCCCAGGCGTTGACGATATAGACCATGTCCCACTGGCGGCCGGTCTGACTGAATTGTTCGGCAGTCATATTGAGCCAGTGTTTGGTCCCGTCGGCGTTGACTTCATAGACGCGCGAATCGCCGGCGGCTCTAATCAACCAAGATTCCTGATATTGAGCCAGAACGCCTGGTTCAACATCAATAATGTCTTCCCAGTCCAAATGGCCGTAGCGATTAAACAGTTCAGCGGTTTGTATCCAGCGTTTATAATCGCCGTTGATAATATAGACCTTGTAGCCGCCTTGGGCCCGAAGCAAAGCTCCATCGGGATAATTGGCGGAAGGATTGCCGGCGCCGCTATGATAATTAAAGGCGTTAACCAAAATTGTTTTCTCGCCTTGGTCGTCGGTCAAAACGATATTAACCGAACCGGCGGCGTGAGCCGGAGTGATAAAACTAATGGTCTTGTCGTCTTCTATGATAAAACCGGCAATGTCTATTCCGTCAAAACTGACCTGCTTGATATTTCCAAAGTTGTCGCCGCTGACAATCACCTTGGTTCCTCCCCCAATTGGACCGCTAACCGGAGAAATTGAATTAATCACCGGTGAAGAAACCGAAACGCTGGAAGCGGTAAAATAGAAAGAAACCAATGGTTCGTTAGAGTGAAAATCGGCCGTTTGATACTGATTGAATGGAACTATCGTCACAGTCTTTCCTTGGCTGGAAAAATTAGGGATGTAAGCGACGCCCTTTTTATTTTCTAAAGGAATGGAATAAACGGCGCTTTTGTTTTTTGAATCGGTAACAATATATGGAACGCGCCAATTGGCTTGCTCATCGGAGGAATCAAATTCCAGCTTCAGGGTGTCGTTACCCGTCTGAGTCGGAGCCCCTTGAGCAAAGCGATACCAGTGGGGCGACCAATCCTTGGCGGAGCTGCTGCGAGAAATTATCAGATTCGGAAATCCGCCGTAACTGGCCGAATAGTCAACTTTAATCCAGGATTGTTTGAGATTTTGATTCAAATAGCAATATTGCCCAGTCCCGACGCTGCAGTCATTTAAGTAGTTAGCAACGCTCCAATCGGCGAAAATATCGGAAAATGTCTCGGAGTGCCCCAAAGCGGCCAAGGCAGAGTTGATGCTGTCTATGCCGACTTTGTCGCTGGTGGTCATTTTGGTTAAGATATCTTTTCCGTAATGGTCAACTAAATAATGGATAAACAAATTAGCCACCCCATAATCAGAAACATTGTTTTTCCATTCCATTAAAGGATCGGTTGGAAAATCCAAAAAAGTATTGACCCGGGCGGACAAATAACTCTGCGCGTAAACATTGTCGTAGCCGCACAGAGTCGACGCGTATTCGGAACGCGCCTCGTTAAGCCAAACGTCTTCTTCTAGCCCATAGTGGACCGTCTTCTGGTAAAAACTGATTAAATGTTGAAATTCATGGGCTAAAAGCGCTTTGTTTTTCGGGTCAAGAATATTGACGGCGTTAAGGTAAACCATTTCTCTTTGGTTTGAATTGGAAAACTGCGAACGAGGAAACTCGTCATAGGTGTTGAAATAGCCGCCGGCATTACTGGCTAATTTTGTCACTAAGACAGTAATTCTGACATCATTATCAATTCCCGGCGTCCATTCCGAACCGTAGACCGCTCTTTCTTTTGGATAAATAACCGTGTCAAACTCCTTAGCCAAATCCTCCAGCGCCTCCCTGACTCCGTTTTTGTAAGTTCCGCTCAGCCCCTCAAAATACTCGTCCTCAACATAAAAATAGACAAAATCGCCCGTAGCGCGCAAGGTCGCCGTCAGAGAAGTTCTATTGGTGGAATCATAACTGGAATCAATAAAAAATCTGACCTGCTGACCCAATGAATCCGCCCGGACAATCGCCGGAGAAACAAAAACCCCTCCCGCGACCAAAACCAGCCAAAACAATTTTAGGCCCGGATAATCTTTCATTATCATATTTTACTTCAGCCGCCTTGATTTATCAAGCCAAGATGATAAAATTATCTTAATGACTGTCCCAAGCATAAAAAGGGTTTTTCTAATCTCGGGAGACATTATCGTCTTCTATCTTTCGCTTTGGTTGACCCTGTTTATCCGCTATGGGAATAATTTTGACTACCAAAAATGGGAACGGCACTTCTGGTCTTTCACTATTATCTATTTGCTCTGGCTGATTGTTTTCTATATCGCCGGCTTTTACGAATTAACTATCGCCCGCAACGACCTAAGGTTTTACTCCACCTTGTCCAGAGGACTACTCATTAACTTCGCGCTGGCAATCGCCTTTTTCTACTTCATCCCTTACTTCGGAATCACCCCCAAAACAAACCTTTTCCTGGATTTAGCGATCTTAGCCGTCCTTTTTTCCGGTTGGCGGCAACTCTATAATTATCTCCTGACTTCTTCAACGCTAACAGACAATGTTCTAATTATCGGTAAAAACAAAGAGATTGACCAGATCCAAAAAGTTGTCAAAGAAAATCCTCAACTTGGCTACCAGATAATCAAACAAATCAGAGTTGAAGACATTAAGACCCCTTTTGACATTTTGGAGATGGTTACCCAGAAAAACATTAAAACGATTATCACCGCCATTGACCCGCATCACGACGCCAAACTGGTTCGAAGTTTGTACCAGTGCCTGCCCTTAAAAATAGGGTTTAGCGACCTGCCGTCTTTTTACGAAAGAGTTTTGGGCAAGGTTCCCGTCTCAAGCATCGGCGAGGTTTGGTTTCTGGAAAATTTGACCGAAAACCAAAAAAATTTTTACGAGGTGATTAAGAGGGTTCTGGATTTAACCAGCGCCTTGGTTTTTGGAATAGTCAGCTTGGTTTTCTACCCTTTTGTTATCTTGGCGGTAAAAACGAACAGCCCCGGACCGATTTTTATCAAACAAAGAAGAATCGGTCATGACGGCCAGATTTTCACCCTGTATAAATTCCGGACAATGTATGCCACCGCCAAAGACGGCAGCAGTGAACCGGGCGGCAAACCGATTTACGCTAAGATTAACGACCCCCGTATCACCGGCATCGGCAAGTTTCTGCGCAAAACCCGCCTGGACGAACTCCCTCAATTATTAAATGTCTTAATCGGCCAAATGAGCTTTATCGGTCCCAGGCCGGAAAGAATTGAATTTGTCCAGCAGTGCGAAAAGGAAACTCCCTACTACCAAATCCGCCATATCGTCCGGCCGGGCCTGACCGGCTGGGCGCAGATCAATTTCCGCTACGGCGCCTCAGTGGAAGACAGCATCGAAAAACTCCAGTATGAACTCTACTACATTAAGCACCGTTCCTTTATCCTTGACTTGGGTATTCTCTTAAAGACCATCGCGATTATCCTGAAGGGCGGAGGGAGATAAATTTTTCTTGTCTTAACTTAACAAAAATCCGAGCGTTCTCGCTCGGATTTTTCAAATCTACAAAAACATCCAATATTCCTAAAGTTCGTAAAAAATATTATTACCTCCCGAAAAACGCCCGGATGACTTCGATATTTTTTTTAATCTCCGAATCTGGATAGCGAGTATAGGTCGGCAGCAGGATAACTTCATTGGCGGTTTTTCGGGCTACCGGACAGTCACGGTAAAAAGCGGAGAAACTTTCTAAGTCAGCGCAATTTTTCAGGTGCTGAGCGGTAACGTCCCTCTTCTGCCGCATCAGCCATTTGAGCAATTTTTTTCTGTCCTGATATTGAACCGCAAAAACCGGGTAGATATATTTTGAATCGTTTTCCTCCGGCGGAAGAACCAATTCTGAAATGCCGCTTAATTCCTTGCGGTAAAGTGCCGCTTTTTTGGCGCGAAGCTCAATATCGGCGTCAATCTGATTTAACTGCGACAGCGCCAGCCGCGCCTGAAACGGAGTGTAGCGGCGAAGATAATTTGCCGGCATCTCTTTTTTCAACTCTAAGTCCAGCTCTATCTCCACTTGCCGATTAATCCAGCCAATATCGTGAAGAAACCCGTAGCGAAAGAGCCAATAGGTTAAAGGTTGAAAGATTAGCGGGTAGGTCAATAAGTCAGTCGCCAATCCTTTGAGCATCTTCTTTAGGATAAAAATGGGGCTTTGAAAATCATACTGAGCAAGTTCGGCTCTAAGTTTATTGAGCAGAGCGCTGTCTTTCGCCACCACCGCGCCGCCATACCAGCTATTAATATTCTTATACATGCCAAGGCTGTAAATTCCGACATCGCCGATGGTTCCCAGCCGTTTTCCTTTGGCTTTCCCGCCAAACGATTGGGCGGCGTCTTCTATTAAAGGAATATTATGCTGGCGGCAAAGAGCCAGAATTTCGTAAATGCGCGCTCCGACGCCGTGCAGGTGCGTCGCGATAACAGCGCCGGTATTCTTATCAATCAGTTTGGCAACCTCGGCCGGATTAAGATTGCATGACCGCTGTTCAATATCGGTAAAAACCGGGACGCCGCTAGCCAGAACCACCATATTGACCACATCGGCAACAGTATAGGGGGACATAATGACGTTCTGTCCGGGCTTGATTAAATTTTTCAAAACCAAATAGATGCCGACTCTGGTCATTGAGACGCAGACCGCTTCTGGAACTCCGAATTTTTCCGCTAGCGCTCGTTCGAATTTTTGGACATCGTTTCCTTTATTGAAGCGGCCTAAAAGCAAATCGCTCCAAAACGACCAATAACTCTTCGGTTTGGTATAAATCCGGGAACGGGGATGTGGCGCGCCAAAAATATTCATCTGATTATATTAAAAAGATTATTAAACGATTCCTTTCCCGACCGCCTGGCTGATATTAGTAAACCCATCTTTTCTAAGTAATCGGCATAAGCCTAAATTAATTTCCGAAATAACCTGCGGTCCCTCAAAAATCATACCAGTAATCAATTGGACGAGAGAGGCGCCCAGTTTGATTTTTTTGTAAGCATCCTCGGCGGAAAATATGCCGCCGCAGCCGATAATGATTTTATCGCCATTGGTCTTTTGATAGATATGAGCAATCTGGCTATTGGCCAATTCCTCGGTCGGCTTGCCGCTAATGCCGCCGATATTGGCCGAAACAAGCTCGGCTTCTCCTGGTTCAATTTTCATTCTGCTTCTGTCTTTTGTCAAGTTGGAACAGACAAATCCGGAAATCCGCCGCTTCTCGGACAGTTCAATAATCTCGTCAACCAAATCAAAGGGAATATCAGGAGGCAGTTTCAAAAAAACCGGTTTTTGAAGGTTAAGATTGTCAATTTCAGACAAAAGATGATTGAGGCGCTCCAATTCGGTAAACGGCTGTCCGCCGTAAACATTGGGACAACTGATATTCACCGTTAGATAATCGCCAATATCGGCAAACGCGCGGGCAACCTTCAGGTAATCCCCGACTTCTTTTTCAACCCCAATAATTTTACAAGAATTTGTTTTGGCAATACTAACGCCAAGCGGAATAGCGCCAAGATATTTTTTCCCCGCCAGTCGTTCGGCCACCGCTTCGGCGCCATCGTTGTTGAGACCATAATTGACAATAATACTTCTTGACTTGGGCAGGCGCCAGAGGCGCGGCCTGGGATTGCCCGGACACGGCTCGCCGGTAATAGAGCCAATCTCGGTAAATCCAAAACCAACTGCTGGCGTAATTCCGATAATTCTGGCGTTTTTATCAAAGCCGGCCGCCAGTCCGACCGGATTTTTAAAATCAAGGCCGGCAATGTTCTGTTCTAAAGATTTGTCTGAAAACCCGAAAAAAAGAGTGGTGGTTTTTCTGAACAGAAAATTACTCCCTAAAATTTTGCCGATGGCAACAGCGTCATTGTGTATTTTTTCCGGGTCAAATCTAAAAAATATCGGTTTTAATACTTTCTTATACAACCAACCGATAATATTATTCCTTAATTTGATAAAAAAAATTTTCATATTGCCTTAGCCGCTATCCGGCAGGCATTGGCCATAATGGTAAAGCCCGGATTGATTGCCGGCATCTCCGGAAAAACCGATGAATCGCACAGGTAAACCTTCGGCATCACTTCGCCCAAGGAAGAGACTTTAATTTTCTCCCCGTTATATGGAATAGTGCTGGTATAGTGGGAATTAACTCTTTGGCGGAGCGGCGGAATGGGAGGGAAATAAAATCCGTTATGATTGATGCCGGAGCGAAGGCTTGAAATTAAATCCTTTAAATATTTCCCCGGTTTAGCCTGACTGAGATGTTTCATTACCAATTGATTGTCTTTTAATTGAACTGAATAGGACTGGGAATAGTCGCTGTGAAGATAAAGGCGGCCCCAGAAAATATGGGAGCGTAAAAAGCCGAAGACTGGCCGAACTAATTTCCAAAGCCAAGCCGGCAGATTATACCGCCAGAGATAATCAAAATTGGGATAGACCTGAACTTGAGCGAAATGAGCTTTTTCGTTTTTGGGCAGACAGCCTAAAACCAAATTGCACAGCGCGAAATATGACTTATTCTCTTCTTTTGGTTTCCGGCCGAAGTAAAAAATGGGGAAAACATAAACGGCGTTGTCAGCCATAGTCAATTTATCCTTAAAGCCGATACTGCGCAGGATAATTTCAGTTGACGACGGGCAGCCGGCCGCCAGAAAAACTTTTGAAAAGCCTTTTTCTAATTGGCCGTCCTCAAGCTCAATTTCAACTAAACCGTTTTTCTCTTTGAGCCGGCTGACTTTGGCGCCGGCGCGATACTTTACCCGGGGATCTTTCAAGTATTCTCTGATTGTTTTTCTGGCGCTGTAGATTGAATCTCTAAAACAGCCAGCCAAACATTCGCCGCAGTAAACGCAGCTGTTGGGATGGTTCTCTCTGGTTTCAACGCCGCAACGATTGATTCCCGAGATAATTTTAAATTTTCCTTTGCTTGGATTTTGATTAATTGATTGACCCAAACGGTTCAAGGCGGCCGTCGGACGGAGCGGCGGTCGAGTGGAAAAATCTTTCTTAAAATACTGATTAAGTTCATCCGAACAGGCCGACAATCCGACTAGCCGGGAAATTTTTTCGTAATAAGGCCAAAGTTCTTCTTTTTTAATCGGCCAGTTTTTAAGTTCTTTGTCAGTAAAGGGAAGCATGGTCGCGCCCCAATAATTAGTCAGTCCGCCAAAGGTTTCGCTTTTGAAAATCTTAAACTTCTTGCCGACCGGCTGGCGGGCGATTTGCTCGCCAAAATGAGTTTTAGCCGGCGGAAATTTGAACGAATAGCGCGAACGGATTTTTTGGTAAATCTGGTTATAGAAAGAAGCAATCCAATCTTGAGTGGGATTATCTGCCGCCGGCGCTGATTCTATTGTTTTGCCGATATCATAAACAAAAATATTAAAATTGTTTTTTTTATCCAATAAAGCAGTTAACGCGCCTAATCCAGCCGCGCCGGCGCCGACCACCGCTATTTTAACTCTGTCTTTCCTCATATCTAAAAATTATTTTCTTTTACTGAGCATATCGGCTAGAAGCCCAATCACGCCGAACTGCATTCCCCATAGAAAAAGCATCATTGTCTTGTCGGTTATATCCTTAGCAATAAATACCTCATAAGCCAAGAGAATGAATCCAGCTGTTAGAAAAAAGATAGAAACCGGCATAAACACTCTCAACGGGTTAAAATAGAGCGAAGTCCGAGTGATTAAAGAAAAGAAATTAATCGTGTCGCGGATCGGTCTGATTTTTGATTTTCCTTCTCGTTCAAAGTAATCGATTGAAATATATTTAACCCGGTAATTGTTGCTTAAAAGCGCCAGCGTAATTGTCGTCGTGAAAGAAAATCCATCCGGCAAGAAATTTTGAAACTTCTCAAAAACGTCTTTTTTAAAGACGCGCAGCCCGGAGTTGAGGTCGGGTATTTTTCCCCGGACTAGATAATTAGCGTATTGGCCCAAAATCCATTTAGCCGGCCGCCTAACTAAAGGTATTTTGACATGGCCGCCATTTCTGGCGCCGACCACCATATCATAGTCGCCGATAAAATTAACGAATTCGGGAATTCGTTCCACCGGATAAGTGCCATCGGCGTCAGTAATAGCGATGAGGTCGTATTGCGCCTGGCGAATACCCTCTTTGAGCGAAGCGCCATAACCTTTGTTTCGCTCATTTTGAATCAGACAAGCGCCGCTGGTTTTAGCAATTTCAGCCGTCCGATCGCTCGAGCCGTCATCCACCACGATAATTTCGCCATTTTGGCCGATAACAGCCGCTAATTTATCCAGCACCTCTCCGATTTTTGATTCCTCGTTATAGGCGGGAATAATCGGATTAGACCGAAGGAAATCGCCAATAATTCAAGGCTTAAAATTAGAAGAGAAAACAAGAGAGCGGTTTCTTTATTCAAAGAAAACAAACCGAAAAGATATATCACAGCGGCATCGCGCGTGCCGATTCCCGCCATTGATATTGGAAGCATCGTCGCCACGGCGGTCAAAACCGATATCATTGACACTTCCAGAAAAGAAAGCTCGAGCTCCAGCGCTAAAGAAATCATGTAGCGGGAAGCAAAATAAAAAAGCCAGCTGAAAATGAGGTAAATAAAAAAAATAATAATTTGAGTCTTTTTCAGCCCCTTGATGCCTTGCCAGAGTTTAAGAAAAGAAAACTTATTGTATTTCTCCAAATCAATGGAAAAAAGTTTTTCGACTAATTTTGAAAATCTTTTATGTAAAAAGCTCCGGTTGTCAAGCAAGAAAAAAACAAAAATCAAAAAAAGAACCGAAAGTAATCCGACAATAATAATATAACTGCCAATGCCTTTAATAAAAAACAGAAAAATAAAAAAACCAAGGAAGAGCAAAGTCAAAACATCGGTCAATCGGTCAAAAAATACGCTGAAAAAAGAACGAAAAGCGTCATAACCTTTTTCTTTCAAAAAATAAACTTTGACCAATTCGCCCAGCCGGCCCGGCGTCGCCGTTCCGATAAAAGTCCCCAGCCAGTACAAGTTTATCGCGTCGGACTTGTTTAGATTAATTCCCAGGCCAGTTAGTAATGTTCGCCACTTCAACCCTCTTAGAGCAATTTGAACCGCGATAAAGACAACCGATAAAATCAGGAAATAAATGTTGACTTTCAACAACTTTTCCTTCAGGAATCCGAAATCAATCTGGGTCAGGATATAAATAAAAACAGCCGGCCCAAGCAAATGAAGAAAGATTTTAGTTTTTTTCGCGCTCATTACTTTTCCAATCTCAAAAATAATTTAGCGCCATTGTATAAATTCAATAAATCCACTTTATTCCGCAGGCCGAATAATTTCTGGAGAATATACTTCGGCCTTAGATAATATTCGCGATAAGCCCGTTTTTGCCAATAGAGAATCTTTTCCGCCGGCAGACCGGGCAGATTAAGCGGCGGCAGATTGTTAGACACTAAAGTAAAATCTTTCCAAGTGACATCTGGCCGGAAATATCCTTTTTGCTTGGCAATTTGATAAAATTCCGTTCCCGGATAGGGACTGGCGACAAAGAAAGCCATCGTGTCGCAATTCAATTTCTTAGCCAAATCAATGCTTTGCCGGATGGTCTCTTCGGTCTCGCCGATATTGCCCAGCATAAAGTTGCCGGCGGTCTTAATGCCGACTTTTTTAACCAACCGGACCGCTTCTTCGGCTTTTTCCATGGCGACATTTTTTTTCATCAGGTCCAAAATCATCTGTGAGCCGGACTCAAAGCCAAACATAATTTTCCGGCAGCCGGCGCGCTTCATCCAGCGTAGTGTTTCCTCATCGGCGAAATCCACCCGAATCATGCACACCCAAGCAATCTCTAAATTCCTCTTAACCACTTCTTGGCAAAATTCAATCGTCCTTTTCTTGCTGACGGTAAAAAGTTCGTCATGAAAATTGAATTCTCTGATGCCATATTTACTAATACACTCCTCAATTTCAGACATAACATTGGCAATCCCCCGGAACCTGACTTTTCTCTGCCACATAAAGCTGGCCATACAGTAGGTGCATTGATACGGACAGCCGCGGGAAGTAATCATATTGCCGGCTTTCCAGGGGCTGATTCTTTTAGTCGGCGGCGGAAAGTATAAATCGGTGTCGAACAAATCTCTGGCCGGAAAAGACAAGGAATCTAAATCTTTAATTGGTTCTCTCGCTTCAGTTTGAATCACCTGGCCGTTTTCATCCTTGAAATATATTCCTTTAATTTCTCTTAGGGAGGTTTTTTTATCCAGGGCGCCAACTAATTCGGCAAAGGTGATTTCTCCCTCATAGACAACGCCAATATCAATGTTTTTTTCAGCGACGGTTTCTTTGGGCAAGGCTGTCGGATGCGGCCCGCCTAAAATCGTTATGATATCTGGTGAAATTTCTTCTTTGATGAGCCGGCAAATTTCCAGAACCTGGGTAAAGGCCGGCGTCGGCGTCGTAATCCCAACAATGTCCGGACGGATTTTGATAATTTCTTCTTTGATTTTAGGATAAGTCAATCCCAGCCCTTCGCAGTCCAAAACCTTAATTTCAACCTCTGGCTGGTCTTTTCTTAAATATGAAGCCAGATAAGCCAAATTCAAAGGCAGGGACTTGCCGCCATGGCCTTCTAGTCCCCCGTAATCGGTAAAGGGCGGGTTAATTAGTAATATTTTCATATGA
>Ga0210049_1005374_pt1 | contig 10950 bp, 9 predicted proteins | sample CryGeyCG2014_300_2_FD_183964 | JGI IMG/M metagenome (GOLD analysis project Ga0210049, IMG submission 183964) | Groundwater microbial communities from aquifer - Crystal Geyser CG06_land_8/20/14_3.00 (SPAdes) (version 2) | ecosystem: Environmental > Aquatic > Deep subsurface > Groundwater | place...
AGAGTTAATCAGTCCTGGCGCCTCATTCATCAGGTCGATGCAAGCCTTATCTACGGCCACCGGGTCAAGAGAAGCCAAAACACCTATACCGTTGACAAAAGGCGTATCTGTCCATCCATAACAGTCACAGGCAGGAGTAATATCCAGGGCGTAGTTAATGAAGAATACCTTTCCTTCTTCTTTGGTAATCATTGTTGCCAAAGCTGAGTCCGCAATCCGCCTACCGAGAGCCGGTAAGAAATCGAATCGCTGAATTGCGTTTATACCCGCCATATTGACACACAGATTAGCACAGGCAAAACAATAGACGCAGGATTCCAGGTCAATCTCCAATCCCTTTTCTGTCACCTTGATTGACCCTTCCGGACAACATTCCTCGCAGGTTTGCCACCACTCGCACTTTTGGCCAGGACAGAGCTCGGCTTTAATGACCGGCTTATCACCAGCCAGAGCGCCGTGAAGGTTCATCTTGCCCCGTTTGCTCGCACAACCAACACCGATGTTTTTGATCGATGCCCCATATCCTCCTGCGGGATGGCCTTTAAAATGTGCGACAGAAACCAAGGCGTCCGCGTCCGCTATGGCCCGTGCAACGAACTGTTTGTTCAAATAGTTACCTCGACCCTTGAGATCAACAATCACATCATCCGTTCCCAACCAACCATCAGCGATGATGATTGGGCAGCCCATGGAGGATTGGTTGAAACCGTTGCGATTAGCCGTCTCCAGGTGATCCAAAGCCAGGGTTCTGCTGATCCATGGGTGGTAAGGCATCGTTGTGGTGTCTGTTACAAATGGCTTACAGCCTCTCTCCTTCAGGACATCCACAAATGTCCGAACAATGATCGGCCTTAAGTAACCGACATTGTAGGCCTCCCCCATGTGAGTTTTAACAGCCACAATATCCCCTGGCTTAAGATGATCAAGCCATCCAGAATGCTCGAGAATCTGACAGCCTTTGATGGCAGTGGATTCCAGGAACCGTCTTGAACGGGCATCCATAAACCAAACTGTTGCTTTGTTCATATATCCTCCTTGCATTCCTGTGACGAACAACAGAGTCACAAAAGTGAAGTAATAATTCAGTCTGTCCTTATTTCGATTCTTGCTACTTTAAGATTTGTGAAACATATCCACTCGACTCCTTAAACCCTATCCTTTCATATTTTTTAAGACAAACTCTATGATATCCATCACAACAATGGGAATCTTTTTTCTTCTGGCATTGGCCTGGATCGTGCGGACGCATTGCTGACAGGCAGTGATCACCATATCAGCTCCTGTGGCCTTAATCTCCTCGATCTTCGCTTGAGCGATGGCTGCTGAGAGGTCTGGACGCACCATCTCAAGGTTACCCCCTCCTCCACAACACTTACACTGCGCTCTATTTCCCTCCATTTCCACCAATTCCACGCCTGGGATGGCCATTAGGATTTCCCGCGGGGCTTCATAAACTCCACTGGCCCTCCCAAGGTCGCAAGGATCATGGTAAGTAACTTTCGCTGTCTTCTCTTTGAAGCTGATTTTGCCTTCGTCAATTAACCTTTTGATAAATTGGGTGGAATGAAAGATCTCGATATTCGTCTTACATTGATCCATCCAGGTGTGATAACAAGAGGGACAAGCAAAGACAACCTTTTCTGCCCCCTTCTCCTTCACTTTTTCCAAATTGTGTTGAATCAAAGCTTCGGCATCCTTTTTCATCCCTGCAGCGGTCAGGGGAAAACCGCAGCACCACTCCTCCCCTCCCAGAATGGTAAAATCAACCCCGGCCTTATCCAGAATTTGGACAAAGGATTGAGGGATCCTCTTAGTCATCGGGAAATAAGAAGCAACACACCCAACAAAGTAGACCACCTTCGCTTTTTCCCTCTGAAACATATCTTTGGGGACTTCACCCAAGGCCTGAGTCCAAGACGGTCGGTCCTCGTTTGGCTCACCAATAATATTATGGACTCTTTTCAAAGTCTCTGCTAACTGGCTCATGACTTGAGGATACACTCCCTTCTCCACCATGAATCCTCGAGTTGCTATCCTCAATTCCCTTGTATCGATAAACGCAGGGCATACCATCGTGCACCTTCCGCATAAGGTGCAGAGGTATGGGGTTTCGGAATACTCTTTTAACACATTCTTGGTCTTTGTTGATCCGAATAACATTCCAGGAAAGCCATATGCCTTCCTGATGAAAGATTTGAGGTTAGCAAAAAATCCTCCCATGGTGGTCTCTAACTGTTGTGTTTGCGCATACACTGGACAGACATCCACACAACTGCCACATTTCACGCAGGAATCCAGGGCGATAAGCTCTTTAACAGAAAGAGGAAGAGAAGTTTTTCTGCTTCCGGGCTTAAATGCCTCTTTGGGCATCAAGTTGATGAACATGACCATCGGTATTGTGATGATATGCCAAAGTTTTTTATTATAAGGGATAAAGGCAACCAGAGTGGCCAGAAACAATCCAGATATAGACCAAAGGGGAAGGTTGAAAGAGGGCCACGGCAGCCCCAGAGGGGCGATGATTTTACTCAGACCAAAGGACAAGAACCAATATTGGGCAACCGAGCTCGGAAGCGAATAGGTTAGAATGCTCGTCGCTTCGCAGAAAAACCGAAGGATGAACCATCCTCCTAACAGATTAACTGCAATGATATCTCCGGTCGATGTCTTAAACGTTGCAACTTTTGCCACAAATCGCCGGTAGATGGCGATGAACTCTCCCGTCAATATCATGGCTCCAAAAAGGTCAAAGGAAATCGCAAAAAGGGCATCGGAGGTGCTCAAGGACGGGGTAACCACATCACGAAAAAAGTAAACGTCACAAAAAGGTGCGTAGAAGATTCTCATTAAGAATGAAAAATGTTCGAATTGGGGCATCACATCCACTTTCAGATGGCCCGCGATCAGGATTCCGGGATAACCAATCATGATCAAAACCTTCATCAACCATCTCAATTTATCCTGGCCAAACAGTCTCCTCTGGAGAATGCCATCCAAAAACATTACCTCTATCAGCTTTAAAATCTTTGCGCTGAATAGGGTTGAAAAGACTCCTCTCACAAGGGCCCACAAATCCCATTGCCCTCGCCAATACAGGAACAGCCTCAAGATGAGACCTGTGAAAAAGATGATTGCGCCCAACATAAAAAAGGTTACAAAGAGTGGATGACCAGTCGCCATATATCTCCTCCTTCAGATCATTGCCTCATAGGCTTACAGCTACGATCGTTGGCATTTGTCTTGAGCAATATCTCAAAAGGCCTATTGATATTATTGTTTAACATAGAAAGAAAATATTTGCTCTATGATAAACTGGCAATTTCCGGTTGTGATCTTTTATCTCATATTTACCCCGTTAGAAAGCCCCGCTGCTTGCCCCGTGTGAAGCTGCTCTTCTATCGGGGCTTGCAGCGGGGATGAACCCCGTAAGACCTTTGGTCTCTTACGGGGTGAAGATATAATGCCCTCCAGGCCGGAGGCCTTCCGGGCCAGAGGCCTTTTACTATTTCAAATCAAACATGTTTTCCCCCTTGTTCAAGATACGGTTCCATGTTATTTTTTGCATAAAGGGGTTTAAAAGAGATGAATTTACCGGTTCTCAAAGCTATTTTCGCCTCCATGGAACAGGGGGTCGTTTTTATTGATGATCAAAATCGGATCGCCTATGCCAATCCGGCAGCAGAGAGGATTCGAAACATTAAGATGGATCAAGTATTGGGACAATCTATCTTGGATTGCCATCCCACTAAAGCTCACCCGAAAGTTCTAAAAATTATTAAAGACTTAAAATCCGGTCAAGTGAAAGGACACCTCCAGATGAATATCCAGATGGTGCAGGGAAAGTTCTATGATAATACTTATTCTGCCGTCTGGAGTCCGAAAAACAAATATTTAGGCGTCATTGTTATCTCTCGGGAGGTCACCCAACGAAAACAGGCAGAGGACAACCTCAAAGAGGCGTTAAAAAAATTAGAAAACGCGAATGAAGAATTAAAAAGGATCGATCAAATGAAGGATGACTTTTTCTCTAACGTCAGCCATGAACTGAAAACCCCGATGATCTCGGTGATGGGCTATATTGGGATGATGCTCAAGGAAAAGGTCGGCTCGTTGAACGAGCAACAAAGAAAGTTTTTAGAAATATCCTATCGAAACCTCCGGAAACTTGGGAAAAATATTGACGATCTTTTGGATTTGGCTGAGCTTGGGATACAAAAAGAGTCCTGGATATTCGAACCGATCGATCTCGTCAAAGTCATTGAATTTTCATGCTCCACCGTCGAACCCTTGGCTAAGGAACACCAAATTGAGCTGGAAGCTCAACTCCCTTCCGAACAGGTAAAAATATCCGGGGTCGAAGATAAACTCAACCAGCTTTTCGATAATCTTCTCACCAATGCCATCAAATATAATCGTCAAGGAGGAAAGATCTGTGTGAGCCTTGATCAGGACCCCGAATTTGTCTTCACTCGCATTACCGACACAGGGGTTGGAATTTCTTATCAATCTCTGAAAGAAGTTTTTGCGCGCCATTTCCAAGAAAAAACAAAACCTCTCGGAAATGCCAAGGGGTTAGGAATTGGGCTCTCCCTCGTTCAGGAAATTGTTAAACTTCATCAGGGAGAGATCCAGATCGAAAGCGAAATGGGAAAGGGAACCACGTTCACGGTGAGGCTCCCGAAGAATCACTAAGAAGGGTTCAAGGGTTCAAGGGTTGGATTTATAAAAAATTATTTCACTTGCCCCCTAGACCTCTTATTTTTTCTCCCCTGCAAGTTTACTCAGATCGATAAAAGGCACGGCTCCTCCAGAAACCTGGGGTAAAATTCCATTCCATTTTTCAATACTTTTATACTGAACCAGGATGGGACTGATCGAACGAGAGAGAGCTTCATTGGCCTTGGCTTGTCCCTGAGCTACAACCAAGATGGACTCAGCCTCTCCTTTAGATGTGGCCACCTTTTGCTGGGCCTCGATCTCACGTTGGGCTAATACCTGTCTCTGGGTCTCCACCTGTTGCTGGGCAACCTGTTTGGCTTCAACCGCCTTTTCATATTCAGGAGAGAAGCGAATGTTGGCGAAGTAAATATCATCAACGATGATGTGATATCTGGCCAGATTATCCCCTAATTTGGCCATTGCCCTTTTCCGAATATCTTCTCTTTTGGGAAGGATCTCAGTGATCGGATAGATTGGAACGACCTCCTTGACGAAGTCGTTGAAAGCCGGATCGATGACCTTGTTGGCAAAGTCAAGACCTACTTTTTGGTAGAGATCATTGACATAGGACGGATCGATATGGAAGTTCATCATTCCGGTCAGCTTAACCATCTGATATTCCTTCGAGGCGGCATCGATCTCCTTGAATGGATGAGGCTGAACTCTGACATCCACTTTGATCACCCTTTCGGCAATCGGCACTTTGAAGTTAAGCCCCTCGCCCATGATTCTTTTCTCGACGCTCCCCCACCAGAGGACAACCCCTCTATGTCCTGCAGGGACGAGTGCGAAGGAACTCCATAAAAAAATGAAAATAATGAGAAGGATAATGAGGATTCCAATGGTTCGGGGCTTCGGTCCTTTGAATTCAAAAGCTTCTAATGTTCTTTCTGGCATAGTTTACCTCCCATAAACAAATTGACTTTAGATCCCTAACCCCCGGTTCGCCGGGGAAACAAACATGCTTCCAGAGTTGAAAAATCCGAAACCCGAATATCGAAATCCGAAACAAATTCGAATTTTCAAAATTCAAATTTTGTAGAGTGCACTTTGAAACCTATCTCTACAGGGATTATTCGTTTCAAACATTTGAAATTTGGTCATTTGATATTGTTTCGAGTTTCGGATTTCGTGCTTCGAATTTAAATACGTTTGGTCGAGCATAACTTTGTTGCCACGTTCCAAACAATCCTATTCACGAAGGGCTAAATAATTAATGTTATCTTTCCTTGATGAACCATATAGGTCCGATCTGTTACATTGAGGACATTGACTCCTTTCACCTGCTTCAACTGATCCACCACCTTCTGCCCCATCGGGATATCCGCCACACTCACAATGATATCTCGAACAGTGATGTTCTTCTTAAATCCAACGATATCAATAGCGCCGATATCTCCTCCTGCTTTGCCGATGGCAGAGGCGACTCTTCCAAGCATCCCTGGTTTGGTAAAGATCTCAAGCCGAATTTGGATACTATAGCCTGCACTGGGTGTCCTGATCATAAAATCAACCTCCTTGTTTCATGCTTTGACCAGATCAACATCTCACTTATGGTTTCAATGACCAAAATTTTAAACCAGTTTCTTCTCTATTAAAAAATTCATAGCTGTTTGGCAAGATGTGGTGGCCAGAGAGATGGCTTCTGAAAAAGACCATTGAGCCTCTTCAATTTGAGACATGTGAATTCTTCCAATCACCTCCATCACTTTTCTTTCTAAGTCAGCATAATGGCCCGATCCGAGGACATTCTCTGCAATTCGAATCTCGCGGAGCAATCCCTCTAAGTACCATACCAACACCTTTTTGCCCCCGGAGAGTTCTTCCTCTCTTTTGAGCGATACCAGTTGATCCAGGAGGGTTGTTCCTATAATCAATCCGGACTTCATCTTCTCCGAATATTGAAAATCCAAAATCGCTTCTCTGGTCTCCATTCACCCCTCCCCTTTTGTTAGTCTGCTTTTGTAAGCAGAGTATACCTCGGAAGATGATAACTATTTTTTCCTATTACTCCTATGATAGTCAGCGGCTGGAATCTTGTAAAGGATTTTTTAAATCAGGGGAGTGTTTTCTGATTGACAGGAGAATGATCAGAGAAAGTGCAGTGAATCAAACGCTTTTCCACCTTGGCGAGTCTTTCCATTTTTGAGGATGATGGAGAGGTCTGTAAAAGGTGGAAACTGAAATAGGGTTTAACGATAGGGTTTGAGTCGCTCTAAAAATTTAGGATCCACGACAATTCCCAATTTCCCGGCCTGATCACAATGTTCAATGGCTAATTTAAATTCCTGTTTTTCATAATAGGCGACAGCCAGACTATAATGAGCTTCTGCAAATTTAGGATTGATTTCCAACGCCTTTTGGAAGGAAGCAATCGCCTCTTCTATTTTCTTCTTTTCCCGATAGATACTCCCGATATTATAATAACCCTTGGCATAGTCCGGTTTGATTTCAATGGTCTTCTGATACTCAGCAAGGGCCTGATCTAACATCCCCTTTCTGAAGTAAAGGATCCCAAGATTGGTATGGGCTTCGACAAAATTCGGAAAGATTTGAAGCGTCTTTTGATATTGAACCATCGCATCTTTGAGGTTTCCTCTTCCTTGGTAGGCTACCCCAAGATTAAAATGGGCCTCAGCAAAATTGGGGTCAATACGGATGGCTTTCTCATACTCCGAAATCTCTTTTTTCCACTTTCCCTGCCTTCCATAGACAATGCCGAGATTGAGGTGGGCTTTTGCATTTTTTGAATCCAATTTTAGCACTTTTTGATATTCCGTGGCAGCCTCCTCCAAGTTCGCTCTCTTTGCAGCGTTATAAGCCAATTGAAAATGCTCCTCAATGGTGACGGCTTTATCTTTCTTTTCGGTCTTGCTTCCCCCTGCGCAAGAGATCAGCAGAAGGATCATGGTAAAAATAAGGAAATATTTTTCCATCGTTTTCAAAGGTCCCCTCCTTTGCTAAGGATAGCTCTAAAAAACTATTTACTGCTCTCCTGATTACACAAATTTCAAAAAAAGTTTACACGGATTTTCTCTATTTTAAATGCATTTCTAATCTGTGTAATCGTTTCGTAATCTATGTAATCAGAGATTTCTGGACTTTTTCAGAAATCTCCCAAAAATCTTCTGATTCATTAACAAAAAAATAGAAGTAAATCAAGAAATATTATTACTTGATAATGGAGGCCGCCCATTATTTTCATGCTTCCATCTCTGCAAAGCTACCCATAAGCTCAAAAAATATGTTATGATGATTGGCAAATCTGATGAGAGTTAGAAACCCTGATGGTTTCAAAGTCTGTAATTTTCCATATTCCTTTCATGGTCTAACTGACTTTGTCATGACAAGGATTGAGGAGAATCAGGATGCCGAAATTTAGCGCAAATCTCACCACGATGTTTAATGAAGTTGATTTTCTGGATCGTTTTGAGCGTGCAGCGAGGGTTGGGTTCAGGGCGGTTGAATACATGTTCCCTTATGGATTTAAAAAGGATCAGCTGGTAAACCAATTGGGCCAATACGGACTTGAGCAGGTTTTACATAATCTGCCCGCTGGTAATTGGCAGGCCGGGGAGCGGGGTATCGCTTGCTTGCCAGGACGAGAGGGAGAATTCCAAGAGGGTGCGGGGCTGGCTATTGAGTACGCCAAAGCCCTGAAATGTTCTCGTCTCAACTGTCTTGTAGGAAAAACTCCTCAGGGGACATCTCTGGAAAAGGTTCGTCAAACACTGGCGGATAACCTGCGATTTGCCGCAAAGGCCCTCGAAAAAGAAGGCATTGAGTTACTCATTGAGCCTTTAAATGATCAGGACATTCCTGGCTTTTATTTGGTGCACACGAGGGATGCAATTCAGTTGTTTGAGGAAGTTAATCATCCCAACCTTTGGCTTCAATATGATATTTACCACATGCAAATCATGGAAGGGAATTTAACAAAAACGATTCTTCATCACCTGCCCCGCATCGAACATATTCAATTAGCGGATCATCCGGGGCGACACGAACCCGGGACGGGAGAGATCAATTTTCCAAATCTATTTCGTTCCATTGACGAGGCAGGCTATAAGGGATGGATCGGCTGTGAATACATTCCTGCAGGTAAAACCGAAGAAGGCCTTGAATGGATCAAACCTTATCTGAAGGAAGGAGGAAGATAATGGCAGAACTTGGATTTATTGGTCTGGGGATAATGGGTAAACCCATGGCGAGCCATCTGGCGGATAGTGGTCACACCGTTTATGTCTACAATCGAAGCCCTGAACCACTCAAACAATTGTGTGATAGGGGGGCCCAGGCATGTGGCTCCTGCAAAGAGGTCGCTCAAAAGGCAGAGATCATCTTCATTATGGTGCCGGATACGCCTGATGTGGAGGCTGCTTTGTTCGGCCCAGATGGAGTGGCAGATGGGCTTAAGAAAGGGGCCATTGTTGCGGACATGAGTTCGATTTCTCCCATTGCCACCAAGGAATTTGCAAAAAAGTTAGCTGCCATGGGTGTGGAGATGTTAGACGCTCCTGTTTCAGGAGGCCAAGTGGGAGCTGAAAATGCTACCCTATCGATTATGGTGGGCGGACCGGTTGAAGTATTCAACAAAGTCAAGCCATACTTTGAACTCATGGGTAAGAACATCGTCCATATTGGAGATCATGGAGATGGTCAAACTTGTAAGGTAGCTAACCAGATTGTTGTCGCGTTGACGATTGAAGCGGTTGCAGAGGCCCTTTTATTTGCCTCCAAAGCTGGGGCGAATCCGGCAAAGGTAAGGTCAGCGTTGCTTGGAGGGTTCGCTCAGAGTCGGATCTTGGAACTACATGGGGAAAGAATGATTAAGCGTAAGTTCGATCCTGGATTTCGTATCCGTTTACATCAAAAAGATTTAAACCTAGCCTTGCAATCAGCGCGTAGTTTGGGATTGAGTTTGCCGAATACGGCCACTGCGCAAGAACTCTTCAATTCAGTAGCGGCACAAGGGGGTAGTGAATTAGACCATTCTGCATTGTTGCTTGCTCTCGAAAAACTTGCTAATTACACTGTCCATGGATAAATAGCTTGCAGGTCTGGAGCACAGACTTATGGAGAGGCAGGGGAACAATTCCTTTGAGGGAAAGCCTGCTTTCCCTGCTTACCTCTGAAAGGCCCTCAACGTCAGAGTCCTTCATCACAAGGCATCTGGTCCAAGTCCATAGCGGGAAGGTATAGGGGGGAGCTACGGAGAAGGGGGATCCCTTCCATTTCGCCTTACTTCAGAGGATGCGAATAGGATCAAAGGTCCTTAAATAAATTCTCGATTCGACCCAAATCGGATTCTTCAATATGAACAACAAAGATGGATTCATTGGCGTCTTCCATGGCAGACCCGTAGATGTAATCGATGTTCACATTAGCTTCTCCAATTCTCTTCGCCACTCTCCCCAGTATCCCCGGTTGATTCACCAGTCTGAATACTAATACCTGACCTTTATCGATCAAATGGTTGGATTTGACTAAGGCCTTCTCTGCTTCGGTCGCTTTGTCAACCAGGAGTCGGATCAGGGAATAATCGGAGGAGTCTTTTAAGATACCCCGATAACTCTCAGCCAGGGCAATCCTCCTACCGGTTTTTTCTCTCATATTATAAAGCTCTTTGACGGAATCCTTGGCGTTCTGAATGCTCATCGCCAGGATGTTTACATTCTCCACTTTCAATACATCGCAGAGCTTCGCTAGCTCCCCAGGGGCATTGGTCAAGATCACTGAAAGTTGAATTTTCTTCTCCATCGAACCCTCCTCTCTCTGATGAAGCATCCCCTCACCCCATCCCTCTCCCCAGTGGGGAGAGGGGAAGGATGAAGGAACAATTGTAGATAACAGATCGGCATAGGAAGGTCAATAGTCAAGAGGGAATTTAAAAAAAATTGCTGAAATGAAAATCTTCTTGATCAGAAGATCATAATTTGCTAATTTTAAATAGGGGAAGCGAAAATTAAATAGTCAACCCTTCGACTCCCCAGCATAAATGCTGGGGCTTGCCTTCGGCGTGAGCTCAGTCGAAGGCTCAGGGTTGACCCTGCACTTCGATAAACTCAGTGTCCTGAGCCTGCCGAAGGAAGCGGCGCTTCTTCACCCCGCCTTCAAAGGCGGGGCTTGGCGCCGCCGAATGGGTCAAGACTTTTGTTTCTACCTACTACTCTTCAAAAGGATTTTAACATTAACAAAGTATCCCAATGACAGAATCCCATCTCGCTGTAA
>Ga0210049_1005382_pt1 | contig 10939 bp, 10 predicted proteins | sample CryGeyCG2014_300_2_FD_183964 | JGI IMG/M metagenome (GOLD analysis project Ga0210049, IMG submission 183964) | Groundwater microbial communities from aquifer - Crystal Geyser CG06_land_8/20/14_3.00 (SPAdes) (version 2) | ecosystem: Environmental > Aquatic > Deep subsurface > Groundwater | place...
GCAATTTTTTGGGCTGTTTCAATTGTTGGATTTTGATTTTCGCCTGACTCAATTTTTACAATGGTATTATAAGCCACTTCGGCAAGTTTTGAGAGTTTGTCCTGAGAAAGTCCAAGTTTCTTTCTGTAGTGCCGGATATTTTTTCCTATTGTGGATAATTCTCTTGACATATGTTTATTATTTTAATACTATTAAAGTAGGTATTCTTGCGGATTGTTATTGTAGATTCTCTACTCCAATAATACTAAATAAATAAATAATGTAAAGGTTTAAAACTATGAATTTAGTTAAGGTAAAGTGTACGTTTTGTGGAAAAGAGTTTTTTCGAAGTAAAGGACGTTTCAATGAGGCTAAAAAATTTGGTTGGAATCAGTATTGTTCAAAGGGATGTCAAAATAATGCCCAGGTTACGAGCGTTAAAAAGACTTGTGGAAATCCTAATTGTAATAAGTTGGTTTTGCGGACGCTGAACCAATTCAAGCGATCTAAATCAGGATTTATTTTTTGTTCTCAATCTTGTGCGGCGATATTTAATAATAAAAAGTGCCTTAAGGGTCACGCAAAAATAAAGCCGAAATTAAAAACTTGTACAAATTGTAGCAAACAGTTTAGAAAAAGCACTGGCAATAAGAAATACTGCTCAATAGAATGTAAAAGGCAGGCGGAGTGGCATTCGCCTGAAAAATTGTTGGATATTATAAAAACTGCGGTTCGAAAGTTAGGAAGAATTCCTGCCAGACGGGAAATAAAAGGAATAGATAGTGCCTGCCGAAGAGTTTTTGGTTCATGGAATAATGCTGTCTTAGCAGCTGGCTTTACTCCAAATAGGTCTCACGATAACAGAATGTACAAACGATCTAATGCTAAAGCTTTAGATGGTCACCTGTGTGATTCTGTTTCAGAACTCTTAATTGATAACTGGCTTCACCAAAACAATATCCCGCATGAAAGAAATGCCCACTATCCCGAGACACATCACAAAGCAGACTGGGAAATAATATCTAAAAATCAAAAAATATTTATTGAATATTTCGGGCTTGCTAATGATAGTCCTCGATATGATCGTGCTGTAAGAAAAAAGAAGGAACTCTGTCGTAAATACAACCTTGCTTTAATTGAAATTTATTCCAAAGATCTCTACCCTATAAAATATCTTGACAATAAATTAAGAGATAAATTTAAAGACGTGATTTTGATGTCTAATGTCGGGGATGCCAGGCTCGAACTGGCACTCTCCTGTCCCCGAGACAGGCGCGTTAACCAATTACGCTAATCCCCGGCTTTTAAGTTACCCAATATTTCTTTTTTGTCATTTCGTCTCTTTTCATTTCTAATTTTTCTCTTTCTTTTTTGGCTTTTTGAGCCAAGGAGCTTAGCTCCTTTTCAGATAACTTTCCTAAATTTTTAATCTCTTTTTCTAAAAATTCTTTTTCATTTTTCTTCGGCTCCTCTAGGACATAACCCAGTAGGACATCGAGAATTTGTCCTACCTTGGGACCAGGTCCTACCCCCAAAATCTCCATCACATCATTACCAGAAACTTTGAGAAGCCCCACTGAAATCGGGTCCTGGGAAACCTTTTCAATAACATACTTTAAATGTCTTAATTTATAAGGTTCGGCTTTGGGAACTCCCGAACCAATCCGATCAGCCATTCTAACTTGTAATAATTCTTCCATATTTTCTGGCCCAACCTGACGAACTAACCTCCGAACTGAGCTATCAGAAACTTCACCAACATTATAATAAAATAAATGATATCTCACCAGTTTAACAATTTTCTCAATATCTTTTTTAGGAAATTTTAATCGATTTAAAATTTGAGCCGTCATTTTTGCCCCAACTATTTCATGACTATAAAAGGTAGCGTCCGGGCCCTCGCCATTTTTGACTTTTGGCTTCCCAATATCGTGAAAAAGGGCAGCTAATCTGACATATTTATTGAAATTTTTTTTAGCCGCGAAATCTAATGATCTTAGATAATGCTCGTAGCATTCATATATATGATGCTTATTTTGGGTGACTTTATAACCATCTTCTAATTCGGGAATAATATATTGCAGTAGTTGGAGCTCTCTCAAAAGCTCTATCCCTTCGGCCGCTCTTTCAGTCATAATAATTTTTATTAATTCATCCCTAATTCTCTCTTTAGAAATTGCCTGAAGCCAGGGAGAATTTTTCTTTATAGCTTCAGCCGTTTTTTCTTCAATCTTCCAATCCTCTCCCAGGGTTACCGCAAACCTTACTGCCCTCATCATTCTTAAAGCGTCCTCATTAAATCTCTCTTCCGGATTTCCAACCGCCCGAATTATTTTATTTTTCAAATCTTCTTGTCCTCCAAAAGGATCAACGATTTCTATTTTCTGTTTTCTGTTTTCTATTTTCTGACCAATGGCTATCGCATTAACCGTAAAGTCTCTCCGCGACAAGTCTTCCTCGATGGTCTTTGCGAAACTAATCTGGTCAGGGTGACGCTTATCAGTGTATTTTGCCTCTTTTCGATAAGTAGTGATTTCAATTTCTTTTAATTTTGGATTTTTACTTCCGGTTTGAATAGTCACAGTCAAAAATTTATTTTCATAAAAACTTTTTGGAAATATTTTTTGAATCTCTTCTGGCTTGGTACTGGTCGCTACATCCCAATCTTCAGGCTCTATCCCTCTTAAAAAATCTCGAACACAGCCTCCAACAATATAGGCTTCAAATCTCTTCTTTTTCAGCTCGTTAATAACAGATTGGACCTCTTTAGGAATTCGCATAAATTCATTTTAGCTCAAAATCTTGTTTTTTTCAATTGTTTTGGTAATATTAAGAAAGGTGGAGCCCTCGTGGTGTAATGGATAACATGTCTGCCTTCGAAGCAGAAGATTGTAGGTCCGACTCCTACCGAGGGCATTACAAATTTGTTATAATTAACTAAGGTGAAAAAAATTTTTTTAATTATTTTTTTAGGGGTCTTGCTTTTCCCCTCCCTTTCTCTAGCCTATACTGTTTACCAAACTGAGGGAGGAGTTAATGTAATTTACAAAGGAATAGTCCCTTGCGGCAAACCAGTTAATTTGGGTGGAGACTTAAGCAATGGCGACCTAGTCGGTGGCACCTGTTGCGAAATGCCCTGCACTTTCTGTCATTTTTTCGTCATGCTAGATGGAGCAATTGATTTTGTTTTATTAAAATTAGTTCCTCCAATTGCCATTTTAATGTTGGTGATTGGCGGAGTAATGTTTATCCTCGGCTATTTTGGTGAGGGAGGAGAAGGGAGTCCGAAATTGTTCAGTCAGGGTAAAAAATTAATTACTTCGGTGTTTATTGGTTTAATTATAATGTTTGCTGCCTGGCTGATTATAACTGTATTTTTTACATATATTGGGGTATCATCAACCGGTCCTTTACAGGAATTGGCTACCGACCCCACAAAATGGGCTCAAATTAATTGTCCAACCAATGCCGAAGTCTGCACAGACCGATTAGTAAGCTCGGCCTGCGAAGGAGTAAGAAGGGCAGGAAAAATACCTTGTGCTACACTTCATCATAATGGTCAACCAATAGATGCTTCCGAATGTCTTGAATAAAAATAATGAGGCCTCCAAAAATCGCTAGATTTTTGGAGAAAAGCGACACAAGGCTGGGCGACTTTCTCAAATTTACTTTAGTAAATTTGAGCGGAGCCTCAACCTTGATGGCGCGTGCCCCCATAACTTAATGGCAAAGTAGCAACTTAGAATAAAAATGGATAAAACAAAATATCCACAATTAAAAAGAAGGGCAATTCAATTCAGAAAGCATGGATTTAGTTACAGAGAAATCGGACAAAAGTTGGGTGTAGCGAAAAGTACAATTAGGTTCTGGTGCATAAATGTTCTTTTAAGCCCCGCAGATCGAAAACGACTTTATACAAGACAAGTTTTGCTTTTATCCAGAGGGCCTAATAGCCAAAAAGAGAGAAGGGAAAGGGAAATAGCGAAAATTATTGAAGAAGCGGAAAAAGAAATTAAAATTCCTCTTTCTTTCGAAACTTACCGACTTATAGGTGCTTTTCTCTATTGGTCGGAAGGAAGTAAGACAAATGGTTTTTCTTTTTCTAATTCCGACCCTCATTTTGTACTTTTCGTGACAAGGTGGCTTAAAAGAGTATTGGGAATTTCTCCCGGAAATTTAAAGGCCTGGCTTAATATTTATCCACAACAAAATGATTTAGAAATAAAACGGTTTTGGTCAGAATTAACTGGAATTCCATTCGAAAATTTTGGTAAAAGTTTCACTAAGCCTCCCAACAAAGGATTTAAAAAAAATAACCTTTATTATGGAACAATAAAAATCAAGGTTCCGAAAGGAACTGATATGCGCTATCGAGTTTTTGGTTGGATAAAAACAGTTTTGAAAGATATAGCGCCGGAAGTAGAATTAAAACAAAAGGAGTGGAAATCATTAAAAGAAACTCCTCGACCAGTAAATATACAAGAGAAAATTGAAGTTTAACGCCCCCATAGCTCAATTGGTAGAGCAGAAAGCTCTTAACTTTAAGGTTCCAGGTCCGAGTCCTGGTGGGGGCACTATAGAAATTCAAAATGCAAAATGCAAAATTAAAGTAAGGGGCTTACTTTTTTTTATTTAAAGAGGTGATATAATAAAAGCAGCAAAATATGCTTACGCCTGAAGAAAAGACAAAAATAATTGAAAAATATAAGCTCCATGAGTTAGATACCGGGTCGCCTGAGGTTCAGATTGCTCTTTTGACTGAAGAAATTAAAAGATTGCTTCTCCACCTGAAGAGCCATCCCAAGGATTTCCATTCAAAAAGGGGGTTATTAAAAATGGTAGGGAAAAGAAGAAAGTTTTTGGCTTATTTAAAAGAAGAAGATACCAGAAGATATAATAGTATTGCCAAAAAAATTGGTATTAAAAAGTGACATGGTAATTAAACATATTGGGCAAAGAGTGGCACTACTGATTGACGTTCAAAACTTGTACCATTCAGCAAAAAATCTCTACGGTGCTCGGGTTAATTTCGGAGCTATTTTAAAATTGGCAGTGGCTCAAAGAAGTTTAATTCGGGCTTTCGCCTACGTCGTTCGAACAAAAACCGGGGAAGAAAGACCATTTTTTGATGCCCTAATCAAGTTAGGAATTGAAACCAGGGTCAGAGACCTCCAGGAATTTTACGGCGGTTTAAAAAAAGCCGATTGGGATGTGGGAATAACTATTGATGCCATCCGTATTGCTCCGAGTGTTGATACAATTGTTCTGGCTTCGGGAGATGGCGACTTTCTTCAGTTAGTTGAATATTTGAAAAATCAGGGAAAAAGAGTAGAAGTCATCGCCTTTGGGAGATCGGCTTCCAGCAAATTAAAAGAGGTGGCTGATGAATTTATTGATTTAGAAGAAAATCCAGAAAAATATTTATTGAAAAAATGAACGAAACTTTTAAATTAGAACTTGGCGGAAGAGAATTAAAAATAGAAATAAAAAATTTAGCTGAGATGGCAACCGGCAGCTGTTTGGTCCAATACGGAGATACTTTAGTCCTATCGACGGTGGTAATCTCAGACCAAGAACGAGAAGGAATAGATTTTTTTCCTCTGACCGTTGATTACGAAGAGAGATATTATGCGGCTGGGAAAATTTTGGGTTCCCGTTATATCAGAAGAGAAAGCCGACCTTCAGATGAGGCAATTTTGACTTCGAGATTAATTGACCGAGCCATCAGACCTCTTTTTCCTAAGGATTTAAAAAGAGAGGTCCAGATTGTCATCACCTGTCTTTCCTGGGACAGAGAAAATGACCCGGACATAATTGGTTTAATTGCTGCCTCCTTAGTTTTGTCTCTCTCTAAGATTCCCTGGTCAGGACCAATTTCTGTTGTCAGGGTCGGTAAAATTGGAGACGAATTTATTCTTAATCCAACTTATGAAGAAAGGGAAAAGAGCGAGCTGGACTTAGTCATCACCGGGGTGAAAAAATCTGCTGAAATTTTAATCAATATGATGGAGGCTGAGGCCTCAGAAGTTTCAGAAGAAGTAATTTTAAAAGCGACTGAGTGGGCTATACCCCATTTGAAAAAACTAATTGATTTTCAAAATCAGATTGCCAAAGAGGCGGGAAAAGAAAAAATTTCAATCGAAACCCCTCCCCAGGATTTAGAATTGGAGAAAGAAATTAAAGAATTTCTTGGAGACAGATTAGAAAAAGCGCTTTACCAACCGAAAAAGAAAGAAAGGATGGATGAAGTGAATGCCCTTAAGGAGGAATTGGTTTATTATATTGAAGGGAAGTATCCCGGAATGGGAAAAACTAAATATGTCAGAGATTTTTTTGAGAAAGAAATAGAAAGATTAGTTCATCAAAATATAATTTTAAAAGAAAGAAGGCCGGATGGCAGAAAGTTAGATGAAATAAGAGAGATTTCTTGTGAGGCCGGGATTTTACCCAGAACCCATGGTTCTGGTCTTTTTTGTCGAGGCCAAACTAAATCCCTTTCAATTTTAACTTTAGGAGCGCCAGGGGATGTCAAATTGTTAGAGGGGATGGAGATTGTTGGAAAGAAACGCTTTATGCACCATTATAATTTCCCTCCCTATTCTACCGGAGAAATAAAACCAATCAGGGGACCGGGCAGAAGAGACATTGGGCATGGAATGCTCGTTGAGAAAGCCCTTTTACCCTTAATTCCTTCTTTCGAAGAATTCCCCTACACAATAAGAATTGTTTCAGAAATTCTTTCTAGCAATGGCTCTACCTCAATGGCTTCAGTCTCCAGTTCTTCTCTGGCTTTAATGGATGCCGGGGTACCAATAAAAAAACCGGCGACTGGTATCGCCCTCGGATTGATGGAAAATGCAAAAGGCGATTACAAAATTCTAACCGATATTCAGGGACCGGAAGATCACCATGGCGATATGGATTTAAAAGTAGCTGGAACAAGAGAAGGCGTTACCGCTATCCAGATGGATGTCAAAATTGATGGTCTAAATTCAAAAATTTTGAAAGAGGTCTTAGAGCAGGGTAAGCGGGCTAGGCTTCAAATTTTAGAGAAAATGAAGAAGGTTTTGGAAAAACCCCGGCCAGAACTTTCCCCTTTTGCCCCAAAGATTTTAACTCTTCAGATTAATCCAGAAAAAATCAGGGAGGTAATTGGCCCGGGTGGAAGAGTAATTAATGAGATAATTAAGGAATGCGTGGTTTCAATAGAGGTTGAAGATACCGGAAAAATTTTTGTCACAGCTGAGAAGGAGGAGGCTGCCAAAAAGGCAATTAGCTGGATAAAAAACATTACCAGGGAAGTGAAAGTAGGAGAGATTTTCCAAGGTAAAGTGAAAAAAATTCTAGATTTCGGAGCTTTTGTTGAGATTTTCCCTGGCCAGGAAGGATTGGTCCATATTTCCCAGCTTGCTCCCTTTAGAGTGGAAAGGGTTGAAGATATAGTCAAAGTTGGTGATATTGTCCCGGTCAAAGTAATTTCTATTGATGAACAAGGAAGGATTAACCTTTCGTTGAAAGCAGCGAAAGAGAAATCCAAATAACGAAATTAAAATGACAAATGAGATTGAGGAAAAAAAGGAGTTTTTAAAAAGGGAGGAAATACGAACAATGGCAAAGGCGATTTATCGTCTCCGGGAAATTGAAGCTCAAAAAGAAAGAGAGAGAGTTGCTGCTTTGAAACTTGGGGAAACGAGAGAAAAAATCCGGGTACCCGCCGAGCGGGTGCCAGAAATCCTGCTTCCTTCTAAAGAAGTTAAAGAAAAGGAAGAAGTTTTAATCCCTCAGCTCTTTCCTAAAAAACCGGGCCCTCCCAAAGTTTTTCAAAAAATTTTAATAAGGGCGGTATTTTGTTTTCTCTTTCTCCTAATTATCGGTTTTTTTGGATGGTTCTTTGGAGTTAGAAAACCGTCAGCTGAAGAAATTATCCCACCGGCCGAAGAGATTCTGCCAGAAGAAGAAATCACAAAAAAGCCAGAAATCCTCATTCCTCCTTCTCTGATTTCGGTTAGTGAAACCGAGGCCCTAGAGATTTCCAAAAATGAAGAAATCCCTGAAGCAATTCATCGGCTAATTACAAAGGATTTAGCAAAGGGCGCTTTTTTGCGAATTGCTATTAAAAATCTAATTCAGAATCGCTTGGCTTCCTTAGAAGACCTCTCTCAAGCTTTTCAAGTTGAAACCCAAAAAGAAATTTTTCAAAAATTAAAAGAAGATTACACTTTAGCTATCTATTCTCAAGAGCAAGGAAAAAGAATAGTTTTTATTACAAAAATTGAGGAGGCAGAAGGATTAAATGAATTATTAAAAGATTGGGAAGGAAAAGTAGCAAAAGAGGGGGTTTTTCTTTCTGGCCAAAAAATTTCCACTCAGGTGTCTTATTTCAAGAGCGCATCTTACCAAAATGTTAATTTTCGTTATTTAACTATTTCCAAAGAAGATTCTGGAATCTGTTATGCTCTATTTAAAGATTACTTCATTTTCGCCACTTCTTTCGAAAGTCTGAAAAAAACAATCGAAGAGTTAAAAAGAGAAGAGGAACTTTCGGCTTGGAAAGTAAAGGTTGGCCAATTATTTATTGTTGGTTTTGAGGGAAAAGAAATTACTCCTGAATTGGAAGAATTTATTAAAAAATATAAACCAGGCGGAGTGCTTTTACTTTCAAAAAATATTGAAAATAGAGAACAGTTAAAAAATTTAATTTCTGGACTTCAAGAAATTTCTTTAAGAGAAACGGGTCTTCCATTATTTATTGCTGTTGACCAGGAGGGTGGAGTAATTTCCCGAATTGGATTCTTAGAAGAAAAAACTCCCCAATCAGAAATTAAAGACCCTGAAGTATCTTATCAAATCGGTTTAAGGAGAGGCGGGGAGCTTAAAGGATTGGGAGTGAATCTCAATTTGGCCCCTCTTTTGGATACGGCAAGTTCGGCCGATTTTCTTTTTAGCCGCTCTTTTCAACGACCAGCTTCGGAAATTGGGGAATTGGCCAAATCTTTAATTTTAGGCCAGAAAGCAGCTGGAGTCTTAACGGCAGTAAAACATTTTCCCGGTTATTCGGGTATATCTTTTAATCCGGAGGAAGAATTAGGAGTAAGGGCTGAAGTTCCAGAAATTTCTCAATTCAAAAAGGCAATGACAGCCAGTCCAGAGTTAATAATGACCTCAAATGTGATTTATCAAGAGATTGATTCTTCTTTGCCTTTCACTTTTTCTGCTAAAGCCATTCAATATCTTAAAAATAATCTAGGGAGTGAGGAGATTTTAATTATCTCTGATGATCTGGATCAAAATTCTCTCTTAAAAAAATTCTCCTTAAAGGAAGTTGTGACAAAACCAGTCGAGGCGGGGGTAGATATTTTAATTTTTTCTGGTTATAGATTGGGGGTGGAGAAAGGTTTGGACGAGTTCATAAAAGCCTCTGAAAATGGAGGGGTTTCAAAAGAAAAAATTGAAATAGCATTTTCCCGGATTAGCCAATTAAAACAGAGGTTGTTAAAATAGTGGTAGGGTATGAATAAAAAATTATTATTAGAATTAAAGGAAAAATTAGAGAAAGAAAGAGTTACCATCGAAGAGCAACTGAAAAGGTTTGCCAAAAAAGATGAAAAATTAAAAGGAGACTGGGATACAATTTTCCCCCGTTTTGATGGTGGCGAGGCAGGAAGCGCAGCTTTGGAAAAAGCGGCTGATGAGGTTGAAGAATATAGTACTCTTTTGCCTATTGAATATAGTTTAGAATTAAAATTGAAAAATATTGATTTAGCCTTAGAAAAGATTAAAAAAGGCAAATACGGAATCTGCGAAGAATGCGGGAAAGAAATCCCTGAAGAAAGATTAAAAGTCTCTCCCGAATTCCGCTTTTGCCTCAGATGTAAAAAATAATATGCTCTCTAAGGTTTTTTCGGCGGCGGTTGTTAGCTTAGACGCCCAGATTATTGAAGTTGAAACTGATGCCTCATACGGATTGAGGCATTTTGAAATTGTTGGCCTGCCAGATAAGGCGGTTGAGGAAAGCAAAGAAAGGGTAGGGGCAGCAATTGAGAGTTCGGGTTTTCAATCTCCTCATCACCAACCGGTTAGGATTTTGGTTTCTCTGGCTCCAGCTGATCTGAAAAAAGAAGGGTCTCTCTACGATTTGCCCATCGCTTTAGGTTATTTATTAGCCGCTGAGAAAATTAAATTTGACCCCAGTGATAAAATTTTCTTAGGAGAATTAGCTTTAGATGGAAGATTAAGAGCAATTAAAGGAGTTTTATCTTTTGCTCTGGCTAGCCGTGAAAAAGGCTTTTTGGAACTAATTTTACCAAAGGAAAATGCCTTAGAGGCTAGTCTAATTAAAGGAATAAAGGTAATTGGTGCTGAGAACTTAAAAGAGGTTATTGATTATTTAGTGGGGAAAAAAGAAATTTTAGCCAAAGAGACAAATCCTGAGGATTTTCTGAAAACTCCAGATTATCCAATCGATTTAGGTTATATTAAAGGCCAGGAATATGCCAAAAGAGCCTTAGAAATTGGGGCTAGCGGAGGTCATCATTTACTAATGATGGGGCCGCCAGGAGCAGGAAAGACTTTGTTAGCCAGGGGGATTATTTCAATTCTGCCTCCTTTATCTTTTGAAGAATCTTTAGAAGTGACGAAAATTTATAGTATAGCTGGGTTATTGCCAAGAAATCGGCCTTTGATTAATTTAAGGCCTTTTCGCTCTCCCCACCACACCTCTTCTGAAGTGGCTTTAATTGGCGGTGGCAATCCTCCCCGACCAGGAGAAATTACCTTGGCTCATCGGGGAATTTTATGTTTGGATGAATTCCCGGAGTTTCATCGCGATGTTTTGGAATCTTTGCGCCAACCAATTGAAGAAGGCCAAATTACAGTTTTAAGAGCAAAGCATTCCCTAACTTTGCCGGCTCGTTTTACCTTGGTTGCTGCTACCAACCCCTGCCCTTGTGGTTTTTATGGT
>Ga0210049_1005388_pt1 | contig 10931 bp, 9 predicted proteins | sample CryGeyCG2014_300_2_FD_183964 | JGI IMG/M metagenome (GOLD analysis project Ga0210049, IMG submission 183964) | Groundwater microbial communities from aquifer - Crystal Geyser CG06_land_8/20/14_3.00 (SPAdes) (version 2) | ecosystem: Environmental > Aquatic > Deep subsurface > Groundwater | place...
ACGATATAACTTTTTTTGCCGAAACTACTTTTCGCAATGAGAGGAAAAAATTTGGAATTAAAATCGATGATAGAAGTCGGCATATGTATTTAGTAGGCAAAACCGGAATGGGAAAGACAGAAATGTTAAAGAATCTTGCCATTCAGGATATTCAAAAAGGCAAGGGTTTAGCTTTTATTGACCCCCATGGAGAAGCAGCTGAGGAATTACTTGATTTTGTTCTCTCTCAAAGAATTGAAGATGTTATTTATTTTAATCCGGCAGATATCGGTTTCCCTATCGCTTTTAATGTTATGGAAAAAGTTGATCCCGAGCATCGCCATTTTATTGCCTCTGGTTTAATGGGGGTTTTCAAAAAAATTTGGCCAGATGTTTGGTCAGCCAGAATGGAATATATTTTAAATAATGCTGTTTTAGCTCTTTTAGAATATCCCGATTCTACTCTTTTAGGCGTTAATCGAATGTTAGCTGATATAGATTATCGGAAAAAAGTAATAGACAAAATTACCGACCCTGTGATTAAATCCTTTTGGGTTAATGAATTTTCTCGTTACACTCAAAGATATGAAGTTGAGGCAACGGCAGCTATTCAGAATAAAATTGGTCAGTTTGTTTCAAATCCTTTAATCCGAAATATTATCGGTCAAATTGGAACCCCTGTTGATATGAGAAAAGCAATGGATGAGGGAAAGATTTTAATTGCCAATTTATCTAAAGGAAAAATAGGCGAAGATAATTCAATGCTTTTGGGAGCTCTTTTAATAACGAAATTACAACTATCCGCAATGTCTCGGGTTGACACGCCCGAAGAAAAAAGAAGAGACTTTTATCTTTATGTTGATGAATTTCAAAATTTTGCTACTGAAGCTTTTATTAATATATTATCAGAAGCAAGAAAATACCACCTCTGTTTGGTTTTATCTCATCAATATATTGACCAGATGCCTGAACCCGTAAGAGATGCGGTTTTTGGCAATATGGGAACTTTAGTTAGTTTTAGAGTAGGGGCTCAAGACGCTGAATATTTGGAGAAAGAATTTTATCCAGAATTTGAAGCCGGCGACTTGGTAAATTTAGCAAAATATAATATTTATTTAAAATTAATGATTGACGGAGTGGCAGGAAGGCCGTTTTCGGCTGAGACGATTCTTCCCATTCCAAAGCCGATAAAATCCTACAAAGAAAAAATTATTAAGCAATCTCAGCAAAAATATAGCACTCCTCAAAAAATAGTCGAAGAGAAAATTTCTAGTTGGATGGAATCTTTAAAGACCCAAGGACTTCCAAGAGCCCCTCAACTTTATGATGCTCAATGTCATTTGTGTGACAAAAAAATAAAAGTTCCTTTTTTACCAGACGTCGATCGGCCTGTTTATTGTAAATCTTGTTTAAAAGAGATTGAGAAAGAAAAGGTAATTGAACCAGAATCTCCCGCCTTTTCCTTAGAGGAGTTGTTAAAAAAAGAGCCGACTTCTTTTAAAAAAAGAAAACCTTCCGAAGATTCAAAAGAGCAAACCCCAAAAAGAAAAAAAGTCAGAGTGGAAGAGTTAAAAAAAGCTTTAACAGAAGCTTTAAAAACCGAGAGAGATATTAACAAAGAGAGCAAAAAAAATAGGGGAATAATTAAACCCGGAGAAACAGCAAAGTTTTGAATTATGAAGACCATCCGCGATTTTAACGTAAAAAAGAAAAAAGTTTTAGTTAGATGTGATTTTAATGTTCCATTAAGTGAAGAAGGCAATGTTTTAGATGACTTTCGGATAAAAAAAACACTTCCAACAATTGAATATTTAATAAAAAAAGGAGCAAAAATAATTTTAATGAGCCATTTAGGAAGACCAGAAAAAAATCAAAAATCAAAAATCAAAAATCAAAAATATAGTTTGAAGCCAATTGCCTTAAAATTAGAAGAATTATTGAAAAAGCCAGTTAGGTTTTTATCTAATTGTATTGGAGAAAAAATTGAGAAAGAAATCAAAAAGACGGCAGAGGGAGAAATTGTTCTTTTGGAAAATTTAAGGTTTCATAAAGAAGAAGAAGGCTACCCTAAAAAGGAAGGAGAAAATTTCGCAAAAGAACTGGCAAAACTTGGCCAGATTTTTATTAATGACGCTTTTGGCGCTTCTCATCGGGCTCATGCTTCAATCATCGGGATTCCAAAATTTCTGCCTTCAGGGATTGGGTTTTTACTCGAAAAAGAAATTAAAAATTTAGATAGAATAATTAAAACTCCAAAATTACCCTTAATTGCAATAATCGGAGGAAAAAAAGTAGAAGATAAGGCTAAAGTAATAAATAAAATTTCCAAATTTGCCGATTTTATTTTAATTGGTCATTTAATCGGAGAAGAACTAACCAAAACACAGATTCATTTAAAACATCCTTTAAAAATTGTAAAACCAATTGACGGTTTAAATGGAGGTGATACTTTTTTTGATATAGGACCAAAAACTATAAATCTTTTTAAAGGAAAAATTAAGAAAGCTAAAACTATTTTTTGGGCTGGACCTTTGGGAAAAATTGAAGAAAGAAATTTTCAAACGGGTTCCAAAGAAATTGCAAAAGCGATTATTGAAAGCAAAGCTTTTTCAGTAGTTGGTGGGGGAGAAACAGTTGAGTTTTTAAATGAGATAAAAATAGCGGAAAAATTTAATCATATTTCCACCGGTGGCGGAGCAATGCTAGAGTATCTTGCCGGAGAGGAACTTCCAGGATTGAAAGTATTATTATAGAAGCCTTTAAACGCCTTTATACAACGCCATTATACGCCATAAAAAAATGGATTATTCTAAAATTGAAAATTATTTATATGAAAAAGAAATGCAAGATATCCGAGAGGCTTGTTCAGATATTTGGAAAGAGTTCGGAGGGGCCTTCAAAGAATCCATTATTGATAAGGCTTTAACTATCGCCCTTCAGGAAAGAGGCTTGAGAATAGATGACCAGAAACGAATTGATATTTATTTTCATAGCAAGAAAGTTGGCGTTTATATTCCAGATAAGGTTGTTAATGATATTATTCTCATAGAGCTTAAATGTAAACCAATATTAACAAAAGTAGACGAAAAGCAATTTTGGTATTATCTTAAAGCTACTTCTTATAAGGTTGGTTTATTAATTAATTTTGGACCAAACAAATTAGAAATACGTCGTAGAATTTATGATAAAGCTCGGATAAAACACGGCATTTAACGGCGTAGTAATGGCGTATAAAGGCTTCTATAGGGATATGGAAATTAAAAATTTAAAAAAGGTAGCCCAGAGGATTTTAAAAGCAATAGAAAACAAAGAGAAAATTATTCTCTTTAGTGATTCAGATTTAGATGGAGTTACTTCCCTTATTATTTTAAAGGAAACAATTGAAAATTTAGGAGGGAAAGTTAAACTTGTTTATTTTTCTTTTCGGGAAGACGGATATGGTTTGAACAAAAAGGCATTAAGATTTTTAAAATCTAAAGCCCCTGCTTTGTTAATTTGCCTTGATTTAGGAATAGGGAATTTTGAAGAAGTGAAGCTCGCCAAGAAATACGGATTTGAAGTAATAATTGTTGACCATCACGATATTTTGGGAAAATTACCGCCAGCTTCCATAATTGTAGATCCAAAGCAAAAAGGAGACAGATCTCTTTTTAATTTTTTGGCAAATGTTGGAATAGTTTTTAAACTTTCAAAAGAGATTTTACCTAAATCATTATTTAAAGAATTAGAGAAAAGTTTTTTGGAATTAGCGGCTTTAGGTACTATAGCTGATTTAATGCCTCAAATCGGTGAAAACAAAGAAATAATTGAAAAAGGAATAGAGTCTTTAAAAACCTCAGAAAGAATAGGAATTAGGGTTTTCTTTGAAAGAAAGGGGACTGTCCCTATTTGGGGACTGTCCCCCAATTCTAAAACAAATTCAGAATCAGCTTCAAGAATTATTTCTCTTTTAAATGCCGGGCAGCAAGAAAAAGACAATCTGACTGAGACCTATTTGATTTTAAGCGCTTCTGAAATCTCCAAAGCTCGAAAAATTTTAAGCATTCTTTTGAGAAAAAACAAAAAGAGAAAATTAAAAATAAAAGAAATTATATTAGAGGTAGAAAAAAGAGTTTCAAAGCAAAAACCGCAACCCATTGTATTTGAAGGTAAAAATAATTGGTCATTGGTCCATTTAGGGTCGGCCGCTTCTAAAATTTGCCAAAAATACAAAAAGCCGATTTTTCTTTTTAAAGAGAAAAAAAACCTAATTTTGGGGAGTGTTAGAAGTCCTAAGGGTATAAATAATTTAGAAGCTCTAAAATCTTGTTCAAAATTTTTAAAAACCTATGGAGGACACCCTCAAGCTTCCGGTTTTTACTTAAAAGAGGAAAATTTAGAGAGATTCAAAAATTGCTTAATAGAATATTATAATCCGAATGACACGAATTAAATCCGAATGCTCCGAATAAATTATTCGTAGATTCGGATACCTGCCCCGTAGTGAACAAGAAGTGTTCTACTACTGGGGTCATTTGTAGATTCGGATTATATTTTTTTATGACTAAATTAATTGTTTATGTTGATGGTGGTTCTAGAGGTAATCCCGGCCCGGCGGCAATAGGAGTGGTAATTTGCCTGCCCGCCAATCGCCTAACGGCTCAAGGCGTTAGGCAGGCGGGTAATGCTGATGAAGAAGTTTTAAAGAAATATTTAGAATATCTGGGAGATAAAATTACAAATAATGAGGCCGAATATCAAGCTTTAATTTTTTCTTTTAAAAAAATTAAAGCCCTCTTTGGGAAAAAGAAGATAAAAGAAATGGAATTGGAGATAAAATCAGATTCTGAACTTTTGGTTAAGCAATTAAATGGTCTTTATAAAATTTTAGACCCTAAAATTCAAAAGCTTTTTTTAAAGGTATGGAATGCAAAAATAGATTTTAAAGAAGTCAAACTTAATTTAATTTCCCGTAAAGATAATTTAGAAGCTGATAGATTAGTTAATGAAGTTTTAGATAGTCAAACCCAAACTCAAAAGCTAATCTAAAATTTAAATTAAAAAACCCACCACTAGGGAAGGATTTTTAATGTCCCAGTAAGTTCGTAAGCCGAATTCTGTTTTAGGCGATTATCTGTCTGTTCCGCAAGTTACCCTGCGGAATCAAGCGAGTTACTTTGCACGGAATTTCTAAGATAAATCTTAGGATTTCCGGTTTACTCTTGCTTCCAGTAAAGATTTAGCCGTATCAGCCCGACGTTTCCGTCAGGATTATCCCGAAGGATACTTCTTGCTTTCGCTTGAAGCGTTTCTTTTCGCACCTCTAGCCTCACGGCCGACGGCTGTTAGCCGCTACTTTTTTACCCTGTTAAATTCGCTTTCGCGACTATTTAACAGGGGGAAGTTCGGACTTTCCTCTCCATAAGATAACGTTGTATCTCACAGAGCAATCGCTCAACTTACTAGGACAAGTATATCTTAACAATTTTAAAAAGCTTTGTCAAACTTCAGTCTTGTATTATACAAGTCGGCTTATTGCTTACTTGTGCTTTTTGTTTTAAAATAAAGGTGTGATATAAAGGATTATCATCCCTAAAATTGTCAAAATTGCAACGATAAAAACAATTATTCTAAAAAGAAAGTTTAATTTAATTTTTTTCATATAAGTAAACTAGTTTCATTCCCATGATAGCAAAACCCCAAAAAAATAAAAGACAACAAAAAGTTAAAGATAAGTTTTTTAAGATTTTGCTTTCCATTTTTACTCTATTAATTCTATCTGCTTTGATTTTTTCTAATTGGAAAATAAGTAAAAAAAGGACAGAATTCCAAGTTAAAATCAAATTCTTACAGGAAAAAATTCAAAGACTTGAAAAAGAAAAAGAAAAGTATGAAAATGAAGTTCTAGAAATTGACAAAAAGGAATATTGGGAGAGATATCTCAAAGAAAATTTAAATCTCAAAAAAAAGGGAGAAAATGTTGTGGCTTTTGTGTTGCCAGAAGAGGAAATTGAACCATTGACAAAAGAAAATTCTGAAACAAAATCTTCATTTTTTGAAGTTGTTAAACAAAATATTGCGGGATTAGTTGAATGGTTCAACGTTACCTTCCCAAGGTAGAGAAGCGGGTTCGATTCCCGTATCCCGCTCAGAAGATTTTGCCGGGGTAACTCAGTGGTAGAGTAGCTGTTTCGTAAACAGCAAGTCGCGAGTTCAAATCTCGCCTCCGGCTTGTAATATGAAAACTTTAGCCGAAAAAATAGAAGACTTGAAAAAGAAACTCCTCTTCCTTGAGGACTGTCTTTGAAATTGAAAAAGCAGAAGAAAAAATAAAAGAATTAGAAAAAGAGACTCAAAAAAAAGATTTTTGGCGAGATTTTAAAAAAGCAAAAGAAACTAAAAAAGAATTAAGTAATTTAAAAGAGAAAATAAGAAAAATTGACAATTTCAAAAAAGAGCTCGATGATTTAAAGGAGTTAAGTGAATTAATAAAAAAAGACGAAAGTTTAGAAAAGCCCACTGTTCTCACACGGGAAATCACAGAGAAAATTCAGATTTTAGAAAAAAATTTAAAGTTTGAACAAGAAAAAATACTTTTGGCAGGAAAATATGATAAAAATTCGGCAATTTTAACTATAATTGCCGGAGCCGGTGGTCGAGATGCTCAAGATTGGGTAGTACTTTTACAAAGAATGTATGAAAGATATTGTCAAAATAAGGAGTTTCGAGTGAAAGTCTTGAGTCAAACTTTTGGTGAGGGAGGGGGACCAGAAGGAAGAATAGGAGTAAAACATATTACTTTGGAAATTATAGGAGATTTTGCTTATGGTTTTTTGAAAAAGGAATCGGGTGTGCATCGATTAGTTAGAATTTCTCCTTTTTCACCCCAGAAATTGCGTCACACCTCTTTTGCCTTGGTCGAGGTGATACCCGAAGTAAAAAGATTAGAGCTCCAAGAAATAAAAATTAAACCAGACGACCTTAAAATTGATTTTTTTAGGGCTTCAGGTCCTGGGGGGCAATATGTAAACAAACGAGAAACAGCTGTCCGGATTACTCATTTACCTACTGATGTCATAGTTTCTTGTCAATCAGAAAGATTTCAGGGCAGAAATCGGGAAATCGCAATGAAAATTTTAATTTCAAAACTTCTACAATTAAAAGAAAAAGAAAAACAAAAAGAAATATCAGAAATTAAAGGTTCTTCTGTTTTGATTGAGTGGGGAAATCAAATTAGGTCTTATGTTTTTCATCCCTATAAGTTAGTAAAAGATGTTAGAACCGGAGTAGAAACAGCTAACACAGAAGATGTTTTAGACGGTAATTTAGATAAGTTTATAGAAGCCGAGACCAAAATGACTAATTCCTAATTTCTAATTAGAAATTTCCATGATTTCCTTTAAGGATATTACCAAAATTTATCCCACCCATTCTTCGAATGGGTACTCGACAACAGCTCTAAAAAATATTTCTTTTGAGGTAGCAAAAGGGGAGTTTTTGTTAATTATCGGTAAATCGGGAGCCGGAAAAACTACTTTAATTCGTTTATTAGAAAGTGAAGAAAAACCGACTTTCGGGAAAATTTTTTATAACAATGAAGATATCTCTAAAATAAAAACCTCAAAACTTCCCATTTATCGAAGAAAATTAGGAGTAATTTATCAAGATTATAAATTGTTGCCTCAAATGAATGTTTTTGAAAATGTATCTTTTGCAATGATGGTAACCGGTAAATCAGATTCAGAAATTCGAGATAGTGTTCCTAAAACTCTCGAAATCGTTGATTTAATTGACAAAATTAATAATTTCCCTAATCAACTTTCTAGTGGTGAAAAACAACGATTAGCTATAGCCAGAGCCATTGTTAATCAGCCAGAAGTTATTTTAGCTGATGAGCCAACAGGTAATTTGGATTGTTATTTCGCCCTTGATATAGTCCATCTTTTAGAGAAAATCAATCGATTAGGAACTACTGTGATTTTAGCTACTCACGATAGAGATTTAGTAAATCATTTAAGAAAAAGAGTAATAACTTTAGAAGATGGCGAGATAATTAGAGACGATAAAGAAGGGAAACTTATCTTTTAAAGAGTTTGGTCTAAAAATTCGAGCAGGTTTTGCGAAGAATTTTTAGTAACCAAGCCTTTACCCTGTTAAATGCCCTGTTAAATAAAATCTTCGATTTTCTTTTGCCTGCGGCAAAAGATTTAACAGGGCAATTTTGCCCACAAGGGCAAAATTATTTAACAGGGTGTAAGAATCTGTAACCCCCTGTTAAATTGCCTTCGGCAATATTTAACAGGGGGAACATCTTCTAACATATGTTTTTAGCTCTAAAACGAATATTTAAATTAAGTTGGATTTCTTTTTGTCGAAATCAACTCTCGACCGTTTCGGCTATTTTTGTAATCTTCTTAACTCTATTTATAATAACAGCTTTCTTTTTTTTCCAAGGATTGATTCAATTTTTAACACTACAAATTCAGGAAAAAATTGATATTTCTCTTTATTTCAACGAAGAAGTTTTAGAAAGCGAAATTTTAAAAATCGAGACAAAACTCTCTCAACTTCCAGAAGTAAAAGATATTAAATATGTTTCGAAAGATGCTGCCTTAGAGAAATTTTTAGAAAAACATAAAGAAAACTCTAAATATTTACAGGTAATAGACGAATTAGGAGAAAACCCTTTTTTAGCAGCTTTGAATGTTAAAGTATGGGAAAAAGACCAATATGAAAAAGTTTTAGAGTTTCTCGAAAAAGCAGAAACAAAAGATTTAATTGATCACCATAATTTTTTTGAAAATAAATCTCTGATTGAAAAAATTTATTCTCTTAACTTGCGCGCTCGAAAAACTGCTCTGCTCGTTAGTTCATTTTTTGTCTTAATTACAGTTTTAGTTGTTTTTAATACCACGAGATTAGCAATTTATAATCAGAGAAAAGAAATTTCCATTATGCGTCAAATTGGAGCTTCAAATTTTTATATTCGAGCCCCCTTTCTTTTACAGGGAATAATTTTTGGTTTTTTTGCTTTTTTAATTTGTCTTTTCGTTTGGGGTGGTTTAAGTTTTTTAATGGGAGAAAATTTAGAAAGTTTTTTAGGGGGTTTTAATTTTTTTGATTATTTTGTCGAAAATTTTCAGTTGCTTTGTTTAATCCAAATTGGTTCCGGAGTAGGATTAGGAATAATTAGTAGTTTTATTTGTACTGAAAAATATTTAAAAATTTAACTTTGCGGGGTCGTCTAATGGTAGGACATATTCCTCTGGAGAATGGTATCTTGGTTCGAGTCCAAGCCCCGCAGCCATGAAAAAAAATAAAACTTTAGGTTATAATAGACAAATGGTTTTCCCTAAGATAAAAATAAAAGTTTTGGGAATTGGTGGCGGAGGAGGTTCTATAGTTTCTGAAGCTGCTAAGTCCTTGAATAAAATAAATTTTACTGTCATTGATACTGATTTCAGAGCCTTGAAAAGAGTTGAAAAATTTGTTAAGTGTTTTCCTTTGGGTAAAGATATAACTTATGGTTTAGGAACAGGAATGAATCCAATTTTAGCTCAAAAAGTAGCGATGGCCGAAAAGGAAAGAATATCTAAAATGCTAAAGGGGCAGGATTTGGTAATTTTAGTATCTTCATTAGGAGGAGGAGTGGGTAGTGGAATGAGTCCTGTTTTTGCCGAGATTTCTCAAAGTTTGGGGAATAAAACCTTCGGTTTTTTTATTCTTCCCTTTAAATTTGAAGGAACAAGAAAAGCTCAGACAGCCCTTGATTCTTTAGAATCGATGAAAAATTTCTTAAATGTCCAAATTCATGTTCCTAATGAGAATATTTTTAAAGTTGTTGATAAAAATAGCTCTATTCAACAAGCCCTCTTCCTTGTCAATGAAATTTTAATAAAAAACCTAAAAGAATTAATTAATATAATTTACAAACCCGGTTTGATTAATGTTGATTTTGCTGATTTACAGACAATTTTGTCAAAAAGAGGAAAATCAGCTTTTTTAAATACGATTACAAGTAAAGGAGAAAAGAAAATTGAAAAGATTACCCAAGATCTTTTTTTAAATCCATTGCTACCTTATGATTTGTTAGCTGAAAGAATTTTATTTAATATTACTGGGGGAAAAGATTTAAAAATGTTGGAGGTTGAGAAAATAAGTAAAGCTATTTCAAAGTTAAATCCTCGAGCTAAAATTATTTTTGGCATTTCAAAAGAATCTAATTTTAAAGATCAAATCAAGATCACTTTATTGGTAGTTGGTAAAGAGAAAAAAATAACCCCCCCACTTGTTAAGGGCAAAAAGAAAGAGATAAAAGTTTCCGTCTCAGGCGGAAAAACTCAAAAGAAGCCGAAAAAGAAAGGCCTTCCTTTAAAGACAAAACCAAAAGTTTTTTCTCAAAAAGCCCAAACATTAGTGAAGAGCGAAGGAAAAAAAGCAGGAAAGAAAACAAAAGAAGAAAAAAGTGAAAAAACAAAAAAAATTCCTCTTAGGAGAAATGCAATAGAAATAAAAAAAGCACAAAAACTTGAAGAGTTAGAGAAATTAGCTCAAGAGAAAGAATTAGAAGTCCCCACTTTTTTGCGAAAAAAATCTACTGAATAAAATAACATTATGGAGAAAATTAAAAAAGCAGTTATTCTCACGGCAGGTTTAGGGACAAGATTTCTACCCCTTTCTAAGGTAGTGCCGAAAGAGCTTTGGCCAGTGGTTGACAAACCAATGATTCAATATACCATTGAAGAGGCAAAGGCTTCCGGAATCAATGAGATAATTTTTGTTATTTCTCCTGAAACAAAATCGGTTTTAGATTATTTTAAAAAATCGCCTAAAATAGAAAAAATTTTAAAGTCTCGAAAAAAAGATCACCCTTTAGCCGAACTTAAAAACTTGGAAGAACTTTGTAAAGATCTTTCTTTTTCTTATGTTTTTCAACGAAAACCATTAGGTGACGGCCACGCCATTTTACAGGC
>Ga0210049_1005394_pt1 | contig 10926 bp, 11 predicted proteins | sample CryGeyCG2014_300_2_FD_183964 | JGI IMG/M metagenome (GOLD analysis project Ga0210049, IMG submission 183964) | Groundwater microbial communities from aquifer - Crystal Geyser CG06_land_8/20/14_3.00 (SPAdes) (version 2) | ecosystem: Environmental > Aquatic > Deep subsurface > Groundwater | place...
GGCGACCAGAAGCGATTTATTTAGCCAGTTATCCAAAGAAGGATCCTTCTCATACTTGAGTATTTTATTCACCTGATTACCAAGTTCGGTCGTATTCTGGACCGACAAGCGCCCAATTCCTACATCAGCATACCAGTCATTTCCTTCGAGAAATGAATAATAGGCATCAGATGGGTAAGGCCGTGCCGGATTTCCGGCATAGTAATAAGTATAAGCTGGTATATAATTCACATCTCCTACCAAAAGCACCCATTTCAGAACAGGAGGAGTCTGTGAGTTATACTCTGCAAGAATTTCATTTTTAACCATCTGCACTGTCCAGCTGCTCTTGCTTACCACTCTTGTTTTAATCCCTCGTTTGTGGTGCCAGTTTACAAGAGGAGAAACACTATTGGTAAAGTTACTATGAGTTATTACTAAATATTTCACACCGTCAGAGGCGATTCCAATTTTTGGTAAGGAAAGAAAAATGAACCCCAAAATCACCGATAAGATAAACCTTTTCATAATGAACCCCCTCGTATAAAAGTTAACCTATTCATCTCTTATGTAGTGAAGTATTATCCCATCCTCTCCAACAGCCCACCCCTCATCCTCTGAAATAAAATAAACAGAATATAACACTGCTTCTGGAGATTCATCAACACTCCATTCACTACCATCGTAATGTAAGATTTTCTTCCCTACTGCCCATCCATCATTCGCTGAGAGAAAGAAGACAGATAGTAATCTACCAAAAAATGGGCACTCAACAACTTTCCATTCACTACCATCGTAGTGTGCTGTTCCAAGCCCTACACACCATCCATCATCTGCAGATAAAAAATATAATGATGAGTGCGTTAAATCCATGGGACTTAGGATACTATCCCACTTAGTGCCGTCATAGTGTGCAAAGTGGTAGTTAGGCATCATTCCGCCAATGCGACCGGAAACCCAGCCATCATTTTCATCCACGAAGAAGACAGAGTATAAATTTGCATAAAATGGACTCACATCATGCCAGCTTGTGCCGTCCCAATGGTATATTGCACACTCTTGTTTTAAAGATGATTTATCAAATGCCCATGCCGTGACCCAGCCATTTGTTGGTGACAGAAAGAACATATCTGTAGGATGTCCTCCTAGTTTAAACTTAGAATGGATATTCCACTCATCACCATCATAATGTAAAATTATACAACTATCCTCTTCTTCGGCGGCTGCCCATCCGTCATTGGGAGATAAAAATTGAACCCTAATAAACACCCCCGTGGTTGGAGATTCAATCATTTCCCAGCTACTCCCATTGTAATGTAAAATTGTACCTCCTGCACCTACTGCCCAACCATCATTTTGGCTCGCAAAATAAACAGAACTCAAACACTGGGTAGTCGGACTTTCTACCTTATGCCAGTATGACACACCTTCAGAGTCGGTCGGTGTCTTCTTTCCACATCCAATCAGAATACCAATAAAGGTACACACTATCAGCGTAAAAAGCATCACTTTCTTCATCTCTACCTCCATCTGGGAGACTCACTCCCAGAATCAAAACTTTACCTATCTGACTAACAATATTACAATACAAAAATCCCATTTTGTCAAGGAAAATCTCTCACTTCGTGAGAGATGACTTCGAAAAACTACTTGTCACTTTTTAGTTGAATCATTGCTCCACACTTAGTACAAACAAAACTTGTCTTGCCATTTTTATGATAATCTTTACCACCAGGAGAAAAGTCCTTGACTACCTAGCGAGGTACTCTCAGGACATACTTACACCGTGGACAAACAAACTCCACCAAAGAAGTCGAGTTGACCACTTTCTTCCGGCGTTTTCTTCTCCAGAGCATTCTTAATACCTCCACTCTCTCTTAACGGGCTGTTCCTCATAAATACTTTACTCTTTCACATCATACCTGGGGTCGTCGGGAAAAGAATATATCACCCCGTATTTCGGATGCCATATCTCCCACAATTGCATCTCACATCCACACTTGGGACACTTAAAGGGATCTTTCCCAAAACTCTTTATCATCCTTTCCCTATAACTCCCCGGCGCAATCACTCTCTCCATTAGATTTCTAAACTCCTGTGCAACATCCTTTACCCCTTCAAAAATCCTCTCTAATACCTTCCTCACCTTTGATACCTTATTCCTCGCATATAAACCATAGTGCCTTACCATCTTGAACTGCTTCGGCATTATATGCTGAATCATACGCCTGATAAACTCATATACAGGAACTGTCACCGCTACACCCTTCCCCGTGGCATGTTCTTTATACCAATAGGTCACGGTATCAAAATCGTATCCCACAATCCTTGATAACGCTATCGGTGGACTTGCCACATACTTGATCAAATATCCTACTATGTCTCGCTTCCTTACCTTCTCCTTCTTTGCATAGATAATCAATCCCTCTTTTCCCCTTTCCTCGTATATCTCGTCTATTATTCTCTCTACTTCCTCGTCATCCCCCATTATCTCTCTTACCCCTTTCAATAGATAATACATCCACTTCTTCCGTATCATCTTGTAATCCATATATGAGACATTGTGCCACACCCCATCCTTATCTAACCCACCTTCTGTAATTAAAAAATGAACATGCGGATTCCATGTAGAAGCCTTTCCCGCTGTCTGTACAACTAAGATTATCCCGGGTTCTATCTTCATCCCCTTATTGCATATAGAGATTACATCCTTTATCATTTTTACCGCACTGTCTGCCAGCATCTTCTGCATCTCCTTGGTGTGAAAGTATCCCTGCAGACGGTTCGGCTGAGTTCACCGAAGACTTCCAGGCACGGTCAAGACTACATGGCGGTGTAATACCCGAGTGAATATCGTCTTTCTGATTTTGTTGACCCAATTATCTATGTAGACTTTTGCACACCTGAGACAAAACCGACTTTTGCAAATAAATGCAACACGCTTATCCTCACCGCATCGAGAACACATATATAGAAAATATCCATTCTTAAAGAGGCCACAACCCATCATTTTCTGCACATTCTCTTCTATCACATCCGTAATTAACTCCGGATGCCTCTCTTTGAAAGGGGACCAGGGGTCCCTGAAAATCTGGACCATCACATTCTTGTAGTAGATTTCCCTTTTGTATTTCAACTTAAACAGAGTATATCACATTTTTCCACTTTTGTCAAGATATTCTTGCGGTTATTCAGCACTAAGAAATGCCCACCACAGTCCAACGAAGAGAAGACTAACCTGTCTATCCGAATGAAGAGTAACACCAAGTATACAAATGACTTAATGTATACTTTCCTGATATACTATAAAGAAAAATTTGCCACAGGGAACATCGCAGTGTCATTTTTGTAGTGTTATTTTTTTCTTGACATTTTGCAAAATTTATGTTAAACTTATATACAAAATTAGAGAACTAATCAAAAATCTTGATTTTACCCAGAGGAGGTGTTAATGCCCAGGAGAAAAAGACCAGAAAAAAGGGAAATACTACCCGAATATGAATATGGTAGTGTCCTTGCACATAAATTTATTAACTGTCTTATGAAGGATGGTAAAAAAGGACTTGCCCAGAGGATATTTTATGAGACACTCAAAACAATAGAAAAAAAAACGGGCAAACCTGGAATTGATATATTCAATCAAGCTATAGAAAATGTTAAACCAATGGTCGAGGTGAAGCCCAGAAGGATTGGTGGTGCTACATATCAGGTACCGATGGAGGTAAGAAAGGAAAGACGTATATCGCTTGCTATAAGATGGATGTTAGACGCTGCTAAAACAGCTCAAGGTAGACCAATGCATGATAAATTGGCCGATGAAATCATAGCTGCATCTAAGAGGGAAGGAAATGCAATAAAGAAAAAGGAGGATACACACCGTATGGCAGAGGCAAATCGTGTCTTTGCACAGTTTAAATGGTAATCAAAGACTTACCTGTCTTCTTCGGTCAATTTGTATACTATATTTTATTCTGTTGCTTTAATAAACCATAAAGGACTTTCAATACATAGATCGTCTTCCCCGGTGAATGAATTTTAGATTGATAGTAGCTCCTCCAAATGGACCTGGGTGGAGGAACGGATAAAATATGGAGTTTGTACTCGAGGCACGCTCACTACATAAAAGGTACAAAGAGGATTCTGGAGAGCTTATCGTTCTCAAAGATGTTTCTCTGACAGTCAAAAAGGGTAAAATCATCGTGATTGTAGGACCATCTGGTTCTGGTAAGTCTACACTCCTCTATATCCTTGGTGGACTCCTGAGACCTACTGCCGGAGAGGTATTCATTGATGGAGAAAGCCTATTTGACCACAATGGCAAGGAACTCGCAATTATCAGAAATAAAAAAATAGGTTTTATATTTCAATTTCATCACCTCTTGCCAGAATTTACAGCACTTGAGAATGTAGCTATGCCTCTATGGATAAGAGGTGAGAACAGAATAGAAAGAGCAAAAGAAATCCTTGAGCTGGTATTGATTGCACACAGAAAAAGCCATCTACCATCTCAACTTTCAGGGGGGGAGAGGCAACGTGTCGCAGTAGCAAGGGCACTCGCAAATGACCCGTCTATTGTGCTTGCTGATGAACCATCGGGGAATCTGGATAGAGAACTCTCCTTATCCCTCCATAATTTAATAAGAAAAATTGCTACAGAAACTGAGCGTACATTTGTTATAGTGACACATAAAGAATCTATGAAGGAGATAGCAGATCGTGTATTCAAATTGGCTGACGGCAGGCTTGAGCCTGTAAGATAAAAGATGAGAAAGCCGTTAATTGCAGGTAACTGGAAGTTAAATAAGGGAGGGAAAGACGCTGTGCAACTCTCCCGCAATATCAAGGAGGGTGTCAGGGATATTAATAATGTTGATGTATTGATATGTCCTCCTTTTACTGCACTTATGAGGGTCTATGAAACCATAAAGGACTCATCGGTAAAACTCGGTGCCCAGAACTGCTTCTATGAAATGGAAGGGGCATATACAGGAGAGATTTCACCACTCTTTCTCATTGATGTGGGATGTGAGTATGTGATCATGGGTCACTCTGAAAGAAGACAGTATTTTGCTGAAACGGAAGATATTATTGGAATGAAACTAAAATCTGCGGTAAGTGTAGGTCTGAACGCGATACTCTGTGCAGGAGAGAAACTGGAAGAAAGGGAAAATGGTAAGGCATTTGATGTCGTAAAAAGACAACTGGAAGGGAGTCTCTCTGACATACCAGAAGATTATATTCAAAAAATAACAATAGCATATGAACCTGTCTGGGCAATTGGCACAGGTAGAACCTGTGAGCCAGATGTAGCGAATAAGATGCATCGGTTTATACGGAACTGGATTGGAGAGAAGTTTGGGAATAAGAGCGCAGAGAAGATAAGAATTCTTTATGGTGGCAGCATCAAGCCCCATAACATCTCCTCCCTTATTGAGAAAGAGGATATAGACGGAGGACTTGTGGGAGGAGCGAGTATAAAGGCAAATTCCTTTCTTGAAATAATAATAGCAGCGTCAAAGAGAACAAGATATTAGACGCGGATTAACACAGATTTCATAAAATAAAAAAATCAGTTTTTATCAGCGTTAATCTGCGTCCCAAAAAAGAAGTTATCGGCGTAAATCAGCGTCAAAAAAATAAAGTCGGGGGGCTTTATGCACACATTTTTGCTTGTTATACATACAGTATGCAGTATTTTATTGCTGATGGTGATACTCCTTCAACCCTCTAAGAGTGGGGGACTCTCAGGTATGTTTGGAGGAGGAGGGACAACATTCTTTGGTGGAAAAGGGGCAGCCCCGTTCCTCACAAAAATTACCATTATACTTGCCGCTGTATTTATCATGACATCTGTGGTGCTCACAACGATGTCAAAAACTCAAGCAAGAACCTCTGCAATAGAAAAAGCCATAGAGAAGGGCGAATTCAGTCCGAGTGGCTGGCCAATACCAAGAACTGGTTCTGTAATAATGGATACAACTGGAGAGTAATAATACCAGATTATGCGTTAATAAACCATTTACCCCGTGAAATAATTTATTTCACAGGGCAGGGATTTTACGAGATTATCACAAGAGCAAAAAGTTGGTTAGTTTGTTGGTTTGTTAGAATCTAACAAACTATCCAACTAACAGACTAATTCCTTACATAATCTGTGAACCGAAGGTCGCCGTTAGGCAACATCTGTGGTTAATGCATATTTTGGAATAATCTTTGATAAGTGATTTCTTTTCGCATGGGGGGAGTATGAATGCTGTCGTTGAAATAGCTGGATTTCAGTACAGGATAAGTAAAAATAAGGTCTTGAATGTTCCAAAACTTGATGCTAAAGAGGGGGACGTCGTGCGTATACCTACGGTGCTTGCAATTTCGAATGGCGATACTATAAAAATAGGCAAACCCTATGTGGACAATGCATATGTGGATGTAAAAGTTCTCAAGTTCGGGAAATATCCAAAGATACTTGTCTATAAATACAAAAAAAGAAAAAAGTACAGGAGAATGAAAGGACACCGTCAGGACTATACACAGATAGAGATAGTAGATATAGGAACGAAATAATATTAGAGAAACCACAGATATTTTTAGCCACGGATTACACAGATAAATCCATATGAAAAAGATTAAATAAAATTAGATCAATCAGTGAAATCTGTGGCTTAAGTAGATCCATGAAATCCGTGGCTCATTTTAGTCGCTTGAGATTGTTTGGGATTTAGATATTAGAATTTAGGATTTGACTTTTAAGAGGGGGGGTTTATGGCACATAAAAAGGGAATGGGTTCTTCCCGTAATGGAAGAGACTCAAACGCAAAGTTTCTCGGGGTAAGGCACTACGGAGGAGAGATAGTACCTGGAGGGACTATACTTGTAAAACAGAGGGGAACAGTTTTTCATCCTGGATTGAATGTAGGTATTGGAGGCGATGACACCCTTTTTGCAAAGATACAAGGAAGGGTAGTATTCAGGAGAACAAGAGGAGATAGAAAAATCGTAGAAGTAACCCCTGTATAATACTAAGTTTGTCATGAGGAGGCGCTATATGCTGATAAAGTATTTAGGTCATGCAGCCTTCCTAATAAGGAATGTAGAGGGGATAAGAATTATAACTGACCCATATTCACCTACACAGGGCATACACTATAAACCTATTGATGAGAATGCAGACATTGTTACTGTTTCACATGAACACTGGGACCACAATGCAGTAGATTTAGTGGGAGGCAACCCTGTGGTAATAAGAAAAGAAGGCGAAAGAAGCGTGAGAGGGATAACTATAACCGGCATCCCTACCTTTCACGATAAGGAAGGAGGAAAAGAGAGAGGGGAAAACACGGTCTTTGTCTTTGACATAGATGGTTTGAGGTTATGCCACCTCGGCGATCTGGGACACAAACTGAACAAGGAGCAAATTTCACTCATTGGAAGGGTTGATATCTGTCTTATTCCTGTTGGTGGATATTTTACAATAGATGTGAAAGAGGCAAAAGAGGTCATAGAATCATTAAACCCGAAAGTTGTTATACCAATGCACTTTAAGACATCCTCTCTTGATTTTCCTATAGCAGGCGTTGAAGACTTTCTGAAAGGCACAGAAAGGGTAAAAAGACTGGGTAGCTCAGAATACGAAATAGAGAAAGATAAATCTCCTCTCGAGAGAGAGGTCATCGTGTTAAAACCTGCCAAATCTTCTTAATTAAAAACCACAGGATTGCGAAAATGCTCCAGACAATTTTGAGATAAATCCTGTGGTTTTTTTGTATATAACAATGAGATATTCTGTCTATACCTCTCCACTTGGCAAGATATTCGTTGTCGCTACAGATTATGGCATATGCGCATTAAAGTGGAACACAGATGAGTTTGTAAATTCCTATGCGAAACTACAGAGGGTAAAAGAGATATTACCGGGATTGGGGCTAAGTCTCTCATCATATTTCGGTGGGCATAAAGAGGATTTCAATTACCCTCTGGATCTGTCCTCCCTGTCTGTATTCACAAGAAAGGTCCTCTGTAAAGTAAAAGAGATACCTTACGGCGAAACAAGTACATACCGTGAAATAGCTACCTTCTTTGAGAAACCAGATGCACAGAGAGCGGTTGGAAATGCGATAGGAAGAAATCCAATTCCTATTATTATACCCTGCCATAGGGTCGTTGCAGAAAGTGGCATTGGTGGATACGGCCAGGGAGTAGGAACGAAATTATGGCTTCTGCTTCTCGAAAGAACAGGTGTGTTTTATCAACTTATCTCCGTTATAAAGAGAACGAGACAAGAATGTCCCTGGGACAGGATACAAACTCATAAATCGCTTATACCCTATTTGAGAGAGGAATGCGAAGAGGTTATCAATGCAATAGAAAGTAAGAAAGAACTTAAGGAAGAACTTGGCGATCTTCTCCTACAGATATTGATGCACTCAGAGATTGCTGAAAATTTCAATATACTTGATGTATGTGAGATACTTATAAATAAGTTGAAAACTCGCCATCCACATATATTTGGGACAAGAACCGCAAATACACCTGAGGATGTTAGAATGATCTGGGAAGAGGTAAAGAGAAACAATTAACAATTCAAAATTAGCAATTAGCAAGTTAAAATGATAGAAGACCACAGACTAATGACCAATGACCATTGACTATTGACCATTGACCCAATGACCCAATGACCTAATCATGGATATAAAAGACATTAGAAATACGGGAATAATTGCCCACATAGACGCCGGTAAAACCACGACTACCGAAAGAATCCTCTTTTACACCCACAAGACACACAGAATGGGAGAGGTGGACGAGGGTACCACAGTAACTGACTATCTTAAGGAGGAGAAGGAAAGGGGTATAACCATAACCTCTGCCTGTGTGAGCTGTAACTGGAGGAATAAACGCATAAACATTGTGGACACACCCGGACATGTTGACTTCACGGTTGAAGTAGAAAGAAGTCTGAGGGTTCTGGATGGGGCGGTTGTCATATTCAGTGCGGTTGAAGGTGTAGAATCACAATCGGAAACGGTGTGGCATCAAGCAAGCAAATACAACATCCCAAGAATAGTGTTTATAAATAAACTCGATAGGGTAGGGGCGGATCCCTCTGAGGCATGCAATATGATGAAGGAGAAACTTGGTGTTATCCCGCTTCTTGTCCAGATCCCCTATGGGGTTGAAAACTCCTTTCAGGGAGCTGTAGACCTTATAAGATGGAATCTCTGCATATGGAAGAAAGACACGGGCAATGAGTATATTTTAAAAGATATACCCCCTGATATAAAGAGATGGGCAAGAGAGGAGAGGGAAAAACTTCTGGAAATGGTTTCTCTGTACAACGACCATATTGCCGAGATATTTCTTGATGGAAAAGAACCATCCTCTCAGGAACTTGTATCAGCAATAAGGGAAGGCACTATTGCAAATCACTATTATCCCACCTTTTTTGGCGCATCGCTAAAAAACATTGGGATACAGCCTCTGCTCGACGGGATAGTTGACTTTCTACCTTCCCCTCTTGATCCCCCACCAATAAAGGGTCAGGCCCCTGATGGAAAACAGATAGAAAGAAGACCACTATCAAGCGAGCCATTTTCTGCACTCATCTTTAAGATAGTCCAAGACCCATTTGGAAAGCTATCTTATATCCGTATATATTCAGGAAAGATAAAAAAAGGGTCCGTAGCGCTCAACGCCAACACCAACATAAAAGAGAGAATTACTCGTATATTCATTATGTATGCCAATAAGAGAGAGGAGGTTGAAGAAGCGAGCGTGGGTGATATATGTAGTATTGTCGGGCCAAAGGAGATAAAAACCGGCCACACACTTTGTGCAAAAGAACACCCCATACTTCTGGAAAGTCCTACATTTGCCCAACCCGTAATATCAGTATCTATAGAACCAAAAACAAAGGCAGATGAAGGAAAACTTCTATCTGTCTTAAAGATGCTTGAAGAAGAAGACCCTACCTTTACATGCAATTTTAATGAGGAGACTGGAGAGACCATAATCTCCGGAATGGGTGAGTTACATCTTGAAGTCCTTATAAAAAGGATAATACGGGATTATGCTGTACATTCAAGAGTTGGTAAACCACGAGTGAGCTATCGTGAGACGATATGTCAAGAAGCAGAAGGGGAAGGGAGATATATTCGTCAGACAGGTGGAAGAGGACATTATGGTCATGTCGAACTCACGGTTTCCCCTCTGGAAAATGGCAAAGGTATATTGATTAACAACAGTATAAAACAGGGCGAGGTGCCAAAGGAGTTTTTCCCTGCAATAAAAGAAGGAGTTGTTGAATCTCTCGAGGCAGGTATATTTCTGGGATTTCCTGTAGTTGATATAAGAATCAATGTAACAGGTGGCTCATACCATGAGATAGATTCCTCTCCTATTGATTACAAGATATCCGCAGGTATGGCAGTAAAGAGGGCAGTTGAAAAGGCAGAGCCCTGCCTGCTTGAGCCTATAATGGATCTTGAAATAATAGTGCCCGGTGAATACCTTGGGGCAGTTCTGGATGACATCAGTGCAAGAGATGGCAAGATAACCTCACTCCATGGCAAGGGGGACCTTCAAACAGTTATGGCAATCTGTCCATTGCGTAATCTATTTGGTTATGCAACTGCAATAAGATCATTAACACAGGGGAGGGCAGTATATATAATGGAATTTGGACACTATGGTAAGGTGCCACAGGGTGTCGCGGAGGAAATGGCAAGAAAGATCAAGGGATATTAATGTAAAGCGTTAATCCGCGTCCCAAAAAGGGGGCAGAAATATGGAGAAAAATTCTCTTATTATAGATGGAAGATTGCTCAGCATAGAAGAAGTGGTCAAGGTAGCAAGATGCGGCGTAAAGGTCTCATTCTCTTCTCTTGCAGGAAACAGGTGTAAAGAAAGTCGGGAGTGGATAGAAAAGATGGTGGGAAAAGAGCGTCCTATCTA
>Ga0210049_1005396_pt1 | contig 10922 bp, 10 predicted proteins | sample CryGeyCG2014_300_2_FD_183964 | JGI IMG/M metagenome (GOLD analysis project Ga0210049, IMG submission 183964) | Groundwater microbial communities from aquifer - Crystal Geyser CG06_land_8/20/14_3.00 (SPAdes) (version 2) | ecosystem: Environmental > Aquatic > Deep subsurface > Groundwater | place...
TACGGTCTCCGCCGTATTTCTCATAAAGAGAATAATCCCGACCCCCTGAACTGGAATCTGAATATCCTCTAACCGCAGTGATCCCACCACCGAAGATGTTCCACAAATGCCATCCGAAAGTAAAATCATTGACCGGCATCCGATGAAGGACTTCTTCGCTCACCACATCCGCCATGATGCCGGAGGTTGCAATCAACCTGCCGCTTGCAGGGGTGGTCTCTGTGATCAACTCAAACGTTGCCGGAGAAGTCCAAACCACGTTGTCAACCTGGTTCTCTTGGTTAATAGCGATATGATGACCCATCTCATGGGTCATAAGACCAGATCCGATCCCGGCGCCGACTCCTACAAGAGTCTTGGCAATATCCTTGGTCTGTACGTGGGAACACCCGATTGTCAGCAATGCGATCAGAATAAACACGGGCTTAAATATCATCATAAAACCTACTGGCATATTTGGATTTTTTCGGTCTTAAAATCTTGCCTGGCGACCCTGATCGCTGTGCCGTAGCGGTACCATCATCGAAATATCCGGCCACGGCTTTGCGATTGTTCTTGGCTCGCAAGGCATAGCTTCTCGCCACGCCCTCGAAGTTCTGCGACAATGCCCGTGCTTCGAGTTTGTCAAAACTTATTGCCGCCGCAAGCCTCCTAATATCGAAACGCCGTTTCTCATAATCCGGGACCTGCCAGATGAACGCCGACAAGTCCTTTACTACCGGACTGACACCACCAGCCGGTGTAATGTCGATCTTTATGATCAGATGGGTTGAGGGATAAGCACTGACGTCAATCAGACTATCCGGAGTGACATTCGTGAGGACGAAAGTATCGCCTCCATCCACTGAAATCGAATATTGAACAGCCCCATTATTCAGGGTTGTGTTGGAGAAGATCTTGGCGAAGATCAGACTGGATTCATCCACCAGGACATAGAATTTCCCGTCTATTTCTTCCGAGGTTGACAGGTTCTCATAATCGTGGATACTGAGATAACCGCTTCCCCGGACGTTGTAAAAAATCTCATTCTTGTAATTCTCAAAGGATTTCTGTTCGATCTCATAAGCCTGTTGAATGGTGATTTCCTTCACCCGGAGGGTTGTCTCGATGGATCCAACCAAAGCCGGATCCACCAGAGAAAGGTTCCCTCCTTCGATCTTGACATTGTTACCATTCCTGAAATGATAGGGGTCAATGGACGGCGTAGGACTTATATCATCCTCATCTTCCGGTTCATACCACGCCCGGAAAAGTTCGTAGATGATCTTCGCTCCCTTGACGCCTGAGAATTGCGGCAAGTCCTCAATCGCAGTCGCAATGGCCGGATTCAGGTCCGTAAATACATAGGGGCTGGACTGATCATCGATGTCCTGCCGAATTTCTGAAGTGAGATCAGCAACGAGACTCATAAATGAGTTACCTCTGTCGGTTCGGCATCCATTTTGTCCTGGCATGGATTGCAGATTTTCTGATCCGCAAAATCCTTGATGAAAACGGATTCGCAGACTTCACAGATCTCGTCTTCAATATCACCATCTGCGGGAAACTTCAGAACTTCTTTAGGCGGGTCATGCCGAAGTACGGATTCGCTGCCCTCGGCGCAAACAGGACAGAAATCAAGGATGCCTTTCTGTCTGAAGGGATGCCCGCATCTCGAACATTTTTTTTCTTCCGGGTATTTCTCCGTAACAATGGGCCCTTTCTCTGCGCGGTAAACGGTATCGCCTTCGGATTTATCATATAGACGAAATCCTTTTCTCCCCATGGCGGCAATGATTTCCTGATCCTCTGTATAGAGTTCCTTGCCGGCCACGGCTGTCCCAGCGCCCGAAAGTCCTCTGACTTTCTTCGGGTCAAGCCAAGCAGCACCGAGACTTCCGCCCGGCTTGCCTTCTAATTTTGCATAAGCCATATCTTCCCTCCTATTCAAGTATTAAATATTATGTCCCCATAACTGTGGTGACGGTTGTTACGCAGGTTCCGCCGCTGACATAATTTGTATCCGTTACTCCGGCATCGGCATCGAGTTTAGCGCCCAGAGCGGCCAACTGCGTCTTGACATTGTTAAGATCCGTAACGATACTATTGAAGATCTCATAAAGATCCATCTGATAGGCCCCACCTTTACCAATATCTCTTTTAACAGTGCTCATTATTCATACCTCCAAAAGATAAAGGGGCGGAAGTACCGCCCCTCTGAGTTTTAATCAAATAACCTATCTATGGTTTGTCATAGGCCAGGCACATGCAATCGAGAATCGCGAACTCATAATCAAACTTCATGTTCCATGTGTACTCATAAGCCGATTTACGCGGCTTGTATTCGCTGTCGTATCTCAGTTCTCTCCGCACGCCCATGAAGAGATTCGAGGGCGGCGCCAATACGACATGATCAGTGGGGAAGCTCGGAACCCCGATGACAGGGACACCCATATAACTCAGGGCGCCATCCCGGGTCAGATAGAAATCGCCGAGGTTGGTCTGCCGGTCGGCAACGGACTTTCTGATCCTGAGTTCGGATGTGACGGTCGTGTAGAACCTATAGCTCTTGAGCCCGATGGACTTCAACCATTTTGCGGGAACGTTGACAAGACAGTTGTAAAATACCGTGGCATCATCCGTCCAACCAGGCCCCGTATCATAGACATGGGCAGAAGCCCCATCTGCCTTTATGAGGGTGATCCAGCCATCGTTGACGTTCAGGAAGTCCTTTTCTGACCCGTTATCGGCTTCATCCCCATTCCAGGCCAGATCCTCAAAATCATTGCCCAGTAGAGTCTGGAATCTGCCGGCAAGTTTGGCGTCGAAATCCTTTCTCTCGATGTTCTCTTCCAGGAAATCCAGCCCGATATCGACGGCCAGCATCGCCTTCTTCGCCGTCAGCGTGCGCTTGGCAAACGCGGCCCCGGTCAGGGTCGTGAATTCCGTCCATTCTGTGCCGACCCTCAGTTTTCTCGATCCGAAATCCAAGGTGTCGATATCACGGGTTTCGTTTCTCATCATGATAGTCTGAATTTCTCCCATCATGGACGTGTTATTTTTCGCAAGATCAACGAAATTATCGGCTTTTTCGGCCAAGACCTTCCCACTGGAGGCCAGGTCTGATAGAACTAATTGTTCATTAGCCATTTTTGTATCTCCTCATAAAAAAACCCAAGGAGAAATTCAATCCTTGGGTCGAATTAGTTTTTTAAAATCTGCCTGTCTTTGAGTCTTTTTTACCTGGCCTTCTTGAACAAGCCCGTGACATCGGCCTTATCCCCGCCGTTCTTCGGGGTATGAGTTGCAGATCCCAGGCTTGCGATGATCTTGTTCATGAACTCCGTGGAAACAGCCGCGGCATCCTTCGCGGCTTTGATGACCTGCGGGAACTCTTCGAGCTTGTCGGCGCCGATATTGCCGACATAAACCTTGGCCGCTTCGTGGAACTTCGGGTGCTTCTGAATATCCTCAGCAGTCAGCGCTTCCATGGCTTCTTTCTTGGCATTGGCAAGAATGCCGGTCGTGGCATCGGTGATCATCTTCCCGATGGTTGCGTCCCTGTCTTTCTCGGCCTTGGAGACAGCCGTGGCGATCATCTTCTTGACTTCAGCGCCGGACTGTATCTCTTTCACCAAATCCGGCCTTTCATCAGCAAGCATTTCAAGTGTCAGCTCATTTATATCCATTTCATTCTCCTTATTTTTATGGTTAATGGTTTTGATTTGCGCCGATGGAATCCCGCCATCTTGCAAATCCTGTTTTATCGCATTCTCCTTCTTGCCTTCTCCAACGGCATCCCTATGTCTTCGGATGTGAGCAATAATATCGGGAGATGCTTTTTTGCCGGACCGCGCACCCTGCGCGGCCGACCATGCCGCGTTCAAACCTCCTCTATGAAGATACATAGTTCCGGAAACATAGACTCCATCCGGCCCCACTTTCCCGTTCTGTACAAAATGATGGGGGTAAGACCACGTTGATTTCTTCCCGGCATCGCCTTGGCCGGCAAAAGCGCTTCTTGGCAGTTTGGTCTTGTCAACATTCGCCCAAGACGGTTCTCTCGAAGCGAGTTTTGAATCATGAGACAGATTCGGACCGGCTGTGAATTCATCTTTCATGGCCGTGAATAAAGATCGGGCAGGAGTTTTCCCCATCATTTCAATCAGAGAAACCATTGACATCTTGCCGTCTACGAGGTCGGCATCAATGGCCTGATTGCCGATGAAGATCTTGCCATCGGCCATATCTTTCAATACTGTCTCAACTGGGACTCCCCTGAATTTTGCGATGTCCGTCACCATCACCGAATAGATATAATCGACTTTACTCTGGATATCGGCCTGACCATCCTTTGAAAGCGGTTCATATTCTGAAGAGATACGCTTATATTTCCCAGCCGTAATCTCCGTGGTCTTTATCCCGGCTTTCTCTTCTAATTTCGAGACATCCACATGACGGGCTACGACTCCGATGGATCCGATGAAGTTTGTGTCTCCCGAGATAAATACTTTATCTGTTGCAGATGCAATCCAATAAGCGGCTGAAGCTATCATGCCGTCTGAAAATGTCACTATTGGTTTTCTGTCACGATTATCATAGATCATGTTCGCAAGCTCCTGAGTGCCGTCAACGGTTCCGCCTGGCGAATCAACATTCAAGATAATGGATTTCACGTTCGGATCATCAAGAGCTTGTAATATATCCTTACCGAGCATCTCCGTTGAAACACCGCCGCTGATTCTCGTCATGAGATTCATGCGCTTGCCGATAACACCTATGGCGTTGATGACAGCCACACCCTGAGTATTGACTTCATAAGGTAGTTGTTTATTCTCAAGCGGCTGTCCGTTTTTCTCCTCAACGGCCTTCACATAAGATTCTGATATTTTTGGGCCTCTTAGGTGTATGCAATATATATTCTGGATCTCAACAAGCATCTCCGGCGTTATAGCCCATGGACCCGTGACTATATCAATAAGCCGCATAATTTACTCCTTGTCTTGTCAAAAAGCATGTTATTATGAACTTCCGCTGAACCCATGACACAATACACGGCAGGAGACCATCTGCTTCAGCTGTCAATAGTTTACTTTGATCCGTTATTCCTGACCGCCTGCTCTTCATTCTTCTGATTCTTCTTGTCTCCGGACGTGCCGGCCTGTTCGGTCGTGGATGTGACCACATCGGTCTTCTTCTGGCCCTGATTGCCTTTATTCGCACCTTCTGGGAGAACGTCATCATTCTGCTGTTGGAGATCAATACCGTTTTCTGTAAACTCTCGGGCCTCTTTGAACATCCTCTGTTTTTCTTCTTCCCATGTCGCAGCCGTAGCGCCCTCGAATTTGCTCTGCCTTGACATGACGTGGTTCTGGATATCGGTAGTCTGCATCTTGTTCAGGACGGACTTACTCTCGAAGGTCGGCACGGGATAAGTGGCTTCGACCCTGACATTGAATATCCCATTGAAGGCCAGTTCCTGATAAATGAGCGGGCCCAGAATCTGGGTAAACTCAAAGGCATGACCGACATTGACCCAGACCTCGGCGTTCTTTTTCAGGGCCTCCATAGCATCCCCGGATACGCTCCTCTGTCCATAAAATCCGGCCAAGGCAATCGGGAATACCGAATTGGCAAAAAGAAGACCAAGCTGAAGATCCATGTCCTGAGCCCGAGTAGAGAAAATATTACTACCAGTCTTGATAGCGGCATCATCCGTGCCCGAAAGCACGATCTGAGAACCGGGTTCGGCATCGGCAAGATCACCGCCGAGAGTCTGATTAATGAACTGTTGAATTTCTTCTGATGTCGCACCCGGAGATCCGCCCTGCCCCATGTACTTCTTGATGTAATAGACCAGAATCGCAGAGGAAGCGATCCTGGAATTAACCACGGTGTCGTGACTCATCAACTGGCAACGATTATACTGCTCCCGTGATGCCGTCAGAAGAGATCGCGAATACCTGACATCCAGATGTTCCCAATTGCCGATCCGGGGTTGGATAATGTGATAGGCGGGGAAAAAGACCGCATCCGAACTTGGTTTTGAGTTGTCTGTGTTCATCTGATGCCGGATATCGGGAACCTGATAAAAGGCTTGCCTGTAGTCGAGTTCATCTTGCTGGTCTGAATTTCTCACCATAGTCGAGGCTTCGAGATGAAAGGCCCTTGAAATATTCCCGATAGCCAGACCCTTTGAAAAGTCATCAGCGAGTTTGTCGTAATAACTGGGATTTGCCGTTGCCTGAGCCAGGCGTTGCATGAACTCGCTGTTCCACATGATGTTGACCTTGATCCACTCCTCTCTGAAAAGACCGTTCTTCTCGAAAGCAGTTCTGACATTTGGAGACCAATACCAGATTCGATCCAACATTTCATTTGCCAGGCGTTCGGCCCTTTTGGATGATCCCCCGGTAAACGTCAGATTGGGCTTATCACAGGTACACCATGCCGAGAAGTGCATACACGGCGCGTTCATGAAGGTGTTCAACATCAGATCAAAATCGCCAAGTCTCGCAACACGTTCTTTTGTCAACTTCAGGCCGCCATAAAGAAGATCGCCGATAAGACTGCCGAACTTCACAGGCAGAGCGGAGCCTTTCTTATTGCCGGGATCTTCTTTGACCCTTGGTGTATATCCAAAGAAGGTCTTTTCTAAGAAAGTTTTCCGGGCCTGTTCTGTGATAGCACTGTCTTTGGGCATTTAATACCGTCCTCCCCCCGTAAGGGTAGGTCTCATCCGGCTCCCCGCGTAGGTCTGCACCTGAGCCAATGTGGGTCTGGCAATTCTGGAAGTAGAGGACCCCTGCCTGACACCCGCCGACCATTCCGATACCGGAGTTTTCTGGATATTCCAGCAGGCGAATATAATCGACCATACAAGATCGGTCTTTTTGAATCCGGTCTTTTTATTCTGGGTATTAAAAGCTTGGAAACTCCTGGCCAGGTCCCCGTCATTCGGCATTCTGAACCGGCCTTCAAGACCGAGTGTATAGAGCCACTGAATAGCGGCCTCACAGAGTTTGCCGTTATCCGTATCGAAAACCCCGATATTCTTGATCTGTCCCGTACTGGCCGTATGGAGAGCCGCTACAAGACCGCCCCCTGGATTGAGATCGAGTATCCCGTATTTCAGCGGGACCTTTTTATACAACCATCGGATCTTTTCGATATACTCCTCGGCGCTGAGTTGCTCTCCGAAAATCTTGCCGGGAAGAAAATGGCGTGATTTCGTAAAGAGTCTTGCATATCTGAGACGCAGTACGGCTCCCGTTGTCTCTTCCACAATAGATAGAGCCGAATCATCCGTAATCCTCGGATTGCCATGATCGGTATTCCCGGTCTTGCCCTTATTGGGATCGCCGCCGAGATAATATTTAAACCCCTTGAATTCACCGCTTTCGGATATGGTGTCGATATCTTTGTCATCCCAGAGACTACCGCGTTTTTCCTCTTCTTCTTCGGAGTATGTGACGCGATCAATCCAGGAATTCGGGAATATCTGACCATGGTTGGCGCTGGGCATCCCCATGTGTTCTTCATTCCAGATCCATTTTTGACCGCTTTCCTCGTACCATTTTTTGAGTTCGACGAGATTCTGCCGATTCTGCATGTGAATATTGGCGGACGTGGGGAAGTTCCGGGTCTTGAATCGTGGTTCTTTGGACTGCTTATAGGCGTGATTGTCTTTTCCCCATGGGGTCGTATTGGCGATGAACAGGCATCCATTGGAAAAATTCATATAGGCCGAGAGGTCTTCGTCGAGGATGTTCGGTCTTTTTACCCTCGCGTATTCATCAATGAGGATAATGGTTCGACCGAATATGGTCTTGCCATATCTCCTGGACTTGAAACTGGCGGGATTTAAGCCACGGATATTATTTGCAGACCTCACAAAATACTCTGTGCCGTTTTTGAGTTGCAAATAGGTCTTACTGTCGTTGTTGATGTCAATGAGGGATTCGGTCAGGGGATTCTGCGTCAAGTAGGCCCGAATATACTGCAACATGGCCTTACTGGTGTCGAGGGTGTTGCCGATGAGAATAAATCTTATTGCCATGGGCCGATCTGTGTCATAGACCATCTGATCAAAATAGGGCAGCCAGGCCCCCCAATGAGCCGCAGGGAGGCTTGACATCACCGTTGATTTACCCACGGACCGGCCACAGAAATTCATCTGGTATTGGTTGCGGATATCCAAAATGGCGCCGATCTGGTATTCGTCAATGTAGAGTCCGGGCCGGATCCGGCACCATTTTGAAGAATCGGCATGGGGAATGTGGTTATAGACCTTGCCGATCAAGCGGATATTATAGAGTTCTTCGAGGACGCCGCCGGCCAGATCCGTCCAGCCCTTTTTAGCCAGTTCTTTCCCGTCCCAGATGATCGTGTGTTTCCAGAGTTGGTTTAATTTGGCCTTATCTGAGATGATTTCATGCACGTTTTTAGACGTGTTGATAATCTTCTCGGCCTCTTTCTTTAGAGGGTTCATAATCGGTGTCCACAAAGGGTTCGTTGATATAGGCTTCATCAATCGGCGTAAGATCCTTGCCGATCATGATCGCATCTTCTGGAATATTTTCTTGCTGTTCTTTAGACCCGATTGGACTGATGACTTTCTCTTCTCCGATATTCGCCATCAGGTCATCGAGGCCGCTGGATTCCAGATCCTTGGCGATCTTGCTCGTATTGGTCTGAAGTCTGTCCAGGGCGTGTGAGGTGTCGGCTCCCTTGACATCCTTCAGCAATTTGGCGGTCAGACCCACGACTTCATAGAGTTTGCTGACATTGGCGATCATTCTATTTCGCTGGTCACTGATCGCCGCATAGCCTTTCGGCAGATCGGCCTTATCATCATCCGTAAAGGCGTGATAAGCTTCACGAAGCATCTCATCAACGCCCCTGATGTCCTGTTTCATAATCTCAATGTCTACGCAGGCCGTTTTGTGGAAATAGTTGTCATTCGGCAGGGCCTGCCACATGTGGATCACGTTCTGAGCGGCAATGTAATATTTCTGCCTGATGTCTTTTGAACCATCCACGTCCCCGATCCTCGAACGCAGATCCGCAAGAAGCACCACATCCTCATTGGGGGCCTTGGATTTGGCGATGTAGGAAAGACCGTCCTCGGTCAATTCCACATAGGTCCGGGCGCATTGTAGGGCCACAGCCAGGGCTTCTTTTGTCTTTGCCGGATCCACTTTTTGACCAAATAACCACTGAGCGCTTTTTTTCCACACTTCTTTTAACATCTTGATGGCTTCTTTTTCTGAACCGATGGTGATATAGGCAGGGTAGGGGAATTGTTGGGATTCGATTGATTTACTTTTTGGAGGTCTTCCTCTTTTTTTCAGCATTTATCCCGTCCTCCCAAATCTCTTGACAGAACAGGAAGGCGGAAATAAAATAAAAAATCCCCGTCCTCCTGGGGTTGTGGGAACGGGATGGGGTGGCAGCGAAACCTTGGCTGGGGAAACTGCCGTCCCATCCCGAGATGGGCAATAAAAAAAGCCGCCCGGCACATTGGGTGGCCTTTTACTCCATCAGAGACACTTATAGCAACAATATGCGCCTTGTCAAAAGATATAAACTACAAAAAACCCTTTGTCAAGACTTTTTCTCATTTTTGAGAAAATCTTATTATTGACCTTTTTGGTCTGCATTATATGCGGATCGGCATATATACTGGTTAGCCGGCATTAAACGAAGAGCAAATTACCCCCTGTTCGATCCCTTCGGTCGCCTCTCCCCGACCCCGCACATTCTGCACATTGATGTTGGAATCTATCCATAGACCCTCCAGTGCTTGAATAGCCCATCGAGTTTACGAACTGCGACAAGCCTATCCTGCGTGAAATAAGATGTCAACCCATAGACCATCATCCTCCGCTGGCCCCCATATTTAGAATCCCATATCGGTGTGGTGATCATCTTCTGAGTAAGCTTGGCGAAAGGATTACTCAGAAATCCTTCGAGATCGCAGAGATGCCAGGATGAGAGATGATACCGCCGCTGGGAATAAGGAATTTCTTCTTTTGGTTGAAGGCAATAGCTGACTCTCTTTCTCCAATCGACTTTTTTCTCTTCCCGGGTCATGATCATGTGACTGGAGTCCTCATGCCGGAACTCCCATGGGCATCCGCTGACATCACGCAGACAGAGATTGTATTGTTCCAACGCCTCGGCGACATTTACAACACATGAGATATCCTCCGATTCGGATTTTGAACGTACCGTCACTTGGACTCCAAGGCTGGATTCAACAATCCTGTGAACACTCCCCCATCAATCAGAAATTGGAAGGGAAGTGTTCACCATTCTATTTGTTCAACCTCCGACCATACTCAGCGATCAACAGCGCTTCCGCTCGACCGTCTTTCGGAGTCCGGCAATTAACGGGGATCAGTTTCACATGCGGGAATAATCGTTGCGCCGCAAGAACGGATCTCCCCTTCCCATCACCAGGAATGTCTCGTAACATTTCCTTCTGCCATGTCTTCGGATGCACCATAGTATAAGGGATCTCAAAGGCGGCAATCATGGCCTCGATGTTCCCGAAGCCCCTGCCGAACTTAAACATGGAACACACGCCCTGCCCAGGCATGGCCGATACCTTCTCGATGAACGCATGGACCGGCTGAGGTGGGATACCAATGGATTGAACGCCGGCAATGAGAGTTCTCAACGATATGAGATCAATAAAATTCTGATTCTTCTTGCCTTTCTTCACCGTGATGGTCGGCATATCTTCAACCCATATCACACCGTTCTCACCGATTAGAGCTATGCCGCCGGATAGACCGGGATCAATTCCGAGAAAATTCATGAGGTCTCCTATTCTTGGTTTACACCATCCCCCCTATTCCTCAATTTTATCTCCCTTCCCCCCCGCTTTTTGATCCTACCCCTTGGTCTTGCGTGGATCGCTGCCATAGGTCCACTCG
>Ga0210049_1005400_pt1 | contig 10921 bp, 11 predicted proteins | sample CryGeyCG2014_300_2_FD_183964 | JGI IMG/M metagenome (GOLD analysis project Ga0210049, IMG submission 183964) | Groundwater microbial communities from aquifer - Crystal Geyser CG06_land_8/20/14_3.00 (SPAdes) (version 2) | ecosystem: Environmental > Aquatic > Deep subsurface > Groundwater | place...
ACATAATGTTTGGTATGCTAAAGAGCTTTCAAGGGGATATCCCGTTGCCTGGATTTATTTTAGAGTAGTGGAAAAATTTGACTAAATGCTTTAATTTGCTTGAAATTTGATCATGTCATATCCGAAGGTCTCAATTATCATTCCTACCTATAACAGGGTGCATATGCTTTGGAAAACTATTGTGAGCATACAGAACCAGTGGTATACCAACTGGGAAATGCTTCTCGTTGATGACAGATGTACCGATACAACAGAGAAGTTGGCCAGAGAATTCATGTGTGATTGCAGAATAAGGTATTTTAAAAACGAAAGAACACATAACGCGGCTGGAGCAAGAAATACAGGACTTTTTGCTGCTACGGGGGAGTACATTGCATATTTAGATGATGATAATATTGCTTACCCGGATTGGTTTTCGACTATGATTGATAGATTTCAAAGAAACCCAAAAGCAAAATTTGCGTATCCTGATTTTAATTACACCGTAGTTAGCGTAAAAGGAAACGAATATACGTTGATAAAAGAATCTTCCCATTTCGAACATGAACCAAATGTAGAGAATCTGTGGTCTTATAAATTTGAAGCGGATCTAAATGGTATGATCCACGTAGCAAAAGCTAGGGATAAAGGATTGAAATGGGATGAAAATCTAAAAGGTTATGAAGACTATGACTATGCCTTACAGTTATCAGAAATGTACCCAAATGGGATGTTACATGTTCCTCAAGTTCTTATCAAATATACTAGAATTTACGGTGAACATGGAGCAAGTAATGACATGACTTATGATGATCTGATTTCCCTTATAGAACAATTAGATAAAAAATATAAAGATCACCCCAAATGGATTAAATATGGAAATCTCAAAGAGAAAATTGGTAGGTATAAGAATTACAAGAAGCAAGGGTTGAAACCAATTGATGTGATTCTACAAAAAAACTTGCCTAAGACTAAATATGATTCAAGAGAGAAATTGGGGTGAAAAACCAACAGGTACGGAGGTTTCTCTAATCCTTCAGGGAGTGGTTAGAACCAAATCTCCAATGACATTAACACACCTAATCTCGGGTTTTACCGATAATGTTTTTAGAATTAACCTGAATGATGAGCAGTACCCCAGGACGTTCATCTTAAAAGAATTTTTAAAACCTTGGCATGCTAAAGAAGCTGATATTTATTCTGAAATACTGCAAGCAGACCCGGCACTAGGGACTCCAAAATTAATAAAAAGGAGTGGAAAATTCATTCTGTTAGAATATCTTGACCCTCGGCATTATAAACCGTTTGATGCTGGTGATATTCCCCTATTAATAGACTGGGTAAAATATAAACAAGAAGCCTACTGCGGAGCTGTACCTGAAAAATATAACCAGCCCATAGATACGAGGAGAAAATATCTAATTACTAATCCAATAAAAACGATAGGGACTATGTTGTCCGATCGAGAACCTCCTCTTGATCAAGGCATAATTCGATCTCTCATTGAACTTGAAAGCCCTTTAATACAAGTTTTAACTGAACTTGATAAAATACCAAAAACTTTGGAACATTGTGATTTAGAGCCGCAAAATTTATTTGTTTCAAAGTCGGAACAGCGATTAAGAGTAATTGATTGGGTAAATGCGAGGGCAGATTGCGGGCTATTTGATATTGCCCAATTAATAGAAAATATAGATTTTATGGGATCGCAGATCACACAAGATTGCATCATTGAAGCCTTAAAAGGAAGTTACCCATTCTCAGTATTTACGAGGAGAGTTAGATACGCAGAAATGCTGACGACTTTAAATAAAATAGAATTTTATCTATCAAAGTTTAAAGCTGGGGAAAAAATTCCTCACTACGATAAAGAATCGCTTAGCTTAGTGATCCAGAAACACGCTAATCGACTTCTCAATAAGTTTCATTCACTTTAACCTACTTCGCTATTCAATCACCACGGTTGAACTTGACTTTTATACAATATTTGTATAATATCACTTAACATTGTCATAATCATGATGGTAAATATTAGGCCTCACAAAATTAATATACCTAGCAAGGTTATTGAAAAATGCTGGAGGGTATATTCTCAAAAATATAAAGAAATAGAATCCCGCTTAAGTAACTCTCCAACCTTTCCAATTAAGAGTCTCCAAAAAAATCTTCATTACACAGGGGCTTTTCAATTACAGGTCTCTCAATTGAGCAAACTACCACAAGACAGCCTAACAGATTGCTTTGTCTCAGATCACACAACAAGATTGACAATTAGACTCCGAACGAAAATTATTTTACGAGGTATAGATTATTTTGTAGGGATACAAAATAATTCAAATGCAGAGAAGTTAGAAATTATTTTTTCTCGTCTGATTGAATTTATAGGTATTTTGGATCAAGTACAACTCAGCCCTGATAAGGTCTTGTATTTATCTCTTCTTGATTATATACGAAACTATTTGATGATAGTCTTGTATGCAATTCATCAAAGTGCGCGAGAGCTCGGTGTCCCTAAGAATTTCTATAGACATTATGAAGTGTTTTTAGAACTAGTTAAACACATAGAAGAAGGGTATATTTCTACTTTATTAACAAATGAAATAACACCACAAAAGGTTTATTTGACGTTTATTCCACATTTATTTTTATTTAGAGAATATTTTAGAAGAACAATCCCCGCTTTGAACAGCAATAATAAATTGTCACTCGATCTCTTTAGGCGTATTCGGGAGTGTGATAACCCTATTAAAATTCTCAACTTTGCAAAAAGTGTTGGGAATGAGTATTTTCCTAGAAAAACTTTACTTATTGGATTGGAATACGGAGGGATTGAGTTGCCATTTGCCGTCAATGCTTATAGGAAAGCGATTGGTAAAAGCAACCTTGGGATCGTTACCGTTAATTTGAGCAGTTATTCTGTAGGTAGCAATAGGTATATCGATTCTATTGAAGATGCGTTATCTCCATTTTTCTTACCTAATAATTTGGAAGAATGTGATACTGCTGTAATTTTGGATGATTCAATAACAACAGGAAGAACCCTCGAATATTTGTCCCGACTTCTCCCTCAGAAGATAGAGAATATCTACTTTCGATGTGTATCGTTTACCAATACTAATAGATACCACCACTTGACCAGGTTTGAGCATGGCGGAGTAAATCCAGTTATCTTAGACACCGCTTCAGTCTTATATAAATCAAACTTTGCTCAAACATACACACGCAGAAGTTACACAAATAGACAAGGAGTTTTCGATAAAAAGAAAAACCGTATTATTAAGATGTTAAAGGATTATTATCCCAAATTTGTAAATTAATTATGAATATTGTATTCGACTTTGATGGAACTATAGCCAACTCAACCCCTTATCACAGGGCAGGGTGGGAATCTACCATAAAAGAACTGGGCTTAAATTACGAGCTAGATCAATTGCTTCCATATGAACCGAATTTAAAAGAACGTTTCGATAGTTATAGGAGAATCAAGAAAGGCTTTTTAGAAAAAGTAGATGTTAAATACAAAATATGTTCTTACTTCCAAATTGAAGATGAGGACGTTTTGGTCAACAAAATAATGAGCTTGAAAGAGAGTCTAACCATTTCTAAGATTTTTCAGGAGAGTCTAACCAATACCCTTGGCAATGTTGGTGTGAATTTAATTGCTTCACTAAACACTCTTAAGTCTCAAAATACCTTGGTAGGAATCATTTCTTCAACGAGAGAAACCATAATTAGCAGTTTTCTTCATAAATGTGGAATTTTAGATTTTTTTGACTTCATCATTGGAGAGGAATCACTCACAAATCCTTATGGGACTCTTTTTGATAAGCCGAGTCCTTATACTAAAAGTGTTTTAAATAGCACAAATAAGGCAATGGATATTTATGTCGGTGATAACGAAAGAATAGATAAAAAATTTGCACAAACTTGTGAAGCAAAATTTGTATACGCAGACTACAAAACAGATTTTTTGATTTTGATGGACAAACTAATATAGCAAATATGAAACTATTGAAATTCTGCAATATAAAAAATATTTTTGAGACTCGTACCGCTGCTTCACTAGGGGTACCTTTTTTAGGATATCATTTAATATCAGAGAATGATTTTGCGAGATATGACGATATTAAGTACTGTGTTCAAGAACTACGCAATTATTACCCAACCACCAAAGCAATCTTAGTCACAAAAGAAAGGGATACTAAAAAATTATCTTCTCTTATTAGAGAAATTGAATTTGATGGTATTCAACTGCATTATCCAAACTCTAATAATCAGGCGGCAGCATTGAAAGGTGAATTTGGAAACAAATTTATTGTTTTTCAAGTAATTTCTCTTGAGAGTAAGGATTTTTTTCCAACTCAGGCAGATTATGTATTACTAGATAAGTCATATTTGGGAGGTACAGGTTTACAAATCTCGAACAAAGATGTCCAGAAAATGCTAAATCGTCTTAAAAATAATAAGATCCTTTTGGCTGGTGGGATTTCATCTACAAATCTTTATCGGTATTTGGATTTTCCAGTTGATGGTTTTGATGTTCAGTCTGCAATAAAAACCGACCACTGTACTAATCGAGAAAATACAGATTATTCCAAAATGGATACCTTGGCTAAACTGCTGGGGTATAAAATGGCATCGTATTCGGGTCGGGTGGGATTTGTAATACAAAATATAGAACAACAGAATCAACAGCTTTTTGTCGAAGCTTTAGATAGTAATGTGGACTTTTTCCATATTGATATCACAGATGGGTTGGTAGGTATTCCAACCGACATACCCAAAACCAGAGAGTTGTTAGAGACTGTTGCTGCAACAAATTCACATCTGAAGATACAAACTCATTTGTTTCTCTCATCGCAGGAAAAATTCGAAAACATTTCTCTCCAATTGGGCTTAGAAGACCGACAAAATCACGATGTTTTTTTGCACGTCAACAAAGATAATTACTCAAATTTTAGTATAGATTTTTTAAAAAAAGAAGGAGTGTTTTTTGCGCTTGATATAAAAGATATAACAGACGAGTTGTTTCCGTGGGAGCACTTCGTCAAGGAACAGCTAATCGTGTGTTTAGATTCCAGACAACATAATAATCGAATACAAAACCTCAACAGAGGTTTAAAATTAATACAATATTCAATTAAACTCCAAACAATAATTACCCTTGATAGAAGTGTTAACAACGAAGTTATCTTAGGACTGGAGGATACTATCGCATTGAATGTTGTTTGCGGTTCATATATGAGAGAGAATATTAAGGAACATTATCAATTATTAAAAAGGTATTTACATGGCAAAATTAGATAAAAAGATTCGCACTGCGGTCATTGACGTAGGAACTCTTAAGAGTAAGTTTGAAGTCAGGGAGTTTAATAGCTCTTTAGTATCTCAAGTTCTTTGCCGCGAGAAGGAGTTAACTGTTTTAGGGCGTGATTTAGATAAAACAGATGGAATGATAATACGAAAGGCGATTGAAACTACTATTAATGCTCTTAACAAGTCTAAAAATAAGATGGATGAATTGAAAGTTGATAAATATCGAGCCGTAACTACCGAAGCAATTCGTAAAGCGAAAAATTCCAAAGAAGTGTTGGATGAGATTAAAGATAGGACTGGAATATCACTTGAAGTTCTAAGTCACGATGATGAAGCCAGAACATATTTTAACTCGGTTTCTAAAGATTTTCCCGGTAAGACAATCGCGGTTGCAGACATTGGCGGAGGTAGCGTACAAGTGGTTGTTGGTAAGGATAAAGGCATATATGAGATTTATCTTTTCAAGACTGGAACCTATTTTATGCAAGAAACTTTGTTTAAAACTCACCATCCAACAGCCGAGGAGCTAGAAAATGCAAAGGAATACGTCAAGAGAGAAATGCTTCCACTCTCTCAAACGAAGTATCGGCCAGAATTGATGGTTTATGGAAGTACAAACATCATTGATTTCTTGAAAGTGATGAAAGTTAAATTCAAGAAAAACAATGGATCTACCGATCACCCATACAAAATAGAAGTTGAAAAATTATACCCGGTGTATGAAAGAATAATTGCTCTCTCCTATGAGGACAGAATGCCGATGTTTCCTGAAGAGCCATATTATATGTGGTCAGCAGAGAACGCCCTACTAAATGTATTTCAAATTTGTGATTTTTTGGGCACAAATACAATAGTTCCAAGTAATAACAATATTTCTTCGGGAATTTTATATGAGTTAGCAAAATCAATAAAAAAATGATTAAAAAGGTCATCATAATTACAGGAGTAAGTTCAGGAATTGGCAAAGCATTTATCCATAAAGCTTTGGGAAATACGAAAGAAGGAGAGTTTGTAGTTGGTTTAGGAAGAACCAATATTCCAGACTTTACGCATGAGAGATATTTGTTCATTAGGACCGACCTAAAATACTCTAGTTCTGTTAAACAAGCAGTACAGAGAATAAAAAAGAGATTGGGACGCGTAGATGTGTTAATTAATAATGCAGGCTTTGGTTACAGAAGTACGGTCGAAGACTTAAGTATCGATGAAATGAGAGAACAATTCGAAGTTAACCTATTTGGTCCTTTATATCTTACAAGTTTAGTTTTACCTTTAATGAGGAAACAGGGGCACGGACATATCATTAATATAAGCTCAGTTGGGTCTGTAGTTAGCACTCCAACGCTAGGATACTATACCGCAACAAAAGCAAGTTTAGATAAGTTAAGCGAGGTTTTAGATCAGGAAGCTGAGAAGTTTAATATAAAGGTCAGTGTACTTATACCAGGAGCCGTGAAGACAGACTTTGGTAAGAATATCCGAATCCCAAAGGGCTACTCTAAAACAACCTATACATCTCTTTATAAAGAGTGGCAACACAGATTTGCCTATTTCTTTAAAAGACAAGATACCTCAGAAGGCGTGGCTAATTATTTATGGAGTCTCATTCAGAAGCCAGCTAGAGTTCGATACATAAGCAGGCGAGATCAAGTTATGTGTGCGTTAAAGAGAGTCCTTCCTCACTCGATATTTCAGTTCATTTTCTTAAATTATTTTTACAAAAATGAAAGCTAAAAAATTTGGTCTTTTCTTTTCAATTAAATATATAGATCAGAATATAGAAACTTATCGCCTAATACTTAAGGTGATGGACAAGTTGCGTATACAAATGTATAAACCTGAGTTGATAACTAATTATCCTAACTCCTTGAAGGGGATGAAAAAAGACGGCAGGTCTTTAGTTGAAGGTACGCAAAGACTACTTAGGTCTGTGGACTTTGCAGTAGCTTATTTCAGTGATAAATCACGTGTGGTTTTTTTCCAAACGATAACGGCTCTAGAGAACAAGACTCCTGTTTTGTGCTTGGTATACGAAAACAATTATAAAAACTTTCCCGAAACACTTCTCTCTTATGGAGGAGGAGATTTTATACAAGTAAGAAAATACAAAAGCAATAATCAGTTAGAAGAAATAATTTCAGAATATATAGAGGACTTAGAGCCTCCTAAAAGACGTTTCAATGTAGTTTTAAAAACTAAGACGCTAAAACAGATGGAGCAATTAACTCGAGAGCTAGATATGACAAAAGCAGAATTAGTTCGTCTCTTAGTGGATAAAGAATATAGACGAATATTTGGTTACGAATAAGTATGAGTAACTTAGAAAGAAGAGAAAAGGTATATGTTTTGGGTTCTACTACTCGTGATGAAGTCAATCGTATCAAGACAAGGTTTTCAGAGCATATTGATAGAAGTCCTAGTTCTAATGTTAATTTTACAGTTGCAATTGACGCAGAATACAGCTATCTAGGTGGCACAGGCATAAACATAGCCTCCAATTTGCGTCAATTTTGTGATAAACAGATCTACTTATTCTCAGTGATAGGAGGCGATAATGATGATATTTTACAAAGCCTAGCTAAAGATAACATCAGTTCCGATTTTGTCGTTGTAAGACCAAAGCAGCGTACTTCTAGGGCAAAAGGTATTATCGATAAAGACGAGAACCATATTTGGTTGATTGAAGATTTTGTAACAAATGAGGTATCCTTGCAATTACCGGAATCTGTTGATAGCGAGAAGACTTTAGCCATTATAGCTCCCATTAGAAAAGCAATTTTTGTCCAGTTTTTACAATGGGTAATTGATAACGATATCAAATATGTATTCGACCCTGGAATGTTACTTGTCTCGTTAGCAGAAGACGAATTAGTTAAGGGAATAAAATCAAGCAAGTGGTTGATAGCAAATAGCACCGAGATTGAAGGCGTATTAAAGAAATCTAATCTGACATTGGGAGAGATACGCAATATGGGGATCAACGTAATAGTAACTCACGGATCAAAGGGAGTAGTCTTTTATGATAAAGAAAATGAGTATAAAGTTTCAGGTTTTATGCCCTCTGGAGTTGTCGATACCAGTGGTGCTGGAGATGCGTGGCGAGCGGCCTTTTGGGGTTCGCTAATCATGGGTGAGAATCTAGAAAATTCCTTGAAAATGGCAAATTCTTGGGCGAGTTTTAGTGTAGAAAAGCATGGTGCTATAGGCAACTATCCAGATATGAGGAGTGTGCGTAAACGAGCTGGTTTATGAGAAACGAAAGAAATTATCCATGGGGCCAAAATCAGAAAGTTGAAAATATAGACTATAGCAATATTCCAGAGAAACTCTTACAGAGAGATTACCAGATAGTTCTTATAGCTGGACCAAATGCGGTAGGTAAAGGAACAATTATTGAAAAACTGTTAGAAAGTAGTGAGGAATTTGTCCGTGTCGTGAGAACAACTACGAAACCTATAAGTGAACTTGAAAAAGGAGGCTATTATACAGTAAGCAAAGAAACTTTTTGGGAGATGATAGATGACGGAGATTTTTTAGAGTGGAGCAACTACGGACAAGGACATTATGGAACTAGAATGCAAGACATCGCCAATTCACTGGAGAAAGGTAAGAGAGTACTAATAGAAATTGACTTAGATGGAGCCCTCGTCTTAAGAAATTTTTTCAAAAATCTTGGAATAAATGTCTATGATTGCTTTATATCCCCTATTACAAGAGAAGAGACAATGAGCGAAGGTGGAATGAATAAGGCACTAGACGTCATTAAAGAAAGGCTTAAAATTAGGGGACGGAACGAGAGCGAAATAGAGGTAGAAGGTAGAGTTAGAAATGCGGAAAGAATGCTTTCTCGAATGAATGAGTTTAGGTATGTTATTCCGAATATCCAGGGGAATACAAAACAAGCGGTAAAAACAATAATGCAATTACTTGGAGCTTAAATATTAAAGAACAAAGTCCAATGTTTCACAAATTTTGAAAGAAACTGACATCCTATTTTCGATTTTTTTTGATTATTCCACGCACTGCTTCTATTACATCGTTAATATCTTTATCAGTCAAATTAGCCCCAAGGGGTAGCGAAACGGTTCTTTCTCCTACAAATTCTGCATTAGGAAAATCACCTCTTTTAAAACCGAATGATTCTTTATAGAAAGGGTGCAAATGTACGGGATAAAAATGAACCCCACTGCCAATATTCATTTCTATCAACTTATTAATAAACTTATCTCTTGTTATTTCCAATCTTTCAAGTCTTAGTAAAATAGCATAAAGATGTCTTGCATGATATGTTCCTTCTGCCTCACTTTTTGGCAAAACCAACTCAGGAAAATCTTTAAGGGCATTATTATACATTTGCCAATACTTCTTCCTTATTTTGCTATTTTCCTCGATTCTTGCCAATTGGTGGATACCAATTGAGGCCTGAATATCAGTCATATTGTATTTAAAACCTGGTACCAAAACCCGGTAATGCTTAAATACCTTCGCCGAATAACGTTTGTAAGCATCTCTAGATAGACCATGCAAACTCATTATTTTAATCTTTCTAGCCCACAATGGATTATTGGTAGTAACCATTCCGCCTTCCCCGGTCGCTAAATTTTTGGTGACATAAAAGGAAAATACCGCTATATCACCTAAATTACCAACTTTACTTCCTTGATATTCTGCTTCAATAGCATGAGCTGCATCCCCCACAACATAAAGTTCATGTTCACTTGCCAAAGACAATATCTCATTCATTTTGCAAGGCCGACCATGTAAATGGACCGGCAAAATAACCTTAGTTCTCTTAGTAATTTTTTTCTCTACCTCTCTGGGGTCAATGTTCCAATCATCAATATCAATATCTACAAAAACTGGTTTGGCGCCACAATGAATAATAACGTTTACGGTAGAACAAAAAGTCATTGGCGTAGTAATTACTTCGTCACCGGGACCAACTCCAAGCACCTTCAATGCCAAATGTAAACCAGCCGTTGCCGAACTAACAGCATCTACAAATTGACTACCAATATACTCTCTAAATTTATTCTCAAATCTTTCTACTTTCGGCCCTGTTCCCCACCACCCAGACCTCAAAGTATCCACCACTTCAGAGATTTCTTCTTCCCCAATATACGGCTTCCCAAAAACTAAAAAATTCTTCCTTTTTTTCATTATTTATAAAAAGTTGTCACCGCCTTTGGCGGGATCCCGCTGAGGTGGGACAGTTATTAGTTCAAAGTTACGAAACTAAAAATTTTGGACTTAACTTTGCACTTTGAACTTTGAACTTTGCACTAATTATTACCAGCTCTGAATAAACTCCCCCAGGTTGTTTTCACTAATAATTATTTTCCCTTGTTTGCCTTCCACAATTATTTTGGCTACTTTTCGGCAAATTTCCGCGACATTTCTTTCTAAGGTCCGGACTCCGGCGTCAAAACCAAGCGGTCGAACAATCTTTGGCCAAATAGTTGAAGAAATCTCCAAATCATTGGCCGAGAGTCCCATTGCCTTCATTGTCCTGGGTAAAATATAATTTTTCCCTATCGTAATTTTTTCTTCATCAGAATAAGAAGGCATTTGCATTGGCTCAAGACGATCGAGAACTGCAGTAGAAATGTTAGTTGTATTATTGGCG
>Ga0210049_1005401_pt1 | contig 10921 bp, 9 predicted proteins | sample CryGeyCG2014_300_2_FD_183964 | JGI IMG/M metagenome (GOLD analysis project Ga0210049, IMG submission 183964) | Groundwater microbial communities from aquifer - Crystal Geyser CG06_land_8/20/14_3.00 (SPAdes) (version 2) | ecosystem: Environmental > Aquatic > Deep subsurface > Groundwater | place...
AAAAAGGACATGCGGTTTCCTTAGTCGACAATCTATCAACTGGGAACATCGATAACATAAAAAATATAAAAGATCATAAGAATTTGTCTTTTAAGATCGAGAGCATAATGAATGAAAAGGCAATGCGCACGTTCATAAAGAAATGCGATATGGTCTATCACCTTGCAGCCGCTGTCGGGGTGAAGTATATAATTGACAACCCATTAGAATCAATACAGGTAAACGTTAAAGGAACCGAAATAGTGCTGGAACTGGCTAATGAATACGGCAAGAAGAAAGTGATCATAGCCTCTACCTCGGAAGTCTACGGTAAGAATGTGGATGGGGTGCGGGCTTTCAAGGAAAATGACGACAGGGTCTTGGGGTCAACTACGATTTCACGATGGAGTTACGCATCCACCAAGTCCCTCGATGAATTTTTGGCCCTTGCTTACTACAGAGAAAAAAAATTACCTGTCGTAATAGTGCGGCTATTTAACACGGTCGGCCCTCGTCAGACAGGGCACTACGGCATGGTAGTCCCGCGTTTTATAAAACAGGCGCTAATGAACCACCCATTGACAGTTTATGGGGACGGAAAGCAGACAAGAAGCTTCACATATGTATCAGACGTAGTCAAGGCAATAATCGCACTGGCTGAAAGCAGGAAAGCAGAAGGCGAAATATTCAACATAGGCAACCCTAAGGGAATTACTATAGAGGAATTGGCAAAAAAGATAAAAAAAATGACAAATAGCCAATCAGAAATAGCTTACATTCCATATGAAAAGGCTTATGAAAAAGGCTTTGAAGACATGAGGCACAGAATGCCGAACATAGATAAATTAAAACATTTTATCGGGTTTTCACCCGAAACAGATATAGATGATATATTGACGAAAACAATCGATTATTTTGAAAAATAAGGGATGGTATTAAAAAAATGAAGATACAATTCGTCATTCTGGTCGCATTTTTAATTTCAATAGCTGTATCGTATTTGCTTACCCCTTTGGCGCGAAACATGGCTTTTAAATTCAATGTTCTAGATCGCCCGAATAAAAGGAAGGTCCACATCAAACCGGTACCTTTATTAGGCGGGGTAGCTATTTACATTGCCTTCTTTTCGGCTTTATTGTTTACCACTGCCTTAACTAAGCAAATTCTTGGTTTATTTATCGGAAGCACTATTCTGTTAATTACAGGTATAATCGATGATAGGCAGGGGATGTCGCCGCGAACAAAACTTTTAGCGCAATTAGTAGCAGCGCTTATCGTGACACGGTTAGGCATAAAGACAATATTTTTACCGGATTATTATCTAAACTTTTTTGTTACTTGTTTCTGGATCGTTGGCATAACAAATGCTTTTAACTTGCTGGACAATCTCAACGGCCTTTCGGCCGGCTTAGCGGCTATCTCCGCTATGTTTCTATGCATCTTGGGACTTCATAGCGGCCAAACGGACCTGCCCATTCTGGCCATAGCGCTTACTGGCTCATGTATAGGTTTTCTTCGCTATAACTTTCCGAAAGCAAGTATATTTATGGGTGACGCAGGAAGTATGTTCCTCGGATTTATATTATCGAGTATTGCGGTATTGGGCAATTGGAAGGCTGTCACGGTTCCGTTTTCCCTGTGCATTCCTATCTTGATATTGGCATACCCAATTTTTGATACAACGCTGGTTGTTATAAGCAGGCTCCTGAACAAGAGGCCTATTTATATAGGCGGCAAAGATCATTCTTCGCATCGCCTTGCAATTATAGGATTAAAGCGTCGTAAAGCGGTCCTGTTTATTTTCATAGTGACTTTCTTTTTGGGATTAAGCGGAGTATTGATGTCAAAAGTTGACTATAAGGCCGGTATTATTGTCTTAGCGTCTGTATTTTTAGGCATTCTCATCTTTGGAATAAGACTCGGCACTGTAAATGTTTATAGAAATAACATAAAGAATGGCAAAATGAACTTCATAAATCCTTATGCAAAAGAAAAACTAATTAAAATCTTTAGCGAGATTACAACGTATAGCGTTTATCTCATCCCATTCTGCTTGTCCATTTCAAAAGCGCTTTTGGAAACAGCTATATCGATAGCGATGATAAGTTGGATCATACAAAAACTGTTAAAAAAAGAATATAAGATAAACCATACGCCTCTCAATCTTCCCATAATCGTATTTTTTATGGCCGTATCCCTTTCATTGATCAATACCGAATTTGTCGGGGAAAGTTTGAAAGATTTATTTTTTAAAACAGGGGAGTATGTGTTTCTTTTCTTCATAGTAGTAGATACCATCGATAATAAACAAAAACTAAACAAAGTTTTTATATCTTTGGCCGCTGCAAGTATCGTTGCGGGTTTAGCGGCAGCTTTGCAGCCTATAACTAAATATGACTTTATCCGCTGGAGGCTTAGCTTTATTGAAGGCAAAGTCGCCGGACCATTCGGCATACCAAACACCTTCGCAGCATGGTGTATCACATTGTTGCCTATATGGTTAAGTTTGTTTCTATGTGATATAAAAAACAAAATATTGAAACTTTTTGTAGGCTGTTTAACAATTTTACTTTTAGCGGCGTTTTTTATGAGTAAGGTAAGGGGCGCTCATTTAGCGCTTGCAGGGGCTTTGTTTTTTTTCGTCATACTTAAAGGAAAGAATATTAAATTGATGTTTACAGTTATGATATTACCTATCATAGCCACTTTAATCGCAAACGTCTTTTTCTTATTCAGCATTGCTGCGTACATACAGTATAAAGATAGACTTTCGTGGTGGGGAACAGCGTTAAATATGATACAGACCCATCCTATAATCGGCGTTGGAGCTAATAATTTTATCAGCGTTTTTCCAAAATACAATTTAGATCCGAGTTCAACGCCGGCGTATGCGCACAATTGCTATCTTCAATTGATGGCAGAGTGCGGAATACTTGGATTCTTGATCTTTTCATGGATGATAGTCATATTATTCAAAATGGGGATTGCTAATTACATACGCATTAAAGACACTGTGGAAGGAAGCCTGCTTCTCGGCGTCATGGTAGGCATAGTTGCCATGCTGCTGCACAGTTTTGTAGATACGAATTTGTATTCACTTCAATTAGTAATATTACTATGGTTTCTGATGGGTATTGTCGGTAGTTTTTCAATAATTTACATAGGGCGTCACAAAAGTGCCGCCCTTGATTACAGTGATTAAAAATGCAGATTACAGAAATTATTTACCGACGTAACAATCACTGTAATCTATTTGAAATCGCTGTAATCATAGGCTGGAACGAGTTTCGTGACAGCCTAATAATTTACAGAAAAGGAGGAGGTATTTATGAAAGAACATAGTCTCACAACAAAGCAGAAAGTTGTTTATGACTACGTAAAGAATTATCTCGAAATGAATAAAAGATCTCCTTTCATACGGGAGATACAGGAGGCGTGTCAAATAAACTCCTACAAAGGGGCTGTTGACAAGCTTCTCGCGCTGGAAAAGAAAGGATATATCACTCGAAAGCTCAATAAGCACCGCGGCATAATGCTTAACGGCGCAGAAAATAATTAACATCTAAGCCAATCGGAAGCGATTAAACTTGAAAGCGATAGATAGTATCTTAAAACATTCTATATTTATGATCATAGCCACGGCTTTGGTTAACATCTTTAACCTTCTCTATCAGCTATTTATGGTGAGAAATCTAGATGCAACAAGCTACGGCATATTGAACTCAATCTTCGCCATAATTATGATACTAGGCATACCGGCATTAACCATTCAAATGTCTGTAACAAATTTTGTATCCCGGTATAACGCTAGCGGACAATTTGGAAGCATAAAAGCCATTGCTGCAAAATTACTTAAAAGAATGACTATCTTTGGCGGCTTGTTATTTCTAGTAATATTGATTTTTAGCGGCTCAATTTCGGATTATCTCAAGCTGCCGACTATTACTCCAGTTATAGTAATGGCCCTGGTAATATTCCTATCAATGATCTTGCCTGTTCTTTTCGGTATGCTTCAAGGACTTCAAAAATTTGTCGCATTAGGGGTCAATTATATATTAGTTTCTGCAGCTAAATTAGTTTTAGGTGTTATTTTTATTTCAATGGGTTTTGGTGCCACAGGGGCCTTGGGCGCGCTGGGCACTGCCAGCATGATCATTATTTTCACGGCGCTATATTCGCTAAAAAACATATTTGATAGACACATTGAAGAGGACAAATTTAATCTTGTAGGGCTCTATAAATATCTTATTCCCGTAGGCCTTAGCCAACTCTGTTTTATGGTGCTAACACATTTACACATAGTTTTAGTAAAACATTTTTTTAGCCCGGAAGAAGCTGGAGTTTATTCCGTAGCCTCCATGACAGGGAGAATGATCTTATTCCTGCCTGCCGCAATAGGAATTGTTATGTTCCCAAAAAGCTCGCATCGCCATGCCACAAAAAGCTCTTCGCTTGATATATTGAAAAAATCTCTTTTATTAACCGCGATTATATGTATCTTTGCATCTGCGTTAGCCATATTATTCCCCAATATGCTGATACGGCTATTTTCCGTAAAAAATGCTCCTATGTTTACGCCACTATCGAACCTTTTTGCGATAAGCATGATATTTTTCGCTTTATTAAACATCGTAATTTTTCATAACCTTGCCACGCAAAATCTATTATTTCTGTCATCGCTTGCACTGATCACTATTTTGCAAATAGTGGGTATATTGCTATTTCATGCAAATTTATTTCAAGTACTATACGTAGTGTGTTTAAGCGGCATATCAGTTCTTCTCTTAAGCTTAACTACGATAAAATATAAGGCCGAGTATGCGCAATAATATCAGCAAGATCTCGGTGTTAATACCCGCGTATAACGAAGAAGCGCATATCGCACTGTGCATCGAGGAAACCGTAAATGCGTTTCTCGAATTCGGATATCAATTCGAGATCATAGTAATTGATGATGGGAGCGTTGATGACACATATAAAAAAGCCATCGAAAAGAGCGGGTATTATAAGAATGTTTTTGTGAAGAGAAATATAGTAAACTTTGGAAAGGGGAGGGCCTTAAAAAAAGGTTTTCGCTATACTACGGGCGATTATATCGTTTTCCTGGATGCCGATCTTGACCTGCACCCTAGTCAGGTCAAAATTTTTATTGATTATATGCTGCAAAATAATAATGATGTTATCATAGGCTCAAAAAGGCATCCCGAATCGGAAATCGAATACCCGCCGCACAGAATGATAGTTAGTCTGGTATATTTTATTTTGGTAAAGCTTCTTTTCGGCCTCAGCATTCATGATACGCAAACAGGGCTTAAATTTTTTAAACGGGAAGTTCTTAAAAAAGTATTCCCAAAAGTTTTAGTTAAAAAATTCGCTTACGACTTAGAACTTTTAGTGCTTGCCAATCACTATGGCTATAAAATTGCAGAGGCGCCTGTGAAATTAGGTTTTCAAAGAATGTTGGGTTCTAGGATAGGTTTTAATGCTATTTGGAGCACGTGGTGGGATACAATGGCTGTCTTTTACAGGCTTTATATATTACGATATTATGACAAAGTGCAATAGAAAAGTTTCAATCATAATTCCATTACATAATTTGTGTGACAGATTCAAAAAAGATTTTGCTCATTTTTTGAATTTAGATTACCCGGATTATGAAATTATATCTGTTTACGATAACAGAATAAGCTTTCAACACGAAAGGGTAATATCCATAACTACAAAAAAAGAAAATACAAGCCCGGCTGAAAAAAGAGATCTGGCGATAAAGGCGGCGAGGGGAGAAATTTGCGCATTTATAGACGATGACGCGTACCCTGACAAAGATTGGGTCAAGAACGCCGTTAAATACTTCGATGATGAAAAAGTTGGAGCTGTCGGAGGCCCCGGTCTTACACCTCCTGAAGATAAATTTTTAATGAAGGCTGGCGGGTTATGTTATGAATCCTTTTTGGGAAGCGGGCCTAATCGATATCGCTTTGTCAAAGGCAAAAGCCGGATAGTCGATGATTTTCCAGCATATAACCTTTTTGTCAGAAAATCTGTGCTTGATCAGATAGGCGGGTTTGGCAGCCCTTTTTATGGAGGAGAAGATACGAAATTGTGCGGGGAGATTGTAAAATTTAATAAAAATATTGTCTATAGGCCTGATGTTATCGTATATCATCATAGGCGTCCTTTATTTAGGGCGCACCTGCGGCAAATAGGCAATGTTGGCCTGCATAGAGGTTACTTCGTAAAAAAATATCCAAAAACTTCTAGGAAGCTCGCCTATTTCTTGCCGACATTTTTTGCAATATATTTTTTTATAAGCATGCTATTGTTTATATCACTAAAAGTCGCTTTAATTTTTATTATTCCTGTTATTCCTATGGTATTATTCTTTATTTTTTCATTTGCGGACTGTCTGCGCCTAAGCAAAAGCGTGAGCATGGCATTTGTGGCGGTGTGCGGCATTTCTTTGATGCACATTGTTTATGGAATAAGTTTCGTGAAGGGCCTTTTAACAAAAGATTTAAAGGTATAAAATATGGCCATTGAGTATAATCCAAAGATAAGCTTCATTATACCGACTCTTAATTCGGAAAGAACACTTGAAAAATGCCTCAAAAGCATAGAAGTGCAGAGCTATCCAAAAGAAAAGATCGAAATAGTCATAATAGATGGCGGCTCAACGGATAAAACTCTTGAAATAGTGGCTCATTTTCGCGGCCTATCGCCTGTAACCTATTGCCTAGTGCCTAATCCTTTAAAAACGGGGGAGAGCGGAAAAGCAATAGGGATTGATGCGGCTACAGGCGAATTGCTGGCATTTGTAGACAGCGATAACGTTTTAGTAGGCGAAAATTGGCTGAAAAAAATGGTGCTTCCCCTAAGAGACAATACAATATTCGCATCCGAGGCTTTGAGGTGGGAATATGCAAAAGAAGATTCTACTATAGACCGGTATTGCGCATTGACCGGTATAAATGACCCCATATGCCTCTTTTTGGGGAATTACGACCGTTTGAGCTATTTAACCGGCAAATGGACGGGTTTGAAAGTTGTAAGCGAGATCGACAAGGGGGATTATCTCGAAGTAGTGCTTGATGAAACGAGCGTTCCTACAATGGGTGCAAACGGTTTTTTGCTGCGCAGACACACATTAAAAGAAGTGAATTACACACCTTACTATTTTGACAATGATATCGTATTTGAATTGGTAAAAAAAGGGTTCACTAAAATAGGCAGGCCTAAAATAGGCATTAGGCACTACTTTTGCGATAACACAAAAACATATATGCGAAAACAATGCCGCCGCATCAGGGATTATTTTTATTTCAAACGAAAAAAAATGAGAACATTTGAACATAAGATAAAATCTTTTAAATTCATCAAATTCGTTATTTATACTTTGCTTGTATTTCCGCTCTTACTTCAATCAGCAAGGGGTTTTTATAAAAAAAGAGATCGGGCGTGGTTTTTTCATCCGATAGCATGCTGGGTTACGTTTCTTGTTTATTCGTTTGCGACAATTCAGAACATTATTGATCCCGGAATGTTGAGCAGGGAAAAATGGAGGCAATAATATGAGCTTCTGGAATGATAAAAAAGTCTTAGTAACGGGCGGCCATGGTTTTGTCGGTCTATATTTACTGAATAAACTAAGAGAAAAAGGATGCGACAAAATTATAGCACCCAGGATTGAAGAGTATGACCTAAAACGAGAAGAGAACATTGTAAAGCTATACAAATTCGCAAAGCCGGATATCGTAATACACCTTGCCGCCATGGTGGGCGGTATTGAAGCAAATAGAAAATATCCCGGAATGTTTTTTTATGACAATCTTATAATGGGTATCCAGCTTATAGAGCAGGCAAGATTGTTTGGAATAAAAAAATTTGTGGCGATCGGCACTATCTGCGCGTACCCGAAATTTACGCCTGTGCCCTTTAAAGAAGAAGACCTATGGAACGGATATCCTGAGGAAACGAACGCTCCTTACGGCCTTGCGAAGAAAATGCTTTTAGTGCAGGCCCAGGCATACAGGCAGCAATACGGCTTCAATTGCATCTATTTATTACCCGTAAACATGTACGGTCCTGGCGATAATTTCAACCCTGAAACTTCGCATGTTATTCCGGCGCTTATAAAAAAATGTGTTGAAGCTAAAGAAAAGGGAGAGGATGCTATCGCTGTATGGGGCACAGGCAAGGCATCGAGGGAATTCCTATATGTAGAGGACGCCGCCGAGGGGATAAGCCTGGCTGCCGAAAAATATAACAAGGCCGAGCCGGTTAATATCGGAGCCGGCTTTGAAATAACGATAAAAGACTTAGCTACGCTTATCGCAAAACTGACCGATTTTAAAGGCGAAATCATTTGGGATTCATCAAAACCCGACGGACAACCACGAAGATACCTGGACACATCTCGGGCCGAAAAGGAATTCGGATTTAAGGCGAAAATAGGGTTTGAAGAAGGGCTAAAGAAAACTGTAAACTGGTATATCGAAAAAAGAAACACATGAAAAAAATATTCTCATATTATTGAATGACGGAATGCGGAAGGATTTTTTGTCCATTTATGGCTACCCTTTTAAGACTGCGCCCTATTTACAAGAGCTGCTTAAAAACGCATATGTTTTTTCATCTGCCCGCAGTACCTCTTCATGGACAGGGACCGCTGTGGCTTCGTTGATGTCTGGATTGTGCCCTTCTGACCATGGACATTTTCGCCAATTCCAGGTTTATTCCGGGCCCATGCGGATAAACGAGGATAAAAACTATTATAATTTTTGCATCTCAGGCAATCCATGGCTTGATGGAAAGTTCGGCTTTGCAAGAGGTTGGGATGAGCATTTTATTTCTGATCGTCTATTAGGAGAGAACCTTGTAAGAAGGGCTAAGGATATTATAACCAATTTAAGGTGCCCATTTTTGGGATATATGCATTTTATGGAAAATCACGAACCCTTCGGAGATTATTGGCATTTAGCAGAGCGTTCTATTGATATAAAATCGGTTGAAAGATATTATCAACACATGCTCAACACAAGCTGTCCAGTCGTCAGAATATCAGATAAACTGTACCGTTTTTTTTATAAGCACTTTTCCAAGTATGGAGCAACTCTTAGAAAAAGCCTAGTAAGGCATCAATCGAAGATTTCCCAAAACTATACCAATACTATTAATTATGTGGGCTCTGTGTACAAATTTGATTGCCTGGTCTCTGATATGGTAAAGTTTCTTAATGACAAGGGTATTGCAAACAATACGATACTGATAATACTATCCGACCATGGATGGGGATTTGGCGAACGCACCGAAATCGACAACAGGCATGGATACAATCTGTACAATGAAACCTTGAACATACCATTGCTGGTATATAACCCAAATTTCAAAAATAAAACCTTAGAGGGGGGCTTCTCTATCCAGAATGTTATGCAGATCATAAAAAATATTCAAACTGAGAAATCCGAGATTATTGACGAAAACATGTTCTCGGAGGAACACATTGCCATAATAAAAAACGGAAATCGCGTTAGGGTCGGAGCAATGGTAAAAGAACGCTATAAACTTCTTAAGAATTATATATTTGAAACAAGGGACGGCTTTAATTTATATGATGATCCTGGCGAAAAAATAAATGTTTTCGATGCTTTTGCTGAATACTTTTCAGCTATGGAAAAGAAACTTGATATGGAAATGGCAAAAGCAGATAAGAATGAAGGCGAGCTTATGTTTTACCCCAACGCTTTAGAATGATGCTAGAAAGAGAAGTCGAAAATAAAATAAAAAATATGAATATGTGCATCGTCAAACACACCCTTACGCCTAAAGGCGGCGTCGAGGAGGAACTTCTAAATTTTTTAAAAGGTAAAGTGGAAAATTTGATGTACATAAGCCACCCTTTTAAAGAAGCCGAGATCATTCCGTTATATACGGAGATTTTCGCCTACAAAAACGGCATCTTGGCAAAACAAATAAAGATGCCCCTGATACTGGGACCTTTAGTTTTGTTTTATATAAAAGATGTGCTTTTTACTTTCTGGTATATTTTTAAAACAGGCCTCGTTTTTGACGTTTTTATTGGCGTTGATAATCTTAATGCCTTAACCGGCTATCTATTAAAAAAAGCTGGGAGGGTACGTAAAGTTGTATTTTATGTAATAGATTACTCTCCAAAGAGGTTCTCCAATAAACTTATGAATAGCATATATCATGCGATAGATAGGTTTGTCTGCTGCAGGGTCGACCGCATATGGAACCTCTCGGATGCAATGATGGAGGGGCGAAAAGAGCGCGGTATGAATATAAAAAAATGCTCTCCCCATATCACGGTTCCCCACGGTAATAGGTTTAAAAGCATTAAGCGGTATGATATAGATAAGATAGAAAGACATCGAATAGCATATCTCGGACAATTGCGCAAAGAGCAGGGCGCCGGTAAATTAATCGATATTTTTTATGGCATAAAAAATATGGTTCGGGACGCCTCTTTAATCGTTATCGGAACTGGGGAATTGGAGGATTCGATGCGGAAAAGAGTGGATGAATTAAATATCGGCGGCTCTGTCAGATTTGCCGGATTCGTAGAAGATAACTCAACATATGAGGAACTGCTGGCCAGGTCGGCCGTGGGGATTGCACCATATCCTAGCGATGCGAGAGGCTATAAGCGCTATTCCGATCCCGGTAAAATAAAAACATATTTGGCCTGCGGCTTGCCAGTCGTAACTACCAACGTTCCTCCGATAGCAAGCAAAATCAATGATAAAAAATCCGGTTTTGCAGTTGATGATGATATTAAAGAAATAAAAGACGCCTTATTTAAACTATTAACGGATGACGGCTTATATAAGACGTATAAAGAAAATGCCATCTCTATGGGATCAGACTATGATTGGAGCAACATCTTTAATAATGCACTATCGCTGACATTATAAAAAACAGAATG
>Ga0210049_1005402_pt1 | contig 10920 bp, 9 predicted proteins | sample CryGeyCG2014_300_2_FD_183964 | JGI IMG/M metagenome (GOLD analysis project Ga0210049, IMG submission 183964) | Groundwater microbial communities from aquifer - Crystal Geyser CG06_land_8/20/14_3.00 (SPAdes) (version 2) | ecosystem: Environmental > Aquatic > Deep subsurface > Groundwater | place...
CTTGGCAATTCTGGCTCTTTCTGTTGCGCCGCTGGTAGCAACCAAAACAATAGAGGCAAGCAAACCAAGTATGGCAATGACCAGCAACATTTCAGCTAAGGTGAAGCCTTTTTGGTTTTTATTATTGGAGGAATTTAATGTTATGTTCAAGGAAGAAATTACCATATATTTCAGGGAACAGAAAAATGAAAATTAAAAGCAGAATAAGAATAACCAAAAGAGTGTAGCACAAAATACCTACCCAGTTGGGTACTCTGATGGCGAGGATTTGTCGGAGCTTTTTAAGAATATCCATTGTTCTATTCTACTATATTAGTTCAACGACTGGGACTCTTTTTAGAAAATCCCCCATCCTCTACTTCTTTCCAAAATGCAGCGCTTTTTTATCTTTAAGAATTTTCTTAATTTCTTTCGTATTTTTATATCTTTGAATTTCCAAAATCTGTCGCTTGCTTTGGTGCCAGACCTTTCCAATCGGGGCTGAATTCTTTCCTAGATCCGTTGCTCGCTCTGGAAACAGAATTAGTTGCTTTTTCTTCCAAAATTCGTTGCTTATCAGGCCTCCATTTTGAATTTGGGAATCTTATCTTTACTTCTTTCGGGCTGAATTCGTAATAATTATACTCATCAAACCAGGCGCAAACAAAATTTTCTAACGGGATTGATGTTCTGAAAGACAAACCCGAAGCGTACCAAAAAAGCTGGGAAGCAACACTTTGCTCGTTTTCTCTCAATGCGTTCGGCTTGAAATCCAAAACATATATTTTGTTGGATCTAATTTGCAGAACATCAATGTGTCCGTTGATTCCCATATTTAGATTTTTTTCCCAGAGCCAGACCGGAACTTCACAAGCAATGGTTGAAGAATCATTAACAAGCATAAAATTCTCAACCGCAGAGTGTCCTCTGGAATTAATATCGCAGGATTTCAAAGCAAAAAGAGCCAACCGACAGGCATTATTATATGCGTTTTCTTTTTTAATACTGATTTCAATTTTTGTCTGGGAGCATCTATTCTCGATGTCATTAAAAAATTTAGGACAACCCTTTTCAAAATTCTTTATATATGCTGACAAAGAAGAAAAATTGTTATCCCTGCAAAGCAATTCTAATTTCGGTTTGTGGTATTTAAAATTATAAGCTAGGTCATTATGCTTGAATGTCTTGCTGATCAAAATCTCTTTTCCATAATTTTTTAATGCCGTTGGCCTGATTTTGCAATAAGTACAGATACTTTTAAACTCTTTCAACCACTGGCTAACAGAGCTTTTAGAAACTTTAACCTTGAATCTTCTATTGGTAAGCTTGGCGGATTCCTCTAAAGTGTTGCCAAGATTATAATAACTGATAGCGCTGGTAATTACTTTTGGGCCATACGTCTTGTAAGGAAGTTTACTGCCAACAAATCCTTTTTCGCAATCTTTGCAATAAAAAAATTGTCTAAAACCGAATTTAGTTTTTCTTTTGCCCTTTTTGATTATGTTCAGCCGCCCGCAATTTGAACACTTCATTGTTTGTAACTAAATTAAAAAAAACAGCTCGACAACCCTACTATTTACATTATATATATTTAAGTATATATCCTATGTATAATTCTCCACTCTCAAACGTTCCCCCTCTCTTTAATATGTCGTACAATATCATTTTATCAATTCTCTGAATTTTTCCCACAAAGATTTACTAACTTTTGGCACTTCTGTTTTTAATTCTTCTTTCATTTCCTCTTTTTCCCGGCCAAAGCCTTCTTCAAAGAACTGTTTTCTTTTCTCAATTTCCGGTTTTATCCAACTTTCAATTCTGGACCAAATGTTTGCCTTAACCCAATCCCACATTTTCTGCCAGATTGGCAGGACTTCTTCTTTCCAGATTTTTTCAATAATTCCCGGCAATTCTTTTTCTCCTACTCCTAAGGCCTTCTCCCCTACCGCTTTCACTTCTTCTATGTTTTCCGGCGGGTTGATCTGATTTTCCGATTGGGCAAAAACAACTCGCGGTGAGCCCTTCAGTCCTGAGGACTTCAGGATCGAAGGATTTATCAAACCAAATAATGGCGCTAAGAAGCAAAATAGAATTAAAGTTGATAAGATTTTTTTTATATATTTCATTTTATCAAATCTTTGGCTTCTTTAATTCTTTTTATTGTTTTTTCTTTGCCTAAGATTTCTGCGATTTCAAAAGGGCCGGCCGAGGCCTCCTTTCCCGTTAAAGCCACTCTTAAGGGCCACAAAAGCTTTCCTCTATCCCCTATTTTTTCTGATTCTGGCAGTAAAACGCACTCTAAATTTGTTTTGTTCCAATCTTCAAGTTTTACTTTAGATAAAAGTTTTTCTAATTTATTAAGAGAATCTTTTATTTCTTTGTCTGACATTTCTTTCCATCTTAATAAATTCTTATCATAATTTAATTTCTCTTTGAAGAAAAAATCGGTTAGTTCAACAATTTCTGATAATTTTTTTAATCTCTCCTGATAAATTGAGATAATTTTTTTGAGATATTCCAAATCAGCTTTTTCTTTTATAATAAATCCAGCCTCAATCAAATAAGGGAGACACAGTTCGGTTAATTTTTCCGGCGAGCGTTGGCGGATATAAAAACCATTCAAAAAATCCAGTTTCTTAATGTTGAAAACAGCGCCTGCTTTTTGAACTTTTTCCAGAGAGAATTCTTTGATTAAAGAATTCATTGAATATATCTCTCTTTCATCTCCTGGATTCCATCCCAAAAAGGCCATAAAGTTGATTAGGGCTTCAGGCAGATAGCCCTGTTTTCTAAAGTCTGAAACCGATGTTGCTCCGTGCCTTTTACTTAGTTTACTTCTATCAGTTCCTAAAATTAAAGGCAGGTGGGCATAAAGAGGCTGCGAAAAACCAAGGGCTTCTTGAATTAAAATTTGCTTTGGCGTATTAGAAATATGATCTTCTCCTCTAATCACATGAGAAATTTTCATCTCAAAATCATCTATGACTACGGCGAAATTATATAAAGGAGTTTCCAGATTTTTGGCAATGACGATATCCCCCATCAATTCGGTATCAAACTCTACACGGCCCCTTATCAAATCGTCAAAGTGTAGTTTTTTGGGGATAATCCTGAATCTGATTACCGACGGTTTTCCTTCGGACAAATATTTTTTTACTGTTTCCTTATCCAAATTTGCGCATTTCCCGGAGTATTTTGGCGCTAAACCCCGAGACATTTGGTATTGCCTTTGAGCCTCTAATTCTTCTTCCGAACAGAAGCAATAATAAGCTTTGTCTTCGGCAATCAATTTTTCTATATATTTTTTATACATATCTGTTCTTTGGGTTTGGCGGTAGGGGCCGTATTTCCCTCCGATATCCGGGCCTTCGTCCCAGTCAATTCCCAGCCATTTTAAATTTTCAATAATATCTTTTTCAAATTCCAAAGAAGATCTTTCCAGGTCCGTATCCTCAACTCTTAAAACAAAACTTCCTTCATGTTTCTTAGTAAAAAGATAATTAAAAAGAGCGGTTCTGGCTAAACCAATGTGTAGGTATCCTGTTGGCGATGGCGCAATTCGCGTTCTTACTTCTCCCGGCTTGATGAATTTGAATTCCTCGAGAACCATATTATTTAATTTTTCACTTGGTTAAATATTCTACAAGGTTAAATATTCAACAAGATAATTGGCAATTATCCAGCCGGCTTCGGGTTTGGAAAATTCTTTAGCTTTTTCAGACATTTTTTTAAGCTCTTTTGGATTTTCAAAAAGAGATTTTATTTTTTCTAGGAAAAAATGGGAGGTAAAATTGTTTTCTTCGATCACTATTGCCGCTCCGTTTTCTTGATAAATATAAGCATTTTTTAATTGATGGTCTTGGGCGGATTCCGGCAATGGGATTAAAATAGAAGGCTTACCGGCAGCGGCAATTTCAAAAATGCTTCCGGATCCCGCCCGGCTGACAATTAAGTCGGCGGCTGCGTAGGCCTGGCAGAGTTCGGATTCCTTCAGATAAGGATAAAGATGATAAAAGGATTCCAAGTCTTTATTTATTATTGCCTCTGATTCTGCTTTTACTGTTGCATAGTTATTTTTTCCGCACTGATGAATCACCTCAAAGTTTTGCAAAAGCTGCGGCAAAATTTCCAAAATCTCGTCGTTTATCCGTTGTGCCCCTTGCGACCCCCCCTGAATCAGAATGACGGGCTTAGTCAGACTTAGTTTAAATAATTCTTTTGCTTCTCTTTCTTTCGAGCCGCAGAGCAACTCTTTTCTTATCGGGTTTCCAACCAGAATTAATTTTTTCAAGGAGAAACATTCTGTCTTCGGAAAAGAGGTAAAAATTTCTAAGGCAAAACCCCTCAAAAACTTATTGGCAAATCCCGGCGCAGCATCTGATTCGTGCAAAAAAATCGGCGCGAGGAGAAGCTTGCCCGCGATAACTCCCGGAATTGAGCCAAAACCGCCTTTAGAAAAAATTAAATCGGGAGACAAAAAGAAAATATAAAAAAACGATTGTAAAATTCCAATTGGAATTTTAATAAAAACATCAATTAAATTTTGTACAAAAGCTTTCAGGTTTACGTACCTTCTAACTTTTCCGGCCAAAATAGTTTTTACTTTAATGTCTTCTTGCGAAAGCAAGCTCGAGCTGGCTTCATCTTTTGGGCCAAGAAAAAAGAACTGAAGATCATTTTTCTTGTAGATCTTTTTTATTTCTCGAGTTATGGCGATAATTGGAACGACGTGGCCGCCGGTGCCGCCGCCGGTAAACAAAATTTTCATGCGTTCTTAGATATATTTAATAATATTCCTACTCCGATTAAACTTGCAATCAAAGCAGAACCGCCATAACTTATAAAAGGTAAAGGAATTCCGATTAACGGCAAAACTCCTATCATTGCTCCGATACTAACAAAAGCCTGAACAACAATCCAAGAGGTAATTCCCAAGGCGGTTAATTGGCAGAATCTATCTTTGGCCTCTTTAGTTATTTTAAAACCTCTCCATAAAAATATCAAAAAAAGAGAAATTAAAAAGAGTCCGCCGGCAAAGCCGGTTTCTTCGGAAAAAGCCACAAAGATTGAATCTGAAATCGAATGAGGCAGAAATCCGGGGAAAAATTTTTGGATGCCCATTCCCAAGCCAACCCCGGTAATTCCGCCCGAACCAATAACAATTAAAGATTGTTTCAGTTGGTATCCTATTCCCATCGGATCAATTTCCGGATTAAAAAATACCAACAGTCGGTTGGCGCGATATGGAGCGAGTTTGGCCAGGGAAAATAAACCAACAGCCCCCAATAAAATTATTAAGATGCTGTGTAAAAAAGGAGTATTGTTTGCAAAATACATCAAAGCAGCAATAAAGAAAATAACTCCCAAAGTGCCGATGTCGGGTTGAAAAATTAAGGTTAAGGAAATTAATCCAAAGATAATGAGAAAGACAACAAGGGTTTTGTCGAAGAGATAAATCTCTTCTTTACCTTTCATTGCATTCAGGTGACTGAAGTTTTTTTTAATCTGGGAACGACTGGCCAGCCAAGCAGCCAAATAAAGAATGAAAGTAAGCTTTAAAAACTCCGAGGGTTGAAAAGATATGGGACCAAAGCTGATCCATCTTGCTGCCCCTTCAATTTTTAAACCAATACCCGGGGCAAAAACCATTACGAGCAGAGCCAGATTTCCTAAAAGCAAAAAAGGAACCCATTTTTTTATTAAAGATAAGCTAATTTTGAACGCTAAAAAACCCAATATTAACCCCGGGATTAGGCCATAAATAATCTGATGATTTAGAAAATAATAAGTATTACCGAATTTTTCCTGGGAGTAAGGGGCAGAAACACTGGCTAAAATTACAATTCCCAAAGCCAACAAAAAACCTGTTACTCCGAGTAAAATATAATTAAAGGACTGATTAGAGTTTTTTGCTGCAACCATATTTTCTTACGTATTGGTCGATGAAACTATTATTTCATCTTCATCTTCGTTTTTGCTTGCGCAAAAACTTGCTTTTTGAATAAATTCCCCTTTTCTTTATAATCTCGGAAAATACTAAAACTAGTTGAAGCGCAAGACAATAAACAAATTTTTCCTTTCTGAGTATATTGGTATGCTAACTTTACGGCATCTCGCATGTTATCAATAAAGAAATGCCTGGGTACGGCTTTACCCCGCGCTTGTTTAATTATTTCTTTCCAGATTTTTTCTCCGGTGGTTGGAAATAAAATTACATTTTTTATATTTTTATTTTCCAAAACTTTTTTAGCTAAATTTTTAAAATCAATCTTTCTGTCAAAACCGCCAAGAAAAATTGTCTGAACTCGTTTTCCTAAGGTTTTCATTGCTAAAATGGCAGTTTCCGGAATAGTTGATAAGGCATCGTTATAAAAAGTAATTCCCTTGAAAGTCCCGACTAATTCTAATCTGTGCGGCAGATATTTAAATTCTTTCAGGGTTTTTTCTATGATTTTTGAAGGAATTTTAAATAGCTCCCCTACTGCTTCGGCCGCTGCCTTATCTAACTCATAATATTCTCCTCCAATGGGAATTTTTTTGGCTTTAGATTTTTTAGCGATTTCTTTAACCGTTTTATCTTCAGAATTATAAACTAAGAAACCTTCTTTAGTTTGCCAAAGAGTAATATTGGCTTTAGCTGAAGCATATTCTTTAAAATTCCGATAATAATCCAAATGTTCAGGATAAATATTTAAAAGAACAGTTATATGAGGGTTTTTCTTTAAACCATATAACTGGTGGCTTGATAATTCATAAACATAAACGTCTTTAGGTTTAGCCGAAGATAAAAGATTTAACACCGGCTTTCCGATATTGCCGACTAGATGTGCTTTTATTTTTCCCGCCTTCAAAATTTCATAAATCATTGAAGTGGTCGTGCTCTTTCCTTTGGTTCCGGTGACGCCTACAATTTTTCCCGGGCAATTCTCAAAAAAAATTTCTGTTTGGGAAGTGATTTTTCCCCGTTTGAATGCTTTTTCAATTTCCGGCAGATGAATTGGAATTCCCGGCGATTTTATTATCACATCATAGTTTTTCAGCGCTTTAAGATAATTCGTCCCGAGATGCCACCTGATATTTTTATAATTTTTAATTTTTAATTTTAAATTTTTAAACTCCAGACGGTCTGCAATTCCAATTACCCTTTTCGGAAACAATTTCCTCAGAAACTTAAAAGTATCCCGTCCTTCCCTGCCAAAACCCAAAATCAGGATTTTTTTGTCCTCTAATTCTTTTAATTTCATACCGAAAGGTGAAGAAGAGAACAAGGTTCTCTTTGACCTCTATTCTTAGGATAACACAAAATTAATCTTCTTTCGAGGTTTCTTTTTGGAGGATTTTTTTAAAATTTTTAGGCAAATTATGTTGATTATTCCAGACATTCATTATTATTTTTGATTCTTTTTTTATGTTTGGATATTTTGGCAAAATTTTATTTTTAAAATATTTCAAAAGAAAGGGAATTTTACAAAAAACACGCAATCGCTGATTTTTTGTAAAATTTAAAAAAGATAGGTAAAACGCAGCTATACTCTCTTTTTTGGTGCCGACGCATTCAAAAGGCTTAAATCCTCTTGGGGAGCCCACTCCTATTAGCTGCTGCATTATCGGCAGAAGTTTTTTGTCGTTGAATAAATTTTTTCTAAAAATTTTCAGCAGCCCCTTTTCTTTTAAAAATGGATATAAAATCGCAAAAACAAAAAGGCATTTAGAACATTTGCCGCACCATCTTTTGAAGGGTTTTTTAGTTCCGGAAGCTGTTTTGTAGGCCTCATTGCAGCTTAAAAAAGCCGAAAAATATTTTGGGTATTTACTAAATAATTTTGCAATTTGAATTTCGTACAAGGGCCGTAAAAAGCTAAAATATTCTATATTTTTTACCAAGTATTTTTTAGTGTAACTTCGAAATTTCTTCTCAAATTCAAAAGTTTTTGACCATTGATGATTAATCATCTTTCCCAGATATTTTACATTTCCTTCATTTGAACTTCTTTCGTTAGATAAAGCAATATATTTTTGGTCGGAAACCGCTGCCACCAAAAAGCTCAAAAAAGCCAAATAAGCTGAAAAAGGCGTGTGCCCGTTTAAAAATCCCTTTCGATTTAATTCTAACAATTTTTTATCAATTTTTCGTCGCACAATAATAGGTTTTCGGCAACCAACGATATTCATTATTTTTTGCGCCGCTTCGGTTGGATTTAAGGAAAAACATTGAATGTTTTTTTTAGCTTTTTTCAATAACTCCAGCGTCACCACCGAATCCTTCCCCCCTCCCACCGGCACCAAAATCCCATCCTTGTTCTTAATTTCAGCGATCGCGTTTTTTGCGAGTAGCTTAGGTTTCGAAGGAATAGTTTTTATTTTAATGAAATTTTTATTTCTCCAATCAATTTTGTTTTCGTAAAAGAACTGACCCATTCCTTTGATTATTAAATCTTTCCACCAATTAATCTGTTCTTTGTTTAAGGAGCTGGCTTTGATTAGAATTTCCGGCGAACAGGTCGCCTTCCAATAGCTGACCATTTCGATTAAACCAAGATGAAAGATTAGATTATTTAATACCCCATCCCCTACTTTTTTAATTCTGGATTTATCAATATTTTCTATAACAATTTTAGGCTGAAAATGGATATTAGACTTAATCTTGAAATCAAAAAAAATCTCTAGATTATCCCCAGAGATTTTACAAGAGTAACCCTCATAAATAAATCTAGGATATCTCTTTCTTAATTTTTTGAATTTTAGATTGTAATTTTGCATTTACCCTAATAATCGTATGGTTACTCCAATAATTGCCATAACCGCCCCAATAATCCAAAATCTCATTGTCACTTTATAATGGGGCCAGCCTTTAGCTTCAAAATGCTGGTGGATCGGAGCAGATAAAAAGATTTTTTTATGTCTGATTTTTTTTGAAAGAAGCTGCAGGATTACCGAGCCGGATTCAATAACCAATAAAAACCCGATAATCGGTAAAACTAAAACCGAATCGGTCAAGAAAGCAATCACGGTTAAAGCTGCGCATAAACCCATCGTGCCGGTTTCGCTCATATAAAACCTAGCTGGCGGGATGTTAAACCATAAAAAGGCTAATAGAGCTCCCAAAATGACAGCAGAAAAAGCGGCAATATCAATTTGACCCAAAAATAAGGCTATCCCAGCATAAGCTCCAAAAATTGAGGCAAAAACACCTCCGGCCAAACCATCCAAACCATCAATGACACCGCCTGAATAAACTGCCAGCATGACTAAAACAAAAAGCGGAATATACCAGCCATCGATTTCCAAATCCCCTACCCCGGGAATGTGAATTGTGGTCCAGTCTAATTTAAAATAAAACCACAAAGCTCCAATTAAGCCAATTAAAGCAACCAAAAAAAGGCGCTTTTTTAAACTTAATCCGCCACCAATGTATTTTCCTTTTCCAAAAATCTGCAGAACGTCGTCGGTCAAACCCAATAAAGAAGCTGCAATTAAAGCAAAAAGAGGGAGCCAGGTTTGGCTTCTGCTTAAAAAATTCAGTTTATCCAGCCACCAAATATCGGTTATTTGTGAAATTCCCCAAAACAAAAAAATTATTAACAAAACCGTACCCCAGATTAAAATTCCGCCCATTCTCGGAACATTCGTTTCCCCCTCTTTGTGAAATTTTTGAAAAACGGTAACTTCTCCTCCGTCAATCGCTTTTTGTCTTACTTCTTTCCGCCAGAGATTATATTTATACAAAAAGTGAGTTAAAACCGGCGTTAATAAAAAGGCAATAATAAAACTAACCGCTCCCAAGGTAAAAATTTTAATAACATCTATTGCTGCTTCAGGTAGATACATAATATTACCACTTATATGCTACTTTCAACCAGTCAACCAACTTTTTCATTTCTTCAAATCTGTTTTCTTTTCCGTTTGCTCCTAAAATTATATTAATTAAGAAACCTTGAGCTTTCGGCGCCTTGATAACCAAAAGCAAACATCCTCCTGCTTCACCGGTATAGCCTGTTTTTCCGCCAATTATTCTGTCTTGCCAATCAGCAGAACCATCAAGCAAAAATCCATTGGTATTAATTAGTTCCGGTCCGTACAAAGAATATCTGGGGAGGGAAAGTATTTCCCAGATTAATGGTTTTTCCAATAATTTTTTAGTAAATTTAACTAAATCATTGGCAGTCGAATAATTCATTTCTGTTTTTGATTCTTGAGGGTCAAGGCCGGTAGGGTTGTCAAAAAAAGTGTCATTAAGTCCTATTTTTTCTGTCTCCCGGCTCATTAATTGCACAAAATCTCTTTCTGTCATTCCCTCATAGTCATTGGCCAGAGCAAAAGCAGCTCCGTTGCTTGATTCCATTAATAAAGGATAAAGAAAATATTCTGCCGGGAAAGTTTTTCCTTCTTCCAATTTTCTAATGTCTCCATATTGGTTGGCTGCTAGTTTGGAAATGGTGATTTCTTTTGAAAGATCATAATAATGTTCCAAAACAACCCAGGCAGTCATTAATTTGGTTAGGCTGGCAATTGGCAGTTTTTGGTTGCTTTCTTTTTCAAAAAGCACTTTTTCTTTATCTTTTCCATCAACCAAGACCGAAATTGTTGATTTTGCTTCAATTTCTAAATCCGGGACACTTCTATTCCGGAAGGGTTTTAGGTCTCTTAATTTCTGCTCAAGAGCCAATTGATTCGCTTGAGCCGCCAGAAGTTGAGGATTCTCGGTTATTTCCCGCCAATAAAAAAAATCTCTCAACTCTTTTTCCAGGATATTGATTCCCCAGAAAATCGGCAAACTTAGAATTAAAGCAATTAGAAAGATTTTAATTCTGTTCATCATCTCTTTGATTTTTTCGTTTTGTATTAGAAACTTATCTTAAACTAATTTTACCAAGTAAATTTTTAAAAGTAAAATCTTATAAAGATAATATTTTGTTTTGATTTGTTGGTTCATTCACTAAA